>Ga0209693_10000636_pt1 | contig 14349 bp, 14 predicted proteins | sample HubBroMetageWRM3_FD_188345 | JGI IMG/M metagenome (GOLD analysis project Ga0209693, IMG submission 188345) | Warmed soil microbial communities from the Hubbard Brook experimental Forest, New Hampshire - Hubbard Brook CCASE Soil Metagenome WRM 3... | ecosystem: Environmental > Terrestrial > Soil...
CGGCTGGCTGTCGGCGACAACCCTGGGGGGGATCTTCGGCGCGCTGGTCATCCTCGCGCTGTTCGCCGCGTGGCAGGCGCGGCGGCCCGACCCGATGCTGGACGTCCGGCTGTTCCGCAACCCACGGTTCAGCGCGGCGAGCGTGGCGATCGCGCTGGCGTTCTTCGGGCTGTTCGGCTTCATCTTCATGATCACCCAGTACTTCCAGATCGTCCGCGGTTACAACCCGCTCGACGCCGGGCTCGCGACGCTGCCGTTCGCGGTCATCACCGCCGCGTTCTCGCCGGTCGCGATGATCGTGATGAGGCGGACGGGGACGAAGCTGGTGGTGGCGTTCGGGCTGCTGCTGATGAGCAGCGGTTTCATCGTGGCGGCGCTGACGCCGCTGGGCGGCTCGTACTGGACCTGGATCGTCGGCGCGATGGCGCTGATGTCGTCCGGCCTCGCCTTCACCACAGGCCCGGCCACCGAGGCGATCATGGGCGCGCTGCCGCGAGCGAAGGCCGGCGCCGGCTCGGCCGTCAACGACACCACCCGCGAGGTCGGCGGCACGCTCGGCGTCGCGATCGTCGGCTCGGTGCTGAACTCGGGTTACGGCTCGCACGTGGTCACCGCGCTGACCGGGCTGGGCGCTCCGGCCGCCGCCACGCACGCCGCCGGCCAGTCGGTGGTCGCGGGCATGGCCACCGCGGCGCACTTCCCCGCCTCGCTGCAGGGCGCGGCTGCGGAGGCGGTCCGGCAGGCGTTCATGACGGGCGTGCACCACGGTTCGCTGGTGGCCGCGGGCGCGGCGGCGGCAGGCGCGCTGGTCGCGGTCTTCCTGCTACCGTCCCGTGCGGCCGGTTCCGCGGAACCACTATCCGGAACGTCCTCGGCTTCCTCCCGGACCCGCCAGGAGACTCCCAGCCGGGCATGACGCACACCTGCTGGTCCCGCCATGGCCAGTGTGGCTAGACCGCTCGAGCGGCGCGGCCAATACTGAGTGGCATGCGCGAAGAGCCGGGGGCGGCGGACGCCGAATGGGTGCAGCGGATGCGCGCGCTGGCGCGCCAGGACGCCGAGGAGATGGTGCCACGGCCGGACTTCCCGGTCTTCGGGGTTTCGTCGCCGCGGCTGGAGCCGGCCGCCCTGGCGGCATATGAGCAGGTGAACGGGTCGTGGACGGCGGTGACGCTGGCGTACGGGGCGTGGGACGCGGCGCCGGGACCTTACGTGGCCGTCAAGAGCGCCCTGGCGGATCCCGAGCTGGCCGCGGCGCTGGCCGGGGCGCCCGGGCGCGGGCCCGAGGCGGGGCTGCTGCGCGCGATCGACGCCGAACGCGACCGCCTCGCGGCGAGCACCGGCGTGGACGAGGACGAGCCGGCCGGACCGCCGCGGTACTCGCGCGAGGAGCTGCCCGCGGGGGCCGCCCTGGTCGCCCGGCACGGGACCGTCTGGGCGGCGCGGCTGGACCGCCCAGGGGACCGCACCGCCGAGGTCACGGTGACGATTACCGGGCGCGGCGCCGGCCCGGAGCAGGTGCGGCTGTTCCCGGTCAGCGACCTGCGGCCGCTGTTCGAGGCCCGCAACGAGATCCTGGGCCGGCTGGCGGAACGCCAGCGGCGGGAGCCGCCGCCCGTCCTGGAGCCGGCCGAAGGGGTGGCGGCGTTCCGCGCGCTGGCCGAGTTCGATCTCGACGGGCACGCCAGGATCAGGGCGTCCGCCCGGCCGGGCGGACGCCTGTTCCGGCAGCCGGCCAACTGGGGGCGGCTGCGCAGCGCGCTCTGGCAGCGCGCGGTCAGCGAGCAGCAGCGGCTCGCCGGGACGTCCAAGGGCGCGGCGAACGACGTCGTGACGTCGGTCATGAACCACCTCGGGCACCTGGCCGAACGGGCCACCTGGTTCTCCGCCGATGCCCGGCTGCGCGCGGCTGCGATAGACGAGACCCTGCGGCACGCCGTGCTTGGCGAGGCCGTGCCGAGCCTTCCGGCGCAGCAGGCCTGGGAGCGCTACTGGTCGGACCACATGGGCCGCGCGCTACGCATGGACCGGGGCAGCAGCGCATTCGCGGAGATGGAGTCCCGGCGGGCGCTCACCGACGGCTGGCTGGCGGCCTGGACCGCCTGGACCAGGCGCGCTTGAGCGGCCGGCAGCCGGCGCTCATTCGCCTGCCTGGCCCGCCTCGCCGTGATCCTTTTCCGGCTCTGCCGGGTTCCGGGCGTCGCCGACCGCGGCGAGCAGGGCAAGGAACGGACCGACCCGGTGTCCTTCCTGGGCAGGGTGCCGGAAGAACATGTCCGGATCCACGGTGTACACGGTGCGCCGCCCGGTCCTGGTGCGGGTGAGATAGCCCGCGGCCTCCAGGTCAGCCACGATGGCCTGGACCGCGCGTTCGGTGACCCCGGCGACGGCGGCGATGTCCCGGATCCGGGCATCGGGATTGCGGGCGATCTCCACGAGCACGTGCCCGTGCCCGGTCAGCAGCGTCCAGGCACCCGCGCGCTCGTCAGGCTCGCTCATTCTCCTGACTATATATCTCGCGGGACTATTATCGCGAGATTAAAGACGTGAAGTTTTCTTCCTATATCTATTGACGGAATCCGGCCGGGCGCCGATCCTGGAAGTGCGCGACCGGGGAGGTGGCTCCGATGCTTGAAGTTGACGTGGTCAGGGGCGTGCGTGTCGTGACGGTGCCTGAGGAGGTCGACATCACTAACGCTCCGGGGCTGCGGGCAGCTCTGCTGCAGGCGGCCGCGGACGGGTCCCCGGCGCTCGTGGTCGACATGACCAGGACCAGGTTCTGTGACTCCGCCGGGCTTCGTGTCCTGGTGGATGCCCACAAGCAGGCCCTTGCTGAGGGTCGTGCGGTGCTGCTGGCGGTGCCGGCCGCCGCGGTGCTGCGCGTTCTCGAGATCACCGGCATCGACCAGGCGATACCCCACTTCGTCAGCCTGGACGAGGCCGTGACGCACGCCGCCGAATCCGCCGCTTAGGGCGTCAGCACGATCTTGCCGGTGTTCTGCCGGGACAGGATCCGGCGGTGGGCGTCGGCCGCCTTGGCGAACGGGTACGTGGCGTCGATCCGCGGCGTGATCCGGCCCGCTTCCCAGAGCGCCAGCACCTCCCCCAGTTCCTGGCGCAGCATCGGGATCTGGTCCCAGAGTCGCCCGATGTGGACGCCGCAGACGCTCTTATTGCGGTTCATCAGCTGCACAGGGGTGAGCCGCGGCATGCTCGCGACCTGGGACAGCACGTGCACCGGACGGCGGCGCTGGCCGCTGGCCAGGTTGGCGAACCCGTAGGCGACCAGTCGGCCGACTGGTCGCAGCAGCTTCAGCCCCTTGCGCCAGTCCGCGCCGCCGAGCGAGTCGAGCACCACGTCCACGCCTTCGCCGTTGGTCAGCCTGCGGACCTCGGCCGCGTAGTCGGCCGTGCGGTAGTCGATGGGGTGGGTGCAGCCCTCGGCGCGCAGCGCCTCGTGCTTCGCGGCCGAGGCGGTGCCGAACGTCACCACCCCGTCGATGGTCCGGCACAGCTGCAGCACCGCCGTCCCGACCCCGCCCGCGGCCATGTGCACGAGCACCCGCTCACCGGGGCGGACGCAGGCGACGCGGAACAGCATGTGATAGGCGGTCAGGTAGTTCACCGGCAGCGCGGCCGCCTCCTCGAAGTCCTTGCCGTCCGGGATGGGCAGCGCCTGCCCCGCGGGGACGCACACCACGTCCGAATGGCCGCCGTACCTGGTCAGCGCGATCACCCGCGAATCCACGAGGTCGTCAGCGACGCCGTCACCGACCGCGTCGATGACGCCAGCCACCTCATAGCCCATCACGCACGGCGGCTTCGGCCGGTCGGGGTACAGCCCCTGGGCGGCCATCACCTCGGCGAAGCACAGCCCGGCCGCGCGGACGCGGACGCGCACCTGTCCCGGCCCTGGCACGGGATCCGGCGATTCCCGCACCTCCAGTCCGGCGGGTCCTGCTGAGCTCGTGATCCATATCGCCCGCATGGTCGGCCCCTCTCCGATCGTTAGCCGACGAGAGCCTGGGTGCCTAGCACGGTAAGCAGGGCGAGGCGTTCGGCGTCCTCGGTACCGGGCTCGGCGGTGTAGATCATTATGCGCAGATCACTGCCCCGGACGGTGAGCACGTCGCAGTCCAGCGTCAGGGTGCCGGCCTGCGGATGGTCGATGGTCTTGCGCTCGGTGGCCTGGTGGCGGCCGACCGCGCCGGAATCCCACAGCTCGGCGAACCGGGGGCTGCTGGCGTGCAGGTCGGCGACCAGCTGCCTCAGGCGCCGGTCGGCCGGGTAGCGGGCCGTGGCCGTACGCAGGTCCGACACGAGCGCGGCCTCGAACGCGCGGCGTGCCTCCGGTGCCTGCCTGACCCGGCTGGCCCGCGGCTCGACCAGGTTGCGCCAGACGCCGTTGCGCTGGTTGCCGCGCCATTCGGACGGGTCGCCCATCAGCGCCGCGTACGGCTGGTTGTACGTGAGCAGCGTCCAGGTCGCGTCGGAGACCGCGACCGGGGTCCCTGACAGCCTGTCGAGCAGCCGGTGCACGCTCGGGGTGATGTACCTGGGCACCGTGTCCGGGCCAGGCAGGACCAGGCCGGCCAGCCGGAACAGGTGCGCCCGCTCGGTTTCCGACAGCCGCAGGGCGCGCGCCAGCGCCTCGACGACCTGCGCGGACGGGCGGGACGCCCGGCCCTGCTCGAGCCGGGTGACATAGTCGACGGAGATGCCGGCCAGCATGGCGAGCTCTTCACGGCGCAGCCCGGCCGCCCGGCGGCGCCCGCCGGCGGGCAGCCCGGCGGCCTCGGGCGAGCCCCGGTCGCGCCAGCGCCGCACCGCCTGGCCGAATTCACCGGACGTCATAGCCACCACAGTATGCGCCGCCACCGGCGGTTTCCTGGTACCGGCAGTCCCAGGAAAACGGGCCGGCTGGCTGCCGGGGCCGCGAGGCGGCAGGCTGGCAGCATGACGACGACACTGATCACCGGGGCGAACAAGGGCCTCGGTTACGAGACCGCCCGGCGGCTCATCGCCGCGGGCCACACCGTCTACATCGGCAGCAGGGACGCCGGGCGAGGACGCGACGCCGCGGCGCGGCTCGGACCGCGCGCGCGGCTGGTTCTCCTCGACGTCACTGACGACGCGTCCGTCGACGCGGCGGCGAAGACCATCGAGGCCGACGGCGGGCTGGACGTCCTGGTCAACAACGCCGGGATCGAGCAGCGGACGGCCACCAACGCGGTGCCAGGCGCCGGCGAGATCACCGCCGACCAGATGCGGCAGCTGTTCGAGACCAACGTCTTCGGCGTGGTGCGCGTCACCCACGCGTTCCTGCCGCTGCTGCTGCGGTCCGCCGCACCGGTGCTGGTCAACGTCAGCAGTGGCCTGGCCTCGATCGCCCGGCTCAGCGACCCGGACTTGCCTGCCTACGGCTACCCGGGGGTCGCTTATCCCGCGTCGAAGGCCGCGGTCAACATGATCACCGTGCAGTACGCGAAGGCGTTCCCCGGCATGCGGATCAATGCCGTCGAGCCCGGTTTCACCGCGACGGACCTGAACGGGCGCACCGGCATCCAGACCGTGGAGCAGGGCGCGGAGATCATCGTGCGGATGGCGCAGGCCGGGCAGGACGGCCCGACCGGCGGCTACTTCGACGCTCGCGGGCCCCTTCCCTGGTGACCGGCCTGGTTACCTCAGGAAAGGGGTTACCTCAGGAAGAGGCAGAACGTATGCCCGGCGGGGTCGAACATCACCCGGACACGCTCCTGCGGCTGATAACTGGCCTCGGTCGCGCCCGCCCGCGCCGCCCAGGCGACCGCGGCGCCGAGATCCTCGACCGCGATGTCCAGGTGCTGCGTGATGTGCTGCCTGCCGGGCTCGCTCGGCCAGGCCGGCCGGGTGTACCGCGCCTCGTACTCGAAGTTGAGCACCGGGCCGGCCACGCCGGCCGGAGGCCGCACCTGCGCCCAGCCGTCTTCCGGCGGGAAACCCGGCCGCGGCGGTTCCTCGGCGGTGACCGGCCAGCCGAGCAGCCTCGCGTAGAAGGCCGCGAGCGCCCGCGGGTCGGGCGCGCCGATCGTCACCGACGTGACGTCCATGCGCGGCGGCTGAGTCATCTCATCCTTATTACCACAAGTACGGCAGTACGTTCCTGCTACGCTCCTGACGCCCCGAGCAAAGGAGAAACTGCGACCATGGCCGCCACGCTTCGCGACACGCTGCTCGCGCCGGACGTACAGCCGCAGGTGGTCGCCGACTGCGAGGCGCTCGTCAACGGCGAGGTCGCCACGATGTCCGGCATCTCGGGGACCGCGGTCAAGCTCGCCTACAAGGCCGTGCGGACCTACGACGCCGGCCACATCCACTACATGATCGAGACGCTGCTGCCGCACCTGGCCGACGCGCTGCAGCCGTACTGGACCGACTTCACCGCCGCGGGCGGCGGGATGTTCGGCGACTACCTCGCCAAGCGTGAGGACGAGGTGTGCGAGGCGCTGCTCGCGATCACCGACGAGCGCGGCAGGAACTCGGGCCGGCCAGTGATCGTAAAGGCCTACAACACGGTGCGCGGCAGCGCCGCCAAGCACGTGAAGGCCGCCCTGCCCGCGGTAGGCGGCCTGGTAGAGCGGTACGCGTTCTTACCTTTAGCGAGTTTTGGCGATAGCAGTGTTGGACTAAGTTCCTAATTGGTAACCTGTGGTGGTTGTGACGCGAACTGGCCTCATACTCGATGACCGTTACCAGTTGGCCGAACCGATCGCCGCCGGCGGCGTCGGCCAGGTATGGCGAGCATCGGACCTGCTGCTTGACCGGGAAGTCGCGGTCAAGCTGCTGCGTCCCGAATACGCCGATCACCCCGACACGCTGGAGCGTTTCCGCGCCGAAGCCAAGCACGCAGGCTCGCTGACCCATCCGTGCGTCGCCCGGGTCTACGACTACGGCAATGCCGGGCAGGCCAGTCCGCCGTACCTGGTGATGGAGTACGTCAACGGGCCCTCGCTCGCCGACATGCTCGCGGTCGACCCGGTGCATCCGGTGCTCGCCCTGGACGTGGCGGCGCAGGCCGCCGCGGGGCTCGCCGCCGCGCACCGCATCGGCCTGGTGCACAGGGACGTCAAGCCGGGAAACATCCTGGTCGGCGCGGACGGCCTGGTGAAGATCACGGACTTCGGCATCGCTCATGCGGCGGGCTCCGCGCCCATCACGGGACCTGGCCTGGTGATGGGCACCACGCAGTACATGGCGCCGGAGCGGATCGCCGGCGGCCAGGCGACGCCCGCGAGCGACCTGTACGCCCTGGGCATCCTCATCTACGAATGCCTGACCGGCCTGCCGCCCTACGACGGGGGCACCGCCGAGGTGATGGCCGGACACCTGTACCTGCCGATGCCGCCGCTGCCGGCGGGCGTGCCGCCGGAACTCGGCGAGCTGATCACCAGGCTCACCGCCAAGGACCCGGCCGCCCGGCTGTCGGACGCCGCGGAAGTCGCGGCCATCGCCACGCGGCTGCGTGACGCGCTCGCCGCCGACGTGGAGGCGCTGTTCACGGGGCCGGCGCCGCGGCAGGCCGGACCGGGGATGACCGGGCAGACCGCCGTGCTGGACGACCGGCCGCCTCGACAGCCCCGCCAGCCCCGGAAGCCCGGCACGCCGCCGGACTCGCCGTCGGGCCGGCCTGTCAGGACCGGACGGCGGCGCGCGACGACGCTCGCGGCAGGCGTGACCGTGCTCGCGGGCGCCGGGGTGGCCTGGCTGCTGGCCAGCGGGGCGCTGCACGACTCGCCGGCCGCGGACCACGTGACGGTATCGCCGCCCGCCACCACCGCTCCCGGCGGTTCGGCGTCGCTGGCGCCGCCCGCCACGGGGCCGGCGCCGAGCCATTCGGCGGGCGGGACGTCCGCGCGGCCGAGCAGCTCCGCCACGGCCAGCGCCAGCCGCCAGGCGACGCACAGCCCGAGCAGCAGCCCGGCGAGCAGCGCGTCCCCCAGCCAGTCCGGCTCGCCGAGCCACTCCCCCGGGCCGACGCCGACGACCACGTCACCGGCGCCCTGGCCGACGCTCCCGCTGCCGCTGATCTCCCTCAGCCTGTAGGAACCGGGGTCCCAGGGGAACCACGGGCCCGTTCCGAATGATTCTTACCGGCGGAAAGACCCGGGGTCGCGGGACTTCCGTCCACGGCGCGGGCGGCGGGGATGTGAGCGTACGCGAGGTCGCGGCCACTTATCATGTGCCGATCTCCAATACGGCGGCCGGCATGATGCTGCTGCAGCCGGCGGGGTAGAAAATCACTTCCCGGTACGCCACACTTTGCTTATTCCGTCCCCACTTCAAGGCCGAGGTGAGGTTGAGCGTGCCATTCCAGGAAGATGCGCCGCGCATCGTCCCTGTCGATGATTTCGTCAGGGACGAGCTGTATCCGGGGTACAAGCAGCCCTTCGGCGGCCAGCCGTTCGTCGCCGGGCCGGTGCGCCCGTTCAGCCGGGCGGACAACGCCCGCTACTGGCTGCGTGACTCGCTGCACTTCAGCGAGGGCATGGTGCCGGCCTCCATCGCCACCCTCGACGACGCGCAGACCTGGGGTGCCCAGCTCGGCGCGGAGATCGTCGGGGTGCCGCCGACCCGGGGGTCGGTCAACCGGCTGGCCGGGACGCACGTGTACATCGGCACCATCGACGTGGACACCGAGTGGCAGGTGCAGGCCCGCGCGGCGCGGTTCGGCCAGTACGTGACCCCGATCCTGCGCGACTTCGACAGCTACTGGGCCATGCGCGCGGGTGAGCTGCAGGCGGCCTACGACTACCTCGACAACCTGGACTTTTCCGCGATGGCCCCGGCCGCGGTGTGGACGGCGCTGAAGGACGCGTACGCGTTCCACCGCAGGGCGTGGTTCATCCACTTCGAGGTGATGTACGTCCTGACCGCCAACTACCTGGCGTTCTACGCGCTGGCCGAGGAGATCGGGCTGGCCGGGTCGGCCGTCTCCGGTTTCCTGGCCGGGCAGCAGACGTTCTACAGCAAGACCGACGAGGAGCTGTGGCGGCTGGCCGGCCGGGCGCAGGAGCTCGAGGTCACCGGGCCGCTGCTGCACGCCTCGCCGGATTCGATGCGCGCTCAGCTCTCGGCGCTGCCGCACGGCGCTGGCTGGCTGGACGAGTTCGACGCGTTCCTGGAGGTCTACGGCCAGCGGACCGAGGAGACCTGCCGGATCGACACGCCGTCGTGGATCGAGGACCCGTCGGCGCCGCTGTACGCCATCGGCACGTTCCTGTCCAAGCCGACCGGGTTCGACTTCTTCGCCGCTCGCCAGCAGGCGATCGCGGTACGCGATGAGCAGATCGAGGCCGCGCGCCGCTCGGTCAACGGCGCGGACCTCGCGCGCTTCAACGAGGCGCTGGCCAGCAACCAGGCGGCCAACTTCGCCTGGTGGAACGAGGAGCACAACTACCTCATCGACCGCCGCGCCGCCATCCCGGTGCGCCGCGCCACGCTGGAACTCGGGGCGCGGCTCGCCGCCGACGGGCGGATCGAGCGGCCGCAGGACATGTTCTTCCTGTTCAAGGAGGAGCTGTACGGGCTCATGGAGGCCGGCGTCACGGCGGCGGGCGCGACGTGGAAGGACCTGGCCGCGATGATCCCGGACCGGCGGGCCTACTTCGAGGACTGGAAGCACCGCGGCCCTGAGCTGCCGACCATGCTCGGCACGATCCCGGACACGGTGCCCGACCCGATCATGATCGAGGTGTTCGGCCTGTCCGGGCGGTTCCTCGAGGCGCTCAGGGGCGGCGCGGACCGGGGCGGGGTCGCCGAGATCCGGGGCTTCCCCGCCGCCAAGGGGATTGTCGAGGGCACCGCGCGGGTCATCACGACGGTGGCGGACATCCACCTCGTCCAGCCTGGCGACATCCTGGTCTGCGGCGGCACGACCACGGAGTGGACGCCTGTCTTCGGGATCATCGCGGCGTGCGTGTGCGACACCGGCGGCTCCCTGACGCACGCCGCCATCGTCAGCCGGGAGTACGGCATCCCGTGCGTCGTCGGCACGGCGGTGGCGACCCAGGCGATCAAGACCGGCGACCGGGTGCGGGTGGACGGCCGGGCCGGCACGGTGCAGGTCCTCGCGAGCGGCCAGTGATCCTGGACCTCGGCGACATCCGGGCCGCGGACGCCCCGCGGGTGGGGCCGAAGATGGCGCGGCTCGGGGAGCTGGCTGCCGCGGGATGGCGGGTTCCCGATGGGTACGCGGTCACCGCGGACGCGCTCGCTGACTGGCTGCCGGCCGCGGCGCAAGCCGAGCTCGACGGATTGCTCGGCGCGCTGATCCCGGCGCAGGCGGCGGGCGACCCTGGTGCCCTGGCCGGGATCTCGGCGCGGGCGCGCGAGCTCGTCGAGGGCCAGCCGCTGCCTGCCGCGCTCGCGGACGCCGTCGCCGCCGCGCACGACCGGCTGGAGCAGCGCGCCCGTGCCGCCGCCGACGCTGCTGCTGCTGGCGTCGGCTCTGGTGACGCCCGCCCCGGCGCGGCGCTGCGGGTCGCGGTCCGGTCCAGCGCGGTGAGCGAGGATGGGGCCGGGGCCAGCTTCGCGGGCCAGTACGAGACCTACCTCGGCGTCAGCGGGATCGCGGACGTGCTCGGCCACATCAGGAAATGCTGGGCGAGCGGGTACTCGGCGCACGCGCTGGAGTACCGGCGACGGCTCGGCGGTGGGGGCGCGAGTGCCCGACCGCACGCCCTCGACCTCGCGGTCGGGGTGCTCGAGCTGGTGGACGTGCGGTCAGCAGGCGTGGCGTTCACCCTCGACCCGGTCACCGGCGACAGGAACACGCTGGTCGTGGAGGCCAACTGGGGGTTCGGCGAGTCGGTCGTGTCCGGGCAGGTCTCCCCCGACCACTGGACCGTCGACCGGGCCACCGGCGACATCGTGACCCGCCGGACCGGCGACAAGCGCGTCTGGTCCGTTTTCAGCCCCGCGGCCGGCCTGGTCGTGCTCGAGCCGGCCGCCGCCGACCGCGCCGCGCAGCCGTGCCTGACCGACGACGAGGTACGGTACCTCGCCCGGCAGGCCACGCGGATCGAGGCCGCCGACGGGGGCGCGCCGCAGGACGTCGAGTGGGCGATCGCCCGCGGGCTCCCGTTCCCGGACAGCGTCTTCATCCTGCAGCACCGGCCGGAAACGACCTGGACCGCCGGGCCTCCCGACGCGGGCGCCGCCGAACCCGCGGCCGGGTTCGATCCCGTGCGGTACGCGCTGCGCAACGTGTTCCGGGTGCCCGGCGCGTGAGTCCGGTGCCCCCACGGGACAACGAGGCCCCGCCGGCTCACGGCCTGCCCGCGACGCCAGCGGCGGACGTCGCGGCCGCGGCCGCGCGGGCCGGCGGCGCCGTGCTGCTCGCCCGCTGGCACGCCGGCGACCTGCAGGTCGCCTACAAGGACGCCCGGGCGAACCTGGTGACGGTCGCGGACAGGGAATCCCAGCAAGCGGTCACCGATACGATCCTCGCCGCCTTCCCCGATGACGCCATCGACGGCGAGGAGGGCACGGCGGGAAACCCCGCCGCCGGCAGTGTCTGGTACGTCGACCCGCTGGACGGCACCACGAACTACACGCACGGGCTGCCGTTCTTCTGCGTCTCCGTGGCGCAGCGCTTCCACGGCCGCACGGTGGCCGGCGCGGTCTACGATCCGGTCCGTGACGAGATGTTCGCGGCGGCCTTTGGCGCTGGGGCGAGCGTGAACGGGCAGCCGCTGCGCGTCTCGGCCGTGACCCGGCTGGACCGGGCGCTGGTCGTCGCGCAGGCCCAGTCGGTCGACGAGGACGAGATCCGCGCGTACGCGGCCCTGGCGGAACGGCTGATGCGGGTGACGGGCGGGGTGCGATCTCTCGGCTCGCCCGCGCTCACGCTCTGCGCGATCGCGGCGGGCAGGCTCGACGCCTACTGCGAGTACGCGATGGACGCCTGGGACATCGCCGCAGGCCAGCTGATCCTCCAGGAGGCCGGCGGCACGCTGACATTGTTCGACGGGCGCCCGCATGTGACGGCGGACCGCGCCGACGTCGTCGCGAGCAACGGCGCGATCCACGCCGAGCTGATCACCGCACTGAAGGGCCTCAGTCATGACTGATTACCAGTACCCGGCGACGCTGCCGGTCACCACCACCGGCGGCTGGGCGCGGCCAGGCTGGTGGGACATCCTGGCGGATGCCGAGAAGGAAGGCCGGTTCGGCCCGGCGGACCGCCAGGAGCTCCTCGACGACTACTGCCAGCTGGCCATCGGTGACCAGGAGAGGGCCGGCCTTGACGCCCTGACCGACGGAGAGCACCGCAGGGGCGGCTGGATCGAGGGCATCACAGGGAAGATGGCCGGCCTACGGCTGCGCCCATCGCCGCGCAAGCTCGGCGCGATCGGCTGGGACATGCTCCCCGTCTACGAGGTGCACGAGCCGCTGGACCAGGTCGAGTCGATCTGGGACTACGTCAGCGAGTATGAGTTCCTCCGCGCCCGCACGGACCGCCGGCCCAAGATCGGCATGCCCGGCCCGTACGGCATCACAACCGAGCTCGATTTCAGCCAGGTCTACCGCACCCGCCGCGAATGCGCGGACGCCCTGGTTCCAGCCATCCGCGCTGACATCGAGAAGCTCGTCGCCGCCGGCTGCGACTACATCCAGATCGAGGAGCCGCTCACCCCCTCGCACGCCACCGAGGACCGGACCCCGGAGAACCTGGTGGAGACCATCAACGCCGTCGTCGACGGCATCACCGGGTGCACATTCATCGTGCACATCTGCTTCGGCTCGTTTCGCCGGCTGCCATACGCCAAACGCACCTACCGCTGGCTGTTCCCGGCGCTGCTCGACGCGAACGTGCACGGGTTCAGCCTGGAGTTCGGCGCCCGCGAGATGGCCGAGATCGACCTGGTCGGCAAGTGGGATCGCGACCGGATCCTGTCCGCCGGCCTTATCGATATCAAGACGCACTACTCGGAGACAGCGGACGACATTATCGAGCGCGTCCGCACCTGCCTGGAATACCGTGATCCGGAACGGCTGGAGATCTCCACCGACTGCGGCCTGCGCCGCGTCCCCCGCTATCTGGCGATAAGCAAGATGTCCGCCGCCGCCGAGGCCGCACGAAGGCTGCGGCTCAGCGGCTGAATCTGTTTCTTTTATGTTTCTTATAAGGGAACATGATATCTAACGCCCATTGACAGCACTCAAGCGGGCCATCACGCTATTTCCTATTACTTTCGTGAAACCAGGAGGTTTCGCATGAGTACGGTAAGCGGCGCTAGACGTGCGCCCTCCCTCATTACCCGCATTCCGACTGACGATACTCTCCCCCGCTGGCGCGCCTGGGTAGCCAGCCACCCGATCGGCAGCTCGCTGCTGGCCGGGGCTGTAGCGACCCAGTTCGCCACGGTCTTCGGCATCTGGTTCCGCGGCTTCGGGCTGCCCCAGCTGAACTGGCCGGTAGCCAACGGCGAGCTCATCCTCGGCCTTCCCGCCACCGCCGCGCCCACGGCGGCGACGTACTTCGTCGGCGAGGTCTCCCACTTCTTGGACGGCGTCTTTTTCGCGCTGCTATTCGCGCTGCTGTTCCACCCGCTGGTCCCGCTGCGCAATACACTCCTCGGAAACCTCATCAAGGCGCTGCTCTATGGCACCGTGCTCGCGATCATCAGCGCCGCCTGGTGGGTGCCGGCCGTGTACGTTCCGCACCACGCCGGCTTCCTCAGCACCAGCCTCGGCTGGAAGCTGACGTTCGGCATCTTCCTGTGGCACTGGATCTACGGCTACTTCCTCGGCACCGTCTACTGCCCCCAGCCGCAGGACCGGCTGGAGGCGGTGCCAGAGCAAAGCTCGGCGCCGGAGACAGAGACGATTCGCGCGGTACCCGGGCCGGTCTAGCGGTCAGCCGTCCATAGTGGTCTCGGCCGCGGCGGCCCCGGCATGGGTCTAGCGGCCGAGACCATCACACGATCCAGTTAGCGTTGATCTGCTCTTATCACGAGTGCGACCGCTGGGACTCCGGGGCTGCCCCGCGCGGTCTTGGTGGCCTGCTCGACGAACTCATCCTGTCGATTGCGCAATCGACCCGCTCTATCGGTGTCGATTGCGCAATCGACATGGCCGCTTCGCGTCGCAGACCGACAAATAAATTTGTCTTGACGTTATTAGTTGTCGGTGAGACGCTGGGTGAGTGATCGATGTAGCGGTTATCGAGGACCCGGCTGCCGCCGAGGCGGCGCTTGACCCGGCGCGGGCGCGGCTGCTCGCCCAGCTGGCCGAGCCGCGCTCGGCGACCATGCTGGCCGCGGCGGCGGGGCTGCCGCGGCAGAAGGTCAACTACCACCTGCGGAC
>Ga0209693_10000637_pt1 | contig 14345 bp, 17 predicted proteins | sample HubBroMetageWRM3_FD_188345 | JGI IMG/M metagenome (GOLD analysis project Ga0209693, IMG submission 188345) | Warmed soil microbial communities from the Hubbard Brook experimental Forest, New Hampshire - Hubbard Brook CCASE Soil Metagenome WRM 3... | ecosystem: Environmental > Terrestrial > Soil...
CGACAAACTTCGCTACCCGACCTTCAGCTGGCAGAAGATCACCCTGCTGGAACGGCTCCACATGCGGCGATGACCCGCCGCGGCACGACGATGATGCCGGCGGAGCCGGGATCGAGGAGTGGCGCATGACCCGCATCGTGCTCGGGTCCGCCTCACCGGGCCGGCTCACGGTGCTGCGGCAGGCCGGCGTCGACCCGCTGGTCGTGGTCTCGGGCGTCGACGAGGACGCGGTGATCGCCGCGCTGGGACCGGATACTTCCCCCGGTGATGTCGTCCGCGCCCTGGCCCAGGCCAAGGCCAACCAGGTTGCAGCCGACCTGGACGCCACGGTCGCCGCGGATTGTGTTGTCATTGGCTGTGATTCGATGCTCTACATCGACGGCCGACTGGTCGGCAAGCCCGCATCAGCCGACGCGGCCCGACGCCAGTGGCAGTCGATGGGCGGCCAGTCCGGTCAGCTGTACACCGGACATTGCCTGCTACGGCTGCTCGACGGCAACGTCCGCCGACGCGCGTCCGAATCATCAGCAACAACAGTGTATTTCGGTAAGCCGACGGCAGCAGATGTGGAAGCGTACATCGCCAGCGGCGAACCGTTGGCCGTCGCCGGCGGATTCACCCTGGACGGGCTGGGCGGGTGGTTCGTCGACCGGATCGAAGGCGATCCGTCCAATGTCATCGGCCTCAGCCTGCCCCTGACGCGCTCACTGCTGCAACGCGTTGGCCTGTCGGTTAGCGAGCTGTGGAGATGAAAGGCCGGATCGTTACCGCGGCCACAGTCATCGCGGCCATATCTCTTGTCACGCCGAAAGCTTCGGCGCTGCCACCCGGCCCACGCACCGCTGGATCACCAATTATGAGCCCGGCGAGTAGGCTCGCGGTGTGCCATTACCAGCAGATCCCAGCGCGACGCTGAGCGCCTACGCCCATCCGGAACGGCTGGTGACTGCCGACTGGCTGGCGGGCAACCTCGGTCAGCCGGGGCTTGCGATCGTCGAATCCGACGAAGATGTCCTGCTTTACGACGTCGGTCATATCCCCGGAGCGGTCAAGATCGACTGGCACACCGACCTCAACGACCCGCGGGTGCGCGACTACATCAACGGCGAGCAGTTCGCCGAATTGATGAATCGCAAAGGCATTTCCCGAGACGACACCGTGGTGATCTACGGGGACAAGAGCAACTGGTGGGCCGCGTATGCGCTGTGGGTCTTCACGCTCTTCGGCCACCCCGACGTGCGGCTGCTCAACGGCGGGCGCGACCTGTGGATGTCCGAAGGGCGCGACACCACCCTGGACGTCCCGCGCAAAACGTCGACCGGCTATCCCGTCGTGCAGCGCAACGACGCGCCTATCCGCGCCTTCAAAGACGACGTGCTGGCCACCTTGGGCTCCGAGCCCCTCATCGATGTGCGATCGCCCGAGGAGTACACCGGCAAGCGCACACATATGCCCGACTACCCCGAGGAAGGAGCACTACGGGCGGGGCATATCCCCACGGCGCGTTCGATTCCGTGGGGAAAGGCCGCCGACGAGAGTGGGCGGTTCCGCGGCCGCGACGAGCTGGAGCAGCTCTACGGGTTCATCGACCCGGACGACAAAACCATCGTTTATTGCCGCATCGGCGAGCGGTCCAGCCACACCTGGTTTGTGCTGACACATCTGCTCGGCATCCCCGGCGTGCGCAACTACGACGGCTCGTGGACGGAGTGGGGCAACACCGTCCGGGTGCCGATCGTCGCCGGTGAAAGCCCGGGGGCCGTGCCGGTCTGATGAGCATGCCCGCGCCGCTGGTCGAGGTGGTGTCCGACTTCGCCGAAGTTCAGGGTCAGGACAAGCTCAGGCTGCTGCTTGAGTTTGCTGATGATCTGCCGGCACTGCCCGCCGACCTGGAAGAGGCGGCGATGGAGCCGGTGCCCGAATGCCAGTCGCCGCTGTTTCTGCACGTCGACGCGAGCGACGTCAACCGGGTGCGGCTGCACTTCAGCGCTCCGGCCGAAGCACCGACCACGCGTGGTTTCGCGTCGATACTTGCCGCCGGCCTCGACGAGCAACCCGCCGCCGACATCCTGGCCGTGCCGGAGGATTTCTACACCGAGCTGGGCCTGGCCGCTTTGATCAGCCCGCTGCGGCTGCGTGGCATGTCGGCGATGCTGGCGCGCATCAAGCGGCGGTTGCGCGACTCCGGCTGAAGTGGGCACCGGGTCATATCGCCCACGGCGCGGCGCTTAAACTTCCCCCGACACGACTTGTAAGAATTTCTCTTAGACACGTGAGAAGTGTTCAGCAATACAGGAGGCGCAGTGCCTAGTCACGCCAGCTCGACGATCTCCAAGGTTCTTGTCGCCAATCGCGGTGAGATCGCGGTGCGGGTGATCCGCGCGGCCAAAGATGCCGGCCTGCCCAGCGTGGCGGTGTACGCCGAGCCGGACGCCGACGCTCCTCACGTAAAGCTGGCCGACGAGGCATTCGCATTGGGCGGTCAGACCTCGGCGGAGTCCTACCTGAACTTCGGCAAGATCCTGGAGGCCGCCGAGAAGTCCGGTGCTAACGCAATCCATCCTGGTTACGGCTTCCTGTCGGAGAATGCCGACTTCGCCCAGGCGGTGATCGACGCCGGCCTGATCTGGATCGGGCCCGGCCCGCAGTCGATCCGCGATCTCGGCGACAAGGTCACTGCCCGGCACATCGCCGCCCGCGCGCAGGCCCCGCTGGTGCCCGGCACTCCCGACCCGGTGAAAGACGCCGACGAGGTGGTCACTTTCGCCAAGGAGTACGGCGTGCCGATCGCGATCAAGGCGGCCTTCGGTGGCGGCGGTCGTGGCATGAAGGTGGCCCGCACCCTCGAGGAGATCCCCGAACTGTTCGAGTCGGCGACCCGCGAGGCGGTCGCGGCGTTCGGCCGCGGCGAGTGCTTCGTCGAGCGCTACCTGGACAAGCCCCGCCACGTCGAGGCGCAGGTGATCGCCGACAAACACGGCAACGTCGTCGTCGCCGGAACCCGCGACTGCTCGCTGCAGCGCCGCTTCCAGAAGCTGGTCGAAGAGGCACCCGCGCCTTTCCTGACCGACGCGCAGCGCAAGGAGATCCACGAATCTGCCAAGCGGATCTGCAAAGAGGCCCACTATTACGGCGCCGGGACGGTCGAATACCTGGTCGGCCAGGACGGTCTGATCTCGTTCCTGGAGGTCAACACCCGTCTGCAGGTCGAGCACCCGGTCACCGAGGAGACCGCCGGCATCGACCTGGTGCTCCAGCAGTTCAAGATCGCCAACGGCGAGAAGCTGGACATCACCGAGGACCCGACACCGCGCGGGCACGCTATCGAATTCCGGATCAACGGCGAGGACGCCGGACGCGGCTTCCTGCCCGCACCCGGGCCGGTCACCAAGTACGAGACGCCAAGCGGGCCCGGTGTCCGGCTGGACTCCGGTGTCGAAGCCGGTTCGGTGATCGGCGGGCAGTTCGACTCGATGCTGGCCAAGCTCATCGTGTACGGCGCCAACCGCGAGGAGGCGTTGGCACGCTCCCGCCGGGCGCTCGACGAGTTCCACGTCGAAGGGCTGGCCACGGTCATCCCGTTCCACCGTGCGGTGGTGTCCGACCCGGCGTTCATCGGCGACGACAACGGCTTCTCGGTGCACACCCGCTGGATCGAGACCGAGTGGAACAACACCGTCGAACCCTTCACCGGCGCGGAGCCGCTGTACGATGAGGCCGACGCCCGGCCGCGGCAGAAAGTCGTGGTCGAGGTCGGTGGTCGACGGCTCGAGGTTTCGCTGCCCGGCGACTTGGCGCTATCCAACGGCGGTGGGTTCGACGCGGCCGGTGTCATCAGGAAGAAGCCCAAGCCGCGCAAGCGCGGGGCGCACGCGGGTGCCGCCGCCTCCGGCGACGCGGTAACCGCACCAATGCAGGGCACCGTGGTGAAGGTCGCCGTCGAAGAGGGCCAAGAGGTCGCCACTGGTGATTTGGTGGTGGTCCTGGAAGCGATGAAGATGGAAAACCCGGTCACCGCGCACAAAGACGGCATCATCACCGGACTGGCGGTGGAGGCGGGCGCCACAATCACCCAGGGCACGGTTCTCGCGGAGATCAAGTAGATCTTTGCGGAGTTGGACCTTCGTTCGGCGACGATGCGGGGCGCAAAGGGGCCCGAGGTGGGGGTACGCCCCCTCGCCGCTGCGCGGCTGGGGGTACCCCCACCCGCTTGCGGGGGAGAGCCGAACATGGACCCCGTCGAGATCAACGCCGGGCAGTGGTATTTGCGTGCACTGCGCGCGGACAACCGCATCGACGATCGTCCTGCGCTCGCGGACCTGGGGGTAACCGACCCGGATTATGTCGCGCGCTGCACCGCTCAGTGGTCATCGGATACCAGCTACTCCTGGGCGGTGTGCGAGCCGACGACGGGTGAGTTGCTGGCAGAGGTGACACTCGACCTGGAGACCGGTGAGATCGCCGCCCAAGCATGCGCCGGCCAAGCCCAGGCCGCGAGCGCGGCCGCTGAGTCCGTGCGGCGATTCGCGGCCGCGCTGAACGGGGTTTCTTGGAAACGCCCTCAGGTCGTTGTCGGCCCCAAGCGGCCGGAGTACTGTTCGAAGAAGGTTGAGTTCACAGCCGCCCGGAACAGCGTTAATTGACGTAGGGGGAGGCTAGTACTCCCGGCTTCTCTCCGCGTGCGGGGCCAACCGCTTGACGTGATCCACAGATTGCTTGACGACTATGGAGTCACCTGATGTTTGCCATGAGACACCCCAATTCGACTTCCCCGGTTCTTGGAACCGATGCCACAATCCCGTCGGAGCCGTGGGAAAACCACAGTGCCCGCTTCACCGCTGAGTGGGGCGCTTCGTTCGTTGTCATTACGGCACACGGCGAGCTCGACGCATCCAACGCCAATCAGCTCGCCGATTACGTTCAGCGCTGCGCGGCTCATTCCAAGTCGGTAATTGTGAACCTCAGCGGCCTGGAATTCTTTGGAACGGCTGGCTTTTCGGCGCTGCACACCATCAATGTCCGGTGCGCGGGCGCCGGTGTGCACTGGGCCATGCTGCCAGGTAAAGCAGTCTCCCGGTTGCTACGTATTTGCGACCCTGACGACGCGCTGCCGGTAGCCGAGTCGGTGCCCGACATCCTCGACGAGAACGAAAAGCCGTGTCGGCTATTCCAACTCGTCCCGCAGCCGCGCTAACGACTTAGCGAGCAACCGCGAGACGTGCATCTGCGAAATGCCAACCCGCTCGGCGATCTGCGTCTGCGTCATCGACTCGAAGAACCTGAGCACCAACACGGTTCGTTCACGCTCCGGCAATCCGTCGAGTAGCGGACGTAGCGCCTCGCGGTTCTCGATCCGTTCGAGACCGGCGTCCACATCGCCGAGCGTGTCGGCGATGGCTCGTGCTTCGTCGTCGCCGCTGCCGCTGCTGCCACCGCTATCGATGGACAGGGTGTTGTAGGAGCTACCGGCCACCAGCCCCTCGATAACCTCCGTCCGGTCCATGTCGAGTTCTCCGGCGAGTTCGGAGGCGGTCGGTGCTCGGCCCAGCCGTTGGGAAAGGTCGGCGGTCGCCGTGCCGAGCCGCAAGTGCAGTTCTTTCAGACGCCGTGGAACCTTGACCGACCAGCTGTTGTCCCGGAAATGCCGGCGGACCTCTCCCATGATGGTGGGCACCGCAAACGAGACGAAGTCGGAGCCGGTATCGACATCGAAGCGGGCAACAGCGTTGACCAGTCCGACGCGTGCCACTTGGACCAAGTCGTCACGCGGTTCCCCGCGACCCTCGAAACGCCGCGCGATGTGATCGGCCAACGGCAGGCAGCGCTCAACGATCTTGTCCCGATGGCGCTGGAACTCCGATGAGTTGGCGTCGAGAGTCGCCAACTCACGGAACATGTCCGGAACGTCAGCGTATTCGTTGGGACGAGATGCAGAACCGCCGACGGCTCGCACTGTCACCTGTGGAGGCCCGCCCGTCGGGTCGTGAGCGTGACGCCGAAGATACCGTGCCCGCCGGCAGATTCGTGACCGTCGTGGAAGGTCTGCACGTCGTCGGCCAGCGATGTCAGCACGTGCCAGCTGAAGCTGCCCGGCGTCACTACGTCGTAGCCGTCACATGTCGCTGACGCCTCGACCACCAATTCGTCGTCCCGCGGATCGACCACGATGGCCAGCGTCGCACCCGGAGTCGCGGAGCGAATCAACCGGGTGCACACCTCGTCGACCGCCAGCCGCAGATCGGCCACCGCGTCGAAATCGAGATCCTCAAAGGTCCCGACGGCCCCGACCAGTGTGCGCAGCACCGCCAGATTCTCCAGCCGCGCGGCAACTCGCAGCTCGACAGCGCGGTCACCGCGTTGCTCGTTCTTCTGAGCCTTTTCAGCAGCGGTCATGGGGCCCTCCGGCAGTGTTTGACCGAGACTACCCTTGTGCTCAAGCCGGTTAGTCATGATCGCCGCCGGGTATTCCAAGTCGCATGGACGCGAGCGAGACGGCCGAAATTCAGCGCACCAGCCGCCTTCGGCGTGTCGCGATTATCGCCGTTATCACGCTGGCTGTGCTCGTATTGGTTGCCGTGGCCGTTTACGTTATTGCGTTCGTAATCCTGTCGCCGATGCTCGGATGACCGGGATACCGGGACAGCGGCGGCCGCTTTCAAGCTCATCATGGTGTAGAACAGATACCCACTAGCCTCGGCGAATAAAACCTCCAGCGTTTGGCACGGTGCCGGGCGGGGAAAAACAGTAACACCAAAGCACGCGAAGGAGGTTGCGATGCCCAATCCGTCAATCAAGGACGAGAAGCTCTATCAGGAGCTGCGCAAGCAAGGAGACTCCAAGGAAAAGGCCGCTCGGATCTCCAACGCCGCTGCGGCGCGCGGCCGTTCCAGCGTGGGCAGGTCAGGTGGGAAGTCCGGCTCGTATCAAGACTGGACTGTCCCAGAACTCAAAAAGAGGGCCAAACAGCTTGGCATTGCCGGTTATTCGCACTTGACCAAGGACAAGCTGATTACGAAGCTCCGTAACCACTAAGCGGTGTCGGCCCTCGGCTCGTCAGCTTGCGGGCCGTTGGCGCGGAACCTCGGGATGTGCGTCGTACCAGCGGTCTTCGATTCTGCGCACTCGCCGGTGCTCGACCGCCAGCCACACCAGACCGAACGTCATCGTCCCGACGGCGACGACACCTGTGGTCATGCCCTGGCTTTGATGCCCGGTCCCGAAGGCCGCCAGACAACCCACGACGGCGATCACGCCGGCCACGACGAGTAGATAGCCGGGCCAGCGCAACACATCGATCATCGACTCGCCTGCGTGTGACCGCGTCGTCCGCACATGGTCGACGGGGTCACGATAGGTGTCACCCATGACTGAACCTTTCTCCGGTCCCTCTCCCCTGCCCTTTGGGCCGTATCTACCACGGTAGAACGCCCGGAGACGGCGCGGAAGTAATTGCCGAGAGTCCGGTCAACCAGCCAGAGCAGGTCCGGCGATGATGGGTGCGCCCATTGTGAGCGTGACAAGCATCAGCATCAACAGAAACCAGCCGGCACCCTGCCACGCCCACCAGGTGCCGTAGTCGCGCCAGATGCGATAAGTGCGCACAAATGCCCAGCAGCCCGCGGCCAGCAGCATGACCGGCGCACCGAACGCCAGGATTGTCCGCTGGGGGGCGCCACATGCGACGGTGTCGATGGCCATCGCGCCTGTACAGGTGCTGGCCCACACCGCGGCCACGACCACGAACGCCAGTCCGGCGACCGCGGCCAGAACCGCGAACCGGATGGCCGCATGCACCTCGCTGTCTTCACGCCCAAGGCGGTCGCCTCCTGAGCGGTGACGTTGTGTCTGCATCATGAACCTCTATCGTGCGTCCAGCTGCTGGTGAATCACCGGCCGATGGAAACGCTCTTAGCGCGTGCCGTCACACGCGCCACACCCGTATACCCCATGATCAGGCAACTCTAAACCCACAACCGCTCCCTCGTTGCCCTCCCTGGGCCACCATCTTCGGCGGCCCGGCACAGTGCGGCGGCCGCTAAATCGACGTTGACACCAACTCCGTCAGAACGTCGCGGAGGCCGGTCACCGCCTCGTCGATCTCGGCGCGTGAAACGGTCAGGGCCGGCCGGAAACGCACGCTGACTGGACCACTGGGCAGCACAATCACCCCGCTTTTCCACAGTCGGCGGAGCACCTCATCGCGGCCCGCCGTCGTCGGCATGCTGAACGCGCACATCAAGCCGCGACCGCGGACGTCGAGCACGGCGGTCGGGAAGTCGTCGGCGAGTTCGTCGAGGCGCGCCCGCAGGTAGCGGCCCGCAGCGGCGGCGTTCTCGAGAAGGTCGTCGGCTTCGATGACCTCCAAGATGCGCCGGGCCCGGACCATATCGGTGAGGTTGCCACCCCACGTCGAGTTCAGCCGGGAAGCCACCGCGAACACGTTGTCGGCGATTTCGTCGACCCGCCCTCCTGCCATCACCCCACACACTTGTGTCTTCTTACCGAACGCGACCACATCGGGTGCAACGCCCAATTGCTGGTAGGCCCAAGCGGTTCCCGTCAAACCACAACCTGTCTGTACCTCGTCGAAGATCATCAGCGCGTCGTATTCGTCGCACAGCGCGCGCATCGCGGCGAAGAACTCCGGCCGGAAGTGCCGGTCGCCACCCTCGCCCTGGATGGGTTCGGCGACAAAGCAGGCGATGTCGTGCGGGTAGGCCTGGAAAGCTGCCCGAGCCTGGCGCAGCGATTCGGCTTCCAACGCGTCCATCTCGACGCCCGGTCGAAGGTAAGGCGCGTCGATGCGCGGCCAGTCGAACTTCGGAAAGCGAGCAACCGTGACCGGGTTGGTGTTGGTCAGCGACAGCGTGTAGCCGCTGCGGCCGTGAAACGCCCCACGCAAGTGCAGCACCCGGGTGCCCAACTCCGGGTCGATGCCGCGCGCTTCGTTGTGCCGGCTCTTCCAGTCGAACGCCACCTTCAGCGCGTTCTCCACCGCCAGTGCACCGCCGTCGACGAAGAACAGATGCGGCAGCGCTGGATCGCCCAGCACTCGGGCAAAGGTGTCGACGAAGCGCGCCATCGGCACCGAGTACACGTCGGAGTTACTCGGTTTGTTGACCGCGGCGTCGGTGAGCTCGGCACGAAACTCGTCGTCGAAAGCCAGTGCCGGGTGGTTCATGCCCAGCGCCGACGAAGCGAAGAACGTGAACATGTCCAGGTAGCGCCGGCCGTCGCGGGCGTCGACCAGATACGAGCCGTCCGAGCGATTCAGGTCGAGCACGAAATCCAGGCCGTCAACGAGGATGCTGCGCGCCAGCACCTCGTGGACCCGGTCAGGTGCGAGTAGCGGATCGGCCAAAAAGTTACGTTCCAGTACGCCGGTCATGACGTCAACCCTATCAGGAATTTTTACGGTATCTTGACCTCACGCCGTATCTATTACGGTACAAATTGTCGATCATCGTAAAATGTCTGTAAAATAATAGTGCTGCGGGTCCGCACATTGGCGGCTGTCCGGATCTGCTGCAACAGCTTTTCCAGCGCACGCGGGGACTCGACGCGCACCAGCAAGATGTAGCTTTCCTCACCGGCCACCGAGTGACACGACTCGATCGCCTCGATGTGTTGCAGGCGGGCCGGCGCATCATCGGGTTGAGAGGGATCGAGAGGGGTGATGGCCACGAACGCCGACAACAGATGCCCGATCGCTTCGGGATCGATCCGCGCGCAGTACCCCGTGACGACGCCGCGAGACTCCAGCCTGCGCACCCGCGACTGCACCGCCGAGACCGACAGGCCGGCGCTCGCCGCCAGCTCCGACAATGTCGCGCGCCCGTCAGCGACTAGCGAGCGCACCAATATCCGGTCGATGTCGTCGAGCGTCTCAGCCATGGCCGGAGAGTATCGCAGCGGTGATCGCCGTTGAGCCGTGCGAAAAGGTTGCCGACGTGGCGGCTACGGGAGCTCTTCGCCTCCGGCCTGTCTGCCATGTACGGCAGCGAGGTGCCTGCCTACACCACGATGGTCGAGGTCAGCACCCAGGTCAACAGGGATTACGCCGCCCGGCATGCGGGCGCCGAACGGCTGGGCGCGCTGTCCCGAGTTACCGCCGAGCGGCACGGCGCGATCCGGGTCGGCACGCCCGACGAGCTGGCCGCTGTCGCCGACCTGTTCTCGGCCTTCGGCATGGTCCCGGTCGGCTACTACGACCTGCGCGACGCCGTTTCACCGGTTCCGGTGGTCTCCACCGCGTTTCGGCCCATCGACGCGCAAGAGTTGGCGCGCAACCCGTTTCGGGTTTTCACATCGATGCTGGCGCTCAGGGATGCACGTTTCTTCGACGCCGACCTGAACGCTCGTGTGCAGACGTTCCTGGCACGCCGCCAACTGTTCGATCCGGCGCTGATCGCCCGGGCCCGGGTGATCGCGGCCGACGGCAGCTGCGACGCCGACCAGGCCGATGACTTTGTCGCCCAAGCCGTGGCGGCGTTCGCGCTGTCAGGTGAACCGATCGACAAGTCCTGGTATGACGAGCTATCACGGGTGTCCGCGGTGGCCGCCGACATCGCCGGAGTCACGTCCACCCACATCAATCACCTGACGCCGCGGGTGCTCGACATCGACGAGCTGTACCGGCGGATGACCGCGCGCGGCGTCACGATGATCGACGCTATCCAGGGACCGCCCCGCTGGGACGGGCCCGCGGTGCTGTTGCGCCAGACGTCGTTTCGCGCCCTCGCCGAACCACGCCGGTTTCGCAACGACGACGGAACGGTCGTCGACGGCTCGCTGCGGGTCCGCTTCGGCGAGGTCGAGGCACGCGGCGTGGCACTGACGCCCAGGGGCCGGCAGCGTTACGACGCGGCGATGGCTCGTCTTTCTGGTAACGACGATCCCGCCGAAGTCTGGGGCCAGTACTTTCCGTCGACCGACGACGAGATGGCCGCTGCGGGGCTGGCCTACTACCGCGGCGGCGACCCGTCCAAACCCGTTGTTTACGAAGACTTTCTGCCAGCCTCAGCGGCCGGAATCTTTCGGTCCAATCTGGACCGCGACACCGAGACTATAGCGGCCACCGGAATCGCCGACGACTCCGGATACAGCGTGGATTGGCTGGCCGGGGCGATCGGCCGCCATATTCACGACCCGTACCTGCTCTACGAATCGCTTTGCAAGGAGGCACTTGCGTGACCACCACTGACGAGTTGCGCACCCGCGCACGCCGCGCGCTGGACGCAGTCGGCTGCGACGTAACCCTTAGAGCCCTCGGTGGACCGGGCGGGCACGGCCTGCCGGCGAGCACACCGGTCACCGGCGACGTCCTGTTTACCCTCGAGCAGACCACGCCGGAGCAGGTCGAGCGCCGCATCGCCGATGCCGCGCAAGCGTTTTCGACTTGGCGATCCACTCCCGCTCCGGTACGCGGTGCATTGGTTGGCCGGCTGGGCGAGCTGCTCAGCCAGCACAAGCACGACCTCGCCGCCCTGGTGACGATCGAGGCGGGCAAGATCGCCTCCGAAGCGCTGGGAGAAGTGCAGGAGATGATCGACGTCTGCCAATTCGCCGTCGGCCTGTCCCGTCAGCTCTACGGGCGCACGATCGCCTCCGAGCGGCCGGGGCATCGGCTGATGGAGACGTGGCATCCGCTCGGCGTGGCGGGGGTGATAACCGCGTTCAACTTTCCGGTCGCGGTATGGGCCTGGAACACCGCGGTGGCGCTGGTCTGCGGGGACACCGTGGTGTGGAAGCCGTCCGAGCTGACCCCGCTGACGGCGCTGGCCTGCCAGGCGCTGATTGACCGGGCCGCCAGTGACGTTGAGGTGTCGCCTCGTGTTTGCGCCCTGATCACCGGTGGCCGCGAGGTCGGGGAGCAGCTGGTGGACGATGAGCGGGTCGCACTGGTGTCCGCGACCGGCTCGGTGCGCATGGGCCAGCAGGTCGGACCCCGGGTCGCGCGACGGTTCGGCCGATCGCTGCTGGAACTGGGCGGCAATAACGCCGCCGTCGTCACGCCATCCGCCGACCTGGATCTGGCGGTGCGCGCCATCGTGTTCGCCGCCGCCGGCACCGCCGGTCAACGCTGCACCACGCTGCGCCGGCTGATCGTCCATCGCTCGGTGGCCGACGATGTGGTAGGGCGCATCGCCGCCGCCTATCGGCAGCTGCCGATCGGTGATCCGTCGGCCGAGGGCACGCTGGTCGGCCCGCTCATCCACGAGACGGCCTACCGCGACATGGTGGGCGCTTTGGAACAGGCACGCGCCGACGGCGGCGAGGTGCTCGGCGGTGAGCGCCGCGATATGGGCCACCCGAGCGCCTACTACGTCGCGCCGGCGGTGGTGCGGATGCCGTCGCAGACCGACATCGTGCACACCGAGACCTTCGCGCCGATCCTCTACGCATTGGTCTACGACGACCTCGACGACGCCATCGCGCTGAACAACGCTGTACCCCAAGGCCTTTCGTCGGCGATCTTCACCACCGATATGCGCGAGGCGGAACGCTTCATCGACGGCTCCGACTGCGGCATCGCCAATGTCAACATCGGCACCTCGGGCGCCGAGATCGGCGGCGCGTTCGGCGGCGAGAAGCAGACCGGCGGCGGCCGAGAGTCGGGGTCGGATGCGTGGAAAGCGTATATGCGCCGGGCCACCAACACCGTCAACTACTCCAGCGAGTTGCCGCTGGCCCAGGGTGTGCATTTCGGCTGACCCCGGCCGACGGGGTCAGCCGTCGTCTTTGTCCGTCGGCGCGGCGTGCGGGGCACTGTAACGAATCATCAAGATTGCCGCCGCGATCCCAACGATCAGCAGTCCCAGTGCGCCGAGCTCGAGCAGGAGGCGATTAAGGTCCTGGTTCGAATGTGGCTCCTCGAATGCGGCGGTCACAGCCAGGATCCGTCGCACGCTGGCAATCAACCCGATGAAGAGAAACGGCTCGGCGGCGATCTGGTGATACACCAGGACGGCCCGGAGGGTGGCGGCGATCTCGGCGATGATGAGGACCATCAGGACACGGTCGAGGACCAGGACGCCGCCCTGCAGCGTGGCGACCTTGTGGGTTGCGGCTTGCATGACTTCTTGTATGCCGCCGATCACGACCAGGACCGCAGCCGCCACCAGTAGCAGGAAGGCGGTCGCATAGACGATCGTTTCGAAACCGTCGACCAGGGCGCCTACTCGATGACTCAGTCTGGGACGGGTGGTAGCGCTCTTGGCGTCCATTGGTCAGCGATTCTATTGCCCCTCGGCCTTTTTGAGCGAGCCCGGCGACCATGGTCCGTCCGTTGCCCGAGTACTCGCCTGGAAACACGCTGCGGGTCGCCCGCTAATTCGCTGAGCTAACGAACGTGCTGGTAGGCAGAGGGTGCGGGCTTCGCGGCGACTACCGTGTCAGAGCCGTTTATTGACGGATGCGTAGGCGATCAGCAGTTTGCAGAGACTTCCTGACCGTTGACGGCCAGCGCAAAGGATCGACAAGTACCATCTCGTCTATGCGAACGCCCCGGCGCCGGTTATCTCCGGACGACCGCCGCGCCGAGTTGCTGGCCTTAGGCGCGGAAGTCTTCGGCCAACGACCCTACGATGAGGTCCGAATCGACGAGATCGCCGAGCGGGCCGGCGTGTCCCGAGCGTTGATGTATCACTACTTCCCGGACAAGCGGGCGTTCTTCGCCGCCGTCGTCAAAGGACAGGCCGACCAGCTGTACGAGACCACCAACGCCCTACCGTCACCAGGCCAGAACCTCTTTGAAGAGACCCGGGACGGCGTCCTTGCCTACATGCAGTATCACCAGGAGCACCCGCACGCGGCCTGGGCCGCATACGTCGGCCTCGGCCGCTCCGATCCGGTCTTACTCGGCATCGACGACGAAGCCAAAGATCGTCAGATGGAACACATCATGAACCGCATCATGGAGGTCGACGGCCCGGGTACCGAGCTCCCTCCCGACGTGGAACGCGACCTGCGCATCGTCATCCACGGGTGGCTGGCGTTGACCTTCGAGGTGTGCCGGCAGCGGATCATCCACCCCAAGACCGACGCCGGTCACCTGAGCGAAGCCTGCGCGCACGCGCTGCTGGACGCAATCACCCGGGTCAACGGGATTCCCGAACAACTGGCCAAGGCGGTCGGGCCCGACGGGCGTTGATCGCTCGGAGCCGCTTGACCCCTTTGTCAGTGCCCCCGGGCACTATGGCGAGGTGACCACCGTGCCCGCTGATCCGCTCGCGCGGTTCAGCGCCGTCACCCGCGACTGGTTCGCCGGTACCTTCGCCGCGCCGACCGCGGCCCAGGCCGACGCCTGGACGGCGATCGCCGACGGCCATAACACGTTGGTCATC
>Ga0209693_10000638_pt1 | contig 14339 bp, 10 predicted proteins | sample HubBroMetageWRM3_FD_188345 | JGI IMG/M metagenome (GOLD analysis project Ga0209693, IMG submission 188345) | Warmed soil microbial communities from the Hubbard Brook experimental Forest, New Hampshire - Hubbard Brook CCASE Soil Metagenome WRM 3... | ecosystem: Environmental > Terrestrial > Soil...
CAACTGCCGAACACCTGCAGCGGCCGCTTGCCGAGGAGGCTTCGAAGATCTTCCGGTGACTTGTCGGCCTGCGGTTCGGACATGTTGCCGTGAGCCCGCTCCGGATCGATTTCTTCCGGGGATATGCCGCGCAGCACCAGCAGGGCGGGGATGAGGAGCGCCGCGGTGACGAAAAAGACCGCCTGGGCGGAAAAGAAATAGCCGAAGGCGCCCATCACCGCGGCGGAGAGGCCTGCGCCAATCGAGGCAAAACGCGCGTTGCGCCCGAACCGCTCGCCGATCGCGGCATATCCGACGAGGCCGAGGCTGATCGCCGCGATGGCCGGCCCCAGGACGCAGCTCGCGGCGGCATGCAGGGTCGCCGCCGTCAGCACGGCCGGGAAGATCGGCCATATCGCGTAGACAAGCGCACTGGCGGCGATCAGCGAGACCGCGACGCCGGCGACCGTTCGCACCGAACGGACGGCATCGACCAGAGCGCCGCCCGGCACCTGGCCCACCAGGGAGACGATGCCCGAAACCGACAGGACGAGACCGATCTCGACCTGCGTCCATTGCTGCGTCGTCAGGTAGACGGAGACGAAGGGGCCGAAGCCGGTCTGCACGTCGGCGACAAGGAAGATGAACCAGTCGAGCCTGTACAGGCTACGCTGGGAGGGACGGGGCGGTGAAGGAGGAGCATTCTTCACCGGCGGTCCGTCAAGGCAGAGGTTCGAGGTTGCCCGAGGCGCCCAGGACGATGGTCGGCTTGCCCTCCTTGTATTCCGGGGCGGCCTTCACCTGGTCGCGCGTGAGTTCGAGGACGACGCCATAGCGCTTGCCGGCTGCGGGAACGAAATGCAGCGCCTTCCAGTCGACGGCGATCTTGCGATTGCCAACGCCGAGAAACCCGCCGAAGTCGATGATGGCGGCGCGCACCCCGCCTTCGCCATCGACCAGTATGTCGACGATCCGCCCCATATCCTCGTCCGTCAGGCTGCGCACGTCCCGGCCGAGAATGCCCTGCACTTCCTGGGTTTCGAGGATTGTGACGGATGGCGATGGAGTCGTGTCGGGCTGGGCCGCGGCGCCCTCGCTCTGTAAGACAAGGGCGATCAGCACCGTCGTCAGAAAGCCAATTCCGAACCTCTCCCCCATGGACGCCTCCGGCGAAGGCTCAAAGAGCCGTTGGATCAACTCGCGACGGTCGGCCGGGTTGCGTGTCCCCGGCCGCGGGCGAAGGTCTCAGCGCGAAGAAACGATCGAAATCTGCAGCTTGGTGCCGCGCGTCCGCAGGATTTCGAGTGAAACGTCGTCGCGGTGACGGCGGACCTTGATGTCGACGCTCGAACCGCCGAGCTGCAGATTGCGCAACGTCACCTCGTCGAGGAACGGCGGCAGCCCCGGGTTGCGGAAGCGCACTTCGTGGTGTCGCGGATCGAGCTCCAGTCCGAGGGAGGCTTCGATCAACGAGAAGGGCGTGGCGCTCGCCCAGGCCTGCGGCGAGCAGGCGACGGGGTAGAGCGTCGGCCCCCGGTTGCGCTGGCGCTGGAAGCCGCAGAAGAGTTCCGGCAATCGCCGCAGGTCCATGTAGGTCGCCGCGTCGAACAGGCCCTTGAACAACTGGCCGACCGATCGTTTCAAGCCGTAGCGCGCCAGGCCCAGCGCGATCAGCGCGTTGTCGTGCGGCCAGACCGAACCGTCGTGATAGGACATGGGATTGTAGCGCGCCTCCCCCTTGGCCACGGTGCGAATGCCCCAGCCCGAGAAGAAGCGCGGCTCCAGCAATCCTTCGCCGACCTGGGCGGCGCGTTCGGGCCGCACGATGCCCGTGAACAGCAGCTGTCCGGCATTCGACGTGCGAACGCGGCACGGCTGCTTGGCGCCGTCGAGCGCCAGCGCGTAGGTGCCGAGCTCCGGACACCAGAAGGCGGCCTCGAAGCGCCTGGCGAGGCGCTTGGCGTCGGCTTCGAGCCGGCGCGCGTCGGCGACCATACCCATCCGGCGGGCCGAGCGCGCGATCACGGTTTTCGCGGCAAAGACGTAGCCCTGCACTTCGGCGAGCGCGATGTCGCCTTCGGCAAGGCGGCCATCGGCGTGGAAAATCGCGTCCTGCGAGTCCTTCCATCCCTGGTTGGCGAGCCCGAGCTCGCTGGCGCGGCGATATTCGACGAAGCCGTCGCCATCGCGATCGCCAAGCCCGTCGATCCAACCGAGTGCCGCCTCGATGGCCGGCCACAGCGCCGCGAGCGTTTCCTGATCGTCGGTGCGCTCGGCATAGAGGCCGGCAAGCAAGACGAAGAGCGGCGTCGCGTCGACGCTTCCGTAGTACAGGCCGAACGGCACCTCGTGCAGGGCCGCCATCTCGCCATCGCGCATCTCGTGAAGGATCTTTCCCGGTTGTGCGTCGGAAAGCGGATCGGTCTTCTTCGCCTGATGCGCGGCAAGGCGGCGCAATACGCCGCGCGCGACACTGGGATCGCACCACAGCATCTGCATTGCCGTGATCAGCCCGTCCCGTCCGAACGTCGTCGAGTACCAGGGGATGCCCGCATACGGGTAGCGGCCCTCAGGCGTGTCGGTCACGAGCATTTCGAGATCGGCTGCGGACCGGCACAGGATCTCGTTCAGGAGCGCGTTGGACGTCTCGACCGTGGTTGCATCGCGCGTGGCGTCACGCAGCTCGCGCCGGGCGGAGATCATTCCCTTGATGAACCCTACGGACTGTTGGTCGGCCGGCTGGTTGCATCCGACGATCAGGAAAATCGGGCACATTTCTCCCGGCGCCAGCTCGAGGTGGTAGCTGGCCTTGCCGGCGCTGAGCTCGTCCGGCTGCGGATCGAAGGTAAGGGTCGTGGTGCGCGAGGCGCCGTCGAGGCCGACATACGACAGCAACGCTCGGTCCGCGCTGATCACGCGATTGGTGGCGCTGCCGCGACGCGCCCGGTGCAAGCCGCGCACTTCGAACAGGTCGGCGAAGTCGCTTCGGAAAAGAAGGGTTAGCGACAGGCTGATGCTGTGATCGCCGTGGTTGCGCACCGCCAGGCGCTGGAACGCCCGGCCACGCCACAGGAAGATCGTCCGCGAGATATGCAGCAGATCCTTCTGCAGCACGATCCGTCCGTCGACGAAGAAGTCCGGATTGGTGAGGTCTACGGAAAGCAAGGTGTTGTCGTCGCGCAGGTTGGAACCAAGCAGCAACGGTTGCTCGCCGTTCACCAGCAGTTCGAGGTGCGACAGAAAGCGGGTGTCGTTGTGAAACAGCCCGTCAGCGTCGCCGGCCGAGGCGCCGATGTCGCCGTAGGTATCCACCACGGCAAAGGTGTCGCCGTATTTGAGCGTCCGGCGCGGCCGGGTCGCCGTTCCCGTTGCCGGGATGTAGAACGGCGTCTCGGCGAGGGCATCGTCGGCGAGGATCGCTGCGGGCAAGGCCTGGTCGGTCGACATGGCACCTCAAGCCGTTCGTTTGCACCTTGAACAACGTATAGTTCGCCGCGCCGTCTTCAAAGGCGCCTGTCTGTGACCATCTTGCCGCGTCCGGCGATCAGCAGTCGAGGGTCATTCGGTTGACTTCGAGAGGCCGCGTGGGCTTTGATGACGCACGGGCTTGCGGAGCGACTTGACGCGCACCTGGAAAATCGAGGGGGTCCTGCCATGCCATTTCAGGATTTCCGCGAGTTTCTCGACGCGCAAGCGCGGCTGATCAGCGTCGAATGCGCTTGATCAGGGACGTTCGTCTAAGCACTCTTTACGCATCGGACGGACAGGCGACGAAATGAACGATGTCGGCCCGCGGTCACGCCTTTCGCGACGGCAGGTGCTGCGCCATGGCCTTATCGCCGGTATCGCCGTGTACGTGGCGCCGCTCGGCAGCCGGGCCTATGCCGCGCTGTTCGACGAGCGGCTGCTGACGGCGCCGGCCTGGAACGGCCGCACCGCTTCGCTCAAGTATCGCGTCGATGCCACATCGAAGGTGACCGGCGGCAAAGTCTTCGCGCGCGACATCCGGGCGCGCGACATGCCGCATTGGCCGCAGCAACAGGCGCATGCGCTGGTCCTGCGAACGACTCTGGCCGACCGCCTCTATGCGGGTTTCGATCTGTCGGTGCTCGGCTCCGACCTCAAGCCCGACCGCGTGGTGACGGCGGCGGATCTCGCCCGCGCCGGGCTGGCCTTTCCGGCCTTCTACGGCGAGGACATGTTGCTGCCGCCGGGCCAGACGGCTGCCTATCTCGGCCAGGCCGTGGCGATGCTGATCTTCCACGACTTCGCCCGCTTCCGCTTCGCCAAGGAGAAGCTGCAGTTCAACGATACCGTGGTGCGCTACGGCACTGTGACGGGGCCGCTGCAGCGCGATCCCTGGGGGGCCAGCCGCTTCGTGCGCGTTGGCGGCAAGACAGGCTACGACGAGGACGTCTTTTCCTGCACCAAACAAGGGCCGGTTTCCACGGTGGCCTACGACAGGCATGAACCGGTCTGGCCCCAGCCTGCGCGCGACGGCGACCTCGGCGCCCAGGGCATGTATCACGCCCAGGCGATCGACGAGGAGCTCGGCCACCCGCCCGCCGATTGGCTGGTGATGACGCGCGACTACGCCACGCAATCGGGCGACACCGCGGCGCTCGAGCCGGACAATGCCAACGGCTGGTACGACTCCGCCAAGCAGGAAATGCACCTCGTCGTGCCGACGCAGTCGCCGCAGGAAGTGGCGGAAGGCGTTGCGACCTTGATTGCCAAGAGCCGCCTGGGCCTCAAGCGGCTGTTCCTGCATCCGTGCTTTACCGTGGGCTATGGTTCGAAGGACCACAACCCGATGCCGTATTACGGCCTGCTCGCCGCTCTCTATGGCGACGGCCGGCCGGTGCGGCTCGCCAACGATCGCTTCGATCAGTTCCAGGCCGGCCTGAAGCGGCACCAGTTCAGCATGCGCTACACGATCGGAGTCGACCGGCGGACCGGCCTCTTGCAGTCGTTCCAGGCCGGCATCGTCGCCAATGGCGGCGGCCGGGCCAATTGCTCGGTCGCCCTCACCATGGTGGGCGCCACCTCGGCGGCGTCGGTCTACTACTTTCCCAAGACCGACGTGGCGGCGACCGCCATCGCCTCGCGCGCCCTCGACTGCGGTTCGGCGCGCGGTTACGGCGCGCTGGAAACCCTGACGGCGACCGAGCTGATGGCCGACGAGCTGGCCGCAGCACTCGGCCTCGATCCCATCGAGTTCCGTCTGCGCAACGTCCTGAAGACCGGGATGAAGAATGCGCAAGGCGCGGTCCCCGACGGCACGCAACGGGCAGAGGCCGTGCTGGCGAAGGCGCGGGCCCATGCGCTGTGGACCGGACGGGCCGCCGCCAAGCAGGCCTACGAGGCGGCCCATCCCGGCAAGTTTTACGGCGTCGGTTTCGGCTGCATCCAGCGGCGCTTCGGCGACGGCGCGCAAGCGAGCTTCGCCAAGGTGGAGGTGGCGCGCGATGGCCGCATCACGCTCAGCCACACCGGTACGGAGATCGGCACCGGCGCCTCGTCGGGCCAGGCCGTGGCCTGCGTCCGCTGGCTAGGCCGACCGGCCGACGCGCTCGAAATGGCCGTCACTGAGTGGCCCGACCTGCCGGTGGAGACGAGCGGCGATCCGCACGCGATGAGCCAGGACGAGCAGGATCGCCTGTCCCTCAATCCGCGCTGGACTCCTGCCTTCGCCTCGGCATCGAGCGCCAGCAACTCGGCCTATTATTTCACGCACACGACCCAAGCGGCGGCGCGCGTGGTCTTTCTCTACGGCCTGTGGCCGGCGGCCGTGGCGATCTGGGCGCACGGCGGACCGGGGGTGTTGCAGGCGGCGAAGCCCGAGGCTGCGCGCTGGCGCGACGGCGCCCTCGTTGTCGAAGGCTTCGAGCCCTTGCCGCTCGCGCGACTGGCGCAGGAAGCGCATGCGCGCGGCCTCGTGGTCGGTGCTGCGGTGCATGGCTTCAACCGATGGCAATGGACCGAGGCCGACTTCGACGTCGTCGGCGGTGCCGTACGCTTGGCGGTGGACGGGCTGTCGCTGCGCTACGGCGACGGTGCGGCCGCGGCCAAGCAGGCACTGGCGAGCACGCCCAACCGCTATCACGTGCTGAATCGTCGGACCGCAGCCTTTCCGCCGACCCGCAACAACAACGCCATGGTCGGCTACAATACCGCCGTCGGCACGCTGGCCGAGCTTTCAGTCGATGCGACGAATGGCAAAGTCGCGGTGCTCGCGCATCACACCATTCTCGAATGCGGCAACATGCTGGTGCCCGATCTGGTGTCCGGCCAGCTCCAGGGTGGCACCGCCACGGGCATCGGGCTTGCCTTGCACGAGGAGCTGCCGCTCTACGAGGGCGGACCGGGCGACGGCACCTGGAACTTCAATCGCTATCACCTGCCGCGCGGCAGCGACGTCGCGGTGTGGGCGCAGACCGCCGAGATCCTGCCGCCGCTGTCGGACAGCGAACCGCCCAAGGGCATGGCCGAAGTCGTGGTGATCCCGATCATGGCGGCCATCGTGAATGGCATTGCGCATGCGATCGGCCATCGCTTCCGCACGCTGCCGGTGACGCCCGACCAGATCCTGAAGGTGCTGGGATGAGCCTGCCGACTCGCAAGTTGACAGTGACGATCAACGGCCAGCGCCGCGGGCCGATCGACGTGCCCGAAGGCATGATGATGATCGACGTGCTGCACGAGATGCTGGACCTCACCGGCTCGCGCCTGGGCTGCGGTGTCGGCATCTGCCACGCCTGCGTGGTGATCTGGGACCGCGACGACCAGACCAGCGAGGAGGTGCAGACCTGCATCACGGGGGCCGACTTCTTCGACGGCAAGCGCATCCGCACCATCGAGGGCATCGCCCGGACGAACGACGGCGGCGAGATCACGGCGCTCTCTCCGGTGCAGCAGGCCTTCCTCGACAAGTTCAGCTTCCAGTGCGGCTACTGCACCCCGGGCTTCGTCAATGCCGCCACGGTGCTGATCGAGCGACTGAAGCGCGCGCCGGTGCCGCGCGCCGAGGTCGAAGCGACCGTCGCCGCCGCGCTGGAAAACCACATCTGCCGCTGCACCGGCTATGTGCGCTACTACCAGGCGGTCCGCGACGTGATCCTGACGACCCCCGGCCTCACCCGGGACGGCGCATGACATTTCGCCGCCTGGTGCAGCTGGCCGCCGTCGCCGCGGTGCTCGTAGCCGTCGCTTTATCCACCTTCATCGCGCTTAGGCTTTTAGGCGGCAAGACCGGCGGGGCGGTGCAGGTGGTGAATGCGCCGGCCGAATTGGTCGCGCGCGGAAAATACCTCGCCGAAGCGGCGGATTGCGCGGCCTGTCATTCCGCGCCCGGCGGCGCCCCCTATGCCGGCGGCCTGGCGATGCAGAGCGGTTTCGGCACGATCTACGCCACCAACATCACGCCCGATCCCGACAACGGCATCGGCCGCTGGAATGCCGACGATTTCTGGCGTGCCCTGCATGACGGCATCCGGCGCGACGGACAGCAGCTCTATCCGGCCATGCCCTATACGTCCTATCGCGGCATGACGCGGGCAGACGCCGATGCGATCTACGCATATGTGATGCAGTTGCGGCCGATGAAGGTGGCGAACCTGCGGACGCAGTTGGACTTTCCCTATGACATTCGCCTGGGAATGATCGGCTGGAACCTGCTGTTCCTGACCGACTCCGTTCCTGCGGCCTCCACCGGCAGTTCCGCTGCCTGGCAGCGCGGTCGCTATCTGGCGAACGTGCTCGGACATTGCGGCGAATGCCATACGCCACGCGGTATGCTGGGCCAGATGGAGTTGTCGGAGCCGTTGACCGGCTTCGCGTTGGGCCGCGTCGCCGCACCCGACATCACGCCGGCCGGGCTCGCGTCGCGCGGCTGGACGGCCGCGTCGTTGCGCACGTACTTCGGCCGGGGCATTGCCGGTCCAGCCTCGGCCTTCAGCGACATGCATCAGGTGATCATGCTCAGCACCAGAAACCTGACGGCGGAGGACAATGACGCCCTGGTGACCTTCCTGCTCGGAGACAAGTTGCCGCTGCCGGCGCCTCTGCCGCCCGCCGACCCTGCGGTTCTCGAGGCGGCGGCGCGCGGGGCGGGGCGGGGCGACTACGTGGCCCTGTGCGCCGGTTGCCACGGCCTCGAGGGCGGCGGCGTGCCCAACACGGTGGTGGCGCTGCGCAACAACAGCACGCTGCGGCTTGCCGATCCGCGCAACCTGCTCGTGGCGATGCTGGACGGCATCCGAGCCGAGAATTTTCCGCATCGCGCGAGCCTGCAGGCGATGCCGGGCTTCGCCGACAAGCTCAGCGATCAACAGGCTGCCGGGCTGGCGAACTATCTGCGCGTCGTCTGGGGTGGCCAGAAGCCGGACGTGACCGCCGCCGCGGTGCGGGCCCTCCGCTAGTTTAGGCTGGAAGTCCGACGGTACGCAGCGCGTCGAAAAGACGGCTGCAGTAGCCTGCCGACATGGGTGGCAGGCCTTGCTGCACCTCGGAGACCGTGAGCCCGGGATAGCGTTCCTGCAGCGCGGCCAGACTGCGCTCAGCCTCGGGCATGGCGCCGCCCTGCACGTAGGCGGGGCAGAGAGTCCGGTGAATCCAGGTCGCCGACGGATGCTCGGCGAGCGCGCTCTCCTGCCACTGGGCGGATTCGCGATAGTGGCCGGCCTCGAAATGAGCACAGCCGATGCCGATCAGGTTGTTGAAGGCAAAGGTATCGTGCGGCGCCAGGTCGAGCGCGATCTTGAACCGCTCGATGGCCGATTCGGCGTCGCCCTTGTAGAGATCGATCCAGCCGTGGCGGCCCCACGCCCAGGCCGAGCCGCCGTCGACCGAGAGCGCCCGGCGGATGACGAGGTCGGCGGTCTCGAGGTCGTGCAGCAGGGTGAGGGCGTTGCCGAGTACGGCCAACCCTGTCGCGTCGGCGGCGAGGGCCAGTGCCTTGCGCGCCAGATCGGCGCTTCGCGCGCGCTCCTCCACGGGAGTCGCGGTGAAATGATAGACGACGCGCTGGACGTGCGCCCAGGCGGCGAGCGTGGTCGCCAGCGCATGGTCGGGGTCGAGCGCCATCGCGCGTTCGAGCAGATCGAGCGCGCGCGCATTTCCCTCGGCATCGAGTGAAAGAACGCCGGGCATGGCCCTGAGGGCGAGGTCGTGCGGACCGAGCTCGCCGTCCGGCTTCTGCTGGGCGCGATCGATCTCGGCGAGGCGCAGGCAGGGCTGGAGGGCCGCGGCGATTCGCGTCGCCAGATGTTCCCGGGGAGCCGAGTCCTCGCCGATGGCGCCATCGGCACAGTGCGCCCACAGGTGACGGCCCGTGTCGGCCTCGATCAGCCGCAGGGTCAGGCGCGTTTGCCAGCTCCATCCCCGCATGACGCCGGTCAGACGGTAGCGCGCCGCTCTCGGTTGGCGCGCGACGGCAACGCCGGCCCTTGCCAGCGCGGTGGCAAGCTCGTCGGCAACGAGGCGGGCGATCTCGGCGTTCTCCGGGCTGGATTCGATCGGCTCCAGGACGACGGTCAGACGATCGCGACCGGACGCGAAGAATGACGGCATCGATGCCAGGACGCCGGTGAACACGGCTTGCCGCTTCAGGGTCTGAGACGGCGTTTCGCCATAGCGGCGGCGGTACTCGATGGAAAACCGCCCGCAATGCGCAAAGCCGCAGCGCAACGCGAGGTCCTTCACTTTCTCTTCGGGCAGGCTCTGCAGGAGCTCGCGGCGCGCGCAGTCGAACCGGATGTCCCGAAGTGCGGCATGGGGCGTCTCGCCGAGAAACATCTTGAACTGGCGCTGAAGTGTTCTGCTCGACACGCCGGCTGCCCCCGCCAGATCGACCACGGTCCAGTCGCGGCCAACGTTCGCGCGCATGGCATCGAGTGCGCGCCGTACGCCGCGCGGCAGCAGGTTGGTGTTCGAGGTCAGTTGAGGGCGGGAAATCATGGCGGGGGACATATACAGATTTCGAGCGGAGATTGCGGCTCAAAATTTCGTGCACGGGATAGCTGTGGCGCGAATTGGATAAGAATCGAACCCGACCAACCCTAGGTTCCCGGCAATTCGATTTCCGAATCAGTCAGGAGCAACAATGGCCGGCCTTTTTGCGGTTTTCTACGGTATCGGCGCCTATGGCGTCTTTCTCTTCTCCCTGCTCTATGCCATTGGCTTTGTCGGCAATCTCGTTGTTCCGAAGTCGATCGACTCGGGTGCGGTGGAACCGCTCCTCGAAAGCCTGATCGTCAACACGATGCTGCTCGGGCTTTTCGCTGTCCAGCATAGCGTGATGGCACGGGAAGGTTTTAAGCGCTGGTGGACGCGCCTCGTGCCCGCTTCGGTCGAGCGCAGCACCTATGTGCTTCTGTCCAGCCTCGTGCTGTTGGTCCTGTACTGGCAGTGGCGGCCGATCCCCGAGCCGATCATCTGGACGGTGCAGGCTCCGCTCGCCTCGGCGCTCCTCAACGTGGTCTTCTGGTTCGGCTGGGGTCTCCTGCTCCTCAGCACCTGCCTGATCAGCCATTTCCAGCTTTTTGGCTTGAGCCAGGTCTTCGCGCGCCTGCTTGGCCGCGAGCTGCCGGCGGCGAAATTCCGCGCGCCGCTTCTCTACCGGCATGTCAGGCATCCGATCTATCTCAGCTTCCTGCTGGCCTTCTGGGCCACGCCATCGATGACGGCCGGTCACCTGCTGTTCGCGCTGGCGACCACCGGCTACATCCTGATCGCCATCCAGTTGGAAGAGCGCGATCTCATCCGGATGTTCGGCAATCAGTATCGCCGTTACCGCGAGCGCGTCGCCATGCTGGTTCCGCTGCCCGGCCGCAAGCTCGCCGATGGCGAGGATTCTTCGCTTTGATCGAAGACGATCGCGGCGCCATCGACTATGCCGAGAGCGGAGCGGGACCGACCGTCGTGCTCGTGCCGGGCTCCTGCAGCACCGGCGCGGCGTGGCGGCCTGTCATCGCCGAGCTGGGCAACGGCCTGCGCTCGGTGACGACAAGCCTGCTCGGCTATGGCGGGACGGCCGAACGCCGCACGCTCCGGGATGCCGATATTTCCCGCGAAGCCGAGATCCTCGAGGCCGTCATCCGGCGCGCGGCTGCGCCGGTGCATCTCGTTGGCCATTCCTTTGGCGGCGCGGTGACACTCGCCGTGGCGCTCAGGAAGCGGGTGCCGGTGCGGAGCCTCGTCATCATCGAGGCGCCCGTACCGGAGTTGCTGCGGCACGCCGGAGAGCACTGGCACTATCGCGCCTTCCGCGACATGACCGACGCCTATTTCGACGCTTTCCGCGCCGGCGAGACAGCGGCGATCGAAAGGATGATCGACTTCTATGGCGGTGCCGGGACCTTCTCCAGCTGGCCGGAACGCGTTCGCCGCTATGCGATCGACACGACGCCGGTGAACATCCTGGATTGGGCGGGCGCCTATGATTTCCAGCTGACGCCCGCCTGTCTTGCCAACGTCGATGTCCCAACCGTCGTCCTGCGGGGCGGGGCCAGCCATCCGGCCATGCGGCGCGCCAATGAGCTTTTGGGCCAATCCATCGCCAACGCCTCGGTCGCCACCATCCCCGGCGCGGCGCATTTCATGATTTCGACGCATGCCCCGGACGTCGCCGGGGCGATCGTCCGGCACATTGCCGGCGTGGAAAGCACTGGCACGGCATCCCGTCCTGCCCTGGCGCTCCGCCGATAGGCCGGAGTCCAAGTACGAGCTGGCGGGGAGGACCAAGGACGCCCCTGACCAAGTGGATCGGGCCTCATTGACTCGCGCGAGGCATGGAAGGAGGGTTGCCGGAACCCGCTCGACGCACGATATCTACCGCGATCTACCGCGAGCTCTTTGAACTCCAGGAAAAGGAACAGCGACATGGCCACGACCGAACGCGCGATCCTTGCCGGCGGCTGCTTTTGGGGAATGCAGGATTTGCTGCGCCGCCATGACGGGGTGATTTCCACCCGGGTCGGCTATTCCGGCGGCGACGTCGCCAACGCGACCTACCGCAACCATGGGACCCATGCCGAGGCGATCGAGATCGTCTTCGATCCGCAGAAGATCGGCTACCGCAGGCTTCTCGAACTGTTCTTCCAGATCCACGACCCGAGCACCCGCAATCGTCAGGGCAACGATATCGGCACCAGCTATCGCTCGGCCATCTTCTACACGAGCGACGAGCAGAAGCGGATCGCCGAGGATACCATCGCGGATGTCGATGCCTCGGGGCTGTGGCCCGGCAAGGTGGTGACCGAAGTGGCACCCGCCGGCGCCTTCTGGGAGGCCGAGCGCGAGCACCAGGACTACCTGGAGCGTTATCCGGATGGCTACACCTGTCACTTCATTCGTCCCGAATGGAAGCTTCCGATCCGGGCGAAAGCGCGACAGACGGCGTGAGCGTCACCCGATCCTGAACGGGATTCTTTCGGACGCGCCTTTGACCGGAAATCTCAGGCAAGGTTCCCTCAGGTGAGGTCCCGGTGTGACCAAAGCGACGATCGTAGGGAAGACACGAAAAGCATCGGCAGCGTCGGTGGCGGGCCAATGTCTTTGCGGCACAGTGCAAATCGAGATCGACTTTCCAGCTCGATGGGCCTGGCACGATCATTCCGGTGCGACCAGGCGTGCGCACGGCTCGGCCTACGCGACTTACATTGGCAGTTGGCGCAGGCGCTTTCGGGTGACCAAGGGCCGGGCAAAAATCACACGCTTTCAGGATGAGGCCACCGGGACAGCCAGGAGCTTTTGCGCCCGATGCGGAACGCCGCTCATTTATGAGCGAGCTCGCTCTGCGCACATGGTCAACATACCTCGCGCCCTCTTCACGAGCCGCACCGGTCGGGAACCCCGCTATCACATTGCCATACAAGAGCTGCAAGACTGGACATATCTGGGTGAGCCACTGGTTCCGCTGAAGGGCTTTCCCGGAGTGGTGTGGGAGCGCCCGGCCAGGAAGAAGCGGCGCGAGATTGCTGGCCCCTTCTGACTGATCTCGTCGGTGGCATTGATCACAGGTCCCGTTCGGCGAGTTCGCGAAACTCGTCGGGAACGGAATGGAAGATTCCCAACGCGACCGACCCGTATCCGATCGCGCCCCATCCGAAGCGATCGCGGATCGTGTCGACAGCGCGATCGGCCGTGCGACGCGCCATGCCTCTTTTTGTGCCGGGCCGGCGTCCCTCGTTTTCAAGCCCGAGCGAGAATTCCAGTTGCAGGCGTGTGTCCTTCTCGAGATGCGAGACGGAGATCGCCAGGAGCGAGATGTACTTCTCGCGAGGGTGATGCGCGAGGACCGCGCGCACCAGCTCTTCGGCGATCTCGGCAAGGCTCACAGTCGCCGAAATCGGCGCGTCGAGCGTTACCGAGCGCGTGACCGAATGCAGATCGGCAAAGCGCACGCGGACCGTCACGGTTCGACCGGCCAGGGATTTCGCCCGGAGGCGGGCGCCGATCCGGTCCGCAAGATGAGCCAGCGTGGGTCGGAAAACGCGTTCTTCCGCGGGCTTCTTGCCGATCGCCGACTGCGCTCCCGCCGATCGCGCCCGATGATGCGTCCTGATTTCCCGCGGGTCGCGATTCCACGCCAGAGCTGCGAGCTTTTCTCCGGCCGCGGGACCGAGCAATCGCTCGAGCGACCGTCCCGGCATCTTCGCCAGCTGTCCAATGGTCAGCACGCCGATCCCGGCCAGTCGCGCCTTGGTGACCGGGCCCACGCCCCACATCAGCTCGACGGGCAGGTCGTGCAGGAAGTCCAGTTCGGTGTCGGGATCGACGACGACCAGCCCGTCGGGCTTGGCCACTTGCGATGCGATCTTCGCCAGATGCTTCGTGCGGGCCACGCCAACCGAGATCGGCAGGCCAAGCTCCGCCCGCACACGGCGCCGGATCGTCCGCGCAATGTCGGCCGGCGGGCCAAACAGATGGGTGCAGCCCGCCACGTCGGCGAAGGCCTCATCGATGGAAATCCGCTCAACGAGGGGCGTAAAATCATTAATTACCTTGATGGCCGCATCGCCCAGCCGCTGGTAGTCCTGGAAATGGCCGCCAACAAAAACGAGCTGCGGGCAGAGCTCGCGCGCCCGTCTGCCTGGCATACCCCCGCGGACCCCGTAGGCCCTGGCTTCGTAAGAAGCAGCGAGCACGACTCCGCCACCGACAGCGATAGGCTTGCCGCGCAACGATGGATCGAGCAACTGCTCAACCGAAGCATAGAACGCATCCAGGTCCGCATGAAGGATCGTGGCAGTCGTTTCCAGCTGTTCTTCGTTCACCAAGAGCAACTATATACTAGGTGTAAATTGAGCGAGGTCATAAATACCGAGCCTCTTTCCAATGGAAGGCACCCTGTCCATCAT
>Ga0209693_10000641_pt1 | contig 14321 bp, 27 predicted proteins | sample HubBroMetageWRM3_FD_188345 | JGI IMG/M metagenome (GOLD analysis project Ga0209693, IMG submission 188345) | Warmed soil microbial communities from the Hubbard Brook experimental Forest, New Hampshire - Hubbard Brook CCASE Soil Metagenome WRM 3... | ecosystem: Environmental > Terrestrial > Soil...
GACCCCGGCCCGGTCCCCGGAGGGCTGATCGGGCCGGGCCGCTAGGCGGCCTCGCGGTCGTCGGCCAGCTCGGCGGCCTCGCGTTCGGCGGCCAGCTCGGCGGCCAGGTCGCGGCGGTCGTCCGATCGCTGCCCGGCCAGGAACAGGCGCACGGCCACGCCGAGGCCCGCGACGATCGCCACGACGGCGGCCAGCCCTATCATCGGTGGGCCCACAGGCCACGGCCCCGGCGTCGGTCCATGGTGTCGTGTTCGTGGTCGTGCTGGGCTCTGACCAGCTCGGCCCAGCGATAGGGGGCCTGCCCGGCGGGCTCGGGGTGGGGGCCGCTGTCATTGGCCATGTGGGGGACGGGCTCGCCCGTGGGGCAGGTCGAGTTAAGGCAGACAATACCGGGCATAAAGTCATTAAGCGCCAGCATCATAAGGCGCAACTGCCTTTCCGAGTCGGTCCACTGTGCCATTTCGCCGTCCTTATAGCGCGCTTATCCATTGCCAGGTTGTGGGGGCTACGGTGGCGTTTACCTGTATGGTTCCGTTCATGGGGACGGGGAATACCCCGGACGTTTGCCCGGTGTTTGTGCCGTTTATGAGAATGGCGCTCACGGTGCCCCCGGCCACGCATACTAGGGCGTCATTCTGGTTATTCGTAATGGGGGTTCCGGCTACGAACGTGGGCGTTGTGACGGCCTGGAAACTGTTATTCGTGACGTTTACGGTGCCCCGGAACTGGATATTTCCGGCCACCGCGCCGACGACACTGCCGCCGGTATATCTGAGGTATCCGTTCGCGTAGAATACCTGATCGGCGGCGGTAAAGGTCATGAACGCGGCGACTAGGTTGCTTCCCGTGCCGTTGTTAGTCTCTACGCTGATATTGGCCAGGCCGTGGTACATTCCGGCGTTGCCGCCCGAGTCCTGAAAGGTTATAAGACTGTTTAGGCCCTCGCCTTTCTTTATGTTGCCGTTCATGTACCATTGCCCGTTTAGCGTGACCCCGTTTATTATCACGCCGTTCTGATTGGGCAGGACCCATATGAAATACTCTAGGTAGTTGTATTCTTGCGAGTTGCCGCCGACCGGGGCCCAGTGCTGTACGCAAGTCGTGTTATTGATAATGGACGTGTTACGTATGGTCAGTTTTTCGGTGTAGAATTGCCGGTTGGCCACTGACAGGCCGATCGCGCTAGTCCCGGTGAAATTCTGTATCCAGCAGTCGTAAACCTTGTGGCCCCAGCCGTCGCCTATGTCAAGGCCGATCGCCGCCGCCCCGGCGTTCGTGCCGTCTATGACGAGGTTGGAAACCGTGCCGCCTTTGGTGTTGTGCTGTGTCGTGCCCGGGGTGGCCGGAAAGTGCGAATAGACGCCGGTTATGTTGCCGGTTATCATAAGCCACGTGCCCGAGTCGCCGTCGAGATTGGCCGCCGGGGGCTTAGTGATCTGCGATTGTATCGAGTAAATGGACGGGATCAGCTTTACCGTGCCGACGATATAGGTTTGCCCCGTGTCATTGTCTACGATCTGCGGGCAATATGTGTTATATGCGGTGTTGATCCAGGCCGCGTCGTCGCCGGAAAGGCTGTACGTCGATAGGGGTATGACGAGAATGTCCGCGTTCGGGAGCAGCCATACCGTGGGCTGGGAGGTTGAGGGCCCGGCCAGGGGCACCCCTCGGAGGGCCGTCCACGCGGGCAGGCCCGAGAGGCCGACCTGTAGGACGGTCCCCGCGCTGCCCACGGGTAGGCGTATCGCGGCCCCGCCGACCGTGCCCAGGATCAGATCCCCGGCCGCGCTCATGGGGTTGGTGAACCCGGCCGGGGAGTTGGCCCACACCGGGACGCCCCCCGACACGGTAAGCACCTGATTTGTCGCGCCGATCGCCAGCCGGGCCGCCGCGCCCCCGGCCGTGCCGGTTATCAGGTCCCCGGTCGTCGTCATGGGGTTACTGAATCCGGCGGCCGAGTTGGCCCACGCCGGAACGCCCGCCGAGACGGTGAGCACCTGGCCCGCGAGGCCGACGCCTAGCCGCTGGGCCGACCCGGCGGCCCCGCCGGTTATCAGGTCCCCGGCGGTCGTCATGGGGTTACTGAATCCGGCGGCCGAGTTGGCCCACGCCGGAACCCCGGCAACGACGGTGAGCACCTGGCCGTTACCGCCGACGCCGAGCCGCTGGGGCGTCCCGGCGGCCCCGCCGTCGATCAGGTCCCCGGCCGTGGTCATGGGGTTGGTCATGAGTGACCCGGCCCCGCCCGCCAGGGTGAGGCCGCGCCATACGTCGAGCTGCCCGACCAAGAGGCTGTCGTGGTAGAACAGGTCCCCCGCGCCGAACCCGGCCGGGAATGAGGGGTTGGGCGGCGGGTCGGTGGGGTCGGGCGGGGCGGCGGCCAGCTCGGCGGCGGCCCGCGTGGCCTCTGCGGCGGCCTGGGCCTCGTACACGATCCGCCGGGCCTCGCCCACTACGGCGGCATGCCCCCGGGCCTCTGAGGCCGCCAGGGCGGCTCTGCGGGCCGCGTCCCGGGCGTCGGCGGCGGCCTGGGCGGTGCCGCGCAGCTCGGCCAGCGAATCCGCGGTGCCCTGCTGGCGCAGACGGGCCTCGTAAGCGGCGACGGCGGCGGCTATGCCCCGCTCGCGCCATGCGTCCTGTTCGGCCGCGAGGCTGGCCCCTGTGCCGTGGCAGACGGGGCAGGCCGTCCCGGGGGCGATCTGGCCCCGCGAGGCGCACGGCTGGCAGGGGGCCAGCTCGGCCGTCGTCACTGGGCATCACCCCTAAATCTGCCAGCGGATCGTACCCGAAGTGTAGACCGTGACCCCGTTGCCGAAGTTGCCCGTCAGTTGCATGTTCCCGTTCGGCCGCAAGATCACAGACCCGCCCTGATTGCCCCCCGCGTTGCCGGTCGGAAACTCGGGCACGGGCGACCCGGACGGCGGCAGCAGGAACGGGGCCCCCAGCGTGGCAAAGGTGGTCAGCAGCACGGGCCCGGAGCTGGGCGTGAGCAGCCGCCCGGCCATAGCGATCGTGCCCGCGTCCAGTTGGGTCACGACGGGCGGGTCAGACATGCCGTTAACGTCGGTGGTCGCGGAAAAGCCGTTGACCAGGGTGCCGTATGCCTGGCGCAGTACCCCGCTGGCCGGGGTGTAGGGCCCGGCCGGGGTCGGCGCGGTGGCGAAATAGGTTTGCCCGTCGAGCTGGAATCCGAGGGCGACGGCGACCCCGTTAACCGTCGTGTAAGTCATGATCCCGGCCACGTAGGCGTTGCCGAAGTTGTCTTTGCCCGTGTTCCCGGCTACCGAGGCGATCAGGTTACCCGCGCCGGGGGCCGGGTCGTAAACGAATTCGCCGCTGAACCCGGGCCCGGCCGAGATTATCAGCAGGGGGAAAAGTGACTGCTGCCAGCCCACTAGCCGCCGCCCATGTCGTATTTGTTTTCTTGTAGGTCGGTATCAAACCGTATCCACAGTATAGCCGTAGGAACGGGCGTATTGGGCGGGCCCGTATTCCAGTAGAAAAACACCGTATCCGTGGGCCGCAAGATTAGGGGCTGCTGCGGGTCATATGAGTTAGACCAGCCTTGGGCTACCTTATTCCACAGCCGCCGGTTCCGGTACACGGAAAATGACGAGCCGATCGGCCCGTCTATGCTGATCTGATATACCTCGGCCTGGGCGACCTTGAAATTCAGCGATTGGCCGTCCGCCACGATCGTCCAGTTACCCGGGTTGTTATTGGTCTGGTCTAGGGTCGCGGTCAGATTCAGTGTCGGGCCCAGGTCCCGGTATGCCGTCACGACGGGACGATAAGCCGCCGCTGCGGGAGTGGCGGGAGCGGCTGGGGCGGCTTGGGGCGGCGGGCCTGGGGCTTGGACAGGTGATCGATGCATGCGGGCATGGGGACCGCCGCATAGTAGGCCGTGTCGTCGGCGTCCCCGGGCACGGGCACGGGTACGAGGGCCGTGGCCATGGTGATCGCGTAACTGGGGTTTGGCTTGGCCCCCGGCCGCACGGTGGGGTCGTCGCGGAATGCGATCAGTTCCTTAACGCACGTGTGGCAGAGGCCGAGGCCGTAATCGAACCCGGCCGCCACAATCTCGGAGCGTTCCTCGTTACCCATTGCGCCGTCCTCCTATGAACTGTGTTATTGTCGCCCGCTGCTGGGGCAGCTCGCGGGGTTCTAGCGGGGTGTCAACCCACGATATGTAGGCTAGGCCGCTGCGGTTGTGCCGTATCACGAATTCCCGTTTCATATCGTCCATGCCGTCAAATACGGGCATCCAATCCCGTTTCGCGCCGAACAGTTCCGCCCACCATTCCAGGTCTTGGCGGTGCTTAGGCTTGAAACCGACCGTCCAGTGTGTCTCGCTCTGCACTAGGCGGGTTGACCCCTGGGGGCGTTGTTTCATGACCGTAGTAGACAAGCCGGTTGACCGGCCCTCGCGCAAGTATTGTTCGATCCTGTCTTTCACGTCGGGCAGTTTTTCCGCGTACCCCATATCGTCTATCGCTATGTCCGTGTCTGACCCGGGAACCCATAGCCGGTCTAGCAGGCCGGTTATCCGGTCATTGTGGTAAGACTTGCGGGCGTTGCCCATTGTCCGGGTACGCGGCCAGAATACGAAACTACGGTGCCCGTCGCGGAATTTCCGCACCAGCTCATCCCACGATGACACGACGGTAAACCCGATCTGGCCTATGATCTTGTCACCTGTTTTAGTGGCTATGATGATGCGGGCCCGGTCCTCGTTAACATACGCCTGTTCCTGGTAAATCTTCCCTAGCAGGTGTGTTTTACCGGAACCGTTCTGCCCGAAGATTTCCATATTTTCGGGCTGGGGGTCGTCGGGGTTGGCATTCCCCCAGGCGAGGGCGAACTGTGGCGCGAGTTTTGACCACGGCACACGGGGCGGGGGCGTAAACGTCCGGTCGTGCCGGTAATCCCAGGTGCTAGGCAGGCCGGGGCTGTGGGACATGACCGAACGCCTGGGCCGTCGAGTACATGGAATAGTCCTGCTGGGCGGCGGGGGCCTGGCCGTCGAGCGGAACCACGTTGCCATCTGGCAGCCGCCGCGACGGCACAACCTGGCCGTCTATGACGGTCACGGTCCCGGCCACGTGATGGGCCCAGAACATGACCGCGACCGGCTGGAGGGCTAGCAGCAGGTCTAGCCACAGCACGACGGTTGTGTTACTGGCCAGCCACCGGACGGCCGAGGGGGATTGCACGATCAGGGGCATGGCCTTGCGGACGATGTTGTCCAGGGCGTCGGCGGCGGCCTGCCCGCACGCGGGGTCAACCATGGACACAGCCGTCGCGGGCACTGACAGCAGTAGGGCTAGCTTGCCCTCCATGTCGGCGCGTTCGGCGCGGGTGACCGCCGGGGCGGCCTTGGCCGTGCGGGGCTTGCGGGAGCTGCCCGCCCACCCCGGCCGCTTGCCCCGCGTCGGGCGGGCCTTGCGGGCCCGGTCGCGGGCCTCGTCCAGATCGGACGGCGGCGGCGGGCCCTCGGGTTCACGATTTCCGCCCTCATTTGAGGGGGGCGGCGGGGCCGGGGGGTCGTCGTCCTCGGCCGCCAGGGGCAGGCCCGGGTCGTCGTCCCACTGGGGGCCGCCCTCGCCGTCGTCCTGGCCGGGGAGCTGGCCGCCGTGGGCCTCGCGGTAAGCGGCGACCACGGCGGCGGGCAGACGCCCGGCGTCTTTCACGTCCAGGCCCTCGGCCCTGGCCCACGCCCTGATCTGATCGCTTTCCTCTGCCATAGCCCGGTTAGTCTACGCTGCTACGATTCCCCCATGCCACGGGCCGGGAAACCCGGTAACCGTCAGCCGAATTACGGAAGGGAAAAGCAATGTCGAATCCGATCGCAGCGATCGAAACCGTGTACGACGTGCTACGCGAGGTAGTCCAGGGCCTCGCCCGGGTCGGCGGCATCGGTGAGGAAGTCCGCACCGCCGCGCATGCCGTCATCAATGAGGCGGATCCGGCGTATGCCGAGGCCCAGCAGAGGGCGGCAGAGGCCCCGCTGACCCCGGCCGAGCAGGAGCAGCTCGCCGCGCTGGAGAAGCGCCAGGCCGCCCAGCCCAAGGCCGAGGCCCCCCCGGCCCAGGACAAGGCCGAGGTTCCCCCGGACGCGGCCCCGCCGGTCGCGGCCCCGGGTGCCGGTTTCCAGCAGGCCCCGGCGTCGGGCCCGGCCCAGCCCCCGGCGGGCTTCTGATGGCACCGGAGGGCGACAGCAGTGGCATCCTCGGGGAGTTTGAGGAATTCCTCAAAGCCAAGAGGGCCACGGCGGAACAGGATGATTTCGCCGTGAACCTGTCAACCGAGGATGACCAGGGCCACACTCACCGCGTCGAAGGTATCCCGGTCAGCCAGGCCGCCGGATTCATGCACAAGGTATTCGGTATCGGCCCGGCCCCCGAGGGCGACAAGGGCGACGGCAAGGGCGACGACGGGAAGGGCGACGACGGGAAGGGCCAGGCTGGTAACCCGCTCGCCTATTTCCAGGGCGGTAAGCGTAAGTCGAGTTAGGGGCCCCCGGGTTGGCTACTGCCAGGCAGGTTTATGACGCCCTGATCGGCGTGGGCTTTGACAGGTCCCAGGCGATCGGGCTTATGGCGAACGCCTGGCACGAATCCGGTTTCGATCAGGAGATTGTCAACCCGGCGGGCCCGGCGTCCGGGGTCGGCCTTTTCCAGTGGCAGACCACGGACTACCCGGCCGCCGCCGGGTACATCACGGGCAACCCGGCCCGCGACCTGGAAACCCAGGCGCGGGCGATCAAGGCCGACGTGTCACACCTGAATCTGTCCGGGTCGGCGCAGCAGGTAGCCGGGACGGTCGCGGCCGATTTCGAGCGTTGCGCGGGGTGCCAGCCCGGCGGGGCCCAGTTCATAGCCCGCACGCAAACGGCCGGGTCGCTGTGGAAGCAGGCCCTATCCGGCCACTGGGAAGCCCCCGGCGGCGGCGGTGTAGGACAGTCCGCGGCCTCGGGGGGCTCGGCCAGCTCGGGGGCGACCCCGGCCCAGCTCGCCTCGTTCCTGTCGGCCCCGTCCGGGGTGCTGAAAGACGCCGGGGCCCTAGTCCACGGCACGGCGGTCGTACTCGATCGGGCCTTTGCCCTGTTCGCCCCGGGGCAGGGGTGGCGGATAGCGTTCGGCCTGGCGGCCCTGCTGCTGCTGTATGGGGCTTATCGTTCGTTCGGAGGTGACCTGCTGTTATGGACGACACCGAGAGTGGCAACCTGCCCCTGGCGATCCTGCTGCTGGGGCTCGGGGCGGTGGCCCTGTTCCTCATGGCCAGGCCGTGGCCGCAGACGGCGGCCGGGCCCGTCAAGCCTGGCGCTTACGTGGTCGATGTGCTGCTGGGGAAGCCGCCCCCGGCGGGGCCCGAGTCATTCTCCCCGGGTGAGGTACGGCTGACCGAGGCCGGCCTTATTGCGATCTTGTCCCTGTGGGCCGCTGGCAAGGCCGGTAACGCCCTCGGGGGCATCGCCCAAGGGGCCGGGGCGGCCGGGGGCATCCTGGGCAAGCTGTGGGGCTGGGTCAAGGGCCTGGGCGCGGACGTGGCCCCGGCCGCCGACGCGGCAGCAGCAGGCGAGGCCGTCTAATGCCCCCTAAGCCCCGCACGGCCCGGCGGGCACCCACAGCGGCCAGGGCGGCCCGCTCGCCTCGCACGGGCCGCCCTGGCCCCGTCCAGCCCCGCCCTGCCCGTCACGCCAGGGCGACACCCCAGCCCCGGGCGGCCCGTGCTAACAACGCGGCGGTGGCGTCGGTGACGACGACAGCCCCGGCCCCGCCCCCGGCGGCCGGGCCCGTGACGGCCCGCGAGGCCGCCGGGCGGGGCCTCGGCCTGGCCGCCAAGGTGACCGAACGCGGCGGCGGCTACTCGGGTAAGCGCATGCTTACGGCCGAGCTGCTGGCCGGTATCGGCATCGTGGCCTTGCGGGCCGTGGCCGACTACGAACCCCAGGCGAACGGGACACTCAAAGGCAAGATCGGCCACCCCCAAGGCCAGTACGGGCCGCTTCCGATCCTGGCCGGGCTGATCGTCACGTTTTTCGTGCTGTCATTCCTCGCCGCGTCCGGGGGGACCAAGGCCAAACTCGCCGTGATCGCGGGGGCGATCATAGATATAACGCTGCTAATGAAATCGGCGGACGAATTTACCAAGGTGGCGGACACGTTCGGCAAGCTGGGCCATGCCCGCCGCCCCGCCGGGTCGTGGCAAACCTCGGGGACGGCGGCGGGCGAGCCGATCGACGGCGGCAGCTCGGCCAGCTCGGGCGGCTCGGGCAGTTCGGACAGTCCGGGGGCCCGGGTGGGCGAGCCGCAAGACCCGAACCTGCTAGTTCCTAAAAACGTCCTACCCCAGTGAAAGGCTTAGATCATGGGCCTGGCAAAGCTTGATTTCGGTGAAACCGTAGACCTGCTGAATAAGTCCGAGTTGCGTGACGCCCTGCGCGAGGATGCCGCGCTACGGCGGGCGGTTTCCGGCGTCAAGTCAATGGACTACTTCTACAACGCCTCGCAGATCGGGGCGAACGTTAACACGTATACGATCCCGGCGTCCCCGGCGGGCGGCTACATGTGGGCCGTCATGAATATCGGCTTTGAACTGTCGGCGGCCGGGGTTACCCGGCTATACAAAGAGGGCGCGGGGGTTCCCCTGTCAACGCCGATCGGCGGTAGCCGGTTTGTCGGGCAAACCGCGTCCACGATCGCCAACTCCCTTAGCTTTTCTAAGGGGCAGTTGATGTTGCGGAATGGGGAACACCTTATCGGGCTTGCCCCGGGGGCGGGGTTCATCTTGTCAGTGTTCATGACCGTTATTGAGATTCCGGCCGAGCGTATTGGAGAGCTGCTGCTGTGACCGAGGAAGCGACGGCCGGGCAGGCCGTAGCCGCCGGGCCCCGCCTTATCCACACCGGGGTTTATGCGGTGTATGAGTCGGTGGGCACCCCCGGCGGGGTACACGTGACGTGGCGCAGGACCGCCGCGAGCGACGACGCCGGGCAGGTCCGCGAGATAGACGGGGCCCCCGATGAGCACATGCCCGACATTCCCCCCGAGGCGTTGCCGCTGATCGCCCAGTTCATGGCCCACGGCATCCCGCCGCTGATTATGGGGATGCTGCGCGGCCAGTCGTCGCCGCTGGGCCTGCTGCGGCAGCTCGGCGGGCTGGCCGAGGCCGAGGCCAACGGCCAGGCCGAGGGCGAGGGGGGCGACGGTGGCTGACGGCCTCGTGTGGGACGCCCGGCTGCTACCGGCCGGGCGGGCGATGGAGCTGGCCGGGGCCTGGCGGTGGTATCCGACGTTCGAGCTGGCCGAGCTGTCGCAGTTTGAGACGGAGGGCGGCGGGGCCGGGCAGGCCGACCGCTGGCAGGTCAACCTGCGGTGTGCCCAGTGCCACCAGTCGGTGGCCGAGCTGGGCCCGGGTAACGCCTCGGTGACCACGGGCACGGCCGAGCTGCTGGCCGGGGTGCTGCGGCATCTGGTCATGGCCCACGACGTAGCCCTGTCCGGGGTGAACAGGAACGCGACCGGAGGTAACGACAATGCGGGTTCCTAACTGGGGCGTTTGGATGATGTTTGCCGGGTCGGCAATCGGCGCGATACTGCTGTTTGCCGAACTGCGGCGGCGGGGATTCCCCAGCCCCCTAAGCAACTGAAAAGAGGGTAGGCGCAATGGACGATGACACCGAGGGCGGCGGGCTGCCCCGAGAGCTGCGTATGGCGATCGTGCTGCTGGTCATGGCCCTGGCAGCGGCCGGGGTTATGCTGCTGGTCAATTTCCAGATCAGCCGGGCGATCGTCGGCCAGGCCGAGCAGTTCCGCCGAGACATGGAAGGTGAGAGGCAACGTGGAAACCGACCAGGACCCGGCCGCCCGGACGCTGGCGCGAATATACCTGGCCCTGTGCATCCTGGCCCTGGCCGCCATGCTGATCCATTCAATCCCGGCCCACCACCGTCAGAGGATGGCGCTACGGCTCCTCCGATCGTCAAGGCTGGTGACGAGTCGGCTCGCCCGCCGCGCCGGGGTAGCGTCAATGGGCCGTGAGCTGGCCACCGGGGAGCAGTTGTACGGCCTGCCTTACCTGCTGGCACGGTGGGCCGACCGGCTGGCCGCCGCATACGACCGCGAGGCCCGGCCGTGACTCGGGTTAGACACCAGATCCCTATTCCGGGCATGGACGGCACCGGGCGGGACACTGACCGTATTCAATGCGCGTGGGCTGACTGTGATAACCCGGCGTCGGGGCTGCATACGATCGTGGAGTGTTTCGCCGCCCGGGGTGTCCGGGGTCATTCCGAGTTGCCCCGGCGGCCGGAATGCCCCGAGTGTCGGCGGGTCGCTTTCTGCTGTACCCAGCACGCCAGCTATTACGTCCGGTCGCATAGGCCCGGCCAGTACGGGCGGCTAGCCCCGGGGACTAACCCCCGGTATATGTAACCGATCAGGAAGGACGGCACGATGGTTAAGAGGTTTCTCATTGTGGCGGCGGCCCTGGCCGCGTCGGTCGTGGGCCTGGCGGCCCCGGCGTCGGCCAGCCCCGCCCATCACCCGAGGATGGTCGCGGCCAGCTCGGCCGCTAACCCGTGTACGGGTGACAAGACGTTCTATGAGGTATTCGCCCCCAGCTATGAGGGCGAAACGTGGTTTACGACGAACCCGCCCGGGTGTGCCCAGCATACCGCGCTGAAATGCCGGGACCGATTCGGCACGACCAAATGGATTAACCCGCCTTGGGTCGTCGGGGTCGGGGTACGGTCGGGGGCCAACTGCCCGGCTACGTGGAATCCCCGGCAGCTTAACGTGGACATTTCCCCGCCGACCTACGGCCAGGTCGTCTATTACTACGTGGATTATAAGTACCCGTAACGGGTAGCAGAGACGGGCCGCCCCGGGGAGACACAACCCCGGGGTGGTCGGCTGGGGGCCCCCGCCAGCCCCAAGAGCGCAAGCGTAGCCCTGGCAATGAAAACAGGGACCGGGGGCACTATCTGTGGACGGTGGCGGCTATATCGAGTAGCAGGCCGATAACGGCGGCCATGGACGCCAGGCCCGCACAAGCGAATCCGAGGGCCCAGCGGCGGCCCGCGACCCGGGCCTTTTCCTCGGCCACGTGCTTATCCTCATGTTTGCCCAGTTCGTTTCGCAGCTCGGCCACGTCCTTTATAACGTCGGTGACCTGGGCCGCGATTACGGCTACGCCACGGGTTCCGGTCGCGTCGATCGCGTCCAGCCGCCCCGCGTTATCTCTGACCTGATCGCGGAGCATGCCAAACTCGTCACGGGTAATAGGGGCCTCACGCATGCTTCTGATAGTTGCCCTGCTGATTGATCGGCTGGGCGGTGCCGGATTCCTGGGCCATGCGTATCGCCCGTTCGTACTCGTACAGCAGCACGACCAGCACGGCCAGCACCATGACCATAGGCCACGGGTCCTGGGCAACCAATGACGTGCCCGCGCCGACGCCGATCGCCAGGGCCGAGCCGACGATTTCCGACCGGCGCAGCCGGGCCCGGTCCTCGGCGTCGGCCGCGAACCTGCCTATTGTCATGGTGGACGGCAAGAGGCCCGCGAGGAAGTTGGGCACTTCCGAGGCCGCCATAATGGCCAGCCCGGCCTTTGCCAGCATCGCCGCGTCTGCCACGGGTCAGCCCTTGGCCTTGGGGTGGGCCTTAGTCCAAATGTCCCAGGCCCGCTCACCGACATAAAGCTGATCGTGAACCCCCGACAGTTTCGTCACGGGAACATACGTGCCGCCCCGGTTGCGCGTATAAACGGTGTGCTTTTCCTTTAGCAACGCCTGGGCCTCTTGCCGGGTGACCTTATGCGGCTGTTCGGGCGACGGCCCGCCGCCTTTGTGCTTGGGCTCGGGCGGCGGGGCCGTGGGCGGGGGCGTCTGCCCCTCGGGGCCGTCCTGATTGATGACCACGACGCCGGGCTGTCCCACGTCTGAGGGCGTCGGCTGCTGGGCCGGGGTTCCGGCCGCCCCCGCTTGATGCTGCTGCCACAGATACCACCCGAGTAGGGCGATCGTCACGATGCCCAGCCACCCCCACACCGGGAGGGGGCCCCACTTGGCTTTCAGGGTGCCCGCGAAACCACCGGAGCTGCCCGAGCTGCCCGCCGTCGACGTGGTTGTATCAGCCACCGTCAACCCCCGGCCCGGGGCCCAGCTCGGAGGGCGGGTCGCTGATCCATGCCCAGCCGTGCGCCAGGAGGCCGTTGCGGCCCTCCCCGGCCACGGCCGGGTGGTACAGCCCACCCCGGCAGTAGTAGGCCACACGGGGCTTGTACGGGCTCCACGTGGTCCCCGCCCAGCCCTCGGCCACAGCGTTCGCCTGTTTCGCCAGGGGGGACGCGGGGGCCAGGAGGAACACGGCGACGGCGGCGGCCCCGAGGCCGAGCAGCCACAGCTCGCGGTCCATTACGACCGGCCCGCGAATCGGTCCATGAGGCCGGGGATCCGCTGGGCGGCGGCCCGGGGCCAGGCCCGCGAGCTGCCCCCGGCCCCGGCCGCGGATTCGGGGGGGAACCCCTGCGACATGCTCTGACCTGCGATCTTACTGTTTGCCGGGCGGTCAACCCGGGGGGCCTGCATTTGCGGTGTGGACCGGATCCGGGCCCCGGACCAGACCAGCGAATTTTCCGTGGGCGAGTGCAGGCCGTGAGGAACGCCGCCGTAGACGACGCGGCGGTCCTGGGGTTGCATGCCCGGGGCCCCGGCCTCAACGATGACCGTTTTAGAACCCTTGACGTTGGGGTCAATGATGTCGGGCGCGGGCCCGTTCATCCCGGCCACCCCGCGTACCCCGTACTGGCGCCACTCTCCGATGGGCGGGCCCATCACGATCGTCTCTGTGCCGTCCTGCTGGCCGAGGGGATACCGGCGGGCGGGCTGGCCGGATACCGGGACGATGTTGTGCTGGCCCTCGTTGTCCTGATTGGCGGTGTTGTCGGTTCCGAGCTGCCACGACTCGGTTGTGTTGACCATCTGATACCGGGGCGGCGGGGGCCCGTCCAGGTCGGGGGACGGCATGCCGGCCCCGCCGCCGCCGGGGTTCCGCACGTAGCCCCGGCGGGTCATGACGTGCCGGTCGCGGACGGTCAGCACACCGTCAGACCAGCCGCCGCCGAACGCGCCACCGGGGCCGCCCGGGTCATACCACGCGCCGGGCCGCTGGGACTCGGGGAACCGTTCGCCGCCATAGGAGCTGGACCCCGCGAGCAGGCCGCCGAGGAACCGCATAAGGCCGTGGCCGGGGTACGCGGCCGGGGCCCCCCGGGAGTCCGAGTTAATCTCCAGGTCCGGGCTGCCCGCATTGCCGTAGGCCGCTGCTGTGACCGGGCCGCCGAACGCGGGCCGGGGGCGGCGGCCGAGCATGGGCGGCTGATTGGCCAGCATGTCAGGTGTCAACGCGGGGCCCCGTCCTAACCCTTGGCCCAGGTGCCGCCGCCCGTGCCCGCCTTGATAACCGACGACAGGGCAGACCCGGCCTTACCCACGAGGTTAGGGCCTTTACTGCCCGGCCTCACGAGCAGAAAAAGGACGATGGCATAAGCGAAAATAACCACAGCCTGGCGCACGACAGTACCTCTTTCCTAGCTGCGGAGCATTCCGCTAATGGACCCGGTTACGGATTTGACCGCCCCCGACGCCTTACTGTTCGGCATCAGGAGTACGACGATCGCGGCCAGGACCACGACGTAAGCGGCCAGGCGCATGACTACTGCCCCTTGGCCCCGCCGCGACCCCGGCCCATCTTGAACAGGGCCGCCGCGCTGATCGCGGGCACGAACGACACGATCAGCCACGTAAGGAGAATGGCCCAAATGACTTTCCGGTCCAGCATGATGCGGCCCCTATCTGAGTACGGTCCTGCTAAGCAGGCCGACGACGAAGATTTCCAGCACGACCAGCAGGATCAGGTACAAGATCGTAGGGTGCCAGCCCCCGGCCGCCGTACCCGGGCCCGTTGTCTGCGGCGATGCGATAGGCCCCATGGCTTGCCCGCTTCCTGTCCACGTTTTGAACATTGCCCCGGCCGCCTAAACGTCGATCAGCGTGGGATCGATCTGGCCGACCGCGTAAACTTCCTCTTGTAGCAGCTCGGTTGTGCCGACCGTGGCGACGGACTGAGAAACGGATTCCCAGTTGACCGCCGTTGAGTTGGCCGTATACAACCATCCCTGCCCCTTCAAATCGCCCGGGTCGTAGAAGCGCAGGAACGGGTAAACGCCCGTCGCCCGCACCGTCTGCGAATAGGAGCACAGGAAGTCGTCGGCCCACCGGAATACCTGATCGGGGGAAAGGTTGCCCAGGTTCC
>Ga0209693_10000642_pt1 | contig 14320 bp, 10 predicted proteins | sample HubBroMetageWRM3_FD_188345 | JGI IMG/M metagenome (GOLD analysis project Ga0209693, IMG submission 188345) | Warmed soil microbial communities from the Hubbard Brook experimental Forest, New Hampshire - Hubbard Brook CCASE Soil Metagenome WRM 3... | ecosystem: Environmental > Terrestrial > Soil...
TGGACACGGTACGCCGGGCGCTCGGGCCGCCGCACACCGCCGGTTTGCGGCAGCCGGGCCGCCACAGCGGCGAGACACCGCATCTACCCAGGAGTGAACGGCCATGACTGAGTCCCAGATACATGCGCTGTTTACGGAGATAGCCGACGGCGACCCGGGCCCCATGCGGGTGGATACCCGGCTTGCCCAGCGCCGGGGCCGCGCCCGCCTTCGCTGGCGACGGGCCTGCGCTGCCGGCACCCCGGTACTGGCGGCCGCAGCGGTAGCGGTCGTTGCCCTCGGCATGGGGGCGGGCACGGCCCGGCACGGGGCCGGCCCAGCGCCGGCGGCCGTCCAGGAAGCGCTGAAGTTCGCGGTCGCCGCCAGCACTGGAACCTCGCCGCTGCAAGTACGCGACGTAGCCACAGGGGCTGTCGTTGCGCAGGTCAACCTGCCAACCGAACCGGGCAGCCAGGCGCCCAGGCAGGGTGCTCACGATGGCCGCACATACGTCGGCGACGTGGCGACCCGAAACGGCCGAACGTACGTGGTGGCGCTCTATAGGCCGTATCCCTGCCAGTCATGGCTGTATCAGTTCAGGGTGAACAGCCGCGGGCAGCCGACCGCGGTGACCCCGTTGCGGGCCCGGCCGACCATTGCCGGGGCTGAGGTCTATCACCTGGCGGTCAGCAGCAACGGGCAGGTACTCGGTTACGCCTCGGCCTCCTCCGGCCTTGGGTGTTTCGCGCGGAAAGCCCAGCCGGACCACGTAGGAATCATCAATATCGCCACCGGGCAGACGAAGCAATGGACCATGCCGACGTCCAGCGCAGTCAACGGGGTATCCCTGAGCGCCAACGGGAGCCTCCTGCTCTACAGCTTGCAGCTGGGCCCATCGGTGGTGAGGATCATTCCTGCCAGCGACCCACCCGGGCAGGCCGCGGACCGCGGCCGAACTGTGCTGCGGGCAGCTCAATTCGGCCCCTCACAATGGATCTCGTTCGCCGCGATCTCCCCAGACGGCAGCGTCGTCTGCTTCAGTGTCTATCCCCCGGGGGGTGGTGGCCCCGGCCGGATCTACGTAAACGATCTCGCCACCGGACACCTGCTGCGTGTGGCCAGCGGCGCAACATACCCCGGCCTCATCACCAGAGACCCGGCAGTACGCCAGCTCCTGCTGCACATGCCGGATGGCCTGGCCAGGCTTGACCTTTCCACCGGAAAGCTCACTTATCTTCCCGGCTGGAAAGGCCTCATCGGCCCCATAGCCTGGTAGTCCGCGGCTGACGGGCCGCGTCCGGGACCCTGCCCCCGGTGCTGGTTACTCCACCTTGCGAACGAGCGTTTGATGAAGTGTCAGAGCTGCCATTTATAATCAAATACATGAGCGAAAAACTTCTGTTAAGCGCTACCGATGATTTGCGAACTGACGGCCCGGCCGAGCCGGGATCGCGGGAACCGGATCCGGTGCTGGTCCCGTTGGAGCGGCTGGAGGAGAGGATCTGCGAACTGGCCGCGCACCTTGCCGCCGGGACATGCCGCTTCCTCCAGCTGGTCGCCGAGTTCGACGCCCGCGGTGGCTGGGCGACGTGGGACCTGCCGTCGTGCGCGGCGTGGCTGGCGTGGAAGTGCCAGGTCGCCCCGGGCACTGCCCGCGAGCAGGTCCGGGTCGCCCGGGCCCTCGCCAGCCTGCCGCGCATCACCGCGGAGTTCGCGGCCGGGCGGATGTCGTACGCCAAGGTGCGGGCGCTCACCCGGATCGCCACCACGGCGACCGAGGCGGACCTGGCCGAGATCGCCGGGCCGATGACCGCCGCGCAGTGCGAGCGGTTCGTCGCCGCGCACCGCAAAGCGTCCGATGCCGAGGAACTGGCGAGCTGGGCGGAGCGGCGGGTGAGTGTCCACGTAGCCGAGGACGGGTCAATGACGATCAGCGCCAAGCTGCCCGCGGCCGACGGCGCGGTGGTGCTGCAGGCGCTGCGCGCAGCCGCGGGTGACTGCGAGCACCCGCACCGCCCGCACGACGACACTGCCGAGGACACCAGGCCCGCCGAGCATTCCGGGCGGGCTGCCTCGACCTGCCGGGCGAGCCTGGCAGACGCGCTGGTGCAGGTCGCCGGGGCCTACCTGACCGGGAAGATCGCCGCCGCGGGCAACCCGGACATCTACCAGGTGATCGTGCACGTCGGCCCCGAAGCCCTCACCACCGGGCCGGACGGCAGTGACCCTGCCACAGGACAGCCCGGCGTTTCCGCGGAAACGCCCGAACCCGCACCCGCCACAACTTCGGCTCCAGGCCATCCGCCGGGCAAGCCGGCGCCCGCCCCGGTCGGCGTTTCCGCGGAAACGTCCGCAGGCCCGCCTGCGCCCGGCGCCGGCAGCCCTGCCTGCCGGCTTGCCAACCCCGCGCACCCGGGACGCTGCCACCTCGAGGATGGCCCGGCCATCAGCCCCGCCGCCGCGCAAGCCCTCGCCTGCCACGCGACGGTCACCTGGATGCTGCATGACCACGACGGCAACCTGCTCGACGTCGGCCGGCGGCACCGCCTGGCCACCCCGGCGCTGCGCCGCGCCGTCCGCGAACGCGACAAGGGCCGCTGCCAGTTTCCCGGCTGCAACTCCCGGCGTACCGACATCCACCACGTGATTCCTTGGGCCAAGGGCGGCAAGACCAGGCTGCGGGATCTGACCTTGCTATGCGAAGCACACCACGTCATCGTGCACGCCCTCGGCTACCTGATCACCCCCATCCAGAGCGGATTCGCCTTCACCCGCCCCGACGGCCAGCCCGTCCCCAGCGCCCCCGCCCTGCCCGGCAGCAACGGCGACCTGGCCCGCTGCCACGACGCGGACATCACCACCGACACCATCGTCCCAATCGGACTGGCCGACAAACTCGACCTCGACATGGCCATCTGGGCCTGCTTCGCCAACGCCCGCATCGACGCCGAACACGCCAGCCAGCAGCAGGAGCCGGACCTGGACCTGGCCGCCTGAACCAGCGTCCATCACCGGCTGCAACTCCACAGGGGCCTCGAGCCGGTCCCGGACCCAGCGCACTCCGGCCGGCTCGGCGCTCCAGGGTGCCCCGCGCTTAACGTTCAGGCAACTGTGCAGGGTTCGAGAGTTCCGCTGGCTACGGCGAGGCTCCTGTACAGCGCGGATCCCTGCGGGCCCGGCTGAAACTGCCCCTTGACCCGTGCAGCCGGACGCCCTTAAGGTCTCAGTAATTTCTGTCAGAAAGAAATCAATGACGCGATCGTCGGTTACCGAAACCAACCAGTTCCTCGTGCTGGATGCCATCCGGTCTGCCGGGGCGACGACCAGGCCTGAGCTGGCGGCCGGCCTCGACCTGTCACCGGCGTCGATCAGCCGCATTGTGCGGCGCTTGCTGGCGGAGAGCCTGGTGATCGAGGAGCCGGGGCCATCGGATGGGGTCGGGCGGAACCGCGACGTGCTCAGGTTTAACCAGCGGGCCGGCGCGGTGATCGCGATTGACCTGGGTGGCACCAAGTGCCACGGAGCTGTCGCTGACCTGGCCGGCTGCATCGTCGCTGAGGACCAGCGGCCGACGTTTGCCGGCGGGTCGCCTGCGGGCAGCCTGCTTGCCTCGATTGCTGCGCTGCGCGAGGCAGCCGTGCGGGAGAAGCTGCCCGTGCGCGCGGTTTGCGTCGGTGTCCCCGCTCTGGTCAACCCGGACACCGGGCTGGTCGATGCCGGGCCGAATGTGCACTGGCATGGCTTTGACCTGATGGGCCTGCTCCGGTCAGAGCTCGCCGAGCCGTTCACCGTCGATAACGACGTCAACCTGGCCGGGCTCGGTGAGGCCTGGCAGGGCGGTGGCGCGGGGATCGGTTCCTTTGTCACCCTGTCGCTCGGCACGGGTATAGGCGCCGCGATCGTCCTGGACGGCCAGGTGGTCCGCGGGGCGCACAATGCCGCGGGTGAGGTTGGCTACCTGGTGACCAGGCCCAGCCAGCTGCTGCGCGGCGTCCCTGCCGCCGGGCTGGAAGACCTGATCTCCGGGTCTGCGCTGACGGACCGGGCCATGGAGCTGGCGAAGGCGAGCCCGGAGCGGACCAGCATGGACGCTGAGGGCATCACGCCGGCGCTGCTGTTCGAGGCCGCCGCGGCGGGTGACCAGGTGGCCGCGGCGGTCATTGGCGAGCTCGTTGAGACCGTCGCCATCACCGTGACCGCGGTGGCCGCCCTGCTCGACCCGGCCCGGGTGATCCTGGACGGCAGCATCGGCCGGGCACTGGCGCCCTACCTGAGCCAGATCGAAGCACTGGTCGGCCAGGTGACCTACCGCCCCCCGGAGATCGTCACATCGACGCTCGGCCCGAACGCGACGGTCATCGGGGCGATCGCATCGGCGCTGGCCCTGCACCGGGACGCGCAAGCGCCGACGCTCCCGGACATCCGCACCGCGATCAGCTCGCCCCTGGCCTGGCCGGCGGGCCAGCCAGCGGCCGCCGCCACAACCGGAAAGAGCCACGATGTTCCTTAGCACACTGCGCCGCCGCAACCCCGGGTTCCTGCGCGCCGCGATGGCACTGCACGCGGACGGCTCCGTTCCGGCCAACAGCTACGTGCTCGACCTCGATGCGGTTACCGCGAACGCTCGCGTGATGAGCCAGGCGGCAGCGGGGCTCGGCCTGACCGTTTTCGCCATGGCCAAGCAGGCGGGCCGCAATCCGCACTTCTGCCAGGCCGTCCGGGCCGGCGGTATCGAGGCTGCGGTGGCCGTCGACATGCCGTGCGCACGCGCCGTCCGCAGCGCCGGGCTCCGGCTCGGTCATCTCGGGCACCTGGTCCAGGTGCCGACCCGCGAGGCCGACGAGGCGGCTTCGATGCACCCGGACTTCTGGACGGTCTTCAGCCAGGACAAGGCGGCGCAGGCAGCCGCCGCGGCGGCCCGGGCCGGCCGGGTGCAGGACATGCTGCTGCGGGTGCACGCGCCCGGTGACACCTTCTACCTCGGCCATGAGGGCGGGTTCGACGCCGAGGACGTGCTGGCGGCAGCCGATGACGTCGACAGCCTGCCCGGCGCCCGGTGCGCGGGCGTCACCACGTTCCCGGCGCTGCTGTTCTCAGCCTCCGACGGCACCGCGGAGGCCACCCACAACCTCGGCACGCTGCACGCCGCGGCAGACGCCCTGCGCGCCAGCGGCAGGCAGGTGCAGGTGAACGCGCCCGGCACGACGAGCAGCGCTGCCTTCGCGACCCTGGCTGCCGCCGGGGCCACCCAGGTCGAGCCCGGGCACGGCCTGACCGGCACCACCCCGCTCCACGCCGTCACCGATGACCTGCCGGAACTGCCCGCCGCTGCCTACGTGACCGAGGTGTCGCACAGTTACGGCGGCCGCGCTTACTGCTTTGGCGGAGGCCTGTACATCGACCCGGTGTTTCCCGACTACCAGGTGCAGGCTCTGGTGGCACCGGGCGGCGACTTCGACGCCGCGTTCCTCGCCGACGCCGAGATCCCGCCACCGTCCATGATCGATTACTACGGCATGCTGACCCCGCCCGATGGCCGCCAGATCCGCACCGGCGACACCGTCGTCTTCGGCTTCCGCATCCAGGCCTTCGTCACCCGCGGCTACGTCGTGCCCATCACCGGTGTGCAGGCGGGCAGACCGCAGGCCCTTGGCATCTGGGCCAGCGATGGCCGGCCTGCCCACTGGCCAGAGCACGCCGAATCCCAGGCACGCCGGTAGCGGCTGCCCGGCGCCGATCTCACCCCACACGACGATCCCCGCGATCCCCCATCCAGGCCGAGAAGGAGAATGACAATGAGCCAGAGCATCGGCACCTCGCCGCCGACCAAAGACCAGTCCCGGCCCGGCAGGCTTCGCGGCGGCGCCATCGGCGCCCTTGGCGCTGCCGTCCTCGCCATGGCGTTCATGGGGCCTGCGACGAGCGTTGCGTTCAACACCCCGCCCGCGGCAGCGAAGATCGGCTTCGCTCTCCCCTTCGGCATTCTGCTGGCGATGCTGGTCTGCCTGATCATGGCGTCCACGATCGGCGCGTTCTCCAGCAAGCTGCCGTCGGCTGGCTTCGCCTACACCTTCAACACCCACGCCTTCGGCAAGGGCGCGGGCTTCACCTCCGGCTGGATCCTGGTACTGGCCTACGGTGCCGTCGGGCCGATGCTGTTCGCGGCGATGGGCGGGTTCGGCAACCAGTTCCTGGTGAGCCAGTGGAACCTGAACATTCCCTGGTGGGTCATCAGCGCCGTGATCATGGCGATCATCTGGTTCATCGGCTCCCGCGGCATCAGCAGCTCAGCGAAAACGGCACTGATCTTCCTGACCCTGGAAGTGGGCGTGCTGCTCAGCCTGTTCGTCACGATCATCGGCAAGGGCGGCGCGAGCGGGAACACCATAGCTCCCTTCAACCCCGCGCATTCGCTGACCGGAGTCAGCGGGATCGGCTTCGGCATGCTGTGGGGCATCCTGATGTTCGTCGGGTTCGAGTCAGCCGGCACACTGGGTGAGGAGACCCGCGACCCGAAGCGCAGCGTCCCGCGGGCCCTGCTGTTCGCCGTCGTGCTGATCGGCATCGTCTACGTGCTATCGGGCTATGCCACCGCCATCGGGTTCGGCGAGCACCACGTTGGCGCACTGGCCTCCAGCTCCACCCCGCTTACCACGCTGGCCACCAAATTCTGGGGCGCGGACGGCGTGTGGCTGATCACGCTGACGGTCCTGAACAGCCAGTTCGCCAACGTCCTGGCCGGCTCTTCGGCAGCGGTCCGGATCATCTTCTCGTTCGGCCGCGAGGGCATCTTCAGCCGCCGGCTCGGCACCACGAACCGGCGGGACAGCCCGGTCCTCGCCTGGACCTGCTACATCCTCTTCTCCGCGATCGTGACGTTCGCCCTGGGCGCGTGGATCACCCCGTTCGGCGCGTACGACTTCCTCGGCAGCATCCTGGGGCTCGGCATCATCGTGCTGTACATCCTGATGAACATCGGGCTGATCGTGTACTTCCACCGCAGCTACCGGGACGAGTTCTCGCCGGTCAGGCACGCCCTGCTGCCGGTACTCGGCAGCCTGCTCATGCTGCTGCCGATCTACGGCCAGCTGTGGCCGATCCCGCCATGGCCTTACAACCTGGTGCCGTACCTGATCCTGGCGTGGACCATCGGCGGCATCGGCTACTTCTTCTACATTCGCAGCAGGCGCACCGACATGCTGGACGCAATGGGCCGCGTCTGGGAGCCGGACACAAGCCAGCCCGCATAACGGCCAGCATTGAGGGTTATTCGGCTGCCCGGGTAGAAGTGCAGGCCGATTACCGCCGAGTTTCGCGGCCAGTGCCGCGCCGCCGGTGGTGACGGTGATCGCGCGGCGGGCGGCGGAGCCGGGCCGTCGTCCAGTACCGCGCCTGGCGAGCCAGCCCACACTCTATGGCTCGGGCCGCGGCCGCCGGGAGGCCACTACGTCCCCCCTGGGTGGAGGTAGCCACCATGAGCCGGTCGTTCCTGCACCCTTGCCGCCGGGGCCTAGCAGGCCTTCTACTCGTGAGCATGGATGCCGGGGGGTTCATCGGGCCGTGGGCCGATGGGGTTGGCCGGAGATGCTGATCACGCTGACCTGGTTGCGCTTGGACGGGCTCAGACGCTGGCGGTCACTGGCTGTCCTGGCTCTGCTCATCGCGCTGGCCACCGCGACCGTCCTGACCTCCGTCGCGGGCGCCCGCCGCGGCCAGACCGCCTTCGACCGGCTCTGGGCCCGCACGCTGCCCGCGACCGTCACGGTGCTGCCCAACCAGCCGGGGTTCGACTGGGCCAAGGTCGCGGCTCTGCCCGAAGTCGCCGCGCTGACCAGGTTCCCGGTGGTGTTCGGGGACGAGGCCCAGGGATACCCGGCGGCCAGCACCGGGTTCCCGCTTGCCGACGACCAGATGACCCGCACCATCGAGCGGCCCGTCATGGTGGCGGGGCGGCTGTTCAACCCGCGCCGCGCCGACGAGGTCATCGTTACGCCCAAGTTCGCCGCGTCCTCCGGCAAGCACGTGGGTGACATGCTCACCCTGGAGCTGGCCAGCGTGCAGCAGGCCAACCAGGGGTACGACGGAACCACCGGGCCGCCTCTGGGCCCGAGGATCCGGGCCCGGATAGTGGGCGTGGGCCGTACCCCGTGGGGTATCGACGCTGACACTCCCGGGTCGCCCGGTGGCATCATCACCACGCCCGCCCTGTACGCGCGGTACCGCGCCAACATGATAGGCACGAACGGGCAGGCCTACATCAACGCACTGGTCCGGCTCAAAGGCGGCCAGGCCGCGATTCCGGCCTTCCGGGCCGACCTGGCCCGGGTGACCGGGCGGTCCGACATCGACGTCTGGGACAACCTGCAGCAAATCGGCGATCCCATGCACAGGGTGTCCGCGTACGAGGCCGCTTGCCTGCTGGCCTTCGGGCTCGCGGCGCTGGTCGCGGCCCTGTTCCTCATCGGCCAGTCCGTGGCCCGGTACACGTCGGCCACCGCGGCGGATCTTCAGGTGCTGCAGTCCGTCGGCATGACCCGCCGGCAGGCCATCGCGGCCGCCGCGGCCGGGCCTTTCCTGGCCGGGCTGGCCGGCGCCACGCTGGGCGTGGCCGGGGCCATCGTGGCCTCGCGATGGATGCCAATCGGCCTGGCGTCGATCGCCGAGCCCCATCCGGGGATCAACGTGGACTGGGTGGTCCTGGGGCCCGGCTGGGTCATCGTCCCGCTGCTGACCCTGGCCGGCTCGGTGGCCGCCGCGGCGGCAGCGCTGAACGCCGGGCGGCGGCGGGCGCCGCAGCGCCGGTCGGTGGTCGCGGCCTGGGCCGCCGCCGCGAACTTCCCGGTTCCCCTGGTGGTGGGGACCCGGTTCGCGCTCGAGCCCGGCCGCGGGCGCTCCACCGTGCCCGTCCGGTCGGCCCTGGTGGGCGCCGTGATCGGGGTACTGGGGGTACTGGCGGCATTTACCTTCTCGGCCGGGGTCTCGGATGCGGCCAGCCACCCGGCCCGGTTCGGGCAGACGTGGCAGCTGACCACGTTCTTCGGCTACAACGGGCAGGACTTCGGGCCGGCCAGCCGGGTGCTGCGCGCCGTGGCCGCCGACCGGGACGTGACCGGGGTCGACGACGCCCGCATCGGCGGCGCGCAGGCCGGCCAGGTGTCGATCGAGAGCTTCACCTACGACCCGGTGGGCGGAAAGCGGCCGGCGGTCGTGCTCACAGCTGGGCGGATGCCTGCCAGCCCGGACGAGATCGTGCTGGCCCCGACGACCGCGCAGGAGATGCACGCGAAGACGGGCTCCGTGGTCCGGCTGACCGGCGGTACCCCCATCTCGAAGGCCGTCCGGGTCACCGGCATCGGCTTCGTTCCCCCGGGACCGCACAACGACTACGCGGACGGGGCCTGGCTTACCCCCGCAGGGTACGACCGCATTTTCGGCGGCGCACACTACGGGTTCAAATTCCACGCTGCGACCGTGTCGCTGCGCGCGGGCGTGAACGTACAGGCCGCCGCACGTCGGCTCGACGCGGTGGCGGCGGCGATCCCGGGCGGCAAGGCCTTCACCTTCACGCCACCGGGTCCGATCCCCGAGGTCCAGGTAATCCAGGACCTGGAGCTGCTGCCCGTCGCGCTGAGCGCCTTCCTGGCCCTGCTGGCCATCAGCGCCGTCGGTTACGCCCTGTCCATGGCGGTCCGCCGCCGGCGTCACGACCTGGCGGTGCTCCGCGCGCTCGGGATCACCCGGCGGCAGGCGCGGCTGGTGATCACGACCCAGGCCAGCCTGCTGGCCCTGATCGGCCTGATCGTCGGGGTGCCGGTAGGCATTGCGGTCGGCCAGGCCATCTGGCGCACGGTGGCCGGTTTCACTCCGCTGGCCTACCACCCGCCGGTGGCCCTCCTGGCCCTGCTTCTGATCGCCCCGGCTGCTCTCCTGGCCGCGAACGCCCTGGCCGCCTGGCCCCAGCGGCGCGCCGCGCGCCTGCAAACCGGGCAGATCCTGCGCAGCGAATGACTGGCGACGTTGTGAGGGATGCGTAAAGAACGCCAAGCCTGGCCGCTACGCGTCGCCGAGCACCTCGATTGCGAGGTCAAGGTGATCCAGGTCGTTCACGTCGAGGAACTGCAGGTAGACGCGGCTGACGCCGATCTCCTTGAACCGGCCGAGGGTGGCCCGGGCCTCAGCCGGAACCCCGGCCAGACCGTTCTCCCTGATCTCCGCGGGATCGCGGCCGATCGCGGCGGCGCGCCGGGTGAACTCTGCCTCGTCGCGGCCGATGCAGACCGTCACCCACACCGACTTGATCAGCGAGCCGGGATCCCTCCCGATGGCCTCGCACGCGGCGTCGACCCGGGCGTACTGCTCGGCCGTCGGGCCGAGCGTGGCGGCCGGCACGTTGAATTCGGCCGCGAACTTGGCGGCCAGCGCCGGGGTGCGACGCACGCCGTAACCGCCGATGAGGATCGGCGGATGCGGCTCCTGGACCGGCCGGAACATCACCGGGCAGTCCGCGAGCGTGTAGTACTGGCCGTTGTAGTCGAAGGTGCTGCCCTCCGGCGTGGTCCACAGGCCGCGCAGGATCTCGAGTTGCTCGGTGAACCGGTCGAACCGCTCCTTCAGGTCGGGGAACGGGATGCCGAGGGCCTGATGCTCGCGCTCGTACCAGCCGCTGCCGATCCCGATTTCCAGCCGCCCGCCGCTCATGACGTCAACTTGCGCGGCCGCAACCGCGAGCGGCCCGGGGAGCCGGAACGTGGCCGAGCTCATCAGCGTGCCGAGGCGGATGGAGCTGGTCTGCACGGCCAGCGCGCCGAGCGTGACCCAGGCGTCGGTCACGGCGGGACGCGGCTCGCCGCCGATGTGCAGGTAATGGTCGGACCGGAAGAAGCCGCTGTACCCAAGCTCCTCGGCGCGCTGCGCGACGGCCAGCAACTGGGCAAACGTCGCGCCCTGCTGTGGCTCGGTGAAGGCCCTCAGATCCATGACACGCGCCCCTTTCGCCGCTGCCGGGAGCCCGGCAGGCCTGGCAGGCCCCGCTCATTCAGGCAGGACCTGGCCTCCGTCGATGACCAGCGTCTGACCCGTAACATAGCGAGCCTCGCGAGCAGCCAGATAACGGACCGCCCATCCGACGTCCTCTGGCTCGCCGAGCACGCCGAGCGGGATGTGCTCCAGCATCCGCGCCTGATGCTCTGGTGCCGTCTTCTCAGTGAACCCCTCGGTGCGGATGTTGCCGGGCATCACGGCGTTGATTGTGATGCCGTCGCGGATGACCTCGAGGGCGGCGGCTCGCATCAGGCCGAGCATCGCGGCCTTGGACGCCGCGTAGTGGCCAAATTCCGGCGCAGCGACCAGCGGGCCGGTGATCGACGACGTCAGGACGATGCGGCCGTAGCCCTGCGCGGTCATTTGCGGCAGGCAGGCCTGAATCGCGAACAGCGCTCCCCTGGCGTTGACCGCCATGACCTGGTCCCACACTTCGGGATCGAGATCCCGGAGCGGGACCGCCGGGTAGATGCCCGCGTTCGCGGCGAGGATGTCGATCCGGCCCCACCGCTGCACCGCCGCGGCCGCCATGCGCGCGACCGAATCCCGGTCGGTCACGTCGGTATGGACGGCAAGCGCGTGCTCACCGTCCCTGCTCAGGGCCGATGCCGCGGCCCGTGCCGCGGCGTCGTCCACGTCCGCGACGACGACGTTCGCGCCTTCGGCGCGCAGGACGCCTCCGATGCCGAACCCGATTCCCTGCGCGCCCCCGGTGACGATGGCCACCTGGCCGTCCAGATCCTGCATGCCTGCTCCGTTTCCACGGCTGCCAGCTTCGCCGGGCGGCTGTTCGAGGTCAGTACAGTTCCGCGGCGAACGCCGCGACGGCCTCGTTGAAGGCCCGGCTCTCCTCCCAGAACGGGCAGTGGCTGGACGCCGGGAAGGTCTGCAGCCGGGCGCCGGGGACCCGCTCGGCGATGTACGCACCCGCCCGCGGGCTGGTGAGCTTGTCGTCCTCACCGAACAGGACCAGCGTCGGGACGTCGATCTTCGGCAGGAACTCGCGGTAGTCGCGCAGCGTCTGGTCGAGCAGGATCGTGCTGCCGATCACCGGCGGGACCTGGAGGATCTCGGCGGTCATCCACTTCAGCGCCTCGGGGTCCGGGTCATGGAGCATGAGCTGGCTGAACTCGCCCACGACCGCGGCCTGGTCCTCCTGCAGCTGCACGTTCGTGTCGCGCAGGTCGTTCATCGTGAACACGCCGAACTCGTAGTCATCCCAGGCGAAATCCGACGGCGGCTGGTCGACGATCACGAGCCCAGCAACGGCGTCGCGACCGTACGCGCTGAGGTACTCGTAGCCGACCATCGCGCCCATCGACCAGCCCACCAGCACCGGCCGCTCGACCGACAGCTCGGCCAGGATCGCGTGCAGGTCGGCCGCGTACTGCGGCACGGTGTGACCGCTCAGCACCTTCTCCGAGGCGCCGTGCCCGCGCAGGTCCGGGACGATCACCTGGAAGCTCTCGGACAGCTCGGGCACCTGGCGCTGGAAGAACCGGCCGCTCATGGTCCAGCCGTGAATCAGGACGATCGGGCGCCCGCTTCCCGCTGTCTCCACCGAGAACGTGACGTCGTTGACGCGCACCTGCTGTGTCATGGGCTATCCCTCTCGGGTCACCGCGCCGGCCAGGCGCGAGCTGATGTGCGGCGCCACGTCGTTGGCAAAACGGGTCGCCCACTTGTGCCGGACGCCGACCGGAATGCCGGGCGTGGCGAAATGCAGGATGATGTGGTTGAAGCCAATGTCGAGATAGGCCTGCAGCTTGCGCCGGACCGTTTCGGGCGAGCCGACGAGCTGCCACTCGCACCACGGCACGATGCCCTCGGGGCGGGTCCGCCGCTCCATCCCCGCGAAGATCCGCTGCCACGCCGCGTATCCCGGCGTGTTCACCCAGTCCGTGGCGTGCGGGGCGTAGTGATCGATCTGCGCCTGCATGAAACGCGGCTTGTACCTGCAGGCCTCGCTGATCGCCTCCTCGTCGGTGTCCGCGACGATGCAGTCGATCATGATCGGGAACGCGACGCCCGCCGCGGCATGGCCAGCCTCAACGGCCGCCGCCTCCCAGGACCGCAGCGTGTCGGCCTGCTGCTGGATGTCGCCGATCGTGTTGCACAACGGCGCAAGCCCGAGCCTGGCCATGATGGCGGCACTGTCCGGGCTGCCGATGGCGCCGTAGAAATGCAGCTGCCCGGTCTGCGGCTCGGGCCGGATCCGGACCGGCTGGGTGACCGGCCTGAGCTTGCCGGGGTAGCTGAACGGCTCGCCGGTCATCCCGAGCCGCAGGATCTCCCAGGTTTCGGCGAACCGCTGCCTGGCCTCCCCCATGTCCAGGCCGAACGCGTCGAACTCCAGCTTCGCGGTGCCGCGCCCGAGGCCGAGGTGCAGCGGCCGGTCGGTGAACTCAGTCAGCATCGCGATCTGGCCGGCCAGCCGCAACGGGTGGTGCCACGGGGTGACGATCACGCACGCCCCGTAGCTCAGCTCCGGGTACCGGCCGGCCAGGTGGGCGATCAGCAGCGCCGGATCCGGCGTCGGGAAGTAGTCGCTGAAATGGTGCTCGAGCACCCAGGCCGTGTCGTAACCCAGCTGTGCATAAAGCTCGCAGTCGGCCAGCATGCCGCGGTACAGGTCACGGTCGCTCGCGTCGGGAGCGCCAGCCGCGGCTACCACGCACCCGAACTCGACGTCCCCGGCTGCAGCCATGCCGCCTCCCAACAGCCCGTATCTCAACAGACCCGTCTAACAGCACACCCCAACAGGCCCGCTACCAGAACGCTCCCAGCAGGCCTTTGGTCTAAGTGTCATACCTTTGCCTTCGGGGGTCAAGGCTGGCAGGAGGGCTGCTTTCCAGAGGGCCGGGCTGGCAGGCGGGACTGCCCGTAGGGACAACGCTGGCCGACGAATCCCCGGAGGGGCAGACTGACCGGCGAGGCGCGGTCAGGCCATCTCGGCGTAGCGGCGGACCTCCCACTCCGACACCTGCTGCCGGTACTTGTCCGCCTCGAACCGCTTCATCAGGACGTAGTGCTGAACGAAGTCCTCGCCGAGCATCTCGCGCGCAACCTCGCTGCGCTCCAGCAGGTCGAGCGCGTCCTCGAGCGACTGGGGAACCACCTCGAGCTGGTCGGTGCCGTAAGCGTCGCCCTCGTAGACCGCCGGCGGCCGGATCTTCTGCTCGATCCCGTGCAGGCCCGCGGCCAGGCAGGCGGCGATCACGATGTACGGGTTGGTGTCGGCTCCGGGCAGCCGGTGCTCGAGCCGCGCGGCCTCCTGGTGCTCCGTGATCGCCCGGATCCC
>Ga0209693_10000643_pt1 | contig 14317 bp, 9 predicted proteins | sample HubBroMetageWRM3_FD_188345 | JGI IMG/M metagenome (GOLD analysis project Ga0209693, IMG submission 188345) | Warmed soil microbial communities from the Hubbard Brook experimental Forest, New Hampshire - Hubbard Brook CCASE Soil Metagenome WRM 3... | ecosystem: Environmental > Terrestrial > Soil...
CCAGAGTTCTGCGGCGGCACGGTGGTAGTGGTGGATCGTCTCATCCGCGGCATAGGCGTCGATCTCGCCGGCGCGGTAGCGGTCGATCTCTACCCCGACGTGGCCAAGAAGTCCGGCCAGCTGCGATTCGTGGTAGACGCTCACGCGTTCGCGCGCGGCGCGCCGCTCGGCTTGGGTGGCCATGACCCGGACGGTACCGTTTTTCAACCGGGCCGGCCCTCCGCCAAGGGCTCACCAGCGGATATCGCGCTATGGCTGTGATCAGCAGTCGTCACGCTACGCGACTCTTGTTCCAGAGGCTGAGCAAACCGAGCGCCGACTACGTGCGCGCATCGATGCGGGCGGGGGAGCGCATCACCGAGCACAGATCAGCCGTTTCGGTACGGCGTCGGCGCCATTCCTGCGAGATGCTGTGCAGAACCGGGGAGCGTCATGCTCACGGTGTCCCAGCCAGCCTGGTGGCGCTGTCAGCGAGGCTGGCATCGGGGCTCGCCGGCATCTGGCTGCCTGCGGCGCGGCGCGTGCCCGGGCGGTTGGCCGGCTTGTGCCGCGTGAGGTTGCCTGGTCGCCCGGTCAGCGCTGGGGCCTTGAGTAGGCAAAGGAATCGCCCGGGGCCCTTTTAGGGCTGTTACCGGCTGGTATGTCAGCACCTACAATGTCGGGTACGTGCGGGTTTGACTAGGGTTAACGTACCGAGGGTGGGGCGGCATGGGGTGTGGGCGGTGCGGTGCGGTCCTGGTGGAGGGGCACCGGTTCTGCGGGCAGTGCGGGGCGCCGGCCGGGGGGTGCCCGTCGTGTGGTGAGCCGGTCATTGCCGGGTACCGGTTCTGCCATGCCTGCGGTCAGGTGCTGGCCGGGTCCGCGCCGGCGTCGCCGGTGGCCGTGTCGCCGGCCGCGGCGGCTGGCCCGGTGGCGGAGCGGCGGGTGTGCTCGGTGCTGTTCTGCGACGTGGTGGGGTTCACGCCGTTGTCGGAGGCGCGGGATCCGGAGGCGGTGCGGGAGCTGCTGTCGGGGTATTTCGGGGTGGCGCGGACGGTGATCGGCCGGTACGGGGGGGTGGTGGAGAAGTTCATCGGGGACGCGGTGATGGCGGTGTGGGGCACCCCGGCCGCGACCGAGGGGGACGCGGAGCGGGCGGTGCGGGCCGCGCTGGACCTGGTGGGCGCGGTGGCCGAGCTGGGGACCGGAGCGGGGGTGCCGGGGCTGGCGGCGCGGGCGGGGGTGGTGACCGGCGAGGTGGCGGTGACCCTGGGGGCGGCCGGTGAGGGGATGGTGGCCGGGGATGCGGTGAATACCGCGTCGCGGGTGCAGGCGGCGGCCGGGCCGGGGCAGGTGCTGGTCGACGGGGTGACCCAGCGGCTGGCCGTCGGCGGGATCGGGTTCGCTGACGCCGGGGAGCACGTGCTGAAGGGCAAGGCCGAGCCGACCCGGCTGTGGCGGGCGACCCGGGTGCTGTCGGGGGTGGGCGGGTCGCAGCGGGTGGACGGGCTGGAGGCGCCGCTGACCGGACGTGACGCGGAGCTGCGCACGATCCGTGAGCTGTTCCACGCCGCGGCCGGGCGGCGGGTGCCGCGGCTGGTGCTGGTGTCGGGCCCGGCGGGGGTGGGCAAGTCCCGGCTGGGCTGGGAGTTCTTCAAGTACATTGACGGGCTGGCCCAGCTGGTGCGGTGGCATCGGGGCCGGTGCCTGTCCTACGGGGAGGGGGTGGCGTTCTGGGCGCTGGCCGAGATCGTCCGGCAGCGGCTGTCCATCGCCGAGGAGGACCCCGTCGATGCGGCGGCCGCGAAGCTGGCCGCGGGGCTGGACCGGCTGTTCCCCGATGATGGCGAGCGGGCCTATGCCGGCGCGCGGCTGGGACGGCTGCTCGGTGTCGCCCTGGACGGGGATGACGGGGCCGTGCTGGCGCGGGAGGAGCTGTTCGCGGGGTGGCGGCTGTTCTTCGAGCGCCTCGCGGCCGACGAGCCGGTGGTGCTGCTGATCGAGGACGCCCAGTACGCCGACGCCGGCCTGCTGGACTTTCTGGACCATCTCATCGACTGGACCCGCGACCTGCCGGTGTACGTGCTGGTGTTCGCCCGCCCGGAGCTGGGCCAGGCCCGGCCCGGGTTCGGCAATGGGCGCAACCGCAGCACGCTGACCCTGGACCCGCTCGACCCGGGCTCGATGGACCAGCTCGTGGACGCCCTGGTGCCCGGGATACCGGCCGCGGCCCGGTCGAGGATCACCAGCCAGGCGCAGGGCATCCCGCTGTTCGCGGTGGAGACGGTCCGCGCCTTGATCGACCGCGATGTCGTGCAGCCGATCGAGGGGGCGTACCGGCTGACCGGCGATATCGGGGAGCTGGCCGTGCCGGACAGCCTGCACGCGCTGCTGGCCGCCCGGCTCGACGCGCTGGACCCGGGCGTGCGGCGGCTGGCCGCCGACGCCGCGGTGCTGGGCAGCACGTTCCCGGCCGAGGCGCTGGTCGCGGTGTCCGGGCAGGACGAGGCCACCGTGCGGGCGGCCCTGGCCGAGCTGGTCCGCCGGGAGGTGCTGTCGGTGTCGGCGGACCGGCTGTCGCCGCAGCGGGGCAGCTACGGATTCGCCCAGGAGATGCTGCGCCAGGTCGCGTACGACACGCTGTCCCGCCGGGACCGCAAGGCCCGGCACCTGACGGTGGCCGCGCACCTGCGCGCCGCGTTCGCCGGCGACGGCGAGGAAGTCACCGACGTGATCGCCCGGCATTACCTGGACGCGCTGGACGCAGTGCCCGGCGACCCGGACGCCGGGGAAATCCGCGGCCAGGCCATCGCTACGCTGACCCGGGCGGCTGAACGGGCTGTCCGCACCGGGGCCCCGGCGCGGGCCGGCGCCAGCTACGCGGCCGCCGCCCGGCTCACCCAGGCCGGCACCGCAGACGGTGACCCGGCCGCCGCCGCGGTGTTGTGGGAGCACGCCGCCGAGGCCGCCGATACCAGTGGCGACTGGGCCGCTGCGGTCGAGCAGGCAGGCCACGCCGCGGATGCGTACCGGCGGTGTGGTGATGCCCGCGCGGCCGCGCGCGCCCAGGTGATCGCCGGGCGGGTGCTGCGCCTGTGGGGCCGGTACGCCCAGGGGCGGGAGCAGCTGGCCGCCGTCGTGGCGGTGCTGCGGGACGACCCGGACACCGATACCGTCCGGGCCCTGGGCGAGCTGGCACGGCTGGAGGTGTTCGCCGGGTCACCCGAGGCGGATGCGCTGTCCGCCGAGGCGCTGGCCCTGGGCCAGGCCCTGGCCGTGGACGAGGCCACCCTGGCCGGCCTGTTCGACACTCGCGGGGTCTGCCACAGTTTCGCGGGGCGGAGGCCGGAGGCGGCCTCCTACTTCCGGGAGGCCGCCCGGCTGGCCGGGCAGGCCGGCGACACCGTCCTTCTCAGCCGCGCGCTGCTCAATCTGTCCGACACGCTGACCGGCTCCGACCCCGCCGCCGGGGCGGAAGCCGCCCGGGCCGCCGCCGCCCACTCGCGCCGGGCCGGCGCCCGCGACCTCCTCGCGTTCGCGGTCGGGAACCTGGCCCAGGCGCTGCTGATGACCGGCGACTGGGACGCCGCCGAAGCCGAAATGGCCCAGGCCGCCGACGCCGACGGGCTAGCCAGCCTCGACCTCCTGGCCTGCTACCGGGCCTGGCTGGCGGCGCTGCGTGGCGATGCCCCCGCGGCCCAGGCAGCCCTGGCCGGGCTGGGTGACCTGCGGGCCAGCGAAGACCCCCAGGACCAGGCCAACCTCGCGGCTGCGGAGGGGCTCACCGCCGCCGCGCGCCGCCAGCCCTCCGCCGCGCTGCGCCACGCCCGCGATGCCCTGGGCCACGCCGACGCCCTGAGCATCAGCCACGAGGCCCTGCGGTGGGCCTGGCCGCTGGCCGCCCGCGCCGCGCACGACCTAGCCGACACCGCCGCCACCCGCGACCTGCTCGCCCTGCTCGACGGCTACCAGGCGGGCGAGCTGGCCCCCATGCAACGCGCCGAACGCGACCTGGCCCGCGCCCGCCTGACCGCAGCCAGCGCCGACCCGGACCCCGGCCCAGCGTTCGCCGCCGCCATCAGCGGCCTGCGCGAGCTGAGCACCCCCTACCACCTGGCCCACGGCCTGCTCGACCACGCCGGCTACCTGACCCGCCTGGGCGAGACCGAAGCCGCTGCGGCCGCGATCAGCGAAGCAGCCGGCATCGCCGCCCGGCTGGGCTGCCAGCCGCTGCTGGACCGCGCGGACACCATCCAGCCGGCCAGGCCCCGAACCGCAGCCTCGTGACGGCCGCACCGGCCCGCGAGACCAGCCCGCTCCCGCGAGCCAGGCCGCCGATCCGACGCTCATAATGACCGTTCGGGTGTGGCATTGACCGCCAGCCAGCGACCCTGAGGAATGTGCATATCGGCGGCTTTGCGCGCGCCTGTCCACTCGCGGGCAGTCACGGACCGTTAAACAGTCTCACCATCTGACACGGCGGTAGATCGCCGGGTCAGGATCGGCCAAGACGGCGGAGCAGTCAGCGCCGTGGTCATCGACCGCAGCCGAACCGTGCTACTGGAGCGGTGCCGCCTGATCGTCAGATAGCGAGGTCGGTAACAGCCCGCCCGGTCCGGAAGCGGGCGTCGGCGCGGTGGCTGAGCGGGCCTGATGCGAGCAACGGTTGCACGCGTCTTGACCGCAGGCTCGAGCTTGTTCCTCACCGATGCGCGTTGCGCCGCGGATCAGCGGGCCGGGTCGGCTATCTGCGCGTGCGCCGCCCCGGCTAGGCAAGTCCGGGCCGGGTGTGCGGGAGCGTGTGGTGTGCGGGCCGCCCGGCGGCCTGGCGGTGGTGATGGCACACTGATGCGATGACGCCGTGGCGGGTCCGGGATTTCCACGCCGATGATCTTGATGCCGCCGTCCGGTTGTGGGACAACCCGGCGGCCAGCAGTGAGGCGCCGGCGTTCAGCTTGTCCGACCTGATCGCGGCCGTCCGGTCGCATGAGCCTGCGGTGGTCGCGGTGGCCGGCGAGGAGCTGGTGGGCACCGCCGTCGCGACGGTCAGCGGTGACCGGGCGTGGGTGATGCGGATCAGCCTGGCGGCCGCGTGGCGGCGCCGGGGGATCGGCAGCGCGATGCTGGGCGAGCTAGAGCGGCGGCTGGTGGCGGCCGGGGCGCACCGGATCCGCTGCCTGCTGGGGGGCGGAAGCGAGATCGGCGCCCTGGCGCTGGAGCACGCGGGGTACACCGCACGTCGGGGGATGGTGTTCTACGAGCGGCTGGAGCCGGTCGATCCGGGCAGCGCCGGGGTGCTGGGCCAGCTCGGCGGCCGGATGATCCGGGCCGGCGCCTGGGAGCAGCTCGGCGGCATGGCCAGGGAGAAGGAGCTGATCGAGCGGCGGGTCATCTTGCCACTGGCGCAGCCGCAGCTGGCCGAGCGGCTCGGCCTGGTGCCGCCGCGGGCCATCGTGCTGTTCGGCCCGCCGGGAACGGGCAAGACCACCTTCGCCAAGGGCGCCGCGTCGCGGCTGGGCTGGCCGTTCGTGGAGCTGTTCCCCTCGCGGCTGGCCGGGGAGTCCCCGGCCGGCCTGGCCGCCGCGCTACGGGAGGCGTTCTCCCTGGTCGCCGAGCTGGACAAGGTGGTGCTGTTCATCGACGAGGTGGAAGAGATCGCCGGGGCGCGCCAGCCTCGCACCGTGTCCGCAGCCCAGGGGGTCACCAACGAGATGCTCAAGCTCATCCCGCCGTTCCGGGAGCAGGATGAGCGGCTGCTGATCTGCGCCACCAACTCGGTCCGCGCCCTGGACGGCGCGTTCTTGCGGCACGGCCGGTTCGACTACGTGATCCCGGTCGGCCCGCCCGACCCGGCCGCGCGGGAGGCGATCTGGGACCGGTACCTGGCCGCGATCCCGCACGGCAAGCTGGACATGACCGCGATCGTGGAACAGTCGCGGCTGTTCACCCCGGCCGACATCGAGTTCGCCGCACGCCGGACCGCGCAGCATGTATTCGAGCGCGTCATGTTCGAGCGCGGCGCCGAAGAAGCGACCACGGCCGACATCGTGCACGGCATCGGCCAGACCCGGCGCACCCTCACCCCGGAACTCGTGGCCGAGTTCGAGCAGGACATCCAGGACCACGCCCGGGTGTGACCGACGCCGGCGCAGCCCGATACCATCGCCCGGGCCGGCATCGCCAAGCCTGCCGCCACCTCCGGCCGGGTACATGCCCATGCCCGGGACCGCCCTGTCCGAGCGCAAGAACGAGATCGTCATCGGGACCGACGAGAACGCACCCGTCGGGATGTGCTTCATGCCGGTCACCGATCCCAAGACGGTCAAGAACCGCATGCATCTTGACCTCACCAGCAGCGCCGCGGACCGCGATCAGGAGATTGACCGCCTGCTGGCGCTCGGGGCCACGCCGGGTCGACATCGGCCAGACCGGCGCTGAATCCTGGACTGTCCTGGCCGATCCCGAGGGAAACGAGTTCTGTGTCATGCGCCCCAAGGAAACGCTCATTCGATGAGGCTCAGCACCGAGAACCGCAGACAGACCCTGTCCGCGGCAGAAGCGTGCATTCTCCGTGCGGGACTGCGCTGCATAAATATCAGGCTAGGCGGCTGTAGGTTGACCCGACCGCGCGTCTGCCGGGCCGCCGACATCGCGAGGATTCCTCTGATATCCGCGCTGACGCGCCATTCGGCGCGCCAGTATCTGCGCGACGGTAACGCGAAACCGGGCGCCGGTGCCTTGTGTTTGCTGCGTTGTAACACGACCGGGCGGAGGTGGCGGGGCGGCGCCGCTGTTCAGCTGCTCTCTCTGAGCAGGGGACGCAGTGCGTCGAGGGTTGAGGCGTCTTCGATGGTGGGCGGTATGGGCTCGTCGTTTCCGTCGGCGATGCCGCGCATGGTCTTGCGGAGGATCTTGCCGGAGCGGGTCTTGGGCAGCGCGGCGATGATGTCGACCCTGCGCAGCGCGGCGACGGGGCCGATCTGGTCGCGGATCAGCTCGACGAGCTCGGCGCTGAGCACGCCGGGGTCGGCGTCGACGCCTGCTTTGAGCACGACGAACCCGCGCGGGACCTGGCCTTTGAGCTCGTCGCTGACGCCGATGACGGTGCACTCGGCGACGGCGGGATGGCTGGCGAGGACTTCTTCCATTTCCCCGGTGGACAGCCGGTGGCCGGCCACGTTGATGACGTCGTCGGTGCGGCCCATCACGTAGAGGTATCCGTCGCTGTCCAGGTAACCGCCGTCCCCGGTCAGGTAGGCACCGGGGTGACGTGACAGGTAGGAATCGATGAACCGCTGGTCATCCCCCCACAAGGTCGGCAGGCAGCCGGGCGGCAGCGGCAACCGCACCACGATGTCGCCAGTGGTGCCTGGCGGGACGTCAGCGCCGGTGCCGGGGTCGACGACGTGCACGTCAAAACCCGGTACCGGCACCGTGGGCGAACCGGGCTTGGTGGGCATGGGCTCCAGTCCCATCAGGTCGGCCGCGATCGCCCAGCCGGTCTCGGTCTGCCACCAGTGGTCGATCACCGGGATGCCGAGCAGGCCGCGGGCCCACCGGTAGGTTTCCGGGTCGAGCCGTTCCCCGGCCAGGAACAGGTACCGGAAGGCGGACAGGTTGTACTTGCCGGCCAGGTCGCCGGCCGGGTCCTCCTTCTTGATCGCGCGGAATGCCGTGGGTGCGGTGAACAACGTCTTGACCTTGTGCTCGGCGACCACCCGCCAGAACGCCCCGGCATCCGGGGTGCCGACCGGCTTACCCTCATACAGCACGGTTGTGCACCCGGCCAGCAGCGGGGCGTAGACGATGTAGGAATGCCCGACCACCCAGCCGATATCGGAGGCCGCCCAGAACACCTCCCCCGGATGGGTGTCATAGATGTGCTGCATGCTCCACCGCAGCGCGACCGCGTGGCCCCCGTTGTCGCGGACTACGCCCTTGGGTTTGCCTGTGGTGCCCGAGGTGTACAAAATGTACAGCGGGTCGGTGGCCGCGACCGGGACGCAGCCGGCCGGCTCGGCACCGGCCAGCGCCTGCTCCCAGTCCAGGTCACGGCCGCCTGCTAGCGCCGCGGGTGCCTGCGGGCGCTGCAGGATGACACACGAGCGCGGTTTGCGGCTCGACAGCGCGATAGCCCGCTCCAGGATCGGCATGTACTCCAGGACCCGGCTGACCTCGATCCCGCAGGACGCTGACACGACGACCTTGGGGGCCGCGTCGTCGATGCGGGCGGCCAGCTCCGGCGCCGCGAAGCCGCCGAACACCACCGAGTGCACGGCGCCGATACGGGCACAGGCAAGCATCGCGATGACCGCCTCGGGGATCATCGGCATGTAGATCACCACACGGTCACCGGCACCGGTCCCCAGGCCCCGCAGCACGCCGGCGAACCGCGCGACCTGATCAAGCAGCTGCCGGTAGGTCAGCGTCTGGCAGGTGCCGGTCACCGGGCTGTCGTAGATCAGCGCGGCCTGATCGCCGCGGCCATCGCGCACGTGCCGGTCCACCGCGTTGAAGCAGGTGTTCAGCACGCCGCCGGAGAACCAGCGGTAGAACGGCGGACTGGACCTGTCCAGCACCACCGACGGCTCGCGGTACCAGTCGATGCCCTGCACAGCACCACCCCAGAACCCCTCAGGGTCCTCGATGCTCTGACCGAACGCCTCGGTGTACCGGCCCATAGCCGCCCGCCCCTCACTGCGCGTCCAAGCACCCTGCTCATCTTCGAGATGACTGGAAGAATCATCGCGACGGGAGCGATCGGGGAACCCGCAGCCACGCGCACCAGGAGCTTCGCGGTAACCACCGTCAAGCCCAGCATGCTCCGTTCAGGCCTGATCAGCAAGGAGACCAAACCGGAGCCTTGGAAGAGCCCGTCGATGTCGATATCCTCGCCGACCCGCCGGAGAGGGGTCGCTGCAGGCGGCTTACTTTCCTGCCCTGGTCGCCGATCTGGAGCAGCGGCCTCTCGCCCGTAGCCGCGCCAGTGTCGGCGGTGATCTCCTGCCGGGCTGCCCGGCCGATACTGTCCTCCCTGAGCAAGCGCAGCATCTGGAGGTTCAGCGCGTAAACAATGCGGCTCAGCCTAGCTATCCGGTGCCCGAAGCGAGGTATCTCGATCCGGGCACCTCCTGCCTTTGAGACCATCTTCACGATCTCCTCAAGACCCCGGCCCGAAACAGCGAAACCCTCATAGATCTGGCCGCTCACCACGTTCCTGGCCGACGTCCCGAAGTAAGTCTCTATGAGGGCGAGATTGCGGTTGAGGTTATCGTTCCACTCAGTAAGGACCGCGCGGTAGTCGGCCCGGGCGCTGGCCAGCCTTTCCTGGTCACCAGTGCCAGCTGCCACCTCTCTCGCCGCCCAGTACAAGAGCCGCATGCGGTACAGCCGCCGGTCAAGGAGCTGGCTGACCTCCTCGAACGTCTTAAGTGCCCTCTGGTGCTCTTCCTCCCGGCGCTGCACCTCGTGCTGGTGCTCCTCGTCTCGGAGCTGTATCTCATGCTGGTGCGCCCAAGCCCGGTGCTGGAACCAATAGCCGAGGGCCCCGCCAGCCACGCTGGTCAAGACAAATCCGGCGACCAGAAGCAGTAATTGCTGGGTCATGACGCCCTCCCCTCGTCCCGCATCCTGCGGGAATTCTAGACGTCGCTTCGCGACACCGAGGCTAGGCCACTACTGCTTCCCGTGTGGTTGGTGTCTGCCGTGTTTCCCTGTAGAAGGGCTGTGGTGGTCAGGCCAGCTCGACGAGTACCTTCGTCGGGTTGGACACGACGTCGAAGACCGCCGAGCGCTTCTGCGACTGGGCGATCAGCGCTTCGAGGTCCTCCCGGGAGGCATCGGCGTCGATGGCGAACCGGACCGTGACCGCTTCGAAGCCGTTGCGGACATCCGGGTCGCCGCCCAGGATGCCCAGGACGTTCATCTCGCCGTCGATGGTGGCGGTGACCGACCGGAGCTGGATGCCCCGGTGCTGGGCGACCGCGGCGACGCCCGCGGTCAGGCACCCGACCAGGCCGACCAGCACGATCTCCACCGGCGTGGCGCCGTTGTCTTCCGACGCGAAGCATTCGGGGTGGTCGACGTCGAACTCGTACGTGCTGCGGTGCTGCTGCTCGGCACCCAGCCCGGTGAACCCGGCCACGGTGGAGTGGCTGTGCGTGCCCTTGCGCCAGGTGCAGCTGGCCCGCCAGGTGAACTGCGCCGCCTCCGGTGCGCCGGACAGCGCCTCGCGCGCCCCGAGCAGGGCCTGGACATTCACGCCATTGTCGACTGGGCTGTCGGTAACGGTCATTTCTTCTCCTTGGTTGCGACGGGATCGGGCATGCTCATGGCTGTTATCGGCTGGGACTGAGAACGACGGGAAGACAGACGAGGCCGCGCAGGACCAAGCCGTCACCGTGCGCCCAGGCCAGGGCGTCACGGCTGGTGGCTAGCCGCAGGCCCGGGTAACGGCCCAGCAGCTGTTCGAAAGCGACTCGGGCTTCGAGCCGGGCCAGCGGCGCGCCCAGGCAGTAATGGATCCCATGGCCAAACCCGAGGTTGGGCCCGTTGCTGCGGCCGATGTCGAGTACTTCAGGCTCTGGGAAGCGGCCCGGGTCGCGGTTGGCTGCACCCAGGCACACCAGCACCTGTTCGCGGGCGGGGATCTGGACGCCGTCGAGAGTCACCGGCTCGGCCGTCACCCGGAACGTGGCGTGCGGGACCGGGGCGGTGGACCGGACCAGCTCGTCGATCGCGGCCGGAAGCTGTCCGAGATCGGCCAGCAGCGCCTGCCGCTGATCCGGGTGGTCCAGCAGCGCCACCACCCCATTGCCGATCAGGCTGGCCGTGGTGTCGTGGCCGGCGACCACGAGCTGGAACAGGCTCGACAGCAACTCTTGCGTGGTGAGCGCGTCGCCTTCGGCGGTGACCAGGACGCTGACCAGGTCCCCGGCTGGGCTGTGACGCTTGGCCTCGACCAGTTCGCCCAGGTAGGCCACGATGCCGTCCGATGCCTCGACGGCCTCTGGTGGCGGGTCACCGGCCCACCCGGTCAGCAGCACCTGGAACCAGGCATGCAGGCGCGGGCGGTCAGCTGCCGGGATGCCGAGCAGCTCGCCGATCACCTGAAACGGCAGGGGATAGGCATATCCCTCGACGAGGTCGACGGTGGCGCCGGGGCCGGCGGCGTCCAGCTCGTCGAGGAGGCTGTCGGCTATGCCCCGGATGGCCGGCTCCAGCGCGGCGATCCTTCCCGGCGCGAAGGCCGGGGACACCAGCCGCCGCAACCGGGTGTGATCAGGCGGGTCGACGTTGAGCATGTGCCGGGAAAACGCCGGGCCGGGCAGTCCCTCGGCCACCACGTCGCCATCGGCCGCCAGCGCGGCGAGCATGTCCTTGGAGATCTGCGGGTCGCCCAGCGCTTGCCGGGCAGCGTCGTAGCCAAGCACCAGCCAGGCCGGGTGACCGTCGGCCAGGCGCACCTTCTGCACTGGGCACCGGACCCGGGCCTCGGCGAAGTGACCGAACGGGTCATCGCGGACCGCTGGCCCCCAGCCGCCCCAGCTGGGCAGGATGTCAGCCATCGTCGCCCTCGGGACGGTAGCCGGTGCAAAGCAGGTCGAGCGCTTCGATGCGGCCGCTCTCATCGGTGTCGGCGTAGGCCTGCTGCTCGACGGTGAACCAGCCGCCGCCGAGCCGCTTCGCCCGCAGCCGCAGCCGCCAGTGCAGGTGCAGGCGCCCCCCGACTTCGCCGACTGTGGCTTCGATGAGCTCGAAATCCTCAGTGCCGCCGAACCAGCGCGTGAACCGGTCCGCAATCGCCTCGGCACCGGTCCACTCGAACGGGCCTGAGGGCAGCAGGGCGCGCAGGCGGATACCGGCGGCGAGCGCGCCGCCGAGCTTGGCGAAGTCCTGAGCGGCGAGGCCCTCAAGGAACGAGCCGGCCAGGGCAAACTGGGGCACGGAAGCGGCCACGCCGCGACTATGAGCTGTGGTCGTCATAGATTCGTTGTACGGATTCGCGGATGACGGCGAATCGGGTAACTACCCGATCTTTCTGTCAGGTTCCCGGTTCGTCCGCCATCCCGATCAGGCCGTGGCGCATGGCGAACAGGGCCGCCTCGGTGCGGGTCTTCACCCCGAGCTTGGCGTAGATGTGCTCCACGTGAGAGGAGATCGTCTTGCGGCTGACGTGCAGCTCGGCAGCGATCTCGGGGTTGGACCGGCCCTGGCCGAGCCGGACCAGCACCTCGGCCTCCCGCGCCGTGAGCCCCGATGGCAGGCCAGCCCGGCGCCGCACCCGGTGGCCCGCGGCCTTGAGCACCGCCTGGACCGCATCCCCGTCGAGCCGCCCGGCGCGCACCTCGCCGCGCATCACCCGCTCGGCATCGCAGGCCTCAAGCGCCGCGCGGTGCGGGCGCGGCTGACGCAGGGCGTTGTAGACGTCGGCGGCACCGAGGATCCGCGCCGGCAGCGAGATGGCCTCGCCCCGAAGCCCGTGCGGGTAGCCCGAGCCGTCCAGCCGCTCATGGTGCAGCGACGCGCACTGTCCCACCTGGGCCAGCAGCGGTGTGCGAGCCAGCATCCGTTCGGTCAGGTACGGGTGAGTGCGGGCCCGCTCGCGCTGGGAGATGCTCCACCCGCCAGCCTCGTCCCAGACAGCGCTGGGGATACCGATCATACCGATGTCGTGCACCAGCGCCGCCCGGCGCAGCATGACCACCTCGGCGGCGGGCAGCCCGAGGGTCGCGCTGGCCTGGCCGACCAGTTCGGCCACCCCCCGCGAATGGCCCAGGCGCAGCGGCGACTTCAGGTCGCTGAAGTCGGCGAACGCGCCAAGCGCCCGGTCCAGCTGGTCATCGGTCAGCGCCGCGCCCAGCCGCGGGTCGAGCGCGATCACCTCCTCCCACGCCGAAATGCCGCCCAGCCCGTCAAGGATCTCGGCGTGCCGGGGGCAGAAGCAGTCAACCAGGGCCGGGTCGAACTGCGTGCCACGCCGCTCACCGGCCACAGCCAGCGCGGCCTCGGCACCGCCTGTGTGGTGGAACACCTCGATGCTGTCAGCCAGGTGGACCAGGCGGATGGCCGGAGCCAGGCGATCGGCGCCCGCCAGCCCCGGCACGCCCCTGCCGTCCCACCGTTCGAAGGCCTGCAGCAGCGGCTCGCACACCGCCGGGCCGAGCCCCAGCTGATCGGCAAGATCGCTGGCCTCCTGGCAATGCTCCTGCATGAGCCGCCGCGCCGACCGGCCCGCGGTCACCAGGAACTTCCCGACCATCCCGATCCGGTGGAAACCCGGCTTACCGCGGCCGAGATGACGGCCGACGAAGACCGCCAAGCTGACACCGCCGAGGTCCTCATCATGGGTCTCGGCGTACAACTGCATTTCGTCGCCGAACAGCGCCGCTACCTCACTGGTGTCAACGGCACAGCCCACCCACGTCAGCAGCGAGATGTAATACGCCGACGCGCACGTCGCCTCATCGATCCCGGCCGCCACCCCCAGCCGCATGGCGATCACGGTCTGGCGAAGGACCCGTTCCATCGGCCGTCCCATACCCAGGTCCGCCACCAGCGACAACGTCGCCACCAGCTCGGCAAGGGTCACCGGGCGCACGGAATCCGAAGCCACCACCCCATTCTGCCTCTCGTGCTGCGTTACCCGGCGATGGTAACCAATGACCCGGCAGAAGCGTCAGGGTGCAGAACGCCCGTTCGCGCGTGTCGTTAGCGACAAGCAGGAAGCCGCGGCAACCATTGCAGATCGGCGGTTCGCGTTTGCCCTGGGATTGAGGTGCGTCACGGCGAGTGCCGATCGGATCGTCGGGAACGAGGGCTCTGCCCGGCGGCCAACGCCCCACGGCTGCTGGACAGAACTGTTTCAGCCGATGCCCGCTACCGAGCGGCCCGTTACGCGACGCCATCTGCCGCAGCGGCACGGAATGGCCGCCGCTGCCGCCGGGGTTCCAACACCATGACCACTACTCAGCGGGCGGGCGGCGCAAGCCCGGTCGACTTCGCGACGTTCGGCGACTACGGCGACTTCCGGCGCAGGCAGCCCCAGCCGGCAACCGGGGAGTTCGTGCGGCCCGCCTACCCGTTCCGCGGCCGGATCACCGCGGACGGCTCCAGCGGGTATCCGGCTGTGGCCGGCCGGTACCACCTGTACATCTCCTGGGCCTGCCCGTGGGCGCACCGCACCGCGATCGTGCGCAAGCTGCTCGGCCTTGAGGAGGCGATCTCGCTGTCAGCGGTCGACCCGGTGAGGGACGGCCGCGGCTGGGCGTTCCGCGAGGGCCCCGGGCACTCGCTGGACCCGGTCAACGGGTTCTCGCTGCTGCGCGAGGCCTACGAG
>Ga0209693_10000644_pt1 | contig 14311 bp, 15 predicted proteins | sample HubBroMetageWRM3_FD_188345 | JGI IMG/M metagenome (GOLD analysis project Ga0209693, IMG submission 188345) | Warmed soil microbial communities from the Hubbard Brook experimental Forest, New Hampshire - Hubbard Brook CCASE Soil Metagenome WRM 3... | ecosystem: Environmental > Terrestrial > Soil...
CGCCAATGCCGCGCCGTTGAAGCCAGCTCCCACTTGGCATGGGCCCTTCGCCGACGGGCCTGGTGGTCCTGGACCGGGTGGACCCGGTGGACCCGGGGGCCCTGGGCCGGGTGGGCCTGGTGGTCCTGGACCTGGCGGGCCTGGGGGACCCGGTGGTCCTGGACCGGGTGGACCCGGTGGACCGGGTGGACATCAGGGGCCTGGCGGACCGGGCGGGCCTGGCGGTCTTGGACCGGGCGGGCCCGGTGGACCCGGTGGACCTGGCGGTCCTGGGCCGGGCGGGCCCGGTGGACCCGGGGGACCAGGGCATGGACCCGGCGGGCCTGGTGGACCCGGCGGGCCTGGTGGACCCGGCGGGCCGGGTGGACCCGGCGGACCGGCGGCGTACACACCCAGGGGTTCGTACGAGCGGGGTGGCCCTCAGATGGGCGGCCCCAGGGATGCGCCGCACGGCTTCAGCGCACCCGACCACGGTGCGCCGCCTCCACCGCGACAACATGGATTCGGCTGGAATGGTGGGCCTCCTCCCGGAGCGCCGCCGCCGTTCTGGGACGGGCCGCCGCCCCCGGGTGGCTGGGGCGGTCCGCCGCCTCCCGGTGGTTGGAACAGCCCATGGAATGGTCCGGCGCGTGACTGGGGCTACGCGCAGCGTGATTTCGGGCCGTTCAATTACAACGGCTACAACGCGATCCCGATGTTCAATCCGATATTCGGCGGATGGGGCTTCTGGCTCTTCGGAATCTGGGTTCCGCTGTACTGACACAACGTAAAACTCACGGCCTCCGGACCTTGCTGTTGCAGGTCCGGAGGCCGTGAGGTGTCTACGCCGACAGCGATAAGGCCTGGACATGCCAGTGCCGGAAAATGATGCGTCCATCGCGATTCCGGTGCAAGATGTGCGGCGTGGCTATGTACCAGGGCAGGGCGCTCGCAGACATCAATCTCACCGGTGTTCCGTTGGCGGAGGCGCTCGAAGCTTTCATTTGCCGACGTGATCCGAGCCTGGAAAACGTCCAGTTGAGACGCGCGACTCCAACTGGTGACATCGAATCGCGGGTACAGCCCAATAAGCGGTGGTACGAGGTCATCTTCGAGACCGAAGACGCAGTCGATGAGGACGAAGACATTGACGAGGACGACTACAAGGCACAGCAAAAAGCCAAAGCCAGGGCAAAGGCCAAGGCAAAGGCAGAGGCAAAGGCGCAAGTAAGGACATGGCCGCCACCAAGCCGGCCGTTCATGATCCCCGATGATGCAGGGCCGCAGTTCTAAAGGATCGTGCCATGACCCGCGCCGTCGACGAATCGACACTGAGCGATGAGGTGGGTGTACTCCGCAGCTCCACGGGGACCCCACCCGCGTGCGGGGGAGAGCGGCGCTCATGACCGAAGTGCGTGATCGGGTGGTGGATCGAGCTCGCGGGATGCGTGATCTGGTCCGTGCAGAGGCTGCGGAATCGGAGCGTTTGCGGACGCTCTCGGGGCCGATCGTCGAGGAGATGTGGGTCAGCGGCCTGATGTCTGCATTCAATCCGAAAGCGGCGGGCGGCGTCGAACCATCGTTCCACGAGATGATCGAGACGTGGATCGAAATGGCTTGGCAAGACGGGTCTTTCGGCTGGATCGGCATTGCGAACCTGCCCTCGACCTTCGCCGCGGCGACTTATCTGCCCGATGAGGGTTTCGCCGAGATCTTTACTCGCAACGACAACCACATCACCATCGGCGGTCAGTACTTCCCCAACGGGCAGGGGGCAGTCGTCGACGGCGGCTACCGGTTGAGTGGTGCGTGGAATTTCGGCTCCGGCACCGGGCACTCCGGGTACATCGGCGCCGGCTTTTTCCCGATGGACAACGGTGAGATGCGTTGGGTCAGCGAGGGCATTCCCGAAATGCGGGTCGCATTTCTTCCTCGCGAGGAGGTCACCTTCACCGACGGATGGCATGTCCAGGGACTCAAAGGCACCGGCTCCTACGACTACAACGTCGCCGACGTGTTCGTACCGGAGTACCGAACCATGCCGCTGTTCATCCGTGCGCCTGTCCGCGGAACCTCGGCGGCCAGCCGGATGGGTCTGATGCCGATCACCGCCGCCGGCCACGCGTCGTTTGCGTTGGGAGTGGCCAAGAGCATGCTCGACGATGTCGAGGAACTCGCGGCCACCAAAGTACGGATGAGCGACATGGCGACCTTGGCCAGCCGCCCCACTTTCCAAAAGGGACTCGCCCACCACGTCGCTGCGTGGCGGGCAGCTCGCCTGCTGGTGATCGACGCCTTTTCTGCAGCCGAGGCAGCGGTTGACGCGGGCGACGACCTGACCCCCGGGATGCGGGCCGACATGCGGGTGGCGGCGGTCTATGCCACCGACACGGCACGGGCCTGCGCCGAGTGGGCCCATTTGGCGGCTGGGACCACCGCGATTCGCGAGGGCAGTCGACTCGAGCGCGCGTTCCGTGACATCTACACCGGCACGCAGCACGCGTTCATCAGCGAGAAGGTGGCAATGGACGTCGCACAGATCTGGCTCGGCATCATCGATGACCAATTCGGACTTTAACTGCGCGGCAGCCAAATTCGAGAGGACCAGCCATGGTGAGCGCTGATCGTGCGCGTTGCCGCACGTTCGTCGTAACAGGTGCGGCGTCTGGCATCGGACTGGCTACCGCCCAGCGCCTGCTGGCCGAAGGCGGCAGCGTCGTCGGCGCCGACCTGGCCGCCCCACCCGACCTCGGCCCCGACTTCCGGTTCGTGACGGCCGACGTGACCGACGAGGCCGCGATCGCCGCCGTGCTGGCCGCCGTGCCCGACCGGCTCGACGGTGTCGTCCATGCCGCAGGCGTTGCCGGCGGCGGCCCGGTCCACCTGCTGGAGCGCGCCGAATGGGAGCGGGTGATCGCGATCAACCTCACCGGCACATTTCTGGTCGCCAAGGCGGCGCTGGCCAGGATGATCGACCAACCGCGGGTCAACGGCGAGCGGGGCTCGATCGTGACGCTGGCAAGCATCGAAGGACTTGAAGGCACAGCGGGCGGCAGTGCCTATAACGCCTCCAAGGGTGGCGTCGTCCTACTCACCAAGAACATCGCGCTCGATTACGGCCCCAGCGGCATCCGGGCAAACGCCATTTGTCCGGGTTTCATCGAAACGCCGATGACCGGCAGCATCTTCGGCTTGCCCGGGATGGAGGGTCCGAAGGCCTCGATCACCGAGGAGCACGCGCTGCAACGGATGGGCTTCCCGGAAGAGATCGCCGCCACGGCGGCGTTTCTAGTCTCTCCCGACGCGTCATTCGTCAGCGGCCAGGCCATTGCCGTCGACGGTGGCTACACCGCCGGCCGCGATCACGGGGTGGTTCAGCTCTTCGGCCTTCCCCGGTGAACTAGTCGAATTCGATTCTCTCAGAACCGAAATGACGGAGCCGGGAAGTTGAAATGCGGGAGCCCGGGCATGCTGGGACCGGGCATCCGGGGAAACATCGGACCAGGCATCCGAGGCATCATCGGACCCGGCCCGCCGGGGGAGCGGGGACCCATCGGACCGGGCCCGCCCGGGAAGCGGGGACCCATCGGACCCGGCCCGCTGGGGAATCGTGGACCTTCGGGGCCGGGCATCATGGGGGAGCGGGGAGCCTGGGGGCCCGGGAGATTCATCGGCGGCTGGGCAATCTGCCCCCGCAACTGCGGCATTGACGTACGCCACTGCGGGACGGGCTCACGCATCAGCGGCGCCCTGGGAACCGCCAGATTGATCCGAGGCTGACCAAACGGTACGTGGAAAGACGGCGCCGGAATCCCCGCATGCATCGGCACCGGGACGGGCACCGGCACGGGTGCGGCGGGAACCGGCACGTGCACCGGGACGGGGGGTGCGATCGGCGCGGCAGCCGGCAGGTGCAGCGGCGGCGCCGCACGAACGGCCAACGGGTGCGGCACCGGAAGGAGCTGCGCCGCCGGTAGTGACGGCGCCGCCTCTGCGGGCGCGATGAGAGCTTGGCCGGGAGCGGGCCGTAACGCGACCGCCGGTCGGATACCCAGTGCCAGCGCAATTTCCAGCGCCAAAGCAGCGCTGACGACGACGACCGCCAATGCGCTGCCGACCAACATCAGCGGTCCAGGCCGCTGGCTTGTGTCGAAATCGGCCTCCGCTGCGGTCTCGGCGGTGTTCACGACGCCGGTTTCGGCATCGGCGTCCTGGTCGGGCGTAGCGCTGTAGGCGAGGTCCTCCTCGCGGAGCTCGGCACCGGGGCGATGAACGGGCACCTCGAGGTAACCGGGCGAGACGGCGAACGGGTCCACTTCACCGGTACCGGGATCTTGCGCGTAGGCCAAAGCGGCGGTGGAGGATGCGAACAGCGGCGCGTTGGCCGATGCTAGCGCTGCCCCGCGGGCCAGCGCCATGTCCGGCTCCTCAGGGGCGCTGACCGGAAGGTATGACGCCACCTCGAGGGCCGGCTTGATCGGCGCGATATCCACGTCGCAGCCGACGATGAACAGACCCTCCGCGTAGCTTTCCGGCGCGTCGAGTCCGGCAATCATCGCGGCCAGTTCGGGCACTGGGTTGGCGCCATTCAGTGGACGGCGGCGCACATCGGTGATCGAACCGTCAGCGGAGTCGATGACAGCCAACGTGGCGGAGTCGGGTTCGACGAACAGCATCGCCGTGTATTCGTAACCGATTGCGTTGCCTACGGTTTGGGCCAGCGCAGCAGCAGCCAAAAATGCCGACACCAGCATCACGTTCTCGATCTTGCGAGCGGCCAGCGCCGTCGCGAGCGCGGCGGCATCGCGTGGATCGGTCCAAGTCACGCCGGCCGACGTCAGTTGGTGGCCGCCTTGGCTGGCGCCTTCGCGGGTACCGAAGATGGCGGCGATCACCTGGTCCGGTGCGCTCAGCGTTCTCGGGTCGTTGGCATCGCCAACATCGAAGTAATCCTCATCGACGGTGACGCCGTCAGCATTTTCCCCTTCGACCAGCACCATGCGGATGGTTGCTGGAGCCATGGATACCCCGAGGACGATGTCCAATACTCCTCCAAGTCGTTCGCCGGCTAGCCGAGCTGAGGGCGGATTTAGGGATGCACCCTGGCTACCGTCGAACTATTTCGGAGTACTTCGCCACGGCAGCGTGTGGCGTTACAGGTGGTTTCAGATCGGCACCCGGCAAATCCGTCGATCGTGCAACCGTTAGTCATGACGAACCGTTGGCAATTACCTGCTGTTCGTACAGACTTACCGCATGCCTGCTTCGGAAGAGGCCGTGTTGGCTGCACTGGGGGATCGGACCCGGATTCGTCGACCTTGCAGGCGCGCAAGCCGCGTCGCGTCACTGAGGCTGTGAATCCGATGCAGGACGTATCCACCATGCAGATGGCGTGCGAGGAACGCGAAGACTTTGCGGATTTTCTCGATGAACTGTCGTCGGAACAGTGGGAGCAGCCGAGCTTGTGCGAGCTGTGGCGGGTGCGCGATGTCGTCGCGCACGTGATCAGCTATGAGGAGCTCAGCCGTTGGCAGCTCGTTCGCCGGTTCGCCAAAGGCGGGTTCGTGCCGCCACGCGTCAACGCGATCGGTGTTGCCGAGTACGCGGGGCGCTCACCGCGGCAGCTGTGCGAGCTGATGCGAACTTCTATCCCGCCACGCGGCCTTACGTCTGCGTTCGGCGGCATGATCGCACTGGTGGACGGCATGATCCATCAGCAAGATATTCGACGCCCCCTCGGTATCGGCCGCGTCATCCCGCCGGACCGGCTGGAAAGGGTGCTCGACAACGCGTTGCGTTCACCCGCGACACGCGGCGCCCGGAAAGCCCGCGGCGTGCGCCTGATCGCCACCGACATCGATTGGGTTTTCGGCGACGGGCTCGAGGTGGCCGGCCCGGGCGAGGCCCTGATCATGGCGATGGCGGCACGACCGGACGCGCTGAATCAGCTGACCGGACCTGGGAAAGGCCTTCTAGCCCAACGCATCTAAGGGGTGGCGATACGGCTGGCTTACCAGTCGCCCGGGTCGTACACCGATAGCGCAGCGTCCACGCTGTCATCAATCGGCAGCAGCTCGCCCAGGCCGCAAGCGGCGACGATCCGGGCGACAAGCGGCCGATTGCCCACGAGTCGTACCTCGACGCCACGCTGCCGGCAGCGCCCCGCCTCCTCGGCCAAGGCCGCGTAGGCGCAGCACCCCATAAAGTCCAGCCCGCTGGTGTCGATCACAAGCGGTCCCGGCGGGCCTGCTGCAGCCGCGGCCTCGCTGAGCAGGCGTCGCCAGGTGGCTTCATTGGAGGCGTCCAATTCGCCCCCGGCGGTGACGATCACTGCCAGTCCGCTCCGCTCGGTGGTCATCCGCAGCGTGCTTCGCGCCTGCGCCAACTCAGAGATGAGGCGGCTGCTCAGCATCAGGTGATTGCAGGATGGCGCTGCGGTGGCAAAAGTGCCCATGTGGTCCTCCTAATCGGCGCTGCTGTGCGTCGCGATATGGATGCCCGCCCTACGTGGCTTAAGACCGACTTCGATTAGTAGATCTCATTTTTATAACAGAAGCTGTTACGCATGTCCATGAAAATCTGCCTGAGAATTCACTGAGGCCCGAGCGGATCTCGGCCGCGACGCCGCGTGCTCAGCGAACTCTCAACTTCTACATCTGGCGGTTCGTCCGGTGGGCGGTCACCATCGCGGTGAGCGTCGGGATGATCAGGTGCGCTCGTCGCTAAAGACGGGCAATATGAGTATGTCTCGGTTGAGCATGGCGGGCATCGTTGCGCCGCCAACAACGCTGACGCGCCGGGCTCGTCCAGACGCCCAGATGGCTTTTCGGCAAAGTCGTTAACGCCGCTGCGAAGATTTCCCCCGGCGGTTTTTGCGGGTATCGAAAAACGACGCGAAATATGTGCTAAAGCCCAGCCCGGGCGAGCACCAATAACACGCGCGTTGTTTGTCGGTACCGGCGTTATTCAGGCGCTGGTGTGGCCGGTTTCGGTGGACTGCTCGGCCCCGAGTTCGGCGATCGTGCGGGATACCCGCTCGCGCAGCAGGACTGCGGCGATCACCCCGCACACGACAGCGACAACCAACGCAATCCATGAGAAGCGGGTCAGCCAGCGTTCGGCGGCCACGCCCGCGTAATAAACCAGAGCGGTGGTGCCGCCCGCCCAACACACCGCGCCCGACACGTTGGCGACCAAAAACCTTGCGTAGCGCATCTTTAACACCCCGGCCAGTGGCCCGGCGAATATCCGCAGCAACGCGATGAAACGGCCGAAGAACACCGCCCGCGCGCCCCAGCGGTCGAACAGTCGCTCGGCAAACGCGACGTGTCCGGGGCCGAAGTGGTTCGGAAAGCGCCGCCCCAGCCGATCGAACAGCGGCAGGCCGAGCCGGCGGCCGATGGCGTAGCCGGTCGAGTCGCCGATCACCGCCCCGATCACCGCGGCAGTACCGACGCCGATCGGGTTGACCGCCAGCTCATGCCGCGACGACAGCAGTGCGGCGCTGACGAGGACGATCTCACCCGGCAGCGGGATGCCCAGGCTCTCCACCCCGACAACCATGCCGACCACGACGTACACAGTGAGTGGGGGTATCGACTGCAACAGGGCATCCACCGTCATGGGTTAAGAATGCCCGACCTGTTCGCGGGGTGCTGCCGTTAACGTCTCGGTCGGGCTGCTCGGTCCAACTGTTTGCCCCCTCACTTGATTGCAACCGCGGAAACCGGACTGCCGGATGCACCGGTCAGGGGTAGGGGTGATGCTGAGAACATGAACTCGTAGATCCCGTCGGCCTTGCTGTCGGCGGACAGCGCGTCGAGGTCGAACATTTCGCCGAAAGCTAGGCCGGTGTGGGCGAGGCTGACCACGTGCAGTGGCTGCCAGACGTCGATCTCGTTGGGCAGTACCTCGATTCCCCAGGTGTCGGTGGCGATGGCGGCGATGTCTTTGTCACGGATCCATGCAGCGGTGTGCAGGGATAGTCCTGGTGATGGGCCACCGGCGTAGTCTCCCCAGTTCCCGCGCCGTGCTGCCATGAAGCCGGTACGGATGATCAGCGCGTCGCCGGGTCGGATTTCGAGGTTTTTCGCCGCAAGGTATTCGTCGAGGTCGTCGGTGCTGATGGGGTAACCGGGCTCGAGGCTGTCGACGCCCCGGTGTGTGGCGAGGTCGATGAACACTCCACGGGTGATGATCTTGCCGGTGTAGTTCTGCACGCCGTTGCTGCGGCTGCCCGCTGTTCCGGCGTCACCGGCCGGGTGCCCGTTGTACATCTGGCCGCGCCAGAAGAAGTGGCATAGTGCGTCCCATTGGGTGCCGGATTGGGTCGGCATGACCAGGACGTCGTCGTAGTAGCCGGCGGTGGGTTGTCCGGTGGATTCGCGCCATTGGGCCAGGGTGTCGGTTTCCACGCGTTGTTGTTCGCCGACAAGGTATCCCGGTCCCGACGTGAGTTGGTACAGATGGGGATTGGCCCTGCCGAGGTAGCCGGTCTGCGGGCCGTGCTCGTCGTAGGGCATGGTCAGCGAGATGGTCTTGCCGACCTTCACCAGTGCTGCGGCTTCGCGGATTTTGTCGCCGGTGATGAGGTTGACGGTGCCCAACTGGTCGTCTGGGCCCCAGCGGCCCCAGTTGGAGCACCGCTGGATGTAGTCCTCCAACACCGCAAGGTCGTCGGTCATCTACAGCCCCTCCTTCTTGATGTAGGCGTCGGCGGCGGCCCAGTCGACGGGTCCGGCATCCAGCGGCACCCGCAGCGATTTGAGAAACGCCGCGCATAGCATGTAGGTGGCGGCCAGTAAGGTGATCTCGGCGACTTCGTTGTCGGGGAAGTGCTTTCGCAGCGCGTCGAGGGCCTCTTGCTCGGCTCCGACATTCGTGACGAGCGAGTCGACATACGTGACCAGCGCTGTCAGCGCTGCATCGTCGAACTCGTGTTGCTGCGGATTGATCAGGTCTGCCAGCAGCTGCTGGCTGGTCCCGGTCCGCAGGGCTTCCGACTTGTGTTGAACCAGTTGGTATTCGCAATCGGCGACCGCGCCGACCCGCACGATCACTTGCTCGCGGACCTTCGGCGTGATCTTGGCGTTGCGAAAGCTCAACCCGTATTTCCAATACGGCACGGTCAGTCCCTGGGTGTGCAGCATCATTCGGGTCAAGTTGATGGGGAACAGCTCGTATTGGGCCTTTTCCTCGGCGTCGAGCTCTGGGTATGGGAAAACTGTCATCACACGTCTCCTTACGCGGTTGGCTTGTGGTGTCTGCGCCTGGTCACGGATCGGCCGGCGTACCGGTGGACAACACCCTGGTGGGCACGGCGTACCAGTGGACAGTAGGGTGTGCAGCCAGTTCCGCATCATCGGGATGGCTTCCGGCAGTTGGGATTACGGCAGCGTGTTGTCGTTCCAACAGGCCACTTAGGACCTGAGGGTGTCGTCGAGCCAGTCGAACAGGCGCTGATGAAACAGCGTCATCGCTCCCTCATGGCAGTGCTCGCCGGCGCCCTCGGCAGCAGTAAACGCCACAAAGGTTTTCGGGCAGTGCAGCGCCTCGTAGAGCATGCGCGGCTGCCCATTGAGGAATTGGTCGTTCTCCGCATCGCAGACCAGCGTTGGACAGGTGATCTGATCGGCCACCTCGGTGAGGTCATACTTGCTGAACTCATCGAGCAACTCTTGGCCGGTGGCGACTCCCATTGTCCATAAGGCGTTCGACATCGCCCATCGCAGCGACGTCGGCGCCTGCGCCCGGTGGGCGATCAAATCATCCAGCGCTACGACCCGTTGCTTGGCATCAAGCTGCGGTTCAGGCAAAGCTGCCGCAAAGTTCAATATGCCGTCATAGGCGATACACGCGGCGATCCGGTGTTCGAAGGCCGCAGCGCGAGGCGCGAGGTAGCCGCCCATGCTCATGCCCAGCAGCGCGATGCGTTCAGGATCGACCCCACGTAGGTTGAGGGCGAAGTCCACCACCGGGGTGACCACGGCCTCCCAGTCGTGGCGGAATGGCAATTTGTGGAGCCTCAACGCCGTGCCCTGCCCGGGGCCTTCGAAGATCAGGCAGTTCCACCCGTGCCGCCGCGCCGCCTCGCCCACGGCGAAGAACATCTCTTCGACCGTCGAGTCAAAACCCCCGTGCGCGAGCAACGTGGGCCCAGGATCGTCCCCGCTGACATTGAGGTAGTACCCCTCCAGTTCGATTCCCTCGTAGGGAATGCGCACCCGGGACCACCGCGCCTGGATTTCGGGCGCGCTTCTGAACGTCTCGATCGCGCGTGCCGAGGTGTCCGCTGCGCGGGGATCGTTCCATGGATCATCGCGAAGGAAGAACTCAGCGGTCCGGTAGTAGTTGGAGGCTCGCAAGTAGGCGCTATTGGCACTGACCGCGTGCCCGTCGGCAGCGCATGCATCGGCGATCGCGGCGATCCGGTCGGCCAGGGCACGCCATTCGCGATACCACGACTCCGTGTCGCCGGGCGTGATCCGTTCCGCGGTGGTGATGACCTCGCCGATATCGGCCCCGCCGTAGGCGGTGTAGCCGACCGCACGCAACGTCTCGAACGAGAACGATTCGTCGGTGTCGAAGATGAATTGCATGTCCGCTCCCTCTCTGAATTATAGCAACTTGGTGTTGCTTTAAGCTACAATGACACAGACGGGCAGTTAAAGCAACTATCGGAGGCGATTAGTGTCAAATCGGCAGGTTGTCCAGGGTGTGCGGACCGGCGGTCGCAGTGCCCGGGTCCGTGAGGCGATACTTGATGCCGCCTTCAGGGAGCTGACCGACAGCGGCTACGCAGCGCTGAGCGTGGAGGCGGTGGCGTCACGCGCCGGGGTCAATAAGACCACCATCTACCGACGATGGCCCAAGCTCGACGACCTCCTGGTCGATGCGCTCATGGAGTGGTCACACCACGCCTTGCCGGCCCAGGACACGGGCAGCATCGAAACTGACCTGCTGGCGCTCGGCCGCCAACTGGCCGACGTACTGAATGCGGGCGTCGGGCGCCAGATCGTCGCGTTGGTCCTCACGGCTGGCCTCCGATCCGCTCAGCTGCGCGAAACAACCCGACGCTACTTCGACCACCAGGCCGAACGGGCAATCCCTCTCGTCGCGGGAGCTATCGATCGGGGTGAGCTGCCGGCAGACTGCGACGCCAACGCGTTGTTGACCACCTTCCGGGCACCGCTGTTCTATCGCATGGTCACCACCGGCGACCCCATCGACGAGGACCTCATCGCACACTCTGCACGCGTCACCCTCACGGCAGCGCGTGCCGGGTTGTTATCCAGCTGATCTGTGATCTGTCCAAATACCAAGCAAATCCGACTAAGTCGGCACAACACCAGAAGGTGAGTCCAATGGAAGTCAGTGTGCCGCGGGCCGCGGAATGGATCGCCGAAAACGACACGCTGGTCAGCCGGCGGGGGCATCGCATCGCATTCCGGCGACGCGGGGCCGGGCCCACATTGCTGCTGCTGCATGGATTTCCGACCTGGTCTTACGACTACGCCGAAGTGGCTAGCGATCTTGCTCGCGACCATGATGTGATCACGCTCGATTTCCTGGGCTACGGCGCGTCGGATAAGCCGAACCCCTATGAGTACTCGGTGGCCGAATCAGCCGACATCGTTGAGGATCTCACCGCCCATCTCGGTGTGAAGTCGACGCGGTTGGTGATCCACGACTACGGCGGAATCGTCGGCCAAGAGCTCGTCGACCGAGCCAACAAGGGCCAGCTCGGCTTCGCGATCGACAGCATCGTCATGTTGAACTGCGGCATCGTGTACAGCGCATACCGCCCGACACGCGCTCAGAAGTTGCTGATTATGCCGGTCGTGGGCAAGCTGCTGGCCAGCCGTGTCAGCGCTGCGAGGATCCGCTCTCTGCTCGATGAAGTTCGCGGATCGAAGCTCACCCAGACTGAGTTCGACGACCTTTGGCTGGGTATGTCGCGAGAAAACGGGGAAAAGCTGTGGCATCTGCTCATTAAATACAACGCCGAGCGTGCGATTCATCATCGTCGGTGGGAGACGGCGCTAGCCAATTGGGATGGCCCGCTGTATCTCGTGTGGGGGCCGGACGACCCAGTATCGGGCCGCCACGTCCTTGAACAGGCCGTCAAGGTCCTGCCGCACGCGACGGTGACCGAGCTTGCAGGTGTGGGTCACTACCCTCAGTCCGAAGCGCCACAGGCGGTCGCCGCAGCCGTGCGGATGCGGGGGTGACGTCCGGAGCCATCGCGTCGCTGTGCGCGTCGCGACGATGACGCTGATGCCGTTGTGACACAAGGTATCTTCGGGGGAGCAGGTTAGGCGCGGGCACCCGCGCCATGGTCCTGGACAACCGTGCAGTAGTACGGTTCGCCACCTGCAAACCAAGAGGTAGACGCAAGGGTGTGATCGGCCCGCCGCCCGTGGGGTCAGGCGGCGCGGGACATGATCTGCTCTCGGCGCTTCGGCGCCCACTCCATCATGTTGACCCTGCCTCCGGCGTATCGCAGGTAGGTTTTCTGTCATGGAGAAAAAGGCGGAGCGGGCGGTCGGGGCATCGGCCGCCGATTCACTTGCGCCGCAGTACCCGATCGAATCGGTCGATAAGGCGTTGAAGCTGCTGCTGTTGTTGGGGGAGAAACCCGAGATCCGGTTGAGCGAAGCCACCCGGTATCTGGGTGTCGCCTCATCGACCGCGCACCGACTGCTGGCGATGCTGGCCTACCGCGGTTTTGTCCGCCAGGACCCGGTGTCGAAGGTGTATCTGCCCGGTCCGGCGTTGACCGGTGTGGCATTTGCGATCTTCGGCCGCCTCGACATCGCCGGAACCGTGACGCCAGTCATGCGCGGCCTGAGCGAACGCTTACGCGAGACGGTGCATGTCGGCATGCTAGACGGCGCCGCAGTCCGTTTCGTCGCCGCGGTGGAGGGCCCGACCGCGGTACGGGTGGCGTCGCGGCTGGGCCGGACCATGCCGGCCCATTGCACGTCGACGGGAAAGGCGATGCTGGCCCAATTGCCGCAAGCGGAATTGCATCAGCTGCTGCCCGACGAGAACTTGGCGCGCATCACCGACCGGTCGATCGCCAGCCGGACCAAGTTAGAAGCCGAGCTTTCCCGGGTGCGCGAACAGGGGTATGCCGTCAACCGTGAAGAGAGTGAGGAGGGCGTCGCGTCGGTGGCGGTGCCGATCCCGACCCAGGCACCGGGGCTCCGGTTGGCGCTCAACGCCGCGGCCCCGCAGCACCGGCTCAGCCGGTCGCAGTATGCCTCGGTTGCAGCTGTACTTACGAAGGCGGCCAAGGAGATTGCCGATCAGCTCGGCTGAGCGGGCAACCGCGCGACTTCGTGCCGCCAGGCCGCGTCGGTGGTGAAGCCTGTCCCCAGATCTGGGAGTTCTTGCCAGTCCGCGTCGTCGATATCGCGCAGCGTGCCGCCGGCCGCGCGAATTTGTAGTGACATCCGGGCCAGTGCGTCGAGGCTGATCGCTTGCAGCACCGCCTGCTGGACGGTGGCCGCTGCACTGGTGATGCCGTGGCCGCGGCAGATCACCACCGCTGCGTCGCCCATGGCGGTCACCATTTCCTTACCCAGCCTGGTGTTTCGGATCAGCACCGCACGTTCATAGACCGGCACACCGCCGCGCGCGAGCCAAGCCCCGGGAATGTCGTAGGCCCCGTAGATCGGCCGGATCGCGATGCCGGCCAGATCGGCCGCGACGACGGCGGGCGGATGCAAATGCGCCACCGCCCGGTGCCGCGGGTCGGCCAGCATGGTTTCGACGTGGATGGGAAGTTCGTTGGGGACCCGATACCCGTCCAATTCTCCGGGAGCGCCTGCGCTGCCGTGGAATCCGATGAGCCGGATATCCGAGGGCCGAGTGAACGCCACACCGGTGTCGGTGTCGCTGCGGCATCGGACCAGCAGCCGGTCGTCGTCCACCCGCAGGCTCAGATGGCCCAGGATGCCGTCGACCAGTCCGCGCGCGGCCGCGACCCGGCAGGCCTGTGCCACCAACGCGCGTTGCTGGTCCAGTCGGTCGGTCATGATTGTGCCGATTTCGCTGTGCCGATGCCGAATCCGCCATCGGGGTGGAGGGTCTCGCCGGTGATGCCGCGGGCGCGGTCGGAGGCCAGGAACACGAAGCTCCAGGCGTGATCCTCACCGGTGAGGGCGATATTCAGCGGCGTGCGCGCGGCCAGATCGCGGCCGTCGCGCCATACCCGCCGCAGCGCGGAGGCCGCCAGGCGCAAGCCCTCGACGCAGTGCAGATCAGTCATGGCATTGGCGCGGATCGAGACGTACGGCTCGATGAGCTGTGTCAGCGCGTCCAGCCC
>Ga0209693_10000646_pt1 | contig 14298 bp, 8 predicted proteins | sample HubBroMetageWRM3_FD_188345 | JGI IMG/M metagenome (GOLD analysis project Ga0209693, IMG submission 188345) | Warmed soil microbial communities from the Hubbard Brook experimental Forest, New Hampshire - Hubbard Brook CCASE Soil Metagenome WRM 3... | ecosystem: Environmental > Terrestrial > Soil...
GCCTGGGTCGTCTGGCTGTTCATCCACATCGGCTTCCTGACCGGCTTCCGCAACCGCCTCGGCGCGCTGGTGAGCTGGTGGCCCGCCTTTGTCCGTGACATACGCCGGGAACGGACGTACACCACCGAGCAGGTGGGACTGGTACGCAGTACGTACGACGTGCTCCCTCCCTCCATCGCTGGCACTGCGCTCCCTGGCAGTACGACCGGTGCCGAGCTCCCCAGTGCCGGCACTAAGCCCTCCGCCACTGGCACTGGGCCCTCCAGCCGAGCAGGATAAGTCCTGGCGAGATGGGCGACTTTGAGCTGAGCGCGGCCGAGTTCCGGGTAGCCAGCCCGTAGCCGGGAAGCCTGGCGGGCCTAAAAGCGTTGGCACTACCGGATCTTCTTCCTCTACTCTTTCTCGCCGGTGACTCAACTTTCCACGCTGCCCGCGCTTGCCGACCTGCGCCGCGTCCTGCCCGAGCTGATGCTGCACGACCAGCACCGGCTGGCCAGGCGTATCGACCGCGCGAACGGCCTCCGCGACCAGGGCGCCCGCGACAAGGCCGTCGCCGAGCTGACCGCCGAGATCGACCGGGCGGCCCGCCGGGTAGCCAGGCGCCGCGAAGCGGTTCCCGAGATCAGCTACCCAGAAGAGCTGCCGGTCAGCCAGCGCAGGGACGACATCGCGCAGGCCATCAGGGACCACCAGGTCGTGATCGTGGCCGGCGAGACCGGGTCGGGCAAGACCACCCAGCTGCCCAAGATCTGCCTCGAGCTCGGCCGCGGCGTCACCGGCCAGATCGGCCACACGCAGCCACGAAGGATCGCCGCCCGCACCGTCGCCGAACGCATCGCCGAGGAGACCAGCACCCAGCTCGGCACCGCCGTCGGCTACAAGGTCAGGTTCACCGACAAGTCCGGTGACAACACCCTGGTCAAGGTCATGACCGACGGCATCCTCCTCAACGAGATCGCCAGCGACCGCGACCTGTACCGGTACGACACGCTCATCATCGACGAGGCCCACGAGCGCAGCCTGAACATCGACTTCATCCTCGGCTACCTCAGGCAGCTCCTGCCGCGCCGCCCCGACCTCAAGGTGATCATCACCTCCGCCACAATCGACCCGGAACGCTTCGCCGCTCACTTCGCCGTCGACGACCAGCCCGCGCCGATCATCGAGGTCTCCGGCCGCACCTACCCCGTCGAGGTCCGCTACCGCCCGATCGCCGACCCAGAGCAACGAGACACAGAGGACCGCGACCAGATCCAGGCGATCAGCGACGCCATCGACGAGCTCAGCGCCAACGGCCCCGGCGACATCCTCGTGTTCTTCTCCGGCGAGCGCGAGATCCGCGACACCGCCGACGCCCTCAAGGGCCGCAAGAACCTCGAGGTCCTCCCGCTCTACGGCCGCCTGTCCGCCGCCGAACAGCACCGCGTCTTCGAGCTCCCCGCCAGCCGGACCATGAGCCACCGCCGCGTCGTGCTCGCCACCAACGTCGCGGAAACCTCGCTCACCGTCCCCGGCATCCGCTACGTCATCGACCCGGGCACCGCCCGCATCTCCCGCTACTCGCTGCGCACCAAGGTCCAGCGCCTCCCCATCGAGCCCATCTCGCAGGCCAGCGCCAACCAGCGCAAGGGCCGCTGCGGCCGCGTCGCCGACGGCATCTGCATCCGGCTGTACTCGGAAGAGGACTTCGACTCACGCCCCGAGTACACCGACCCCGAGATCCAGCGCACGAACCTCGCCTCCGTCATCCTCCAGATGGCCGCCGCCCGCCTCGGCGACGTCCGCGCGTTCCCCTTCGTCGACCCGCCGGACCCGCGCAGCATCACTGACGGCGTGCGGCTGCTCGAAGAGCTCAACGCCATGAAGAGCGACCGGCTCACCGACACAGGCCGGAAGATGGCCCGCCTCCCCGTCGACCCCCGCATCGCCCGCATGATCATCGAAGCGGACCGCCAGGGCTGCGCCCGCGAAGTCCTGGTCATCGCCGCGGCGCTGTCCATCCAGGACCCCAGGGAACGCCCCGCGGACAACCAGCAGGCCGCCGACACCGCGCACCGCCGCTTCGCCCAGCCGGAATCGGACTTCCTCACCTTCCTCGCGCTCTGGGACTACCTCACCGACCGCCAGCGCGAGCTGTCCGGCTCCGCCTTCCGCCGCATGTGCCGCGCCGAGTTCCTCAACTACCTGCGGGTCCGCGAGTGGCAGGACCTGCACGCTCAGCTGCAAAGCCTGTCCGCCGATCTCGGGCTGAGCACCGATTCATCGTCTTCTGAACGGGCCCGTGTTCACACCGCCCTGCTCGCCGGACTCTTGTCCCACGTCGGCATGAAGGTAGTGCTAACTGCCCGGCCTGGCACGCCCCCTGAGCGTGGCCGCCGTCCGCTGCCCGAATACCTCGGCGCCCGCGGCACCCGGTTCGCGATCTTCCCTGGCTCCGCGCTCGCCCGCAAGCCGCCGGACTGGGTGGTCGCCGCCGAGCTCGTCGAGACCTCCAGGCTCTGGGGCCGCATCGTCGCCAGCGTCGAGCCGGAATGGGTCGAACCGGTCGCCGCCCACCTGGTCAAGCGGTCCTACAGCGAGCCCCGCTGGTCCAAGAACCGCGGCGCCGTCATCGCCACGGAGAAGGTCACCCTCTACGGCATCCCGATCGTCGCCGACCGCACGGTGAACTTCGACCGTATCGACCCGGTCGCCTCCCGCGAGCTTTTCATCAGGCACGCCCTCGTCGAAGGCGACTGGGAAACCAGGCACCACTTCTTCCGCGACAACGCCACGCTGCTCGCCGAAGCCGCCGAACTCGAGCAGCGCGCCCGCCGCCGCGGCCTGGTAGCCGGCGAGGACGCGCTCTTCGAGTTCTACGACGCCCGCGTTCCCGCCGACGTAACCTCCGCACGGCACTTCGACGCCTGGTGGAAGAAGCAGCGCCACCAGACCCCTGACCTGCTCACGCTCACCCTCGATGACCTGCTCAGCGCGGAGGCGGCGGAGGCGCTAGAGCTGGACTCCGCCTACCCCGAGGTCTGGACCTCGGAGACACAAGGCCCGGCCGCGGCAGGCCAGCGAGCCCTGTCGCTGTCCTACGCCTTCGAGCCCGGCACGGAAACCGACGGCGTCACCATCGACATCCCGCTCAGCACCCTGAACCAGGCCCGGCCAGAGGAGTTCTCCTGGCAGGTCCCCGGCCTGCGCCACGAGCTGGTCACCGAACTGATCCGCTCCCTGCCCAAGGCCCTGCGCCGCGAGCTCGTCCCCGCCCCCGACGTCGCCCGCGAGGTCCTCGCCCGCCTCGACGGCGCCGCCCCGGCCGGCGATATCAGGGACGTGCTGTCCCGCGAACTGCTGCGGCTGCGCGGCGTCCGGGTTCCGCCCGACGCGTTCGACCTAGAAAAACTCCCAGCCCACCTGCGCATTACATTTCGCATCGTCGACAACGGCCGGGTCCTCGCCTTGGGTAAGGACCTGGCCGCGCTCCAGCGGCAGCTGCGGCCGAAGCTGCGCGCGACCCTGTCCGCCCGGGCGAGCGCCCTCACCAGGACCGGACTCACCACCTGGGACATCGGCACCCTGCCCCAGGTGTTCACCGACGGTGAGGTCAAGGCCTACCCGGCCCTCGTCGACAACGGCGACGCCGTCGATGTCCGCCTCTTCGAGACCCCCGAGACGGCCCGCGCCGCCATGCTCGCCGGAACGCGGCGGCTGATCCTGCTCGGCGCCAGGTCCCCGGTCAAGGACATCGCCGCCCGCCTCACCACCGCGCAGAAGCTCGCGCTCAGCAACAACCCCCACGGCGGCGTCGCCGCGCTGTTCGCCGACGCCGTCAACTGCGCCGCCGACGGCCTGATCGCCGACGCCGGCGGCCCCGCCTGGGACGCCGCGGGCTTCGAGCGGCTCGCCGCCGACGTCCGCCCCAGGCTGCACGCCGCCACCTACGAGGTCATCACCTGGGCCGAGGAAATCCTGCGCGCCGCCCACGCCGCCCAGATCCGGCTCGGCGAACTGCGCAGCCCGGTGCTCGAGCCCGCCGCCGCCGACATCCGCGACCAGCTCGCCGGCCTCGTCTATCCCGGCTTCCTCGCCGCCACTGGAACCCGTCGGCTCCCGGCGCTGGCCCGCTACCTGCGCGCCATCCAGTACCGCCTGGACAAGCTGCCCGACAACCCCGGCCGCGACGCCCAGCAGATGGCCGTCGCGCACCGCGTCGAGGACGCCTACCGCGACGCGCTCGCCGCCCTGCCCGCCGCCGAGCGGTCCACCGAAGCCGCCCGCGAGATCGGCTGGCAGATCCAGGAACTGCGGGTCAGCCTGTTCGCCCAGACAATTGGCACCCAGGGCCCAGTATCGGAACGCAGGATCCTGACGGCAATCGACCACCTCACCTGACAACCCAGGCCGCTCCGCGCGACTTAGGAGCAGCAAATTACGCCAAAACGCTGATAACAGCAAGAAAAGCGTAACGACCTGCTCCTAAGTCGCATTCGCAGGCTCGACTTCGACATGCTTCCATCCCGCTTGCGCGGTACGTCCTGCTTGGTCGACTATGGTCGGGTGCTCGCTCGCCACCGCGACGGCCGCAGTCGGTTCGTATGCCGGAACGCAGGACGACAGCCGCAATCGAACACCTCACCTGACAACGGTTTGCCACTTGCCCCGCATCGGCGTGTCGTTCGATCATTGTCCTACTTAAAGTGCTACCTTCCCCTCGTAAGTAGCACGCTCACCCCGTGAGCAACCCCCTGAAATTGAGGAGGAAGGCCGTGACTGGAAACCCGCCCGTGCGACGCCGGCTGCTTGGCGCCGCGCTGCGCCGGTACCGTGAGAACCTCGGCTTCGGACTCGACGAGGCCGCCCAGATCCTGGAGTGCGACCGGTCCAAGATTTCCCGGATCGAGACCGGCCAGCGCGGCATTCGCGCCAAGGAGCTCCGGGAGCTGCTCACCGAGTACGGCGTGCCGGACGATGAGCAGGCCGCCCTGCTCGCCGTGGCGCATCGCGGCAGGCAGCACGGCTGGTGGCAGGACTACCCCGGCGTACTGTCCGACGCCGGGCAGGATTACGTGATCATGGAGGCGGCGGCGGAGGAGATCCTGACCTACGAGGCGTATCAGGTCCCCGACCTCTTGCAGACGCGTGAGTACGCCCGCGCGCTGGCCGACGCGGATCCTGCCTGCACCGAAGAAGAGCAGCGGGCGCAGGCCGTCGAGGTGAAGCTGATCAGGCAGCGGGTGGTGCTGGCGGATCGCAGCCCGCGACTGGAGTTCGTGATCGCCGAGGCGGCGCTGCACCAGGTCGTCGGCGGGACCCGGGTGATGCGTCCGCAGCTCGCCCGGCTGGCCAGCCTGGCCGGGGGAGCCATGGGCACCGGGAGTTCCGGCCTCTCGCTCCAGGTGCTGCCGTTCGCGGCGGGCGCGTACGCCGCCGGCGTCGGATCGATGGCGATCTTGCGGTTCTCGGACACGCCGGGCCTCGGCGTCATCCACCTGGCCGCGCTGTCCGGCGGGGTGAGCCTGGAAGACCGGGACGATCTGGCTCGCTACGTCCGCGCCTTCGCCCAGCTGCGCGCGGCGGCGCTCAGCCCCGCGGCGTCAGCGCGGCTGCTCGGCGATATGGCGAGGGATTAGCTGGCAGCAGCCGTTTGGCGCGCTCGGCACGCCGCGCCGCCTTGGACAGCTCGACGGCCTGAGCCGCACCGTAACCCGCATCAACTTGTCCTCCCGGCGGATCCTGCAATCCATCCCGGTCGGCGGGGCCCCGACGGCGCTCTCCGCCACACCAGGTGCCGTCTGGGCCAGCGTCCGGGTCGATTGAGCAACTAGCGGGATGGCTAGTCAAGCTACGGCCGAAGCCCGGGCGACTGAAGCGCGTGTAACTGCCTGATCTGCGCTCCTGAGGACACCTTTGCGATCACCTTCCGATGCACGCAGATCCGATCAATCTGCGTGGGCGCCGCACCGCGCCGGGCGCAGTTAATAGCGCGAGGTGGCGCGTTCCTTCTGGCTTACACAACACTGCGAGCCACAGAATGCCCGCTCTAACTCGACACGCGCGATCCGGTCGCGTCCGGCTCCGCCGGGGAGCTTGGCGCCGGCACACGGATCGCGCGGCTGGTCGGAGCCGGGCCCGATGCCCGGCGCGGCAGGGCGCGGAGCATCAGCCGGGCCAGCCATCCCACCGGAGCGACCCGGGCGATGGTAGCGGCAACAGTGGCAGGCTCTGGGCGATGCCGGCCTGCCATGCGTGCTCGTCGCGCCTCTAGGAGTCTGCGGTCTCGCTCCCCGGCTCGCACCGCATCGTCCTGGCGGGCCTTCAGCAGATATTCGTGGATGCTCATTCCTGGCTCCCTGGCCGCGATTGCTCGGTTAGTCCTGGCCAGGTGAGGCTGTCGACCTGATGTACCTCGCCGCTGGGGACTCCTAGTGCGGCGTGATGCTGGCGTATGGCGTCCTCGTCCGGTCCCTCGAGCTGGTAATACACCTTCCCGTCCGGGGTGTGATACAGCTCCATCTGCCGTACGCCGAACGGGTCGGTCTTGGCTTTGCGGGCGTCCTCGGCGAGCTGCGCAATGGCCGCGGCGGACAGCTTGAGATGCTCACGGAAGTCCATGAATCGCGCCATGTCATGTTCCTGTTCTCCGCTGGGTTGATGTCTGCGGGTCGGCACCGGGGGCCGGCGCGGGCGAGGCCGGGCCAGGATCGATCATCGAGGCCCACCATGTGACGTAGCGTGTGACGCCACGGCAGCACAGTCACCGGCGCACCGGCCACGCCGGTGAACGAGCCAGAGACCGGCGCCACTGAAACTGGCAGATGGGAGGTTATTGCCCTGGCTCGGCGCGCAACCGGAGGGCGCGGCGCAGCGCCCGGCGTATCTGCCGTTCGGCGCGCTCGGCGCGCCGCGCCGCCTTGGACAGCTCAACGGCCCGAGCCGCAAGGTAGCCCTGCTCGGCCTGCGCGAGCGCCTGGCGACGCCGGTCATCGGCAAGCTGTCCGGACTGATATGGGTGCACGTGATTCACCTCCTCCCGGCGCTGGGGGCCCGCCTGCTGGACCCGGATACGGCGACCCTAGAAAAGCGCTGCTAGATCGAGGCAAGATGTAGGCAAGCAAACGGCTAGGGGGGCCGGCTTGAAGGTTTTCCTGGTGGGGCGGGTCGCGCTCGAGGCCGACGGCCTCGCGGTGCAGGACGCGCGTTTGCCGGGGCGGCAGGGCCGGCTGCTGTTCGCCTACCTGGCGGTGGAGCGGGGACGGCCGGTGCCGCGGGACGAGCTCGCGGCGGCCCTGTGGGGGGAGGCTCCGCCAGCGACCTGGGATAAGGCACTGACGGTGCTGGTGAGCAAGCTGCGTTCGCTGCTCACCGAGGCGGGACTCGACGGCCCCCGCGCGCTGACGGCGGCCTTCGGCTGCTACCGGCTCGAGCTGCCGGAGGGGACCTGGATCGACGCGGTCGCCGCGGCCGACGCGGCCGACGAGGCGGAGCGGGCCCTCGCCGCGGGCGACCCCGCGGCGGCGAAGCCCGCGGCCCTGCTGGCGGAGTCGCTGACCCGGCGGGCCTTCCTGCCGGGAGATAACGGCGAGTGGGTCGAGGACAAGCGGCGCGAACTCGCCGACATCCGCAGCCGCGCGGTGACCGCCCTGGCCGACGCGTGCCTGCGCACCGGCGCCGGAGGAGAGGCGGCGGGCTGGGCCCAGCAGGCGATCGAGCTCGAGCCGTTCCGGGAGACCGGGTACCGGCTGCTGATGGAGGCCCATGCCGCCGGCGGCAACAGGGCCGAGGCGCTGCGCGTCTACGAACGGTGCCGCAGGCTCCTCGCGGACGAACTCGGCGCCTATCCGTCACCGGAAACCGAGTCGGTCTACCAGCGCCTGCTCCAGGCGCCGCCCGCGCCGAAACGGCCGCCCCCCGAGCGCCCGGCACCCGAGCGCCCGGCACCCGGGCCGCCGTCGGCGGCCGGCCGTGGCCGGCGCGTGGCCAGGCCGCGGCTGATGGCCGCGGCCGCCCTGGCCGTCGTGGTCGCCACCGGCGTCGTAGTCGGCGTCGCGACCACCAGCGGCGGTCAGAACCAGGTCGCGGTCCCGGCCAACTCCGTCGTCGCCCTAGACCCGGACGGTTCGGTCACCGCCATCCTCCCGGTGGGAGTACACCCGGTCGCCGCCGTTGCGGCGGCGGATTCGCTGTGGGTGGCGAACCTCGACGACCGCACCGTAACCCGCATCGACTTGTCCTCCCGGCGGATCCTGCACTCCATCCCGATCGGCGGGGCCCCGACGGCGCTCGCCGTCACACCAGGTGCCGTCTGGGTAAGCGACGCCACCGGTCAGATCTCCCGGATCGACCCGGAGTACGACCGTCCCGTCCCGACGCGGCAGCTTACCGCCAGCTTCTTGCTCCCCCTCGGAACGGCCTGGCCGATGCTGGCAGCGTCCAGGTCGATGTGGATCGTGGACCCCGACGGTTACGTCGGGCAGTTTGACCCCGGCACCGGCCGGCCGACCGGATCGGTCGACGTCGGCAACGAGCCATCCGCGGTCGCGGCGGGCGCGGGCTCTCTCTGGGTGACGAACAGCACCGACGGCACGGTCACCCGCATCGATCCCGCCACCCTGGTGGCGACGCCGCCGATCCCGGTCGGTCACAGCCCGGACGCGGTCGCCGTCAACGCGGCTGGCGTGTGGGTCGCCAACGCCGGCGATGACGCGCTGGTCCGGATCAACCCGGATACCGGCGCGGTCGCCGCGACCGTCAGCGTCGGCGATGGCCCGGCGGCCCTGCTGGCCACGGCGACCGCGCTGTGGGTCGCCAACGCCCGCGACGGCACCGTCATGCGGCTCGATCCGCGCTCTGGCGCCGTCACCAAGACGATTCACCTGGGCGGCAGCCCGACGGCGCTCGTGTCCGCCGCCGGCCGGGTGTGGGTCACGGTCGCGCCCGCGCCCCCGCCCCCGCCGGTGACCCCCGGCACCGCGCACTTCACCATGCAGGACGATTTCTCGTCGCTGGACCCGGCACTGGCACAGGTCCCCTCTACCATGGTCATGTATGCGACCTGCGCCAACCTGGTGACGTATCCGGACAAGCCGGGGCCGGCCGGATCGCAGATCGTCCCGGAGGTCGCCGAGGCGGTCCCGACCCCCACCGACGGCGGCAGGACGTACAGCTTCACGATCCGGCCCGGCTTCTTCTTCTCGCCGCCCTCGAACCAGGCGGTCACCGCGCAGACGTTCAAGGCGACCATCGAGCGCGTGGCCAGCCCGCGGCTGAGTTCGCCGTTCGCGTACGCGTTCGGCGGCGTCGCCGGCTACCAGGATTACGTCACGGGAAAGGCGCCAGGGCTCAGCGGGGTGGTCGCGCGCGGCGACACGCTCACGATCACGCTGTCGCAGCCGGACGGTTCCTTCCTCGCCAACCTCGCGGGTGGTGCGGCCTGCGCCGTCCCGCCCGGCACGCCAGTCGTCCCTGGCGGCCTGAACACCATCCCGTCGGCGGGCCCGTACTACGTCGCGTCGTACTCACCACGCCAGCAGCTGGTCCTGCGGCGGAACCCCAACTACCGCGGCGACCGCCCGCACCACCTCGACCAGATGGTCTTCACGATCGGGACCGACAGCGCCCGCGCTCTCGCCGAAATCAAGGCCGGCACGGCCGACTACGCGGTCGATGGCCTCCCGCGCGACGCCGGGCCGGGGCTCGAGTCACAGTACGGACCGGACAGCAAGGCGGCCAGGTCAGGACACCAGCGGTACTTCATCAGCCCCGCGAACGGGGTACGGATCCTGCACATGAACACGAGCAGGCCGCTGTTCTCCAATGTCCGGCTGCGGCGCGCGGTCAACTACGCGATCGACCGGCCGGCGCTGGCCGCCCAGGGCCAGCGCTTCGCCGAGGCCAATCCCTTCAACGCAGGAAGCCCGGCCGACAGCTACATGGCGCCCGCCACCGCCGGCGCCGCCGACTTCCATCTCTACCCGCTGGCCGGCCCGGACCTTCGCCGGGCACGGCAGCTTGCCGGAAACGTCCACGCGACGGCGATCATGTACACGCCCGACGTGGCGCCGTGGCTTCAGGAGGCGCAGATCATCGGCCGCGACCTGCAGCCACTCGGCATCGATGTCCAGCTGAAGGAATTCCCGCTCGACGAGTTCTTCGACCGGATCAGCCACCGCGGCGAGCCATTCGATCTCGCGGTCGACGGATGGTACTCCAACACCACCGACCCTGCGGCGACCCTCGAGATCTTCGACGGCAGCACGATCAGCGCGGACGACAACGGAGACTTCTCCTACCTCAACGACTCCGCATTCGACCGGCAGCTCCACGCGGCGGCCGCGCTGTCCGGTGCCAGGCGTTACCGCACATACCGCCAGCTCGATCTGGAACTCGAACGCGACCTCGCGCCGGCGGCCGCATTCGCGACCAACGCGAGCCGTGACTTCTTTTCCGCCCGGATGGGCTGCCAGCTCTACCAGCCGCTCTACGGCATCGACCTGGCCGCGCTATGCCTCCGGAGCACGGGGAGCTGACGGTCGGCGATGTGGCGAGGGGTTAGCTGGCAGCACTCGGGCGGCTGGCCGGCACCCGGTTGCGGCCCCGAGCGCCGGCCAGCCGCCGGGATGCTGGGGTGTCAGCCCCTGTCCTGGGATCCCGGCTGTTCGGGAATGACGCTGCCGGCTGGTGTCGTGGTTCCCTCTGTCCGTACAGTCCGCAGTTTCGGCATAGGGCCGGAGAGTTGCCTGTTGATCTGCTCGAGCTTGGCGATGAGGTCTTGGATGTCGCGAAGCTGGCGATCGTCGCGGACTGGGGTGCCTTCGTCGCGGTCGCTTGCGGCTGGCACGCCGTTGCCGGAAGTCATGAACAGGGCTCCAGACGGGGAGGAAGGCCGACGGCTAGTTGGTCACCATCGACGCTATTAAGGGTTATCTTACTGCGATTTAAGAGACTTGTCACCCGCGTTTCAAGTGATATACGCGATATTCGCCAGCTTATATGACGGCGGGAGCCGAGGGTACGCTGTACGCTGGTGAGCGGCGCTTCTGTTAGCAAAACCGCAGGTCAGATGCCATAATGAATTGGTGCGATCGATTGCAAGAATTTTAACTGCAAATTGCGAATGCACGTACATCGTGCACGAGTAGGGGAAAGTGCGTATGCACGTGCATTTGCAGCCCGCAGCCGTTCGTGAATGACGGAAATTCGCCTGGCAGGCAGGCGGGTCAGCGACGGGCCTGCCCCCGCTGGCCGTGGGCGCGCATGGACTGCTCTATTTCCAGCGGGGTCAGCGCGGGCACCGGCAGCTCCGACACGCCGTCCCTGGACGGCCGCAGGCCGTCGATGATGAGCGCGAGGTAACGCCGCCAGATCTCCGGCTGCGCGTAGCTGGCGTACTCGGCGGCCGCGCCGAGCATGTAGGCGATCAGCGGCACGTCGGTGGCGCTGAAGTCCTCGCGCAGCACGCCTGCCTCCTGAGCGCGCTCGACGAGCTTGGTGACCACCGGGCGCATCTGCTCGCGGGCGTAAGCCACCCGGTCCCTGCCGTAGGTGGCGAACATCATGAGCTGGCGCAGGCCGATGCTGGACGCCATGGTCTCGGCCGCGTACTCCAGGTAGGAGACGAGCGCCTGCCACGGGTCGGGCGCCGCGAGGGCCTGTTCCGCGACGGCCACCATGGCGTCGATGCGGTCCGCGAACAGCTCCGCGACGAGCGATTCCTTGTCGGGGAAGCGGCGGTAGACGGTGCCGACGCCGACCCCAGCCTGGCGGGCGACATCGTCCAGGGTGGCGTCGAGGCCGCGCTGGGTGAACACCTCGGCGGCGGCGAGCAGGATGCGCTGCCGGTTCCGCTCGGCATCGCGGCGCAGCGGCCGCTCGCCTCCGCAGCCGCCGGTTGTCACAACACCGTCCGATGTCACGTCTTATAGAGTAACCCGCAGCGGAGGTAGCTTCTCCGCTTCGTGTTATGCTTTCCACGTAAGCGGAGCTGGATCCTCCAGATAGGCGGTCGACATGTCCGAAGCAAGCGCCCAAGGGGCCTGGGCGGGCGGGGCATCCGGACAGGCGGGACCCGACCCGCGCCGGTGGCTGATCCTCGGCGTCATCGCGGTCGCCCAGCTCATGATCGTACTCGACCTGACCGTGATGAACCTCGCGCTGCCGTCGGCGCAGCATGCGCTGGGCTTCAGCGACGTCGACCGGCAGTGGGTCGTGACGGCGTACTCGCTGTCGTTCGGCAGCCTGCTGCTGTTCTGCGGACGGCTGGCCGACCTGGTGGGGCGGAAGCGGATGTTCCTTACCGGCCTGACCGGCTTCGCCGTGGCCTCGGCGATCGGCGGCGCGTCGGTCAACTTCGAGATGCTGGTCACCGCCCGCGCGTGCCAGGGCGTGTTCGCGGCGATGCTGGCGCCGGCCGCCCTGTCGCTGCTGACCACCACGTTCACCAACCCGAAGGAGCGCGGCAAGGCATTCGGCGTCTATGGCGCCATCGCCGGCGCGGGCGCGGCGGTCGGGCTGCTGCTCGGCGGCGTGCTGACGTCGTACCTGTCCTGGCGCTGGTGCCTGTACATCAACCTGTTCTTCGCCGGGATCGCGATCACGGGCGGAGCGCTGTGGCTGCACAAGCAGCAGAAGACGACGGGCGGCAAGCTGGACATACCTGGTGTGCTTCTCGTCTCCAGCGGGGTGTTCTGCATCGTCTACGGGTTCTCGAACGCTGCGACGCACGGCTGGAGCACGCCGTCCACGTACGGGTTCCTCGCCGTGGGCGTCGTGCTGCTGGTCGCCTTCGCCGTCTGGCAGGGTCGCGCCAGCCACCCGCTGCTGCCGCCCCGGGTGGTGCTCGACCGTAACCGCGGCGCGGCCTACCTGGCCATCCTCATCGTCGGGGCCGGCCTATTCGGCATCTTCCTGTTCCTGACCTACTACATGCAGGTCAGCCTGGCTTATTCGCCGGTGATCAGCGGCCTGGCCTTCCTGCCGATGGTGGTGTGCGTCGCCGTCGCCGCCAACGTGGCCAACATCGTGCTGCTGCCGCGGATCGGCCCGAAGCCGATCGTCGTCGTGGCCTTCCTGCTGCTGACGGGCGGGCAGATCTGGCTGACCAGGATCGGGGTGCACGGGGACTACGTGGCCGACATCCTCGGCCCGCTCATGATCACCGGCACCGGCATGGGCCTCTTGTTCTCGACCGCGATCAACACCGGCACGTACGGGGTCGACCCGCAAGACGCGGGCGTCGCGTCGGCGTCGGTGAACACCGGGCAGCAGCTCGGCGGGTCGATCGGCACTTCGCTGCTGAACACGATCGCGGCCAGCGCCACGACCGCCTACATCGCCAGCCACCTGGCCAGCCTGCACGGCAGGCCGAGCGCCGCAATACTGCACCAAGTGCAGGCCGCGGCCTTCGTGCACGGCTACACGACGGTGTTCTGGTGGTGCACCGGCCTCTTCGTCGCCGGCGCGGTCATCTGCGGCACGCTGATGCGCAGTGGCCCGCTGCAGGGCATGGGGCCCGGCGGCGCGCCCGCGCCCGCCGCGGTGACGGAGGAGAGCTCCGCCGTCTAGAGCGGTCAGCTCCCCGGAGTAGACCTGTGCAGCACCTTGCGGGCGGGGCGCGGGGCCGCCGCGACCGAGCCGCCCTCGTCCGGGGCCGGCTCGGAGAGCCGGGCCAGCACGATCGTGAAGCGGGTCATCCCCGGCCAGCTGGTCACCAGGACCGCGCCCTCGTGGGCGGCGACCACGGCGTCCACGATGGCCAGGCCCAGGCCCGTTGACGCGGCGTCGACGGCGTGCGTCCTGGCGGTGTCCGCGCGGGTGAACCGCTCGAACAGGTCGGGCAGCAGGCCGCCGGGGATGCCCGGCCCGTTGTCCGTGACGGTCAGCACCACCCGCGGCGCGGCGGGGACGTCGCCGTGCTGTGCCGAGTCCTCGCCGGCGCCCGGCTCGCCGGGCCGCAGCGTGTCGCTGACCGCGACGGTGACCGTGGTGCCCTCCGGGGTGTGCCGTCCGGCGTTGCTGAGCAGGTTAGCGAGCACCTGGTGCAGCCGGTGCTCGTCGCCGCGGACCTGCACCGGGTCGTCGGGGAGCTCGAGCACCCAGCGGTGGTCGGGCCGCGCGACCTGGGCGTCGCTCGTCGCCTCGATCGCCAGCCGCGTCATGTCCACAGGATCGGTGTTCAGCGGGCGTCCGGCGTCCAGCCTGGCGAGCAGCAGCAGGTCGTCGACGAGCACGCTCATCCTGGTGGATTCCGATAGCACCCGGCCGAGCGCGTGCGTGACGGTTTCCGGGGAGTCGCCCGGGTGCAGCAGGCCCAGC
>Ga0209693_10000647_pt1 | contig 14293 bp, 10 predicted proteins | sample HubBroMetageWRM3_FD_188345 | JGI IMG/M metagenome (GOLD analysis project Ga0209693, IMG submission 188345) | Warmed soil microbial communities from the Hubbard Brook experimental Forest, New Hampshire - Hubbard Brook CCASE Soil Metagenome WRM 3... | ecosystem: Environmental > Terrestrial > Soil...
AGGGGGAGGTCAGATCGTGACGACCGCCACCAAGGTTGTTCTCAAGCCGCTCGAAGACCGGATCGTGGTGCGCCCGCTCGAAGCCGAGCAGACCACCGCTTCTGGCCTGGTTATCCCGGACACCGCAAAGGAGAAGCCCCAGGAGGGCGAAGTCCTCGCGGTTGGCCCCGGCCGGTTCGATGATGCAGGCGCCAAGCGCGTCCCCATGGACGTCAGCGTCGGCGACGTCGTGCTGTACAGCAAGTACGGCGGCACCGAGGTCAAGTACAGCGGCGAGGAGTACCTGGTGCTCTCCGCCCGCGACGTGCTCGCGATCATCGAGAAGTAGCGATGGGCGCGCATCAGCGCGTCCAGCACCGCCCCGGGCTGCCAGCAGGCGGGCCCGGGGCGGTGGCATGAAGCCCATCCAGAACACGTAGGTATTGAGGTACCCAATGGCCAAGAGCTTGGAGTTCGACGAGGACGCGCGGCGGTCGCTCGAGCGCGGAGTCAACCGCCTCGCCGACGCCGTCAAGGTGACGCTGGGCCCTAAGGGCCGCAACGTCGTTATCGACAAGAAGTGGGGCGCTCCGACCATCACCAACGATGGCGTGACCGTCGCCCGTGAGATCGAGCTGGAGGATCCGCACGAGAACCTCGGCGCCCAGCTCGCCAAGGAAGTCGCGACCAAGACCAACGACGTGGCCGGCGACGGCACCACCACGGCGACCGTCCTGGCGCAGGCGATGGTGCACGAGGGGCTGCGTTCGGTCAGCGCGGGCGCCAACCCGATGTCGCTCAAGCGCGGCATCGACGCCGCGTCGGCCGCGGTGTCCGAGGCCCTGCTCAAGTCCGCCCGCGAGGTGGAGGAGCGGGCCGAGATCGCCAACGTCGCCACCGTTTCCGCGCAGGACAGGAAGATCGGCGACATCATCGCCGAGGCGTTCGACAAGGTCGGCAAGGACGGTGTGATCACCGTCGAGGAGTCGCCCACGATGGGGCTCGAGATCGAGTTCACCGAGGGCATGCAGTTCGACAAGGGCTACATCTCGGCCTACTTCATCACCGACCAGGACCGGATGGAGGCCGTCCTCGAGGACGCCTACGTGCTGCTGAACGGCGGCAAGATCTCCGCGATGGCCGACTTCCTGCCGCTGCTCGAGCAGATCGCGCAGAGCAGGAAGCCGCTGCTGGTGATCGCCGAGGACGTGGACGGCGAGGCTCTGTCCACGCTGGTCGTCAACAAGATCCGCGGGCTGCTTCCCGTGGTCGCCGTCAAGGCACCCGGCTTCGGCGACCGGCGCAAGGCGATGCTCGAGGACATGGCCGTGCTGACCGGCGGCAGCGTCGTCAGCGAGGAAGTTGGCCTCAAGCTGGAAAACGTCGGCCTGGATGCCCTGGGCCACGCCCGCCGGGTGGTGGTGACCAAGGACGCCACCACGATCATCGACGGTGCAGGCGACCAGGCCGCGATCGACGACCGGATCCGCCAGCTTCGCAACGAGATCGAGAACTCGGACTCCGACTGGGATCGCGAGAAGCTGCAGGAACGGGTCGCCAAGCTGTCCGGCGGCGTGTGCGTGCTGCGGGCGGGCGCGGCGACCGAGGTGGAGCTGAAGGAGAAGAAGCACCGTCTCGAGGACGCGATCTCCGCTACCCGGGCCGCGATCGAGGAGGGCATTGTCGCCGGCGGCGGCAGTGCGCTCGTGCACATCGCGGCCGGCCTCGGCGACCTGGGCAAGAAGGGCGACGAGGCAACGGGCGTGCAGGTGGTTCGCAACGCGCTCCAGGCGCCGGCCCGGTGGATCGCGGAGAATGCGGGCGCCGAGGGCGGCGTGGTCGTTGCGGCGATCGCCGAGCTCCCGGTGGGTCACGGCTACGACGCCGCGACCGGCGAGTACGGCGACCTGATGGCGCACGGCGTCATCGACCCGGTCAAGGTAACCCGCTCGGCGGTGCAGAACGCAGCGTCGATCGCTGGCATGCTGCTGACCACGGAGGCGCTGGTCGTGGAGAAGCCGGAGCCAGAGGCGCCCGCCGCGGCCAATGGCCACGGCCACTCGCACTGACACGGTCAGCCGCTGGCACGGCAGAACGCCGAGAGTCCCGCGGCCGCGCTCGCTTGCAGAGCGCGGCCGCGGGACTTTTGCGTCACGGCTCCGCGCGCGGCGCCGCCGCGGGTCGCCTTCATGCCTCGCGGGTCCGCCGCTTCCGGCCCGCGACGACGCGCGCCCGCCCGGCGTCCCGGACGGCCCCGGCCTCGGCGTCGAACTCGACCGCCGGGTCCAGACCTGCGGGGTTGATACCGGTGCCAACCGCTGTTAGCGACGTGGGTGGTGCGATGTCGGCAATACCGCGTTTCTTCCCGCTGTATTGCGCCCTGCTTCAATTGCCAGCAAAAAGCAGTCCTAATTACCATCGTAATTAAGGTCTTGAATACACAGCGTAGTTAGGCGATTACAATTTGTAGTGAGAGCCACTGCACATATCTCTGCGTCACGTCAATGTGACCTTTCCGTTGCTGTATTCATGATGATTCTCGTCGCTTCTTTGAGGCATGATTTATTCGTGACTCGAGAGTGCGAAGTCCGGCCACTGGCCGCGGCAAGACGGGCAAAATACCAGGTAGGACGGCATAGGGCCGCCGTAGAGGCGACGAGTCTCCCCGACTTGATCGGCCTGGCGGCTCGCGGCCAGCAGGCAGCGATCGAGTCGTTGCTCGAGGAGATCCGGCCGATGATCGTCCGATATTGCCGTGCCCGCCTGGGCCAGATAACAGGCCAATACCATATTGCCGACGACGTGGCCCAGGAGGTGTGCATTGCCGTCCTTTCCGCGCTTCCCCGCTACCGGGACATGGGCCGGCCGTTCGCGTCATTTGTGTTCGGCATAGCCTCGCACAAAGTGGCTGACGCCATGAGGAACGCGGCAAGGCTCGCGATCCCCACCGAGGACCTGCCCGATGGCCCCGACGGCCGCCCCGGGCCGGAGGAAACCGTCGTGGCCTACATCGAGGCCGAGCGGGTACGGGCCCTGCTGGCGCGGCTCCCGGTGCATCAGCGCGAGCTCCTTGTGCTCCGCGTGCTGACCGGCATGTCGGCCGAGGAGACCGGCCAGGCTCTCGGCATGACGCCGGGGGCGGTCCGGGTCGCACAGCACCGGGCGCTCGCCAGGCTCCGGGCGATCGCCCGCGAGGAGTGGATCGCCTGACCGCGGGCCGGGCCGCGGGCTGACCCGGCGGCCGCGCGGGTGGGCGTGGCGGGACGCGGCGGAGCGTGGCGGGCGCGGCGGAGCGTGGCGGGACGCGGCGGAGCGTGGCGGGGCGCGGCGGGGCGCGGCGGGGCGTGGCGCGGACCGAGCTGCCGCCGGAGTCACTAGGATGAAACATGGCCAGAACCGAGCAGCCGATAAACGACATGACCGAAGCCGCCAAGTTCGACCCGCCGGCCCTGACCTTCGACGACGTGCTTCTGCTGCCCGCCCACTCCGCCATCATGCCGAGCGAGGCGGACACCACAGCGGCGCTGACCCGCCGCATCATGCTGCGGGTGCCGCTGATCTCCGCCGCCATGGATACGGTCACCGAGGCCCGGATGGCCGTTGCCATGGCCCGCCTGGGCGGGGTCGGGGTGCTGCACCGCAACATGTCCGTGGAGGACCAGGCGCAGCAGGTTGACATGGTGAAGCGGTCCGAGGCAGGCATGATCACCAACCCGGTGACCTGCGGCCCCGACGCGACCGTCGCCGATGTCGAGCAGCTGTGCGCCCGCTACCGGATCTCCGGGGTGCCGGTGACCGGGCCCGACGGCGTGCTGCTCGGCATTGTCACAAACCGTGACATCCGCTTCGAGACCGACCACCGGCGCGGCGTCACCGAGGTGATGACGCCGATGCCGCTGGTCACCGCGCCCGTCGGGGTTCCGCCCGACGATGCGCTGGCGCTGCTGGCCCAGCACAAGGTCGAGAAGCTGCCGCTGGTCGACGCCACCGGGCGGCTGCGCGGCCTGATCACGGTCAAGGACTTCACCAAGAGCGAGAAATTCCCCAACGCCACCAAGGATTCCGGCGGGCGGCTGGTCGTCGGCGCGGCCGTCGGGGTGGGCGAGGACGCCAAGCGCCGGGCGCAGGCCCTCACCGAGGCCGGCGCCGACTTCCTCGTCGTGGACACCGCACACGGCCACGCCCAGGCGGTCATCGACATGATCACGCAGGTCAAGGCCAACGTCCAGGTCGACGTGGTCGGCGGCAACGTGGCCACGCGGGCGGGCGCCCAGGCGCTCATCGACGCCGGTGCCGACGCGGTGAAGGTGGGCGTCGGGCCGGGCTCGATCTGCACCACCCGGGTCGTGGCCGGGGTCGGCGTCCCGCAGGTCACCGCCATCTACGAGGCGGCCAAGGCGGCGCGTCCCGCGAACGTGCCGGTGATCGGGGACGGCGGCGTGCAGTTCTCCGGCGACATCGCCAAGGCGATCGCGGCCGGGGCCGACACCGTCATGCTGGGCGGCTTGCTCGCCGGGTGCGAGGAGGGGCCGGGCGAAATGGTGATCATCCAGGGCGAGCAGTACAAGCTGTACCGGGGAATGGGCTCGCTCGGCGCCATGCGGAACAGCGAGCGCGGCGGGTCGTACTCGAAGGACAGGTACTTCCAGGACGACGTGCTGCGTGAGGACAAGCTCGTGCCGCAGGGCGTCGAGGGCCGGGTGCCGTATCGCGGCCCGCTCGGCGCCGTCGCCAACCAGCTCGTCGGCGGGCTCCGGGCCGCGATGGGGTTCGTCGGCGCCCGCACGATCGCCGACCTCCAGCAAGCACGGTTCACCCAGATCACCGGCGCCGGGCTGGCCGAGAGCCATCCGCACGACATCCAGATGGTCACCGAGGCGCCGAACTACGGTGGAGTGGGCCGGGGCGGGTGGGGGCGGACGTGACCCAGGTGGAGATCGGGCGCGGCAAGAGCGGCCGCCGCGCCTACGCGCTTGACGAGATCGGCATCGTGCCGTCCCGCCGCACCAGGCACCCGGAGGAGGTGTCGATCGCCTGGCAGATCGACGCCTACCGGCTCGAGCTGCCGCTGGTGGTCGCGCCCATGGACAGCGTCGTGTCGCCCGCGACCGCGATCGAGATCGGCCGCCTCGGCGGCCTGGCCGTGCTCGACCTGGAGGGCCTCTGGACCCGGTTCGACGACCCAGAGCCGCTGCTCGCCGAAGCGGCGGGCCTCGATGACGACGCGGCCACCAGGCGGCTGCAGGAGATTTATTCCGAGCCGATCAAGGATGACCTGATCGGGCGCAGGATCGAGGAGATCAGGGCCGCCGGGGTGACCACGGCGGCGCGGCTGTCGCCGCAGCGGACCGTGCGCTACCACAAGGCCGTCCTCGACGCCGGAGCCGACATCTTCGTGATCCGCGGCACCACGGTCTCGGCCGAGCACGTCTCGGGCCAGGCCGAGCCGCTGAACCTCAAGCAGTTCATCTACGAGCTCGACATCCCGGTGATCGTGGGCGGCTGCGCCACCTACACCGCGGCGCTGCACCTGATGCGGACCGGGGCGGCCGGGGTCCTGGCCGGGTTCGGCGGCGGGTCCGGTCACACCACGGCGGCCGTGCTCGGCGTGGCCGTGCCGACCGCCACCGCGATCGCCGACGTCGCCGCTGCCCGCCGCGACTACCTGGACGAATCCGGCGGCCGCTACGTGCACGTGATCGCCGACGGCGGGATGACCCGCAGCGGCGACATCGCCAAGGCCCTGGCGCTGGGCGCCGACGCGGTGATGGTCGGGTCGCCGTTCGCCCGCGCCGCCCAGGCGCCCGGCCGCGGCTACCACTGGGGCAGCGAGGCGCATCACCCCGACCTGCCGCGCGGCACCCGCCTGGCCGTCGGCACGATCGGCACGCTCGAGCAGATCGTGCACGGCCCGTCGAGCAGGGCCGACGGGTCGATGAACCTCATGGGGGCGCTGCGCAAGACCATGGCCACGTCCGGCTACTCGGACCTCAAGGAGTTCCAGCGGGTCGAAGTCGTCGTGACATCGCGCCGGCCGACGTGATTGCCCGCCGCGCCCGGTAGCGTTCAGAACGTGATGTCTGGGGCGGGCGTGTCGGCGAGGCTAGGCCCTGCCGAGCGGGAGGCCGCGATCCGGGCTCTGGTGAACACCGAGCTCCAGGTCCTGGTCGTGGGTGGCGGCGTGGTTGGCGCCGGGGTGGCCCTGGACGCGGCTACCCGCGGGCTGTCCGTCGGCCTCGTCGAGGCACGGGACTTCGGCTCGGGGACCTCGTCGCGGTCGAGCAAGCTGATTCACGGCGGGCTCCGCTACCTGGAGCAGCTCAACATCGGCCTGGTCAGGGAGGCGCTGGCGGAGCGCTCGCTGCTGCTGCAGCGGATAGCGCCGCACCTCGTGCACCCCGTCTCGTTCCTGCTGCCGTTCACGCACCATGCCTGGGAACGCGCGTACATAGGCGCCGGGGTCAGCGCCTACGACGTGCTCGGGTTCTCGCTGGGGCAGACCAGGGGCCTGCCCAGGCACCGCCAGCTGACCCGGCGAGCCGCGCTGCGGATCGCTCCGGCACTCAAGCGGTCCGCCCTCACCGGAGCGCTCATCTACTGGGACGCGCAGGTAGACGACGCCCGGTACGTGATGACGCTGGTCCGGACGGCAGCCGGGTACGGCGCGCACGCAGCCTCGCGCACCCAGGTGACCGGCTTCCTGCGGGAAGGCGAGCGGGTGACCGGCGTCCGCGCCGTGGACCTGGAGTCCGGGGCCGAGCTCGAGATCCGTGCCCAGCAGGTGGTGAACGCAACCGGGGTGTGGACCGACGAGATCCAGGCCATGGTCGGCGGCCGCGGCACGATCAACGTGCGCGCGTCCAAGGGCGTGCACCTGGTCGTGCCCCGGGACCGGATCCACTCCGGCAGCGGGATCATCCTGCGCACCCCGTTCAGCGTCCTGTTCGTCATCCCGTGGGGCCGGCACTGGATCATCGGGACCACCGACACTGACTGGTCCCTGGACAAGGCCCATCCGGCCGCGAGCAGGACCGACATCGACTACGTGCTCGGTCAGGTCAACCGGATCCTTGCGGTGCCGCTGACCAGGGACGACGTGGAAGGTGTGTACGCGGGGCTGCGGCCGCTGCTGGCGGGCGAGTCCGAATCGACGTCGAAGCTTTCGCGGGAGCACACGGTCGCCCACCCGGTGCCGGGCCTGGTGATGATCGCTGGCGGGAAGTACACCACCTACCGGCTGATGGCGCGCGACGCCGTGGATGCGGTGGCGCACGGCCTCGACGGCCGGGTGGCGCCGTCCTGCACCGACGCGGTGCCGCTGGCCGGCGCCGACGGCTACGTGGCGCTGTGGAACGCCAGGTACTCGCTGGCGCGGTCTTCCGGCCTGCACGTGGCGCGGATTGAGCACCTGCTGGGCCGGTACGGGTCACTGACCGGAGAGCTGCTCGACCTGATAGCCGCCGAGCCCGGCCTCGGCAAGCCGCTGGCCGGCGCCGACGACTACCTGCGGGCCGAGGTGGTCTACGCGGCGTCGCACGAGGGCGCCCGGCACCTGGACGACGTGCTCGCGCGAAGGACCCACGCGTCAATCGAGACCTGGGACCGGGGGCTGTCCGTGGCCGCCGAGGTCGCGGCGCTGATGGCCGGGCCGATGCGGTGGAAGTCCCGGCAGGTGGCCCGAGAGGTCGAGAACTACCGGGCGCGCGTGGAGGCCGAGCGGGCATCCCAGGACGCCGAGACCGACCAGGACGCCGACGCGATCCGGCTGGGAGCTCCCGAAATCGTGCCGGTTGTCAACAACGGCGCCGTCGGGGTGTAACCGCGCGCGGGTGATCGCGGGGTTACACGCATGGTTTTGCTTTAACCGCAGCGTGTGCACGTGTCTTGGGGGTTCGCGGGGGGCGCAGCCCCCCGCGGGTAACTAGAATTCCGGGCATGTCCCGACCCCGAGTGCTCTCCGGTATCCAGCCCACCGCCGACTCGTTCCATCTCGGCAACTACCTGGGCGCGCTGCGCCAGTGGGTGGCGATGCAGGATAGCCACGACGCCTTCTACTGCGTCGTTGACCTGCACGCGATCACCGTGCCGCAGGACCCCGCGCTGCTGCGCCGCCGGACCAGGGTCGCCGCGGCGCAGTTGTTCGGCGCGGGGCTCGACCCGGATCGCTGCACGGTCTTCGTGCAGAGCCACGTGCCCGAGCACGCCGAGCTCGCCTGGGTGCTCAGCTGCCAGACCGGGTTCGGAGAGGCCAGCAGGATGGTTCAGTTCAAGGACAAGTCGGCCAAGTCCGGCGCGGACACGGCCAGCGTGGGGCTGTTCACCTACCCGATCCTGCAGGCCGCCGACATCCTGCTGTACCAGACCGACGAGGTTCCCGTCGGCGAAGACCAGCGCCAGCACCTGGAGCTGACCAGGGACCTGGCTCAGCGCTTCAACCACAGGTACGGCCGGACGTTCGTGATCCCGCGGCCGTACATCCTCGCCGACGTCGCGAAGATCGCCGACCTGCAGGATCCCGCGATCAAGATGAGCAAATCGGCCTCCTCACCGCAGGGCATCATCGACGTGCTCGAGGACCCGGCGTCCATCCGGCGGAAGATAGGCCGCGCGGTCACCGACGCCGACGCCGAGATACGCGCCGACGAGGAGGCCAAGCCGGGCGTCACCAACCTGCTGCGGATCTACTCGGCGCTGACCGGCGAGAGCGTCGCGGCCCTGGAAAAGCGCTACTCGGGCGCTGGCTACGGCACGCTCAAGAAGGACCTGGCCGAGGTGGTGGTCGACGCGTTCGCCCCGATCCGGGAGCGGACCGAGCAAATGCTCGCGGACGAGGCGCAGCTCGACCAGATGCTCGCCCACGGCGCGGCCCGGGCCAGAAAGGTGGCCGGCCCGACCATGGCCGCCGTCAGGGACCGGATCGGCTTTCTCCCCCCGGCTTAGCGGAGCGTCGACGCCGCACCAGCAAGGCGCCACCCAGCCCGGTGGCGAAGGCGAGGCATCCCGCTGCGGCCAACGGCGCCATCGGCAGCGCCGAGCTGGCCACGGCAGTTCCGGCAGCGGCCTTCCTGGCAGCCGTTCGCTGCGCCGATGGGTGCCGGGCCACGTGGCTGGTGGTGACGGCAGGCAGCGGCGAGACCAGCTCGCCGACCGGGCGCACCTTGCCGTCCATAGCAAAGCCCCAGTTCAGCAGCTTCTCTCCCGAGGTGATCTCCTGGAGTGACGTGCAGTGCAGCACGGTCACGATGAGCGTGGTCCCGTTCCGCCTGGCCATGCCGATGTAGGTGGCTTCCGCCGCGTCGGTCCAGCCGATCTTGCCTCCGATGCCGCCCCGGTACTTGGTCAGCAGCGTGTTCTGGTTGATCAGGGGCACCGAACGCTTTGGCGTGATCGGGAACTCGGCGGCGAGTGTCGAGTCGTACTTCATGAAGGCCGGAATCGCGAGCGCCTGGCGGGCGATCAGCGCCTGGTCATATGCGGATGTCACCTGCCCGGCGGCGGGCAAGCCGTTCGGCTGCTTCGCAACCACGTCGTAGGCCTGCAGGTGATGGGCCTCGGCGTTGATCATGGCCATGCCCTTGGCCAGCGATCCCGTCGCCTGGGTGAGCGCGACCGCTGCGTCGTTGGCCGAGATCAGCAGCAGCGCGTTGAACAGGTCGGAGACCTTGTAGCGGTGCCCGGCGACGAGCCCCACGTCGTACTCTTCGGTGTCCGCGGCCTGCTGGGTGGCCAGCACTGTGGCGTTCGGGTTCAGCCGCGGGATCAGCGTGATCGCGGTCAGTATCTTGAGCGTGCTCGCCGGCGGGAACAGGCCGTGCGCGTCCTTGGCGGCGAGCACCTGCCCGGTCTTCGCGTCCGCGATGACATAGGCCGAAGCGGGCACCCGCGGCAGCGGCAGGGCGCCGCTCGCCGGGTAGTCAACGGCGATGCCGGGGCTGGCAAGGTCGGCTCCCCCGACGTCCTGCCTGGTGACAGACGATGCCGGCGCAGCCGACTGCGTGCCGCCTTGCTGGGCCGGAAGGCTGGCGAACGCCGTGCGAGCGGCAGCGGCGCTGGCCGCTTGCGGCATTGTGGCCAGGCCAATGGAAACGGCCAGCCCGGCGAGCGTGGCCGCAGGCCGACTCAGCCGTGATCTCATTGGCGACAGGCCCCCCTGTTCCCGCCACGCCGGCGGCAGGGCCGGCCCTCCGGTTGGCCGGGTCTGAGCGTGTAATGGCTCTTTGCCTCAGCCTGCATACTGACGGTGACTTTCCCCGCTCCGGCCGCTGCCCACACGCGGCACAATCATGGGCTATGGTGCATTCCGGAAAACCTCGGTGAGCCTTTGCGGAATTTTGAATCGGGCAGCAACGGCGGCCATTTCCGGCAGCGCTACGCCGCTTGCTGGTCAGTCCTCGCGGGCCAGGTGCATGCGGGCCGAGTGGCAGGCCTTGTTCAGCCACCGGGGCATAGGGGTGATACGGGATTAGTGCCATGATCCGGAGCTAAGGTAAAGAATCAGTAATCTTGGGTTACACTCCCGACACTTGCGCACGTCAGGATGTGCGCCTCGGCTACTAGCGCACCGGAGCACCCCTGATGACTGACGTCCTCGAGATAGAGACCGTCGCCGCCGCGACCGAGAGGCGGAAGCTGCAGCGTCACTTTGGCCGTTTCGACATCCTCTTCTTCCTCATCTGCACGATCGTCGGGGTGGACACCATCGCCGCCGTGGCCCAGGGCGGCGGCCAGGCCTTCACCTGGATGATGATCTTCGCGGTGGTGTTCTTTGTCCCCCAGGCGCTGCTGTTCGCCGAGCTGGGCACGGCCTTCCCGCAGGAAGGCGGCCCGTACATGTGGACCCGGCTGGCCTTCGGCCATCTGGCCGGGGCGGTCAATAACTTCCTCTACTGGATCACCAACCCGGTTTGGATTGGCGGTTCGCTGGCGATCTCGTGCATCGGCGCGATCGAGGTCTTCTTCAATCACGGCGCCAACCTGCCGACGGGGGCCTCGTACATCGTGTCGCTCGTATTCGTCTGGGTGACGATCGTGGCGGCCATCACGTCGTTCCGCGTCGGCAAGTGGCTGCCGACGGCGGGCGCATTCGCCCGGTTCCTGCTGCTCGGCCTGTTCACGATCACCGTGATCATCTACGCGGCCAAGCACGGCGCCCACGGGCTGGGCGCCAGCAGCTACTCCACGTCGTTCGCTGGCTTCGTGCTCCTCACCGGCGTGCTGCTGTTCAACTTCGTCGGGTTCGAGCTGCCGAACAGCGCGGGTGAGGAGATGATCAACCCGCGGCGCGACGTTCCGTTCGGCATCGCGCGCTCGACGGTTCTCAGCGTCCTGCTGTACGCGCTGCCGGTGATCGGCATCCTGGTGGTGCTGCCGGCTAAGGCCATCACCAACTTCAGCGGGTTCATCAGCGCAATCCAGGACGTGTTCACCGTTTACGGCGGCCACGTCGCGGCCGATGGCACGGCGACGCTCAGCGGGGCGGGACTGGTCCTCGGCGATTTCTGCGCCCTCATCTTCATCGTGTGCCTGCTGACGTCGGGCGCGACGTGGATCATGGGCTCGGACCGCGCGCTGGCTGTCTCCTGCTATGACGGATCCGGGCCGCGGTTCCTTGGCGTGATCAATGCCAAGCTCGGAACACCGGTGCGGGTGAACGTGTTCAGCGGGATCGTCGCGTCGATCGTCGTCGTGTTGGCGACGCAGATCACGAGCGGCAACGCCGCGAAGTACTTCGACGCCGTGCTCGGCGTGACGATCTCGACCACGCTGATCAGCTACCTGCTCATTTACCCCGCGCTGTGGAAACTGCGCCACAGCCATCCGGCCGTCCCCCGCCCGTTCCGGATGCCGCTGTACCGGGTCCTGACCGTCGTGCTGATGGTCCTGGTGGCCATCGCCAGCGTGCAGCTCATCGCGCCGGGCCTCGGCGACTCGTGGTTCGGCAGCGGCTTCGCCCCCGACGGCTGGTCGTATGCAGAGCGGTTCACCTACCTGTGGACCGAAGCCATCCCCGTGCTCTCGTTCATCGTCGTCGGCGTGCTGTTCTGGTGGCTCGGCAGGGGCACCCGCGCCCAGACCGTCAAGGCGTCGGCCGACGCGACCCAGGCGGACTGACGGAGGCCCTAGGCAGGCGGTGATTGCGCCGGGCGGCAACATAACCTTGGGCTATGACGCACATGTCGGAGTCGGGGTCGCCAATCGAGCCGCTCTACGGGCCCGAGTCGCTGCGGGGCTTCGATCCTGACGAGGAACTTGGGGAGCCCGGTGAGTACCCGTACACCCGGGGCGTCTATCCCGGCATGTACACCAAGCGTCCCTGGACGATGCGGCAGTACGCGGGCTTCTCGACCGCCGCCGACTCTAACCGGCGCTATCACCAGCTGATCAAGGCCGGCACCACAGGGCTCTCCGTCGCGTTCGACCTGCCCACCCAGATGGGCTATGACTCGGACGCGCCAGCGGCTCGCGGCGAGGTCGGCAAGGTCGGCGTCGCGATCGACTCGATCGAGGACATGCGGCTGCTGCTCGACGGCATCCCGCTCGACTCGGTCTCCACGTCGATGACGATCAACGCCCCTGCCGCGCTCCTGCTGCTGCTGTACCAGCTCGTGGCGGAAGAGCAGGGCATCGCCGCCGGCCAGCTGACCGGGACGATTCAGAACGACATTTTGAAGGAGTACATCGCGCGCGGCACGTACATCTACCCGCCGCAGCCATCGCTCCGGCTGGTTGCTGACACGTTCGCCTACTGCCGCGAAGAGATCCCGAGATGGAACACCATCTCGATCTCCGGCTACCACATGGCCGAGGCCGGCGCCACGCCGGTGCAGGAGATCGCGTTCACGCTGGCGAACGCCAAGGAGTACGTGCGGGCAGCGATCGCGTCCGGCCTCGCCGTCGACGAGTTCGCGCCGCGGCTGTCGTTTTTCTTTGTGGCTCGTACCACCCTGCTCGAGGAGGTCGCGAAGTTCCGCGCGGCGCGGCGGCTGTGGGCGCGGATCATGCGCGAGGAGTTCCGCGCAGCCGACCCCAAGTCGCAGATGCTCAGGTTCCACACCCAGACCGCTGGAGTCCAGCTCACCGCTCAGCAGCCGGAAGTGAACCTGGCCAGGGTCACCGTGCAGGCGCTCGCCGCCGTGCTCGGCGGCACCCAGTCGCTGCACACGAATGCCTACGACGAGGCGATCGCCCTGCCGACCGAGAAGGCGGCGCGGCTTGCGGTGCGGACCCAGCAGGTCCTCGCCTACGAGACCGACCTGACCGCCACCGTCGACCCGTTCGCCGGGTCGTACGCGATCGAGTCCATGACCACCGACATCGAGCAGGAGGCGGATGCGCTGATCGGACGCGTGGAAGAGCTCGGCGGTGCCGTGGCAGCGATCGAGCAAGGCTTCCAGAAGGCCGAGATCGAGCGGTCCGCCTACCAGGTCGCGCGGCAGATCGATGCCGGAGAGCGCGTTGTCGTCGGCGTCAACAGGTTCGGGATCGACGAGGAAGAGCCTTACCAGCCGCTTCGCGTCGATCCGGCGATCGAGCAGGCTCAGGCGGAGCGGCTTGCGGCGCTGCGCGAGGATCGGGACCGGGCGGAATTCACCCGTCGCATGGATGACCTCAAGCGGGCCACAAGCGATTCGGGAAACCTGCTTTACCCGATCCGCGAGGCGCTGCGCTCGCGAGCCACTGTTGGTGAAGTCTGTGATGCGCTCCGTGATGTCTGGGGTGTGTACAAGCCACCCGACGTTTACTGAATGCCATTTGCTATTTGCGTCTCGCCCGCATGGGTACGTAATGCGCCAGCATGGGTAGGAAATGACCGGGCGGAGTAGGACGGCTCGATCACGAGCGAGGGTGGGCGGAGCGCGGCGCGCCATGCACCGGGCTGATCGCTGGTGACGAGCACGTTGGCCGCCGATGGCGTCCTGCAAGGCGCAGGCTGGGCGCGTGCGGCACCCTGCGCCGGCGATTCCGGCGGCAGTGTGGCCGCTGGTCGGCCCGGTCTGCTCTGTTTCCCGGCACGGTTCGCTGCGCGCGCCTGCGCGCGCAAGACAGCCTATGGAGGCTCACGGTGGCCATCAGTTGGAACCCATCTCGCGGCCCGACGCTCGGAATCGAGTGGGAACTGCAGCTCATTGACGGCCGCAGCAGGATGCTGCGGCAGGACGCCCGGGAGGTTCTTGCTGCGCTGCCGGCGCTCAGCAAGGCCGGCGACAACCCAAAAATCCGCTATGAGCTCATGCAATCAACGGTCGAAGTGGTCACCGGCATCTGCTCCACCGTATCCGAGGCCAAGGAGGATCTGACGGCGACAATCGCGCAA
>Ga0209693_10000648_pt1 | contig 14280 bp, 15 predicted proteins | sample HubBroMetageWRM3_FD_188345 | JGI IMG/M metagenome (GOLD analysis project Ga0209693, IMG submission 188345) | Warmed soil microbial communities from the Hubbard Brook experimental Forest, New Hampshire - Hubbard Brook CCASE Soil Metagenome WRM 3... | ecosystem: Environmental > Terrestrial > Soil...
CTGGGGCCTCCCCCCTCCGGCCCTCCGGGCCACCTCCCCCGATGCGGGGGAGGTATGAGCCGCACCAGACATTGTCTAACCCCTGGTGTCCTGGATGGCCTGCCAGACGCGGAGCGGCGTCGCCGGCATCTGGACGTTGCGCACGCCGAGCGGCCACAGCGCATCCATGATGGCGTTCATCACCGTCGGCGTCGAACCGACCGCACCCGATTCGCCGACGCCCTTGGCGCCCAGCGGATTGGCCTTGGCCGGCACGCTGTCGTCGAGTGCGTTGGAAAAGGTCGGGAAGGTGTCGGCGCGCGGCATGGCGTAGTCCATGAACGAGCCGGTGATGAGCTGGCCGGTCTCGCGTTCGTAGACATTTTCCTCGAGCAGCGCCTGGCCGATGCCCTGGGCGCAGCCGCCCTGGATCTGGCCGAACACGATCGGCCGGTGCAGCGGCCGGCCGACGTCGTCGACGGTCGTGTAGCGCTTGAGCTCGACCCGGCCGGTGTCGGGATCGATCTCGACCTCGCCAACATGGGCGCCGTTGGGCCAGGCGATGCCGTCGACCGTGTTGGTGTTCTCGATGAAGATGCGCTTGTCGGGCTGCCGGGCGGCGAGCTCGCCCAGGCCGATGCCGCGGTCGGTGCCGGCGATGGTGAAGCGGCCGGCAGCGTAGCCGATATCGGCGGCGCTCGCCTCCAGCGCATCGGCCGCCAGCTCCTTGCCCTTGGTCACGAGCTTTTCGCTGCCCACGAGCACGGCCGAGCCGCCGATATAGGCCGAGCGCGAGCCCATCGAGCCCGCGCCGCCGACGTGGTCGGAATCACCCATGGCGATCTCGATCTGGGATGCGTCGATGCCCAAAAGCTCCGAAGCGAGCTGGGTGAAGCTGGTCTCGAGCCCCTGGCCCATACCCTGGGTGCCCATCCAGATCACGAGCTTGCCGTCGGCCTTCACTTCGTAATGAGCCATCTCGTTCAGGACCATGGCGCCGGTCCATTCGACGTAGGAGGCGAGGCCGCGACCGTAGAGCTTGCCGCGCTTCTCCGCCTCGGCCTTGCGCGCGCCGAAGCCTTTCCAGTCGGCGGCCTCGAGCGTCTTGGTGAGGAAGAGGTTGAAGTCGCCCGTGTCGTACTGCTCGCCCACCGCCGAGGTGTAGGGCATCTGCGCCGGCGTTACGAAGTTGCGCCGGCGCAGCTCGGCGGGATCCATGCCGATCTGGCGCGCCGCGGTGTCCACCAGGCGCTCGAGGTTGAGCAGGCACTCGGGCCGTCCGGCGCCGCGGTAGGCGCCGATGGTGGCCGAGTTGGTGAGGACGCAGGTGATCTTCAAATCGACGACCGGGATGTCATAGGTGCCGGTCGTGACCTTGGGTCCCACGAACAAGGGGATGGCAACGCCCGCGCCCGACGGATAGGCGCCGACGTTGGCGAAGGCTTCCATGCGCAGCGCCAGGATCTTGCCGTCCATGTCGAGTGCCAGCGAGCACTTGTGGAACTGGTCGCGGCCGGCCGTGGCGGCGGCGAATTCCTCGCTGCGCTCGGCGCGCCATTTCACGGGGCGCTTCAGCACCTTGGCCGCCCACACCGCGACCGACTCGTCGGGCTGGATGCCGACCTTCATGCCGAAGCCGCCACCGATGTCGCGCACCACCACGCGCACCTTGTCCTTGGGCATCTTGAGGATGACATCGGCCAGCGTGTCGCGCGTGCCCGACGGGTTCTGGCTGCCGATATGGACGAGCAGGCGGTCGCCTTCCCATTCGGCCATCACGGCGCGCGGCTCCATGGCGTTGACGATCAGGCGCTGATGCACGATGTCGAGCGACACGACGTGGGCCGCAGCCTTGAAGGCGGCATCGACCCTGGCGGCATCGCCGAAGCGGTTGAAACCGGCCAAGTTGCCGGGGGCGCCCTGCCAGACCTGCGGTGCGCCGGGCTTCAGCGCATCCGCCATCTCGGTAACAGAGGGCCGGGGATCGTACTCGACCTCGACCAGTTCGGCCGCGTCCTGCGCCTGGCCGCGGCTCTCGGCGACCACCGCGGCGACCGCCTCGCCGACATAGCGCACAGCCTCATGAGCCAGCGGGCGGCGCGGCGTCATCTCGGGCTTGCTGCCATCGGCATTGGGGAACATCGCGGGGAAAGCGAAATCGCCGCAGCCCTCCTTGGCCATGTCATCCCAGGTGAAGACGGCGACCACGCCCGGCGCCTTGCGGGCGGCTGCGGCGTCGATCTTGACGATCCGGGCGTGGGCATGCGGCGAGCGCACCAGCACGACATGCGCCTGATGGGGCCGCGCGAGATTGTCGGTAAAGCCGCCCGTGCCGGTCAGAAGCCGGTCGTCCTCGACACGCTTGATGTACTGAGCCTTGCCGAATACCGCCATACGCTACTCCTATCGTCCCGCCGACTGCGAGAACGGGCGGACTATAGCGGCGAGGGGGCAGCCGACAAGGCAGCGCGGCGGAAGGTCTCGCCACGCCTGCGGCGAAACGGCCCGCTGCGAGTTAGCGCAATTAGCGCAATTAGCGCAGGCCATTTGGCGGCGCGGTCAGGGCTGGATTGACCTGCCAGCGCCGGGCGCGCGGCCCGGCGAGCCGCGAGGACTCGACCGCCATGGCGCGCAGGAACCCGGTCTCCTCGAGCCGGTGGATCACGCAGTCCACGTCGATTGCTTTCGCCGACTGAAGCAGCGCATCGCGCCGGATGTCTTCGCGCGACACCGTCGCCCGGCCGACGACCGCCAGCCAGCGCGCCACCCGCCGCACGCGCTGTTCCAACTGGGTCGGCACCGCGCAATCGAAAAGCGCCGCGGCGTGCGGCCGGAAGTAGCCTTGCCAGATTCCGATCGCAGCCTCCACTTGGTCGCGCCCGAGGGGACCGGGCGGGCCGGACGAGGCGAGGCCAGACCAGGCGAGCAGTTCGATCATCCCGGCGAGCCGCACCACGGAGGAGCCACCCTTCCCCATCCACGCCGCCTCCAACCCGTCGACATGGCGCCTCTCGGCCTGCAGCGCGGCCAGGAAACCGTCGAGCGCCTGGGCGCCCTGGCGGTCGACCGTGAGCACCAGCGGTTCGTCGGGTGTGGGCGCCTGCCGGGCGATGCGCCGCAGCCTGCTGAGCGCGTTGTCGCCATCGGGCAGCGTGCGCTCGCCCAGCGGGCGGTAGAGAGGCAGGTCGGGCCAGGAATAGAGGAACCGCGCCAGCAGCCGTTCGTCACCGTCGTGCAGCGCCTCTTCCAACCGGTCGGGCTGGATCGTACCGAGCATGCTGACGGGAAACCTCGCGATCTCGACCGGCGCCGGCCGACCTGGGAGCTTCACGGCCTCGGCCGCCCAGGCGTCCGCCCAATCGACAGGCGCATCGCTGCAGGTGAACTGTTGCAGCCAACCTGCTGCGTCGTCGCGCCAGAGGACCACGCCGCGCGGATTGCGATCGACTGCATCCGCGAGGGCTTCGACGGCGCCGTCCGTGACGAGGATCCGCCGGCGGTCTTCTGCTCCCGCGCCGGCCTGAAACTCCTGCTCGATCGCCGCGAGCAGGCGACGCACCGGGGCGAGCGCGGCCGACTTGCCGGTGGACGGCCCGCCGACCAGCATCTGCCACAGCACCAGCGGTTCGGACCAGGCGGGCGAGACGCAGACGGACACCCCCGCGCCGCAGAGGCCGGCGACCGCGGCCAGCAGGGACTGGGCGACGTAGTCGACCGGTGCGCCGACCGAGCCGGCCGTGTCGTTCACCCAGTCGCGCCAACAAGCCGGCAGAAGCTCGAGGGGAAAGGAGGGCACCGGCGCGCGCCTGTTTTCGAGCAGGCTGGCGTCCAACTCGGGCCAGTCCGAGTCGAGGGACGTGCGACTTGCCGCGATCTGGGCAGCCAAAGCGAGTCGCCGCTCCTGGGCGTTGGGGCCGGATGGCCTGTCGTCGGTCTGTTGGGACATGGATGCCGAATCTCCTGATGAGTCTCGGCAGATATACGCCACAACATTGCTCAATCTTGTCAAGCGATGAAACGGCAGGGTGCCTGCAATTCAGTCGTCATTTTTCAAACCGACGTGCTTGCCGTCGACCACGATCGTCACGCCGCCTTCCGGCGGCGTGACGCCGGGTTGGGCACTCGTCCCGGAGGTATCAAAAGGCCGACGGCAACGGCATAGCCGGTTTCACGTCCGTCGACGCGGCAGACGGCGGGCGCGACAGCAGGTAGGTGAGCAGCCGCACGCCCAACCGCCGCCACAGACTGGGTGGCGCGAAGTGGGAGGCGAACTCGCGATTGATTTCGACGCCCCGCCAATAGGTCGCCCGCCATTCCTTGAAGGCAGCGTGGAAGGCTCGACCCTGCTCGAGCGATGCCCGCAGCGTGGCGCAATTGCAATCGGCGTAGATTTCGACGTCACCATCGTCCAGGAAGTGGAACATGTGCCGACTGCGGACGTGGTGAAGGTTGTTGCCGGAAAACTCGAACTCTTCAGGCCGCGCGCGAATGGCTGTGATCGCCGGGCTGAGATCTAGAAAGGTCATTGCACTCTCCTTCGCTCATCGAACGGTCATGCCGGCCTGATGATTAAGGAGAGGCGCCCGCTCTTGGTGGGAGAGGCCGACATCCTCCCACCACGCCCTCCAGCGCAGTAGGCATCAGCAGCCTAGGACTGCGTCCTTTTGTGGTCAATGCCCGCTCATGCACGTTCACGAGCGGTGTTTCTTCCGGCCAAGGAGGCGCAACCAGAGAGGCGCGACCGGCTCCCTTTGACCGTCTGCCGAAGATCGCCTAGCTTCAACGCGCAAACTCGATGGGGATGGGGTCCCCCGACAACCGCCGCACGGCTGATGACTCCTACCGGACGCTTTGCGCGGTAGGGGTTCGTTGTCCGACTCCCTGAGCCGCCGGACATAGGAATCGGGATCTGCCGGATGCAGGTATCGGAAGTGTTGCTGGGAGGCGTGCTTGTCGCACTTGGCGCGACCGTCGGCACACCTGCGCGCTTCTTCGTATCGGGCGTCATTGCGCGGCGGTTCGGCGAAACCTTTCCGTGGGGCACCCTGGTCGTCAATGTCAGCGGTTGCCTGATCATGGGCGCGGTAGCGGCCTTCGCCAAGGCACACAACCTGTCGTTTGAATCGCCGGCCTGGTTGCTGGCCGCGACGGGCTTTCTCGGCAGCTATACGACGGTTTCGTCCTTCGCTCTTCAGACCCGCGCCCTTGTGCGCGAGGGCGAGCATCGGTCCGCCATCGGCTATATCCTTCTCTCCCTGGTGCTCTGCCTGGCGGCCGTCGGCGCAGGCTTCGCCGCCGGTCCCCTCGCCTTTGCCGGGAGCGGCCGGTGAGCGCCGGCGATCCCGCCACGCCCCGGGAGGATGCCGCCGCGCAACGGCGCCGCCGGGAGGCGTTGGTCGACGTCGCCGTGCTGTACGGCTTTGTCACGGCGGGCGGCGTGATCGGCAGCCTGCTGCGCTGGGTGGTGGCGCTGGTGCTGCCGATGGCAGACGGCGGACTGCCATGGGCGACGTTCTTCGCCAATGCCACGGGATGCTTCGCGATCGGCTTCTATGCGACCCTGACCGGCCCTGACGGACGGCTGTTCGTCGGACCGCGCATGCGCCAGTTCTTCACCATCGGAATCTGCGGCGGCTACACCACCTTTTCGGCCTTCAGCTTCGAGACGGTCCGCTTCGTCCTGTCGGGGGACGGACGCTCGGCCGCGCTCTATCTTGCAATCTCGCTCGCAAGCTGGCTCGCTGCGGTCTGGCTGGGCGATATGCTGGCGGAGCGACTCAATAGCATGAGAGGGAACTGACCATGGAGATTCCGAAGGAGGCGCAGCTCTTGCGCATCTTCATCGGCGAAGCCCAGCGGCACGACGGCAAGCCGCTCTACGAGGCGATCGTGCTCAAGGCCCGCGAACTGCACCTTGCCGGCGCCACGGTGCTGCGCGGTGGCCTTGGCTATGGCCATACGAGCCATCTGCAGACCGCCAAGATCCTGCGGCTGTCCGACGACCTGCCCCTGGTGATCGAGATCATCGACAGCGAAGACAAGATCAAAGCCTTCCTGCCCGTCCTCGACGGCATGATGGCCAGCGGTCTGATCACGCTGGAGAACATCCAGGTGCTGCAGTACGGCACCGCGCCGTCGACATAAGATGTCCAGCACGATTGGTCGACGGATCTTCCGGCGAGCCGCTGCCGTCCTCCTCATCGTCCTCGTCCTGCCCGTCGCCGCGCTGGGCCAGACGACGCGACTCACCTTCCTGCACACCAACGACACCTACGAGATCGTAGCGACGCGCGGCTGGGGCGGTTTCGCCCAGCTCATGACCGTGCTCAAGGAGCAGCGTGCGGCGTCGGCCAATTCGCTCACCACCTTCGGTGGCGACCTGCTGTCGCCTTCGATCATGTCGGGGTTGCATCGCGGCGCGCAGATGATCGAGCTGATGAATGCCGTCGGCACCGATATCGCGGTGCTCGGCAACCACGAATTCGATTTCGGCCCCGAGGTGCTGCGCCAGCGGATGGGCGAATCGCGCTTCCCCTGGCTCGCCACCAACGTCACATGCAACGGCGCCGTTCTCGAGGGAGCCAGCGACACCGTCATCCGCGAGCTGGGCGGCGTCAAGGTGGGCTTTTTCGGCCTGGTCACGCCCGAAACCGCGCGCATGTCGAGCCCCGGTCCAGCCATCGCCTTCGGTCCGTACCGGGAAGCCGCGGTGGCGGCGGTGCGGGTGCTGCGCGACAGGGGCGCCGACATCGTCGTGGCGCTCACCCATCTCAATTTCGCAGAGGATCGCGAGATTGCCCGCACTGTGCCGGGCATTGCCCTCATTCTTGGCGGCCATGACCATGACGCCATGACGATGCTCGAAGGCAGCACGCTGATCCTCAAGTCAGGATCCGACGCGCGCTATCTCGGCGTCGTCGATCTCACCGTCGCGCGGCGAACCCCATCGTCGGGACCGCCGACCGTCGACGTGACACACGCCTGGCGCATGATCCCGGTGCGCGGCATCGCGCCCGATCCCGAGATCGCCGGCCTGGTGAAGCGCCATACCGACCGGCTCGACGGCGAGCTTTCAGTCGAAATCGGCACCGCGACGCGCCCGCTCGACAGCCGCCGGCTCGTGGTGCGCGAGGGCGAGGCCGCGATCGGCAACCTGTTCGCCGACGCCATTCGCGATGCCGTCGGTGCCGAGGCGGCCCTGCTGAACGGCGGCGGCATCCGCGGCGACCGCACCTACGAGGCAGGCACCCGGCTCACGCGCCGCGACATCCTGACCGAGCTGCCGTTCGGCAATTCAACGGCGCTTCTGGAACTGAAGGGCAGCGACTTGCTGGAAGCGCTGGAGAACGGCGTCAGCCGGGTCGAGGAGCGGCAGGGACGCTTCCCCCAGGTGTCCGGCCTGCGCTTCGCTTACGACCCCGCCCGTCCACCGATGCATCGCATCGTCGAAGCCAGCGTCAACGGCCAGCCGCTCGACCCGGCGCGCCTCTATCGCGTGGCGACCATCGATTTCCTGATCGGCGGCGGCGACGGTTACGCCTCCCTGGCGCGAGGTCGCAGCCTGGTCGACGCCAGCGGCGGCCAGCTCACCGCCGCCCAGGTCATCGCCTATGTCGCCACGCGCAAAACCGTGGACAGCGCCATCGAGGGCCGCATCGTGCGTCGCTAGAGTCTTTCTGACAAACGCGGAATCATTCAATTCAGAGCAATAGACAACGACCTCATCCTGAGAAGCATCGCAAAGCGATGCGTCTCGAAGGATGGGCCACAGGCACGTGCGCGTTGCCCACCACAGCGCGGGGGTTACCCCGCGCGATCGAGACGGCCGCTTCGCGGCCTCCTCAGGGTGAGGTGATTTCGTCTTGGCCGGAAAGACTCAAGGGAGTCAGCCCGATCGCTATCGGGTGAAAAAGTCAGTGCTTGAGGTTGGGCAGCTCCGGCAGCGGCACGATGCGGATGCCGGCGGCTTCCAACCCCTCGCGCACCGCCTTGGAGACCGTGACGGCGGTCGGGCCGTCGCCGTGCACGCAGATCGAATCGACCTGGCAGGGGATGCGCTTGCCCGAAGTCGAGTAGATCGCCTGCTCATCGACCATGCGCCGGACATGCGCCACTGCCTGCGCCGCATCCTTGATCATCGAGTTGGCTTCCTTGCGCGGCGTCAGGAAGCCGGTGTCCGTGTAGGTGCGGTCGGCGAACACCTCCTCGGCCACACGCAGGCCCGCCTTGCGCGCCGCCTTGCCCTGCTCGGTATTGGCCTGCGCCAGGAAGATCAGGTCGCGGTCGGCCGCCTTGGTGGCGCGGCAGATCGCGTCGGACATCTCGGGGCTCTCGGCCGACATGTTGGCCATCATGCCGTGCGGCTTCATGTGCGTGACCTTGGCGCCATGCAGGGCGGCGATCGCCTGCAGCGCGCCGATCTGGTAGGCGATGTTGGCCTCGAGCTCCTTGATCGTGAGATTGATCACACGCCGGCCGAAGCCCTGCAGGTCGGCGAAGCCGGGATGGGCGCCGATCGAGACACCATTCAGCTGGCAGAGCTTCACCGTGTCGACCATCACCGTGGGATCGCTGGCGTGGAAGCCGCAGGCGACGTTGGCCGACTTCACGATCTTCAGAACCTCGGCGTCGTTGCCCATCACCCAGGGGCCGAAGCTCTCGCCCAGGTCGGAGTTGATGTTGACGAAGCCCGAATTGGTGGCGGCCATTTTTAGACTCCCTCGAATGAAGCGGCTATCCTAGCAGATGTGAGCGTTCGCTACCTGTCCTGCGGCGATACTGCCTTTACCGTCGAATTCGGCAACGAAATCTCGCCCGAGATTAACGGCAAGGTGATGGCGCTGCACGCTGAGATCGGCCGCGCCAAGGCCGCCGGCAGTCTGCCGGGCGTGGTCGAGACCGTGCCGACCATGCGCTCGCTGATGGTGAGCTATGACCCCCTCGCAACGTCGCGCAGCAAGCTCGAGCCCGAGATCGAGGCGCTGATCGCCCGCGGGCTGCCGGCCGGCGGGCCAAGCCGCCACGTGTCGATTCCCTGCTGCTACGACGATGCCGAATTCGCGCCCGACCTCGCCGACGTCGCCAAGCGCACGCAGAAGACCACCGAACAGGTGATCGCGGCCCACCTCGCCTCGCCGTTCAAGGTCTATGTGCTGGGCTTCATGCCGGGCCTCGCCTATGTCGCGGGGCTGGACCCGTCGCTCTATCTGCCGCGGCGCTCCCAACCACGCGTGCGCCTGCCGCGATCGTCGGTGGCGATCGCCATGGACATGACGACCATCTATCCGTTCGAAAGCCCGGGCGGCTGGCACCTGATCGGCCGCACCCCGCTCTGGATGTTCGACCAGCGCCGCGAGCAGCCGGTCTTCCTGGCGCCGGGCGATTCGCTTTCCTTCCAGCGCATCGACCGCAAGAGCTTCGACCGCATCGCCCGCGCGGTCGAAGCCGGCACGTTCGACTGGGCGACTTTGGTGCGCAAGGCATGAGTGCAGCGCTGAAAGTGACGCGGCCGGGTCTGTTCGACACTGTGCAGGATCTGGGCCGCATCGGCTTCATGGCGCTCGGCATGCCGACCGCAGGCGCCATGGACCGCGTGGCACTGCGCCTGGCCAATGCGCTGTGCGGCAATCCTCCCGGCACGGCGGGCCTCGAGATCGGCGTGATGGGTCCGGACCTGCTGGTCGAGGCCGACAGCGTGCGGATCGCGCTGGTCGGTCCGCTCTCGCCTGCCCTGATCGAAGCACCCGACGCGCCATCCAAGCCGCTGGAGTCGGATCGCACGCATCTCCTGAAGCGCGGCCAGATGCTGAAAGTCGGTATGGTCGAGGGCTCGAGCACAGCCTACCTCGCCGTCGCCGGCGGCTTTGCGCTGCCGGCCTTCATGGGCAGTCTGTCGACCTATGCGCGGGCCGGCGTCGGCGGCTTCCAGGGCCGCAAGCTCGCCCAGGGCGATGCCCTGCCGCTCGCCCGCGAACAGGCGCCCCCCGGCAACGAGCGGAAGCTCGGCCAGCCCTTCGACTATGGCAGCGGACCGGTCTGCATCGTCTGGGGCCCGCAGGACGACCATTTCAGCGCGCGCGGCCGCCGCACCTTCACGGAGTCCGACTACCGGGTCTCCAAGGAGGCCGATCGCATGGGTATTCGTTTCGAGGGTCCGACGATCGAACACGCCGTCAGCGTCGACAAGGGTGGCGCCGACATCATTTCCGACGGCATCGGTCCGGGCGCCATCCAGGTGCCGGGCGCCGGCCTGCCGATCGTGCTTTTGGCCGACCGGCAGACCGTGGGCGGCTATCCCAAGATCGCCACCGTCGCCTCGGTCGACCTGCCGCGGCTCGGCCGCCTGCTGCCGGGCCAGACGGTGCGCTTCGCCGCCGTCACGGTCGAAGAGGCAGAGCAGTTGCGCCGCGACCAGGAGGCGCGGATCGAGCGCGCCCTCGCAGGCTTCGCGGCCGCGCGCCCGCCGGGCGGCATCGACCTCGTGCGGCTCTACGAGGAGAACCTGATCGATGGCATCGTCTACGAGCGGGATCAGGCGTTGCGGTAGACGGTCGTCTCGAAGCCCTCGTCGGCCAAGGGCGGCACGAGGTAGCCGGTGATCTCGTCGAACTCCGCATCGCTTACCGTGAATTGATGCGTGCCGGCGGCGTTGCGTTGCCGCAAGCGCGCCTTGCACACCGCGTCCGGCATGTCGATGAAGTGCAGGCGATGCGCCGCACCCGCTTTCTCGAAAACGCCGCGCATCCACCGCCGGTTGGCGACCGTGTTGGCGGGAAAGTCGAGCACGACCGACAGGCCGGCGCGCAGAAGGGTCTCGATATGGCCGCCCATCACCTCGCGCAGACGGCGCGAATTGCGGGTGTAGTCGGCCACCGTCTGCTGTTCGTTCGGGTAGAGCGTGGACAGCCAGACGTCCTCGCTGATCAGGATCGTGTTGGGCGCGTCGGCCAGGCGCCGGGCCAGCGTCGACTTGCCGGCGGCGATCTTGCCGCAAATCATATGCAGGGTCGGCGTCTTCGCAGCCAAGCTAGGATGTGGACTCATTCGCGATGCCAGGGTCGCCGGGCGATGTCGGCTTCGGGGGTAAAACGGAAAACATCTAGCGCTTTTCGTCCAACGCTTCGTCCAGGAAGGTCCGCACGTCGGCAAGGACCTCGTCCGATTCGTGCGGATCTTCTATGGCGCGAGCGAGGATCAGCCCGCCGATCATTGCCGCGAACGCACCGCGCGCCTGGCGGCGTCGCTCGGCGGGGTCTTTGCCGGGCGCGGACTCGGCAAAACGGTCGAGCCACGCCTCGATGTTGGTGCTGATCTGGCTCCGCGCCGCGCCCTGCGTTCGCGCAAGCTCGCTGCCCAGCGTGGCGATCGAGCATCCGGTCTCGGGATGCTCGCGATGGCGGGAGCTCAGGTAAAAATTCGCCGCGCCCAGGAGAGCCTCGTCGGGGGCCCTGGCCGCCATGTCCTCGAAGCGCGCCATGCGTGCCTTTTGCAGTTCGGCCAGGGTCTCGGCGATCAGGTCTTCCTTTGACTTGAAGTGGGCATAGAAGCCGCCGTGCGTCAGTCCGACCTGGCGCATGATGTCGGCGATCGAGATGCCGGCGATGCCGTGGGCGCGAAAAGCCGCCGCCGCTGCATCGATGATACGGCGACGCGATTCCTCCTTGTGGTTTGGGCTCCATGGCATCTTTTGCACAATATGACGATTGAAATTTTATGTCTATGGTAACTTTCTATTCACCCTCATGTGAATATCCATCGGCAATATTATATATATCATATTCTGACTCGATCAACAGAGGAGCTCGACATGACGGGTCAGACGGAACGGACTTTGATCGACCGCAGACGTTTCATTGGCGCGGGCACGGGCGCGGCGGTGCTGGCGTCGACGGGCACGGTGCTCGCACAGGCGCCAACGCCGCCGCCGCCCGCGAGCGAACCGGGCAAGGTCACGATAGAACGGCGTCCGGGCGGCGTTCTCCTGCTCGGCATCGATCGGCCGCAGGCGCAAAACCGAATGGGCCCGGCGATCCTGATCGGGCTCGGCAAGGGCCTCTACCAGCTCGAGCACGACGACGAGCTTCGCGTCGCGGTGATCCACGGTGTGGGCCCCGACTTCTGTCTGGGCGTCGATCTGCCGGCGTTCGCCGCGGCTCAGGCGGCGGGCATCCTGCCGCCCAAGGATCCCGACTACATCAATCCACTCGGGCTCCGGCCGCCCAATCGCAGCAAGCCGGTGGTCGTCGCGGTCCAGGGCGGCACCAAGTACGCCGGGCACGAGTTGTTCCTCGCCTCGGACATCCGCGTCGCCGCCACGGACTCGGTGTTCAGCCAGGGCGAGGTCGCGCGCGGCATCTTCCCGGGCGGCGGCGCAACAATCCGGCTGACGCGCGAAGTCGGCTGGGCCAACGCCATGCGCTACATGCTGACCGGCGACGAATGGGGCGCCGACGAAGCGCGTCGCCTCGGGCTCGTCCAGGAAGTCACCGAGCCCGGCAAGCAGCTCGACCGCGCCGTCGCGATCGCCACGAAAATTGCAGCCAACGCGCCGCTCGGCGTGCGCGCCACGCTCGCCTCGGCGCACCTGGCGATCGCCAGCGAAGACGCGGCCTTCGTCGCCCTGCAGACCGAGTTCCCGAAGATCCTGCAGAGCAACGACGCCAAGGAATTCCAGAAGGCCTTGCGCGAAGGCCGTCGGCCGGACTTCCACGGCAATTGACCATGAGGATCGGCGCCTACTCTCTCGCCGTCCCGCTCGCCCTGGCTGCGAGCGGGGCGCTCAGCCAAACCCTGGTGACGCATCGTCTCCCGGCGACGCTCGCCGTGGAGGCCGTCACTGCCGCGGTGGCCGACTGCGCGCAGCGCGGCTTTGGCGTCACGGCCACGGTGGTCGACGCGGATGCGCAGCGTATCGCCATGCTGCGCGGCGACACCGCGGGCGTACACACATTCGAGGCATCGTGGAGCAAGGCCTATACCGCCGTCGCTTTCGCACCGATGCTCAAGCTCGACAGCGGCGGCGCGGTCGCCGCGCGCCTCGCACAGTACTCGGCACAGCAACCGCCCGGCACGCTGCCCTTTCAGCCTCCCGAACACATGATCATTCGCGCCGGCGGTCTGACCATCAAGCTGAGCGAGGAGGTGATTGGCGCCATCGGCGTCGGCGGTGCGCCGAGCGCCGAAGCCGACGAGGTTTGCGCCAAGGCAGGCCTCGACACGATTCGCAATCGCATCCGCTAGGATCACCGGCACGCTACCAGGGGCAAACAGACATTGAGCAAGCCGCACTCAGCAAGCTCGCCTTATGAGTACACGCCCTATTCCGGACCTTCGTTCATGCCGTCGAACGACATGCGGCCGGGGCCCGACACGTAGAGGGCGAGCAGCCCGCCCACGATCGCGAAGTTCTTGAGGAAGTGGAACATCTGGGTGCGGTCGGTGAAGTTGGCGTGGAACAGCAGCGCCGTCAGCACGCAGAAGCCGGCCAGCGACAACGCCACGAAGCGCGCCCGGAAGCCCACGATCAGCAGCAGGGCGCCGGCGAACTCGACGAAGATCGCCACCGGCAGCAGCAAGCCCATCGCGCCATGGTCCTGCATCAGGATGCCGATCTCGTCGTAGCCGTTGATCTTGCCGACGCCCGACCACAGGAACAAGCCGGCCACCAGGCAACGCGCCACCAGCAGCACACTACTGTCGCCCGTTTCGTCCATCGGCCCTGCTCTCCCCTTTGGGTGCTTTCAGTGTAGCCGGTCTGGCCCGGCGTTGGTACGAGACAGGGTCGGGCTGAGACGATTGAAACAACCGGGCCGGGAAGCAGCGAGATGACTTGGAAACCGGAGATGGCGGAACTGCGCCGCCGCCAGGAGCTCGCCAGGCGCATGGGCGGGGCGGACAAGGTGAAGCGCCAGCACGATGGCGGGCGGCTCACCGTGCGCGAACGCATCGACCGGCTGGTCGACAAGGGCTCGTTCCGCGAGATCGGCAGCATCGCCGGCAAGGCCGACTATGACGGCCGCAACGACCTTGTAGACCTGATGCCGGCCAACGCCGTGATGGGCCGCGCCAAGATCGACGGCCGGCCCATCGCCATCACCGGTGACGACTTCACGGTGCGCGGCGGCTCGGCCGACGCGACGATCAAGGAAAAGGACATCTTCATCGAGCGCTACGCCAACCAGTACCGCGTGCCGCTGATCCGCATGATCGAGGGCTCGGGCGGCGGCGGCTCGGTCAAGACCATCGAGACCACCGGTCGCGCCAACGTGCCGGGCGTGCGCGGCTGGGAGATGGTGGTCAACA
>Ga0209693_10000649_pt1 | contig 14272 bp, 12 predicted proteins | sample HubBroMetageWRM3_FD_188345 | JGI IMG/M metagenome (GOLD analysis project Ga0209693, IMG submission 188345) | Warmed soil microbial communities from the Hubbard Brook experimental Forest, New Hampshire - Hubbard Brook CCASE Soil Metagenome WRM 3... | ecosystem: Environmental > Terrestrial > Soil...
ATGGGCAACACCAACCCGAAAGACAACTGGACGACCCACTTCGGCGACACCATGCGCGGTGGGAAGTTTCTGAACAACTGGCGGATGGCCGAACTGCACGCCAAAGAGGCCCCCGACCGGGTCTGGGAACTCGAGACCTACGGCGCGCTGTTCGACCGCCTTAAAGACGGCAAGATCAGCCAGCGAAACTTCGGTGGGCACACCTACCCCCGGCTCGCGCACGTCGGCGACCGCACCGGCCTAGAACTGATCCGCACCATGCAGCAGAAGATCGTCTCGCTGCAGCAGGAGGATCACGCCGAACTCGGCGACTACGACGCGCGGATCAAGGTCTTCGCCGAGTGCACGATCACCGAGCTACTCAAAGACGGTGACGCGATCTCCGGCGCATTCGGCTACTGGCGCGAAAGCGGCCGGTTCATCGTGTTCGAGGCCCCGGCGGTGGTCATGGCCACCGGCGGCATCGGTAAGTCGTTCAAGGTGACCTCGAACTCCTGGGAGTACACCGGCGATGGCCATGCTTTGGCGCTGCGCGCCGGCGCGACGTTGATCAATATGGAGTTCGTCCAGTTCCACCCGACGGGGATGGTGTGGCCGCCCAGTGTGAAAGGCATTCTGGTCACCGAGGGTGTCCGCGGAGACGGCGGTGTGCTGAAGAACTCCGACCAAACCCGGTTCATGTTCGGCTACATACCGCCGGTGTTCAAAGGCCAGTACGCCGAAACCGAGCAAGAGGCCGACCAGTGGCTCAAAGACAACGACTCGGCCCGTCGCACCCCGGACCTGTTGCCCCGCGATGAGGTCGCGCGCGCGATCAACTCCGAAGTCAAGGCCGGTCGCGGCACTCCGCACGGCGGCGTGTACCTCGACATCGCCTCCCGGCTGACACCAGAGCAGATCAAGAAGCGGTTGCCGTCGATGTATCACCAGTTCATGGAGCTGGCCGGGGTCGACATCACCAAGGAGCCGATGGAAGTCGGGCCCACCTGTCACTACGTGATGGGCGGTATCGAGGTGGACGCCGACACCGGCGCCGCCACCGTTGCCGGGTTGTTCGCTGCCGGTGAGTGCTCCGGCGGCATGCACGGCTCCAACCGGCTGGGCGGCAACTCGCTGTCGGACCTGCTGGTGTTCGGCCGACGGGCCGGGCTGGGCGCCGCCGACTACGTGCGGGCGCTGAGCAGCCGTCCGAAAGTCGCCGACGACGCCGTCGACGAGGCGGCTAAACGGGCGCTGGCCCCCTTCGAGACACCGACCAACGGCTCTACCGCGGAGAACCCCTACACGTTGCATATCGAGCTGCAGCAGACGATGAACGACCTGGTGGGCATCATCCGCAAGGCAGACGAAATCACCGAAGCCCTCGCTCGGCTCGACCAGCTTCGCGAGCGGTTCAAGCACATCCACGTCGAGGGCCACCGCCAGTACAATCCCGGCTGGAACCTGGCCATCGACCTGCGCAACCTGTTGCTGGTCAGCGAATGCGTCGCCAAGGCCGCGCTGGAGCGCACCGAAAGCAGGGGCGGCCACACCCGCGATGACCACCCATCGATGGACTCGTCGTGGCGCAAGGTGTTGCTGGTCTGCAAGGCTGCGGGCGGCGACGATGTGATCCCCGACATCTCGGTCACTCGCGAAGACCAGGTGCCGATGCGGCCGGATCTACTGGAGGTGTTCGAGATCTCCGAGCTGGAGAAGTACTACACCGCCGAAGAGCTGGCCGACCACCCAGGACGGAGAGGCTGATGAGCTACAACGCGACCATGCGGGTATGGCGTGGCGATGAAGCCGGCGGTGAATTACGGGACTTCACCGTGGAGGTCAACGAGGGCGAGGTGGTGCTTGACGTCATTCACCGTCTGCAACAAACGCAGACCCCTGACCTCGCGGTGCGGTGGAATTGCAAAGCAGGCAAATGCGGTTCGTGCTCAGCGGAGATCAACGGTAAGCCCCGGTTGATGTGCATGACGCGGATGTCGACCTTCGCCGAAGACGAAGTGGTTACCGTGACGCCAATCCGGACGTTCCCGGTGATCCGCGATCTGGTTACCGATGTCTCGTTCAACTACGAGAAGGCCCGTGAAATACCGTCATTCGCGCCGCCGAAGGATCTTCAGCCCGGCGAGTACCGGATGGCGCAGGAGGATGTGGAACGTTCTCAGGAGTTCCGCAAGTGCATCGAATGCTTCATGTGCCAAAACGTCTGCCACGTGATCCGTGACCACGAGGAGAACAAGCAGGCGTTTGCCGGCCCGCGTTACCTGATGCGAATCGCTGAGCTGGAGATGCATCCACTGGACACACTGGACCGGCGCAATCAGGCGCAGGAAGAGCATGGCCTCGGGTATTGCAACATCACCAAGTGCTGCACCGAGGTCTGCCCCGAACACATCAAGATCACCGACAACGCGTTGATTCCGATGAAGGAACGCGTCGCCGACCGCAAATACGATCCGGTGGTGTGGTTGGGCAACAAGCTGTTCCGTCGTTGACAAGCATCGGTGTTAGGCCACCGCTGATCCGGGTATCCAACGCCTAGCCGCGTACGACCCGAAAGGCGGTGGCTATGGCTAGAGGACAACCCGCCAGCATCAACGACATTCGAACGGCGATCCGCGAACTGTCGGTGCGCGCCCAACTCGCACGCAAAGAGGGGCGCAAACAGGACGCCGTCGAACTCGAGCGTCGGGTGCAGGCTTACCGCGACGAACTCGGCAAGCGTCCCTAGACGTCCAGCCGACGAAAAACGCTGCGGTGGAACACGATCGGCGCAACGTCCGCGTCGACTTGAACATCGCTGACCCGCAGGACCACGATTGTGTGGTCTCCGGCCGGAATGAGTTGCTCGATCGCGCTTTCCAACCAGACGCTGGTGCCCTTGATAAAAACCGCACCACTGCCGTTGGACACCGTCTCCAAACCAACGAATCGATCACCGGTCTTGGCGGCCAGGCTGCGCGCGGCTTCGTCGTGCGCCTCGCCCAGAACGCTGATACCCAGCGCGCGCACCCTTTTTAGTTTCGGCCAGGTCGTCGAGGTGTTCTGCACGCAGAACGACACCAACGGCGGCTCCAACGACACCGGGACAAACGTGCTGGCGGCCAGCCCTTCGCGGACCCCGTCGACCTCGGCCGCGATGGCGATTACGCCGGACGGAAAATGACCGAAGGCCTCGCGCAGTGACGACGGGGTCAGCTTGTCAGGCGGATTCACCGGGGCCTCATTCGCATCGAGGAGGATTTGGTATTCCTGACCCTACTCGCCCGATGCGTAGCCGTGCGCGGCAGCGACGTCGGGGTGGGCCCGTAACCGGCTCTTCCACGCGTTGCGGCCGTAAACCGAGAAGATGGGGTCGGCCGGGTCCGCGCGCAGGCTCGCCCGGGCCGCCAGCTCCGGGGGCAGCGACAAGGTCGGGATCTGCGCGTCCAATCGCGGGTTGAAGAAGTAGGGCACCGAGATCCGATCCGCCGCATGACGCAGATTCACCCGGTGCTCGGTCGCCCGGAGGTAGCCGCCGGTCGCCAACTCCAGCAGCTCACCGATATTGACGATGAATGCCCCGTCACGGGCCGGGACGTCGATCCAGTCGCCGCCGTTCCGGCCCGGCCGCACCTGCAATCCCTGGCTGCCCGGCTCCGCGAGCAGCAGCGTGAGCACCCCCGCGTCTCGATGCGCACCCACGCCCTGCGAGCCGGCCGTAGTCGCCGGATAACGCACGATCTTGATCAGGGTGGCCGGCGTCTCGGCGAAGGCGGCCTCGAAAACGTCCGGCGGACTGCCCAGCGACGCCGCCCAATGCCCCAACAAGCTGCGGGCCACCGCGCTAAGCGCCGCGTCCCACTCGGCGACGATCGCTGGCAGCTCCGGCAACCCGGCCGGCCACTGGTTGGGACCCTGCAGCCACAGGTAATCAGGATTGCCCGGGCCGCCGACCGGGTGGCGCTCCGGTCCGATGTCGATCTGCTCGCGCCAGTCCACCTCGCCGCCAGTCAGCTCGCCCCCCAGCCGGGTATAGCCGCGGAAATGCGGACTGCGCACCATCGCGACAGCGTCCTTCTCGGCCTGCGGCAGCGCGAACAATCGCCGCGCCGTTGCCAGCACCCGACGGGTCAGCGCCGCGGGTACCTCATGGCCGATCAGGTAAAAGAAGCCGACTTCGTGGGCCACCTCGCGCAGGCGTTCCCTGAGTTGGCCAGCAGGGTGGCGTAGGTCCACTTCGGGCAGCGCGGTGACCGTCGACACAATTGCCACCTATCCATCATCATCGCAGGTGAACCGGTATGCCACCCTCGCGATCAGCAGGAACCCAACTAGTTGGTTAATTAGGCAATGAAATTTAGCTCACAGTCGGTTGCATCCGGTTACCGATGGGTATAGCTTTACGGTGTTACTGGTGGGTAACTTAGCCTTAGTACCCAACCATAAGTGGCGTTCTCATCGAGGAGGAACCAGTGAGCCACTACAAGAGCAACGTCCGCGACCAGGTATTCAACCTGTTTGAGGTCTTCGGCGTTGACAAATCGTTCGGCGAAGGCGCGTTTAGCGAATTGGACGCCGACACCGCCCGCGAGATGCTGACGGAGATCAGCCGGCTGGCTGAAGGCCCGGTCGCCGAGTCGTTTGTCGAGGGTGACCGCAATCCCCCGGTCTTTGACCCGAAGACGCATTCCGTGACACTGCCCGAGAGCTTCAAGAAGTCGGTGCGCGCAGTGATCGAAGGCGGTTGGGACAAGGTCGGCCTCGACGAGGCGTTGGGCGGCATGCCGATGCCCAAGGCGCTGCTGTGGTCGCTGCACGAGCACCTGCTCGGCGCCAACCCCGCGGTGTGGATGTACGGCGGCGGCGCCGGGTTCGCCCAGATCTTGCACCACCTGGGCACCGAAGAGCAGCAGAAGTGGGCTGAGCTGGCCGCCGAGCGCGGCTGGGGTTCGACCATGGTGCTCACCGAGCCGGACGCCGGCTCGGACGTCGGTGCCGGCCGGACCAAGGCGGTCAAGCAAGACGACGGCTCATGGCACATCGACGGCGTGAAGCGGTTCATCACCTCCGCCGACTCCGATGACCTGTTCGAGAACATCTTTCACCTGGTGCTGGCCCGTCCCGAGGGCGCCGGGCCGGGCACCAAGGGCCTGTCGCTGTTCTTCGTGCCCAAGGTGTTGTTCGACTTCGAGACCGGCGAGCTGGGCGAGCGCAACGGCGTCTTCGTCACCAACGTCGAGCACAAGATGGGCCTGAAGGCCTCGGCGACCTGCGAGCTGACCTTCGGCCAGCATGGCGTCCCCGCCAAGGGCTGGCTGGTCGGCGAGGTGCACAACGGCATCGCGCAGATGTTCGAGGTGATCGAGCAGGCCCGCATGATGGTCGGCACCAAGGCCATCGCGACGCTGTCCACCGGCTACCTCAACGCCCTGGACTACGCGAAGAACCGGGTGCAGGGCGCCGACCTGACCCAGATGACCGACAAGACCGCGCCGCGGGTGACCATCACCCACCACCCGGACGTGCGTCGCAGCCTGATGACCCAGAAGTCCTACGCCGAGGGTCTGCGTGCGCTGTACACCTACACCGCGACCTACCAGGACCCGGCGGTGGCCAAGGCCGTGCACGATGTGGACGCCGATTTGGCGGTCAAGGTCAACGACTTGCTGCTGCCGGTGGTCAAGGGTGTCGGCTCCGAGCAGGCCTACGCCAAGCTCACCGAGAGCCTGCAGACCTTCGGAGGGTCGGGCTTTTTGCAGGACTACCCGATCGAGCAGTACATCCGCGACGCCAAGATCGACTCGCTCTACGAGGGCACCACGGCCATCCAGGCGCAGGACTTCTTCTTCCGGAAGATCGTCCGCGACAAGGGTGTGGCGCTGGCCCACGTGTCGGGGCAGATCGAGGAATTCGTCAAGAGCGAGTCCGGCAACGGCCGGCTGAAGGCCGAGCGTGCGCTGCTGGCCACTGCCCTGGCCGATGTGCAGGCGATGGCAGCGACGCTGACCGGCTACTTGATGGCCGCGCAGGAAGACATCTCCAGCATCTACAAGGTGGGAACGGGTTCGGTGCGCTTTTTGATGAGCGTCGGCGACCTGGTGATCGGCTGGCTGCTGCAGCGTCAGGCCGCGGTGGCCTTGCAGGCGCTCGACGCCGGTGTCAGCGACGCGGACCGGGCCTTCTACGAAGGCAAGATCGCGGTCGCGTCGTTCTTCGCCAAGAACTTCCTGCCGTTGTTGACCAGCACCCGCCAGGTGTTGGAGACGATCGACAACGACATCATGGAGCTCGACGAAGCAGCCTTCTGACAGGCGACGACGATGCAGCCGCGGAGCGGCTCAGGAGGAGTCGGCTAATCAGACCGAGCCGACGACGATGCAGCCGCGGAGCGGCTGAGGAGGAGTCGGCTAATCAGACCGAGCCAAACGGCAAAATCCCCCGTCCTCGTTGGAGACCGGGGGATTTTGCGTCGCTGAGTCTGCTTGTTAGAAGGGGCCGCCGCGGGATCCCCTCATTCCGTCGGCGGCCCCCCGACATCGGCCCCAAACCTGCGTACAGGCTCGGGGCCGATTCAAGGATGCCCCGCGCTGCCATCGGGTCGGGGTTCGGACGACAACACGGAGCTATCCGCTCAGTCGCATACCCGAGTGCCGGCGTTACTAAACGGCACACCGCACCTGGCGTATCAGGCTTCCAGGATGGCGGCAACGCCTTGACCACCGGCGGCGCAAATCGAGATCAGCCCGCGCACCGGCTTGCCTGCCGCCCCCGTCTGGTTGGCTCGGGCTTCTGCGGCCTCCGACAGTTGCTTCGCCAGCTGCGCGAGGATCCGCCCGCCGGTCGCGGCGAACGGGTGGCCGGCGGCCAGCGACGACCCATTGACGTTGAGTTTGGACCGGTCGATGGGCCCCAGAGCGGCGTCCAAGCCCAGCCGTTCCTTGCAGTACTCTTCGGACTCCCAGGCCTGCAGATGGGCCAGCACCACCGAGGCGAACGCCTCATGGATCTCGTAGAAGTCGAAGTCCTGCAGGCTGAGCCCATTGCGCGCCAGCAGACGTGGCACCGCGTAGGTCGGCGCCATCAGCAGGCCATCGGCGCCGGTGACGTAATCCACCGACGCCGTCTCGGCGTCGACGAAGTAAGCCAACGGCGTCAGCGAGTGCTCGGCGGCCCAATCCTCGCTGGCCAGCAACGCCACCGAAGCGCCGTCAGTCAGCGGTGTCGAGTTGCCGGCCGTCATGGTGGCATCACCGGCCTTCGCCCCGAACACCGGCTTCAGCTTGGCCAGCTTCTCCGCCGACGAATCCGGCCGTAGGTTGTCGTCCCGGTAGAGACCCAGGAACGGGATCACCAGGTCGTCGAAGAAGCCGCGGTCGTAGGCCGCCGCCATGTTGCGGTGGCTGGCGGCGGCCAACTCATCCTGGTCGACGCGCTTGATCCCCATCTGCTTGGCGGTGATCGCGGCGTGCTCACCCATGGACAGCCCGGTGCGCGGCTCGCTGTTCACCGGAATCTCCACCCCGAGGCTGGCCGGAAGCTTGCCGACCAGCTTCAGCCGCTGGACGTTGGACTTTGACCGGCGCAGTTCCAGCAACGTGCGACGGAGGTTGTCGCCCAAGCCAATCGGCGCATCCGAGGTGGTGTCCACGCCGCCGGCGGCAGCGACCTCGTAGCGGCCGGAGGCGATGCCGTCAGCCGCGGAAATCGCCGCCTGCAGGCCGGTCCCGCAGGCCTGCTGCAGGTCGAACGCCGGGGTGTAGGACGACAGCGCGGAGCCGAGCACGCACTCGCGCATCAGGTTGAAGTCGCGGCTGTGCTTGAGCACCGCGCCGCCGATCACCGCGCCCAAACGCTCGCCGGCAAGGCCGAACCGGTCGACCAGCCCACCCAGAGCGGCGGTGAACATGTCCTGGTTGGACGCTTCGGCATAGGCGCGGTCCGAGCGCGCGAACGGGATCCGATTACCACCGAGCACAGCGACGCGGCGCATGGAGTGGGTCTTCGCCGGGGAACTTGCAGAAGTCACGCTTATCTCCGTCAGTTGGGGGTTATCCACGGTTACGGGTCATACTACCTACTGTTCTTACTCTGGAGTAAGTTCGGTACTCGATACGGTAGTCGACAGATGACACGCTCGATATGGAAGGCAACTCAGTGGCCCCGAAGGTTTCACCTGATCTATTCTCCCAAGTCGTCAACTCCGGGCCCGGCTCGTTTCTCGCCAAGCAACTCGGCGTTCCACAGCCCGAGAAACTGCGGCGTTACCGGGTCGGTGACCCGCCGCTGGCCGGATCGCTGCTGATCGGCGGTGAAGGCCGGGTTGTCGAGCCGCTGCGTGCGGCGCTGGACAAGGATTACGACGTGGTGGGCGCCAATCTGGGCGGTCGCTGGGCCGATTCGTTCGGCGGGCTGGTTTTCGACGCCACCGGTATCACCACGCCGGCCGGGTTGACGGCGCTGCACGACTTCTTCACTCCGCTGTTGCGCAACGTCGGCCCCTCCGGCCGCGTCGTCGTCGTCGGAACGACTCCCGACCAGGCCGGGAGCGTGGGCGAGCGGATCGCGCAGCGCGCGCTGGAAGGATTCACCCGCTCGCTGGGCAAGGAGCTGCGCCGGGGTGCCACGGTCGCGCTGGTCTATCTGTCGCCTGACGCCAAACCAGCCGCTACCGGCGCGGAATCCACCCTGCGGTTCATCCTGTCGGCCAAATCGACGTACGTGGACGGCCAGGTGTTCTACGTGGGCGCGGCCGACTCGACTCCGCCGGCCGACTGGGACCGGCCGCTGGACGGCAAGGTGGGCATCGTGACCGGTGCCGCACGGGGTATCGGTGCGACGATCGCCGAAGTGTTCGCCCGTGACGGGGCCCGAGTCGTTGTCATCGACGTGGAGGCCGCAGCCGAGGCCCTGGCCGAGACCGCCAGCCGCATCGGTGGGACGGCCCTGACCCTCGACGTCACCGCAGACGACGCCGTCGACCGGATCACCGAGCATCTGCGCGATCACTACAACGGCCGCGCCGACATCTTGGTCAACAACGCCGGCATCACCCGCGACAAGCTGTTGGCCAACATGGATGACGCGCGTTGGAACGCGGTTCTTGCGGTCAACCTGCTCGCGCCACAACGACTTACCGAGGGCCTGATCGGCAACGGCAGCATCGGCGACGGTGGTCGGGTGATCGGGCTGTCGTCAATGGCCGGCATCGCGGGCAACCGCGGGCAGACCAACTACGCCACCACCAAGGCGGGCATGATCGGGCTGACCCAGGCACTGGCTCCGGGGCTCGCTGAGAAGGGCATCACGATCAACGCCGTCGCGCCGGGATTCATCGAAACCCAGATGACCGCGGCCATCCCGCTGGCCACCCGCGAGGTAGGCCGTCGATTGAATTCGCTGTATCAGGGCGGTCAACCGGTGGACGTCGCCGAGACCATCGCCTACTTCGCCAGTCCGGCATCAAACGCGGTGACCGGCAACGTCATTCGTGTCTGCGGCCAGGCTATGCTGGGCGCCTAGCGGAGAGGGGAACGCAGTGACGCAACCAAGCGGCCTGAAAAACCTGCTGCGCGCAGCGGCCGGGGCGCTGCCGTTCGTGCCACGCAGTGACCACCTGCCCGGCAGGACGCTGACCGTCAACGACGTACCCATCGACCGGGGGAACGTGGCCGACTACGCGGCAGTCACCGGACTGCGTTACGGAGATACCGTGCCGTTGACATACCCGTTCGCGTTGACCTTCCCGACGGTGATGTCACTGGTAACCGGGTTCGACTTCCCGTTCCCCGCAATGGGATCCGTCCATACCGAAAACCACATCACCCAACACCGGCCGATCAAGGTGACCGATACGGTCAATATCGCCGTGCACGCCGAGAACCTGCGTGAACACCGCAAGGGCCTGCTGGTGGACCTGGTGACCGATGTCAGCGTCGGCAACGAGGTGGCGTGGCACCAGGTGACGACCTTCCTGCATCAACAACGCACCAGCCTGTCCGGGGAACCCAAGCCACCGCCGCAGAAACAACCCAAGCCGCCCCCGCCGAAAGCAATCCTGCGGATAACGCCGGGCCAGATTCGCCGCTACGCCGCCATCGGCGGTGATCACAACCCGATCCACACCAACCCCATCGGGGCCAAGTTGTTCGGCTTTCCGAGCGTCATCGCGCACGGAATGTTCAGCGCCGCAGCGGTATTAGCGAATTTGGAGGCTGGGCTCCCCGACGCCGTGACATATTCGGTTCGCTTCGGCAAACCGGTGGTGCTACCCGCCAGTGCCGGACTCTACGTCGATCAGGTTCAGGACGGCTGGGACATCAGCTTGCGCAACATCGCCAAGGGGTATCCGCATCTGACCGGCACGCTGCGGACGCACTAGCCGGGATCGCGTTCGACGAGTAACCCGACACCGTACGCGCTGAGGGCGGCGACAAGAAAGACCAGCAACAACCAAATCGGAGGTCGGGCCAGCTCCCAAACGAAGAACGCGGCCCAAAACGGCGTGCGCTGAGTGACCGCGAGTACACCGGCTGCACCGGCCAACGAGATTGCCTGAACGTGAAAGTGGGTCCCTGCCGCCGCGTTGATGGTCAGCACCAACAGCGTCCCGGCCGCCGCGCCGGTGGCCAGCGCGGGGGTGATCATTCCGCCCCTCGCGCCGGCCCGCAGAAAGACTGCCGTCAGGAGCGGTTTCAGAACCAAGACTGCCGCCGCCGTTGCCAAGGTCATCCCGCCGGCGAGCGTCGCGGACAGGATCGATCTGCCGTTGCCGGGCAGTTCGGGCCACCAGTGTGAGCAGACACCGGTCAGCAACCCCGCGCAGGCGATTGCCGGGATCAACAGCCAGGATCGCCTCAGCGCGGCCCGATGTGCCGCCGCCATGGCGCGATTGAACACTAGGCCCACCGCAAAGGTCAGCGGGCCCAACACCAGCGCGTAACCAATCAAACGGTAGGAAAAGTGGAGGTTGGGCCAGGTCAGAATCGACTGATTATGGGTGAGCACTGAGGCAACCGAGACGGCCAGGCTCGAGGTGATCAACGCGGCACCTACTGCTCGGGGCTGCCATGTTCTCAACATGATGCGCAGCGCGAACAGCGCACCACCGAGCGGCACGGCATAAACCGCACCGAGCCCGGCGCCGGCCGCACACCCCAGCAGAATCTCACGGTCGCGGGGCGACAGGCGTTGCAGCCATCCGATGCCCAAATCGCCGAGGGCCGCGGCGAATTGGCGAGGGGCCACTTCGCGGCCCAACGACGCGCCAGAGCCAACCACCAACACCTGCAGCGCCGCGTCGATACCGAAGGGCAACAGGGGAATACGCTCACGGCTGGCGATGGCCGCAGACAGTGACGGAACATCAGCTCTCGACCGCAATATCCACCAGCCCAGCCCGGCAAGCGCTCCGCCGACCATCGGCCCCAGGGCTCGACGGAGTGGGCTGCTACCGGTGACCCCCTCCAGCAGCGATCCGAATGTGTAGTGGTAGGTGAGGTGCTGGAGAAATCGCAGCAGCAGCGTCGTCGACAACCCGGCAACCCCGGCCAGCAGCCCGACAATGACCACCGCGCACAGAAATTCAACATCGCGGCGGCTCATGGGGTGAATGGCGAGGCCGCCGACTAGCCCGGTTCGGCGGCGACTTCGGCCGCGTCTCGATCGGTCGGCACGCCCTTCAGTCCGCGCCAGAACAGGTTGATCATCAGCTCGGCCGCCTCGTCGACGTCGGTATCGCCGGTGCTGAGCCGGGTCGCCACCGCCTCGCCGGCGCCCACCAGCGCCACCGCCATCATCTCGAAGTCGGCGTCGGGTTCGGGATTTCGGGTGCCCGCTTGCAGCAGTCGGGCGACCAGGGCGATGATCCGTTCGCGTCCCTCGCGCAAGGTGTGGGCGAATGCCTGCGAGTTGGTGGCCTGGGTGTACATCACGATCCACGACGCGCGGTTGGCGTCGATGTAGCGCATGAACGCCACGATGGTGTTGCGCAACAAGTCTTTCGGGCTCTGCTCGAGATTGATCTCTTCACGTACGCCGTCGATGAATCGCGTCAACTCGCGATCAAGGCAAGCGCCGAACAGCTCCTCCTTGGAGCCGTAATACAGGTACAGCATCGGCTTGGAGATCTCCGCCTTGGCTGCGATCACGTCCATCGACGTCTCGTGGTATCCGTTGACGGAGAACATCTGGACGGCAGCATCCAGCATCTGCTGTTCGCGCACAGCACGGGGTAACCGCTTGGTACCACCTGCCATGCTGTCCCCTTCTAGCCAACCTCCGCATGCCTGCGGGTCTGACTTCAGAGTAAGCAATGGATATGGCTGCCGCCGCGATTACGGCCCGCAGTCTGGCTTCGGCCCTTTCATCTTCGCGACCCGCAGTACCGAGGCATCGACCGCAGACATCGTCAACTCCCCTGCGGCCAACGCCTTCTCCAGTCGATCCAGCACGGCGGGCACCTCGTCGGTGGTAACCCACAGCGCGATGTCGGTGCCCGCCTGCAGGCTGCGCAAGACCGCGTCGGGCACGGTGTAGTGCTGGTTGATCGCGGCCATGCTGGACAGGTCGTCGCTGAAAACCGGGCCGTCGAAGGCCGGGGCTTTGTACCCGGTGCCGGTGCGCAACAACTGCACGGCGGCGCGGCTGAGGCTGGCCGGCTGATCGCCGGTCAGGCCGGGCACCTGCAGGTGACCGATCATCACGCCGACCGGGGCGGCGGACACCAGCGTCCGGTACGGCACCAGATCGTCGTTCTGCAACTGGTCGAGCGGCGGCGTGGTGACCCCGCCGGTGTGCGAGTCGCCGGAGCCGTGCCCATGGCCGGGGAAATGCTTGAGCACCGGCAGCAGCCCGGCGTCACGCAGACCTCGGGCATATGCGCCGGCGTACTGGGTGACGACCGCCGGATCGGAGCTGAACGACCGGTCGCCGATCACAGTGTCGTCGGGAGCGTCGGAGACATCGACCACCGGAGCGAAGTCGATGGTGATGCCCAGGCCACGCATCCGGTGGCCCCGGTCCAGCGCGATGCCGTAGACCTCGTCGGCGGCGTGCGTCTTGGCCAGCACCCGGGCCGAGGGGGCCGGCCCGATCAGCGACGACAGCCGCGCCACCCGGCCGCCCTCCTCGTCGACGCTGATCGCCACCGGCAGCGCCGTGCTTGCGGCCAGATTCTTCACCGTGCCGTTTGTCAGCATCGACAGGTCGGTCCAGCTGCCGATGAAGATGCCGCCGACGTGGTGGTCTGCCACTACGGCTTTGGCATCGTCGCCGTTGCGCACCCCCACCATCAGCAGCTGGGCCAGCTTGTCGCGCGTGGACATTGCCGCCAGGATCGCCGCCGGCTCTCCGCACGCGGGTCGGGCCGGCGGGATCGGCCGTCCCGTGGACGTCGCAGGTGCCGACTTGGGTCGCTCGGAGGTGTGGCCGCACGCCGCCACGAGCGCCAGAACCGCGGCGAGCACAGCCAGAGTGCGCGGGAAAGCCATTCGCCCATGCTGTCATGGGATCGATCCGCGGCACCGCCACCCCGGCTCGTCCGAGCCCGGCGAACGGTCTACCGGCCGCGACCTTGCCTTCTGCTAGGTTTGGCGACGAGGCTTGCCGAACAATCCAGCCCGCACTTCCAAGGAGCTGCTCGATGAACCGGTTCGTTGCGCCTGCCGCCGCCAGCGTCGTGGTTGGCCTGTTGCTGGGCGCAGCCGCGATCTTCGGGATCACGCTGATGGTGCAGCAGGACACCAAGCCACCGCTTCCCGGGGGCGACCCGCAGTCTTCCGTGCTCAACCGGGTCGAGTACGGCAACCGCAGTTAACCGCGCGGCGACGATGCGGGCCGGCGGACGGCGCGTTGAGGAGCCGGGCAATCTGACTCGGTCGGCGACTGCAGTCGCCGGCGCGACGCCCGCCCCCATGCAGGTGCCGCCGCTGTCGCGATGCTGGTTGTGGTTGGTCGCGACGGTCGCGCTGACGTTGAGCTTCGCTGCGTCGCCAGGGCAGATCTCCCCCGATACCAAGCTCGACCTCACCGCCAACCCGCTGCGCTTCCTGGCCCGGGCAACCAACTTGTGGAACAGCGAACTGCCGTTCGGGCAAGCGCAAAACCAGGCCTACGGCTACCTGTTTCCGCACGGGGCGTTCTTCCTGGCCGGTCAACTGCTGGGACTGCCGGGCTGGGTGACCCAGCGGCTGTGGTGGGCGCTGCTGCTGACCGTCGGCTTCTGGGGGTTACTGCGGGTCGCCGAGGCACTGGGCATCGGCAGCCCGACATCGCGCGTGATCGCCGCGGCGGCGTT
>Ga0209693_10000651_pt1 | contig 14269 bp, 11 predicted proteins | sample HubBroMetageWRM3_FD_188345 | JGI IMG/M metagenome (GOLD analysis project Ga0209693, IMG submission 188345) | Warmed soil microbial communities from the Hubbard Brook experimental Forest, New Hampshire - Hubbard Brook CCASE Soil Metagenome WRM 3... | ecosystem: Environmental > Terrestrial > Soil...
CAAGCTCAGCGCGGTCTGCATGAACAGGTAATCTTCCGGCACACAGTTCTGAGCTTCGCTCAGTGCCTTATTCGCTTCCTCTGGCTGCCCGAGCTTGGCGTGCGCCTCCGCCAGCGCGAAGCAGCTTGCGGGCCGTAAGCCTGTTGTTACGCCATGCTTTTCAACCCCCGCCAGCGCCTCATGCAACAGCCGCACCGCGTTGGGAACAGCGCCTCCGACCAGTTCGGCATGGCCCAACAGAAAGGCGAGGTTTGCGTACGCGAGCCCGGGAATGTCGCTCGCTGAGTCGGCGATCCGTTTGGCAGAATTCACGGCCTCATCGATGCGGCCAGTTAGCCGGCACGCCCGCGCATACACGGACCCGAACCAGAACCGCATATGCGACGCTTGAAACGATGTCATGGCACGGTGAAGGGCCTCGTCGGCTACTTCGGCGATGTCGTCAACTCGTCCTAGCGCGCCTTGAGCCATGATCAACGCCACCGATGCCATCATCGCGTGAAAGTCGGGCAATGCTGCGGACTTCATGGCAGCCCTTGCCTTCTCGGCGGCCAATTCACAGCGCGCCATTACCGCGTCCACACAGGCTTCGACCGCGGCGCGCTGCGCGCAGTCCGCTGCGGACTCCCCTTTTGCGGAAAGGGCCTCGAGGATGGTCCACGCTTCCGCGGGTCGGCCGAGCATCCAGATCAGATTGGCTGCCCGCACCGTAGCCCAGTGGTGGCCGTCAGGGCGGTCGGCTCCACCCATTTCTCGCAAGGCGGCCTCGGCTTCGTGACCACGTCCGAGAAGCACCAGGTTCATTGCCCGCAGGCTTGCTGCTTCCGGCGCGCCGGCATCGGCAGCGGCCCTGGCGAATCGGTCGGCCAAGTCGAGATCGAGCAGGGTCATGGCAAACCGCGCCGACCGAAGGAAGAGGTCCGGGTCGGGGGCGAGGTCGGATTCCAGGGTGAGCAGTGCCCGGCGCACGGTAGCAGGCATATCGGCGTCGACCTCCCAGGCCAGCCGTTGCGCCAGCCGACCGCGGATCCGCGCTGGATACAGTTCGCCCGAGGTGGCGCGGCGAATCTCGCCGAAAAGAGGGTGTGCCAGTCGGGCCATCAGCGTGCTGCCGCTGTGCTCAACGGTGATCAAGTGCATTTGTTCGGCATCTTCGAGGTCGCGGCGGCGCACCAGGTCGCACAACACATCGACCGCGAGCGGCTCGCACTGCGAAAGGATGTCGATCACCATTGCGACATCGGGTGTGAGGCGACTCAGCTGGCTGCCGACCAAGTCGCCGATGCTGGGTGAGACCGCAACGGTGTCGTCCCACATCCATACCCCCGCCACCTGACGCATAGAGCCGGCCGCAACCTGGTCCGTCAACAGTTGCCGCACGAACAACGCGTTTCCGCCAGTCAGCTTCAAGAACCGTTGGGCGCTAAGGGCATCCACCGGTCCACCAAGCGTGGCCTCGATGAGCCGGCGGGTGGCCGCAGCCGACAACGGTTGCAGGTCCAGTCGGGCGAGATGGCCGTCCTTCCATAGTGCTGTCACGGCGTCGGGCTCACCACCATTCGCGCGCAGCGTGACCACCAGGTGCGCACTGCACGACTGGGCAAGTTGATGCACAACATGCGCGGAGAGTCCATCGAGAAGGTGTGCGTCGTCAACACCGATCAACACGCGACCCCGACGTTGTTGGGCGATAAAGGAATCAACGATGCGCTGCACGTCTAGCATCGGATCAGACATCAGGTTGCCCAGCGACGCGTGGAATGCGCCCAGTGGAAGCGGGCGGGCAGACTCGGTGCCAACGATCCAGTTGGTGCGCGCGCCGGAAGCCTCCGCGCGGATCAGCGCTTCGCGGGCGAGCCGAGTCTTGCCCACGCCGGCGGCACCGACGATCACCACCCCGGAGGAATTGCCAACTTTGTTCAGCGCGCGGTGAATAACTTCGAGTTCATGCTCGCGTCCGGTCAGCGGATCGCCGCTGATCACGGGCATCTCATCGCCTCGGCTATTGCCATGTGGCCCTGAAAACCGCACGCCGTCGCCGTGGCGCGATAGCGATCTACCCAATCGCGGTAGCCGGTCTGATCGCCACCTTGCCGTGCCACCAACGCCCGCAAGCGCAGCAGCGGAATCTCGTGCAGCACGAACCCGGGGTCGGTTGGCACCGCAGCCAGCCGGTCGATCACTTCCTGCGCCGTCTGAACGTCGCCGGCGGCGCCGCGCTGCAACAGCGACTCCACCAGAACAGTGACGGCGGGACCACGGTAGATCATCTCGCCAGTGTCGAACTGATCGTCAACGATCGCCTGCGACAGGGCGATGGCGCCATCAAGATCGCCGATCCGGGCTTTCTCCTTCGCGGTTTGAGTGTCAACGATCGGCAGCGCCACAAAGGTAAAGCGTTCCTGCACGGCCTTTTCCCGGGCTGAGGCCATCAGTTCGAAGCCGGCCTCCCGATTCGCGTCGTCGCGATGGACCAGCACGAGGCCCCGAGTGAGCTGAGCAAGGCCCAAGTTGAAATCGTCCGCGAACTGCTCAGCGACCTGCAGCACCTCCGCGGTGTCCTGCAAGGCGCCCGAATCGGCCAACAACGTCCCATTCGGGATGGTGCCGTACTTGAACCAGTTCGCTATCACCCGGGTCGTCGCGTCGAACCCGCGAGCCATGGCGATGGCGTCGTCGAAATCCTCCATCCATCCCGAGATGCCCAAGCAACATCTGGCCGCGCCACGCTCCGATATCCCCAGCGCCAGCGGTGACCCAAGGATCAGGTTGCCCTTGGCGAGGTCGCCGGCGGCGAGGTCGATGCGACGCTGTGCCAGACGCAGGCCTTCGACCACCTCGCCCGCCTGGTACTTCGCGTAAGTCGGCCCATAGAGCAGCCCGACCGTCATCGCGGAGTCGCCAACCGACTCGATGAGATCCACGCATTCGGAGGCCAGCCGCGACGACTCGAGGTAGCGGCCGCGAAACGCAAGCAAGCACACCCACCCGGCCATTCCGATGGCCAGCGACCGCTTGTCACCGGCCTCTGCGGTGAGGTCGCGAAGCTCGTCGAAACCGGCGTCGGCGACAGCGCCACCGATATGCCAGGCGCTCCCGCACAGCAAGGTCCGTGGTGCGATCCGCATCGACATGCCATCCAGGTCGGCCGCCGACAGCCGATCCGCGACCTGCCGGGCGCGCTGCCAACTCACCCGCGCGGCACCGATGTCGCGATATCTTGACCACGACCCGGCCCGCATATGCCAGCTGAACGCTTCCCGCAGATTACCCGCGGCCTCCAGGTGGGTGGCGATCAGCGCGGCGTTCTCGTCGACCGAACCCGGGTCACGCTGTTCGATCACGCGGGCCAAGCAGCGATGCAACTCGGCGCGTCCCGACTTCAGCTGCGACTCATAGGCCACCGTGCGGATCAGCGGATGCCGGAACGCGTACTCGGTGTGCGGGGCGAACACCACCGGATCGATCAGTTCCGCTGCGGTCAACTCCTCGAGAGCCGCGTCCCCGAGCACGCTGACCAACGTCTCCTCGTCAAACCGCAAACCGATCACGGCGGCAGCATTCAGGGTGTGCTTGGCGCGGCCGCCAAGGCGATCGATCCGGGCGGCGATGATGGCCTGAACGGTGGCCGGCACGCTGACCTCGGTGACGTCGCCGCTGGACACATAGCAGCTCCAGTTTCCGTGCAAGACACCGCGCTCGACGAGGTCGCGCACGATTTCCTCGGCGAAGAACGGGTTGCCCACCGCTCGCTCGGCGACCTGCCTGACCAGTGTCTTTACCGACGGGTGTGGGCCAATCATTTCGCCTGCAAGCACCGCTGTTTGCGAATGACTCAGCGGTGAAAGCGAAATCGTGTGGGAACCCGGCGTCTGGGTCAGCACACCGCGGTACTCGGGTCGGTAGGTGACCAGCACCATCGCTGGGATCCGAGGAATCACGGAGAAGAACTCCGCGAACATCGCCTCGCTGGCGCTGTCGATCCAGTGCGCATCTTCGATCACGTACAGCGCGGGCGCCTGTCGCCCCAGCAAGGCGGTGTTGATCAGCTGCGCTAGTCGGCGCCGCCGGGCATCCGGTTCGATGTCGGGCAGCGCGACATCGTTGTCCTGGATGCCAATCAGGTCGTGTAGCAGCGCCACATCGTCTGGCTCCGCAGCGGGAAGCCTGGCCCCGACCAGGGCGCGCGCGGACGTGGCGTCCAGCTGGTTCAGCCTGAATGCCGTTCGCAGCATTCGCGCGACGACGTGAAACGAGACCTCGAGACCGTGAGACTCACAAAACGTGGAAAACACCTCGACGCCAGACTCATTGGCGATCCTGGCGACCTCGCGGGCCAGCCGGGTTTTGCCGATGCCCGGCGCTCCCACCACCCCGACCGTGCATCCCCGGCCAGCAATTGACTCGTCCAGCAATCCTTTCAGGGCGCCCATCTCCCATTGCCGTCCAACTAGGGTCCACTCGTGCCGACCGGTCAGCACCGGATCGGCGACCGTCTTAAGTAGCTGACGCGCAGGAATGGCGACATCGGTGCCCTTGATGTGCACCAGCACCGGTTCACCAAGCACGGCGGTGTTCTCGACCAGCCGGGCGGTGGACTCGCTGACGGCCACCCCGCCCGGCGGCGCGACGGACTCCATCCGCTGGGCTATCCCGACATGCTCACCGAACGCGGTGTAACTCATCCCGCCGGTACCGATTCCCCCGGCAACCACCTGGCCCGAGTCCAAACCCACCCGAAGCTGCAGCGCGACATGGTCACGAGCATCCACCTCGGCGGCCAGACCCTTGATCTCCTGCAGAATGCCTAACGCGGCCAAACAACCGCGCAGCGCATGGTCCTCTAACGCAACCGGCGCCCCGAACAGCGCCATAAGGCCGTCACCAGTGAACTTGTCGACGGTACCGCCGTACCGTTGCACGACAACTGCCGACCGATCGAAGACCGCAGCCATGATTTCGCGTAATCGTTCCGGCTCCAGGGTCGACGCCATATCCATGGAGCGCACCACATCGGCGAAGAGCACTGTAACCTGCTTGTACTCGGCCGGTTCGGGCGTCGTTGCTGTCGGCGCCCCGCAGACATCGCAAAATCGGGCTCCGTCCCGAATGGGTCCGGTGCCACACCTACCGCAAGCTACAGGCGCAGGTCCCATCCCAGTGCCCCCGTATCCGTCTGCTGACTGACCGAATCTGCTTACGGTTAGTCGACGCGAGAAGCATACTTCCGGACTACTGCGCCCACCGGCTAAACCTGAGAAGTAGTTAATAGACTTTCCGGTCCGTGAGTATTGGGGCCGGCCTGGAGCGGCCGGTCCTGGCGCGGATCATCGTTATGTCACCGATGACCGACACCGATCCTGCCGGCATGCGAGCGGCGCCCTGTTCGAAAACCGCCAATGAATTAGTTGCTAAACCTAACAAACGACTAGTCGCCGGGAACCGGCGCAGTGATCGCCGCCGTGCGGTTGGAGTAGTCGACTACGCGGGTCAGGTACTTCCGCCGCGCTCTAACGTCACCGTCAGCAAGTGTTCCATAAACAGGAAAAGTGCCGACCATGACATTGCCGTTGACAGCTTCGAACTGCATTGACAATAGACCGAATGTCGCGGTCGGCGTGCTGTCGCAGCGAACACGTCGCGCGCTATCTGTCGGGGAGACGGCAAGCGGTCGTGCCGGCCGAGGCGTGCTCGACGGCGCGTTGGCCGAACCGAATTCGGGGCTCCCTTCGATCTTGAGCTCGTTTGTTCGCTCATTCCACGCATGGTGCAATCGCTTCCTGTTGCGGTCGCGGCGTGTGAGGCCACCTCAGGCAGCCGCAGCGCCGGCGATCTATCAGATCGCCTCCCGGCTGCACGAACAGCGAACAGTTCGAGTGGCGGGTGATGCGATCGCGCCCACCGTGTCTGCGTGGTTGGCCGAGTTCGGGGTCCAAAGCCCGATGGCGGAAGATCTTGCACGAGCGGTGCGCGGCGGCGATTGGCCTGCTGTCTATGCCATTGGCCAGCACCTGTCCGTTGACGTAACCGTTGCAGTGTCGCCGCAACGGGGTCGCGCACCGCGGCATGACCCGGGCAACCCGGAGTAGCTTGGAGCACATGGCAAATGAGGTAATAGACTGGGATAGCGCATACCGCGAGCAGGGCAGGTTCGAAGGCCCGCCGCCGTGGAACATCGGTGAGCCGCAGCCGGAATTGGCCGCGCTGCTCGCCGCCGGCAAGTTCCGCAGCGATGTGCTCGATGCTGGCTGCGGCTACGCCGAGCTCTCGCTGACCCTGGCCGCCGAAGGCTATACCGTGCTCGGCGTCGACCTCACGCCCACCGCTGTCGCCGCCGCCACCAAGGCCGCCGAGGAGCGCGGACTAGGCAACGCCAGCTTCGAACAGGCCGACATCACCACGTTCAGCGGTCACGACGGCCGGTTCAACACCGTGGTCGACAGCACGCTGTTTCATTCGCTGCCGGTCGAGGGCCGCGACGATTATCTGCGGTCGGTGCATCGCGCGGCTGCCGACGGGGCTGCCTACTACGTGTTGGTGTTCGCCAAGGGCGCGTTCCCGGCCGAATGGGAGACCAAGCCAAACGAAGTCGACGAGGACGAGTTACGCGCGACGGTGAGCAAGTACTGGCACGTCGACGAAATCCGGCCGGCTTACATTCACGCCAACATCCCGCCGGCGCGGCCGGACTCGGATGTTCCGATGCCGGCGCACAACCGCGACGAGAAGGGCAGGATGAAGCTTCCCGCTTACCTGGTCACCGCGCACAAGGGCGGCTGACAGCTACCCGAATACGGAGGCGAGGTCTGAGAAGGCCGTCCCCAGAAGCTGCAAGTCCCCAAACGGCGTAATGAGTAGATCCGATATCCCGGCGTTAGATCCGCTGGGAATATCGATCCATTCATTTTCGAAACCAAGACCGAAGTTGGCGAGGTCAATCTGTGTGTCGGGTGTGAAGGTAAAGTCGGTGGGACCCTCCAAGATGATCGTGCCCGAGGAAGTCGGCAAAAGGAAATCGTCGTTGGTGAAGGAACCGATCGTCGTCTCAGTGTCTGTGCCCGCGAGCACATCTGGGTCCGCCACAATGCTCGCCGTGGCGTCGTTGACGCTCCAGTCCTCGGCTCCCGTCACTTCGTTGTGGTATCAGGTGTGAAGTCGAACTCGTCGGCAAAGGCGACGGCCATCGGCAGAAACGCTGCCGCTAGCAAGCCACCGGCGACCGCACCGAGGGTGAGCGTGACACGCCGGAAAAGTCAATGCTGCGGTCCGCATTAGCGGACCGCAGCGCTACACGGCCGCAGTAGCGTCGTTCAGCGCCTCGGCGAAGATCGTCAAATCGTCGGTGCTGGTGTCGAGGTGCGGGGAAATCCGCAGCACCGGCGCCGTCAACTCCATCGGCGCCCGCTCCACCGACGCCGACGTGGTCAGGATGCGACGTTCGGCGATCAGCCACGCCCGGACCTTCTCCGGGTCGGCCCCGTCGACAGGAGCCAGCGTGGTGATAGCGCTTTGCTCGTCGACGGATTCGACCACCCGCCACCCGCGCACGTCGGCGAGTACGGTCCGGCTGATCCGGCCCACCTCGGCCAGACGTGCATGGACCGCAGCCGATCCGAACGCCACGTGCTCGACCAGTGCAAGCGAAAAGCCCAGGCGGGCAGCGATATTAGCCTCACCGAGTTCAAGTCGTTGAGCCACCGACAGCGACGATACCCACTCCGGCGGTGGCAGCCGCGGCCGAAGCCGCTGCATCAGCGTCGGGCGCACCGCGAGGACGCCGACGCCGCGCGGTCCGGCGATCCATTTGCGCGACGACGCGTAGGTCACGTCGGCGCCCGCCGCGCAGCCCACCTGGCCGAGTGCTTGGGCGGCATCGACGACGAGCGGCAGACCCAATTCACCGCACAGCCGGGCCATCTGGTGCAACGGTTGCACCACGCCGCGATGGCTGGCCACCGCGGTCAGGTAGACCAGGTCGGGTGGGTCGGCGGCCAGGCCGGCGGCTGCTTTGTCGACCGCGACCCGGCCCTCGCCGTCGGTTGGTAGCGGGCGGCGGGCGAAGCCGTGCGCGGCCATGACGGCCAGGTTGGGTCCGTATTCGCCGGGCAGGCACGCCAGCGTGCGACGGCCGGGTGGCCAACTGGCCAGTAGCAGGTCCAGCGCGTGCAGCGACCCGGTGGTGAACACCACCTCTGCGTCGGGCATGCCAGTGAGCGTGGCGACCGCGGTGCGTCCGGCGTCGAGAACAGGTTTGGCGGCCTCAGCCGCGACATATCCACCGACTTCGGCCTCGCGCCGCGCGTGCCGGGCGGCCGCGTCGAGTACCGCAAAGCTCTGCCGTGAGCAGGCCGCGCTGTCCAGATGTAACCCCGCCACCGGCGGCCGGGACGCCCGCCACGCGTCGGAAAGGCCTTGGCTCACTTGACCGCCAGCGACAGCCCGAAGTCGCCGGCGTTGTCGGTCCACCACCGGGTGGGCCGCAGCCCGGCCCGGGCCAGTTCGTCGGCCACCGCGTCCGCGCGGAACTTGCAGGACACTTCGGTGAGGATCTCTTCGCCGGCAGCGAATTCGACGGTCAGGTCCAGTGCAGCGATGCGCACCCGCTGCGCGCTCTCCGCGCGTAGCCACATCTCCATCCGCTCGTCGTCGGCGTTCCAGCGGGCCACGTGCCGGTAGGCGTCGACGTCGAAGTCGGCGTCGAGTTCCCGGTTGATGACGGCCAGTACATTGCGGTTGAACTGTGCTGTGACGCCGCCGGCGTCGTCATAGGCCGCGACGAGTCGACCGGTGTCCTTGACCAGGTCCGTGCCCAGCAGCAGGCTGTCGCCCGGACGCATCACTGCCGCCAACGCCGCCAGAAATTCCGCACGCGGGTCAGCGGTGAGGTTACCGATCGTCGAGCCCAAGAACACGAACAGCCGACGCCCGCCGTCCGGAATTTCCGACAGGTGCTCTTCGAAATCGCCGCAGACAGCTGCGATTTCGATATCGGGATATTCACGCTGGATGGCTGTCGCGGCCGCTGAAAGCATGCTCGCGTCGACGTCAAACGGCACGAACCGGCGCAGAGTGCCGCCGTCGTCCAGCGCCTGCAGCAGGGTGCGGGTCTTCTCCGACGTGCCGCTGCCCAGTTCGACCAGGGTGTCCGCGCCGGCGACCGACGCGATTTCCGCTGACCGGGCACGCAGGATCTCCGCCTCGGCACGTGTCGGGTAGTACTCAGGCAGCCGGGTGATCTGGTCAAACAGGTCGCTGCCTACCGAGTCGTAAAACCACTTGGGCGGCAAAGATTTCGGAAAAGCGGCAAGGCCGTCGAGCACGTCGCGGCGCAGGGCCTGATACGCCGAGTCCGCGGCCAGGTGGTTGCACAGCGATAGCGTCATCAAAGTCCCTTCGTATGTTCCAGTGCGGTCAATGTGACGCCCTCGGCGGTGACCTCGACGAGGTGGCGGTCCGGCACGTCCTCCCAGCCGGGCTGATCGTCATACGGCTCGCTGGCCAACACCAGGCCGTCGTCGCGGCGCAGTATCGACAGGGTGTCTCCCCAGGTTGTGGCAAGCAGCCGGGAACCATTGGCCGCCAGAATGTTCAGCCGCGCGTTGGGGTCGTCGCCGCCGACCTTGACGATCGTCTCTCCCAACGCACCAATGCCGCGGTCGAAGATCAGTGCAGCGAGAAGTGCGCTGTCGCAAACTGATTCGGCTGGCAAACTCGCGGGCAGGACACTGCGGTCGACAATTCCGTTGTGCGACAACAGCCACTGCCCATCAGTGAACGGTGCGGTCGCGCTGGCTTCGATCGGCATGCCGACTGTCGCCGAGCGTACCGCCGCCACCGCGCAGTGGCTGTGCAGTGCGGGCGCGACGGAGCGGAATGAGGCGTCTCCCCACAACGGTGCGACGCTGCGCCAGCGCCGCGGAGTCGCGCCATCGAAAAACCCGACTCCCCAACCGTCGGCGTTCAACAGGCCGTGCTTCTGCCGGCGCGGGGCGTAAGACTGCACCCGGAGACCATGCGGTGGGTCGAGCACCAACGAGGAGACCGAGACGTCGTGTCCCAGCCAGCCGAGGTGGCGGCACATCAGGCGCGGCCCCCGGCTTGATCGTCATCGACGGACCACGCCAACCGGACACCGCTGAAGATCTGCCGCCGATACGGGTGATCCCAGTTACGGAAGCTGGGTCGCAGGATGGCCGACTCCACGGCCCATGCCCCGCCGCGCAGCACCCGGTAGTCCCCGCCGAAGAACGGCTCGGAGTAACGCTGGTAGATCATCGGGGTGAAGCCCGGCCATGGTTGCAACGTTGAGCTGGTCCACTCCCAGACGTCGCCGAGCATCTGCTCCACGCCGTAGGCCGACGCGCCGGCCGGGTAGGCGCCGACCGGTGCCGGGCGCAGCGCCTCGCCGCCGAGGTTGGCGCGGGTAGCCGTCGGCTCCTCGGCTCCCCACGGATAACGACGCCGGGCATTGATTTCCGGATCCCACGCGCAGGCCTTCTCCCACTCGGTTTCGGTGGGTAGCCGGGCACCGGCCCACGCGGCGTAGGCCTCGGCCTCGAAGTAGCTGACGTGCTGGACCGGTTCGTCGGCGGGGATGTTCTCGACCCGACCGAACCGGCTACGGGTCTGCCCGTCGGCATTCCAGAACTGCGGCGCGGTCAAGCCGGCGTTTTGGCGGTGCTCCCAGCCGCGTGTCGACCACCACCGCGGCTGCGCGTAGCCGCCGTCGTCGACGAACTGCGCCCATTCGCCGTTGGTGACCGGAACCCGGCCGATGCGAAACGCCGGGACATCGACGACGTGAGCCGGGCGTTCGTTATCCAGCGAGAACGGCTCGGCTGTCCCGTCGACGCCCAGGACGAACGGACCGCCGGATACCAACACCGACGTCCCGGCGAGCCCCGGCCGGCCCGGCGGCAGCGTCGCCGTGTCCGGCAGCAGCGGCGGACCGCCACGCAGATTCAGTGCCTGCAGCATCGTTTCGTCGTGCTGATTCTCGTGGCTGACCACCATCCCGAAAACGAATGTGCGGTCGGGCTCGTCGGGCAGCGCATCGAGAGCATCCAGCGCGGCCGATCGCACGCTCCGGCAGTACGCCCGCGCCTGGTCCGGCGACAGCAGCGGCAGATCGACGCGACTGGTCCGGGAGTGCACGAAGGCGTCGTAAAGGTCTTCGACGTCGCGGGGCAGCATCCCCGGCCGGTCCGGGTCACCACCGCGCAGCAGCCACAGCTCTTCCTGCTGGCCGATGTGCGCCAAGTCCCACACCAACGGGCTCATCAGCGGGTCGTACTGACGGCGGAGTTCGGCGTCGTCGAAATCGACCAGCCGCAGAGTTCGTTCCCGCGCTCGGCTCAGATCGCGGCCCAGTGCTTCGGTCGGAGTCACGTCTCCCCTAGCGCCAGCTTGCTGACCGTGGCCTCGATGCCGTTGCCGATCACCTGGTCGGAAAACTCGTCGGCGGGACAGCGGCCCCGCTCAACCGCCGCGACCAGCCGCTGCATCGCCTCGTCGAGCGCGGGCGGCACGTGGTCGGCGGCGGCGGCCACGCACCGGTTGGCGGCGGCGTAGAGCCGTGGGTCGCTCAGCCCGACCCGGGCCGCGATGTCCCAGGCGGTTGCGACGGGTTCGACGGCTTCCGCCGCGATATCGGCGGCAACCGGGTCGTCGAGCAGGGTGACCAGCGTGAACGCCACCGCGGGCCAGACGGCATCGGGGACGCTGTCCAGGTAGCGGATTTCCAGCCACTGCCGTGGACGCACCGGCGGGAACAGCGTGGTCAGGTGGTATTCCAGGTCGTAGGGGGTCGGCCGGCGACCGCCGAGCAGCTCGCGGCCATCGGCCCAGTCGGCAAAGGGCAGGTAGTGCATCACCGGCACCGCAGTGCCGTCTGGAGGATTGTGCACCAGCATCACCGGCGCCTTCAGGGCGTAGCGGGCCCAGTCGGTCGCAGGGTCCTCGCCGCTGGCGGTCAGAATGGGTCCGCAGCGCGCCGAATCGAGCTGACTCCACACCCGCTGTCGGGTGGATCGCCAGCCGGAGAAGCTGCCGCCCAGCAGCGGCGAATTGGCGGCGATCGCGACCAAGGTGGGCCCGAGGGCGTGTGCCAGCCGGACCCGCTCCGTCCATCCGGTCGCAGGGCCGGCGTCGAGATTGACCTGCACCGACGCCGTCGACGTCATCATCGCCGCGCCCGCTACACCGGTGTGACTGGCCTTGAAGAACTGTTCCATCGCGCGGTAGCGCGCGCCCGGATTGATGCGCTTGGCCGGCCGTAGCGGATCCGCGCCCAGCAATACCAGTCCCAGGCCGGCGCGGGCGAAAGCTGCTCGCAGGATGGCCTGGTCGGTGGTCATGGCCTCGATCGCCGGCACCACGCCGTTCACCGGCGGCCCGGACAATTCCACGGCGCCGCCGGGTTCGACGGTGATCACGCTGCCGCCCGGCATTGCCGGCAGTGATTTCAGGATGTCGGTGATTTCATCCCAGGTCGGTCGGCGATACGGGTCGGCCGGGTCGTAGCAATGCGCCTCGACCTCCAGGCCGACCCGCCCCACTGGCCCGTCGAACAAGCATCTGTCGGTGATGTACTGCGCGGCGGCCGACGAACTGGCCAGCTCGCTTTGGGCGGGGCGTGCGTGATCCGGCTGCGACGCGACGGCAAACGCCATATTCCCGATCCCTTCGGGCCCGGACCGTCGGTCGCGGACCGCTGGTTGCGCGCGGCTACCCAACGATAGTCACAAGCTTCCATCTTCCAGAGGGCACCGACATATTCCCGCGGTTGGCGACTCCCCTTGGCGTGGGCCGCCGCACACTCGACGCGGTTATTGACCGAGCGCGTTCTCCATGGCGCCGGCCAGCACGTTTACCGCGGGACCGCCGTTGCCGGACTGACAGACCTTTGCTTGCAGGAGCACGTTTTCCCGCAAACGGGTCTGGGTGAAACATCGACGGTCGGTACCGGCTTCCTGTTTGGTCCATGCCGCGTCGGCCGGGCCGGGCGGTCCGCCGTCGAAAGACCACACTTGCGTGGTCCCGTTGTCCAGATGCATCGCCGTGGTCTGCCCGGAGCAGCCGACCGTGCGGTCGACGACGCGGTGAAACGCCGCGCCGGCGGCGGCGCCGGTTGCGAAGACACCGACCGCTTGTTTGACGAAGTGAGTCTGGTCGGTCGGCGAGGTCTGCGAGCTGGCGCCGTTGAAGGACGCCAGGTCGGGGTCGTCGTACACCTCCGGCAACCCGATGTCGGCCCAGTTGTTACACGCCGGGTTGTCGACGAAGTACGACTGGAACGGCTGGGTGAATACCGACTCGTCCCGCATCGGCCCGCCGACGATGTTGCCCACCGAGCCCTTGCCCAAGACCGCATAGCTGACCACGCCCGGATCCGAAGGTTTCGCCACCGCGAGCGGAGCCGCGAACACGGCCGCGACACCACCGACCACCACACCAATCGTCACCGCCGCGACTTCGATGGTCATGGATCTTGATCATGCCAACTGGGCCACCCAAACAGAAGCCGGAGTTGGCCGTCGCGGCAGTTCGGGCTCATGTCGGTGCGAACGCTAACCAGATCCACGGGCGAATTTAACTGTGCCGCAGACACTTTAAATGTCTGCCGCGTTACGGCGCGGGGGGCGGTAGCTGTCCGGGACCGCCATGACCACCGCCATGGCCGCCTGGCCCCATACCTGGGCCGAAGGGCCCTGGCATCATCGGCGGACCGCCGGACCAACCGGGGCCCATGCCGGGTTGAAACGGCCCACCGGGGAAGACGAATGTCTCGTCGGGACCGCCCGGACCGAACATCTCGGGGTGGTGATGACGCTGATGATGCCAAGCGAATGTGGCACCGGAGAAGAAGATGACCGCCACCACGAAAACAATGCCGGCGACGATCACCACCCAGGCCGCAGCCTGGTAGAGCCGAGACGGTTTTGCTACCTGCGCCGGCGGAGGCGGAGGCGGAGGCGGGCCGACGGGCTGCGGCGGGATCTGGGGTTCGGGTGCTTGGGTCATCCCTCGATAATGCCCACGTGCGCGCCGACCATCAAACACCCCGCGCGTGGAATCGCGGATGAATCCTCAGCCCGACCGGACGCGTTGCCGCCGAGAGCGCAGATCCGGCCGGGTGGCTACCGTCCTAGCAGCACAGGAACCAGGCGAAACGCAGAATGACCACGGCGATGAGCACGACTCCGGCAATGATTGCCACCCACGCCGCTGCCTGATAAAGCCGCTCAGAATGGGGTGGCGGCGGTGCGAC
>Ga0209693_10000654_pt1 | contig 14264 bp, 13 predicted proteins | sample HubBroMetageWRM3_FD_188345 | JGI IMG/M metagenome (GOLD analysis project Ga0209693, IMG submission 188345) | Warmed soil microbial communities from the Hubbard Brook experimental Forest, New Hampshire - Hubbard Brook CCASE Soil Metagenome WRM 3... | ecosystem: Environmental > Terrestrial > Soil...
CTTCAGGACCTGCTGCGCGAGCAGGACCAGTCCCGCGTAGATCCCGATCAGCAGGCCGGTGACGATCGCGTAGGCCAGGGTCCGGCTCAGCACCCGGTCAATGTCGTACAGCCGGTACTTCAAGATGGCCACGCCCATGCTCACCGGGATGGCGAAGACGGCCAGGAGCGCAACGTGACCGACCACGCCCCAGAGGCCAGCCCCCCGCAGCGTGGTACCGAGGACCAGGCCGGCCACGCCGACGGCGAAGCCGCCCAGCAGCCACTTCAGCTGCTGCCGCCGCTCGCCGGACGAGCGCCGGTAGCTGCCCACCTGCCCGGCCAGCGACACCAGCAGGCTCAGCGCCAGCGCCACGAAGAGCACATTCTGCAGTACGTTCCACCAGCCCGGCGAGCTCGCGCCGTTGTCCAGGGCCACTAGGTTGCCGCCCCAATCGACGCGGATGTCGTGGCGCGCGATGGCGTTGATCGTGATGACGTAGGCGCTGCCCATCCACACCAGGCCCATGGCCAGGTACAGCCACAGCAGCCATCGCAGCCGCGGGGACGGCAGCGTGCCGTCGGGGAAGATCAGGACGGTCAGCCCGAGCAGGACGATAAGCAGGGCCCAGCCGGGCTGGGCGAGCATCGCCACCCACCCCAGCGGCAGCGTGCCGTGGCGGACCCGGTAGGCGGCGATGGCGTACAGGCTGCCGTCGTCGCTGAGCGCCCCGGCGACGACCAGGCCGAGGAGGCACCATCCGAGCGGGTTCCGCGGCTTGCGCCAGGCCACGACGAAGCCCACCACCCCGAAGGGGGTGAAGGTCCACCACAGCGGGCCGCCGGTGCCGGAGTTCACGCCCACGTGCGCCAGGCCGGCGAACGGCCACTGGGCGGCGACCAGGGTCACGATGACACAGCCGATAACCAGCGCGGAGGCGGGCGAGGCCAGCCGGAGGCGGCGCGCTGGCCGGCCGGGCACGGCCGGGACCGCCGCCGGGTTCCCCTCCCTCATACCGCAGACAGTACGCCCGGAACGTTCCGGGAACGTTACCGCTGGCGGCGAGGCCAGAAGGCGGCCGCGATGAGGAGCAGGAGCGGGCCGGAGTTAAGGTCGGTGGCCGAGCCGCTTCCTTATGCTCGTTACGTGCAGGGGTCCGTGACCGTACATATCGATGCGCCGGCCGGGCGGGTCTGGGAGCTGGTCAGCGACGTCACCCGGATCGGGGAGTTCAGTCCCGAGACGTTCGAGGCGGAGTGGCTGGACGGGGCGGACGGGCCGCGGGCCGGGGCGCGGTTCCGCGGTCATGTGCGGCGCAACGGAGTGGGCCCGGTGTACTGGACGACGTGCACGGTGCTGGTCGCCGACCCGGAGCGTGAGTTCGCCTTCGCGGTGAACGGGCCGGGCGGGACGACGGTCAACACGTGGCGGTACCGGCTGGTGCCGGGGCCGGACGGGACCGGCATCGACGTAACGGAGTCGTTCCAGCTGCCTCGTAACCCGCCGACCGTCCTGTACTGGCTGGTGGCCGGGCCCTTCCGGCTGCGGACCAACCTCAACGGGATGCGCGCCACCCTGGAGCGGATCAAGGCCATCGCCGAGGAGCGGCCGCCCCGCTGACTACACGGGCGCCGCGATGACGGGGGTGGTGGTCGGGCTCGACGTGCCGCCGGCCGGCTCGACGGTGATCCCGATCCGGTCGCCGGGTTCGACGCCCGAGGCCAGCACCGGGCCGGCCTGGCCGGTCCCGGACAATAGCCCTACGGAACGGGCGCCGTCCGGGCCGATCACCCACAGCTGGTAGGTCTGCGCGGAGGGCAGCGACCGCATCCCCGTGGCGGAGACGACGGCGGCCTGCCGGTCCGCGGAGACGACGACCGTGACCGTCCCGCCGACGCTGGTCCGCTCGGTCTCGGTCCGCGCGTCGGGCGCGGTGACGACCCGGCTGATCGCGGCGCTGGCGGTCGGGGCGCTGCCGGGCTCGTGCCTGGTCAAGGCCTGGGTGATGCCGAGGGCGACGATCACGACGACACTGGCGGCGGCGAGCGCGGCGGCCAGCCGCGGGACCTGCGCCCGACGCGGCGCGTGGCGCTGGGCCGGGCGCTCGGCGAACAGCCACGTCACCTGGGCCCGGCGGCGTTCCGGGCCGGGCTGGCCGCCCACGGGCGGCGGGAGCTGGCGGGTCCGGTAGGCGGCGGCCAGCACCCGCGGCCGCAGCTGCGGCGGCGGGTCGAGGGTCTTGGCCAGGCCGAGCCGGGCCGCGGTCTCGCGCAGGCCGCGCACCTCGTCCTCGCACAGCGGGCAGTGCTGGAGATGACGCTCGAAGCTGTCCCGTTCGGATTCGCTGAGCGCGTCAAGGACGTAGGCGCCGCTGAGCACGTGCGAGTCGTCCCGCATGACCTTCACCACTCCACCTCCAGGCAGTCACGCATCCTGATCAGCCCGTCCCGGATCCGTGTCTTGACCGTGCCGAGGGCCACCCCGAGCAGCTGAGCGACCTGCGGATAGGAGTAGCCGCCGTAGTAGGCGAGCTTGATCGACTCGCGCTGCAGTTCGGTCAGGCCGTCCAGGCAGCGGCGGACCCGCTGGCGGTCCAGCGTGGCGGCCACCACCTCGGCCACATCGTCGTCCGGGGAACTATGGTCCACGGCAGCTTTTTCCTCGCGGCGGGAGCTGGCGGTCTCCGACCGGACCCGGTCGACCGCCCGGCGGTGCGCGATGGTCAGGGCCCAGGCCGCCGGGCTGCCCTTGGCCGGGTCGAACCGGGAGGCGGTGCGCCAGACCTCGAGCAGCACCTCCTGGGCGACCTCCTCGGAGTGGGCAGGATCGCGCAGCACCTGCCGGACCACCCCGTAGACCGGCCCGGCCAGCTCGCCGTAGAGCAGCTCGAAGGCTTGGTGATCGCCCCGCGCCACCCGGGCCAGCAGTCCGGCCAGGTCCGGGTCGCGGTCGGTGTCCTCGGGGGGGCCATGGGTAAGCCGCACCGGTGCGTTCTGGGCCCGTCTCATGCCCTCCATTCGAGGCCCTTGCCGCTTTGGATTGCTCCGAACGCCTTCGACCTGCGCGAATGAAAGTCGCGCCAATCCGGTTCGCGGGACAGCTCCGAATGGGCGCCGTGATCAGGAAACAGGATCGGCACGATGAGTCGCGCTCCGTAGTCGGCGCGCTCGCGGCCGGAGCGCTGGCCGGGATACTGGCCGCCGCCGTGGCGCTGGGCGTCGCCGAGCTCGCCGCGGCGATCATCGGCCCGGACAGCGCACCGGTCATCGCGGTCGGCGAGACGGCGATCAACCTGACGCCGATTCCGGTCAAGGACTTCGCGATCACGCACTTCGGCTCGCACGACAAGCAGGCGCTGGTCGCCGGGATCCTGGTCATGCTGGCCGGGTTCGCCGCGCTGATCGGCGCGGCGGCGGTGCGCCGGATCGGCTACGGGCTGGCGGGGCTGGCCGTGTTCGCCGGCCTGGGCGTCACCGCGGCGCTCCGGCTGCCCGGGGCCGGCCTGCTCGACGTGGTGCCGACCCTGACCGGCGTGACCGTGGCCGCGGGGACCCTGGTCACGCTGGTCCGGTCGATCCGGCCCGCGGACGGCGGGCACGCCCTGACCACGGACGCCGTGATCGGCGACGGCTTGGATCGTGGACCGGACCGGCGGCGGTTCCTGGTGGGGGCGGCGGGAGCGGCGGCGGTTGCCGCGGCGGCCGGGGGGCTGGGCGGCGTGCTGCTGCGGCGGTTCAGCGTCGCCTCGTCCCGGGCGCAGGTCCGGCTGCCCGCGGCGGCGGTGCCCGCGCCGGGCGTGCCGGCCGGGACCGACCTGCGGATACCGGGGCTGACGCCGTTCTTCACCTCGAACGCCAGCTTCTACCGGGTCGACACCGACCTGGTGCTGCCGCAGGTGGCGCCGGAAACCTGGACGCTGCGGATCGACGGCATGGTGGACCGAGAGATCGAGCTCAGCTTCGCCGAGCTGCTGCGGATGCCGCTGACCGAGACCGACATCACCCTGGTCTGCGTCTCGAACCAGGTCGGCGGGACGTACGCGGGCAACGCCCGCTGGCTCGGCGCGTCGCTGCCCGCGCTGCTGCGCCGGGCCGGGATGCGGGCGGGCGCCGATCAGGTGCTCTCTGCCGCTACCGATGGGATGACGATCTCCACCCCGCTGGCCGCGATCATGGACGGCCGGGACGCGCTGCTGGCGGTGGGCATGAACGGCCAGCCGCTGCCCATCGAGCACGGGTTCCCGGCCCGCATGGTGGTGCCCGGCCTGTACGGCTACACCTCGGCGACCAAGTGGGTCACCCGGCTGACCGTGACCACGTTCGCCGCGCAGCGGGCCTACTGGACCCAGCGCGGGTACGCGGCCGTGGCCCCGATCCACACCGAGTCGCGGATCGACGTGCCCAAGCCGCTGGCCCAGGTCGCCGCCGGCCAGGTGACGGTGGCGGGGGTGGCCTGGGCGCCCGCCACCGGCATCGCCGCCGTGCAGGTCAGCGCGGACAACGGCCCCTGGCACCCGGCCCGGCTGGCCGCCGCCGACGGCATCGACACCTGGCGGCAGTGGGTCTGGACCTGGGACGCCGCCCCCGGGCTGCACACGCTCCAGGTCCGGGCCACCGACAACAAGGGCGTGACCCAGCCGTCGCGGCGCGCCCAGGTCTTTCCCAGCGGGGCCACCGGCTGGGACTCGGTAGTGGTGACCGTCACCTGACCGTCACCCCTTAGGTAACACATAGGAGAAATCATGAAGATCCGTCTGCTAGCCACCTGCGGCCTGGCCGCCGGCCTGGCTCTGACCGCGGCCGCGTGCAGCTCGAGCCCGTCCTCGTCGTCCGCGTCGTCGCCGGCTGCATCGTCGGCTGGGGCCTCTTCGGGGACCACCACCACCAGCGACTTCGGCCCGGGCTGCGCCTCGGTGCCCAAGAGCGGCGCCGGCAGCTTCACCGGCATGTCGACCGCGCCGGTGGCGACCGCCGCGTCGGCCAACCCGGTGCTGTCCACCCTGGTCACCGCGGTCAAGAAGGCTGGCCTGGTGGACACGCTCAACTCGGCGTCGGGCATCACCGTGTTCGCGCCGGACAACGCGGCGTTCGCCAAGATCCCGGCCGCCACGCTGAACAGCGTGCTGTCCAACAAGGCCGAACTGACCAAGATCCTCACCTACCACGTGGTCGCCGGGCGCTACACCCCGGCCCAGCTCGCCGCGGGCACCCCGCTCAAGACGCTGGAAGGCGGCACCGTCGCCCCGGCCCTGATGGGCAGCACGTACGAGGTCAACAGCGCCGACGTGGTGTGCGGCAACGTGCAGACCGCCAACGCGACCGTCTACATCATCAACACCGTCCTGATGCCGCCGTCGTCCTGACCGGGCGCTGACACCACGGACCGTTCGGCCAAAAATAATGACCATGAAGCCGAACGGTCCGTGGTGTTACGGCCCCGGCCGCAGATCACGCGTGAATACCGTGATCGCGGTTTGGTATCCGTAACCCCGCTGTGGCCAACTGTTCACCCGTTAGACAGCCTGGATCTGCCTGGCACCCAGGAGAATCTTCTAGCAGACCGGATACGCGCAGGCAGAGTGGGGTGGTCAATGGCCGGGACCTTCCCGTCGCGAGCCGATGGCTAGCACCCGTTCGTTCCCGAGTCGCGGTGTCTTGCGCCGGCCCAGGTTCTCGCCGGTTGACGTCGTCGTCTTCGTGGCCATAGCTCTGCTGTTGTTCGGCATCCTGCGCCTGGCCCACTCACTTAATTCCAGCTCCGCGAGCGCGCATGTCGCGGTGATCTCCACCGATCCTGCCAACCTGCCCTACTACGCGGCGCGCTCGCTGCTACGCATATTCATCGCCTTCTTCCTCTCGGTGGTCTTCACCTTCATCTACGCGACCGCCGCGGCCCGGAGCCGGCGGGCCCGGATCGTCTTGATCCCGATTCTGGACATCCTCCAGTCGGTACCGATCCTGGGCTTCCTGGCCATTACCGTCACCTTCTTCATCGCCCTGTTCCCGGGCTCCGAACTCGGGCTGGAATGCGCGGCGATCTTCGCCATCTTCACCTCGATGGCCTGGAACATGACGTTCAGCATGTACCACTCCCTGATCACTCAGCCGGTCGAGCTGGACGAGGCCGCCCGCATGTTCCGGTTGACCAAGTGGGAGCGTTTCTGGCGCCTGGACGTGCCCAGCTCGATGATCGGGCTGGTCTGGAACGGGATGTTGAGCTTCGGGGGCGGCTGGTTCTTCCTGGCGGCTTCGGAGGCGATCAGCGTCGGCAACAAGACCTACACGCTGCCGGGGATCGGCTCCTACGTGGCGGCGGCCGTGGACAAGGGCGACATCGGCGAGGTGGGCATCGCCATCGGGGTGATGGTGATCCTGGTGGTGGGCGTGAACTTCGTGTTCTGGCGGCCGCTGGTGGCTTACGCCGAGAAGTTCCGGGTGGAGACGTCGGAGTCGGCCGAACAGCCCAAGAGCTACGTGCTGAACCTGCTGCGCGAGTCGAGCATCCCTAGCTACATCGCCAAACCGCTGAAGCCGGCTGGCCGCGTCCTTGACCGGGTGACCCGGCCGTTCGGGCTGGCCGAGTATCCGCTGCGCTCTCCCGAGTACAAGCGCCGGGCCGGCGACGTCGTGTTCGCGGCCGTGACCGGGGCCGTGATCGTGTGGGGGGTCTACCGGGGGGTGGTGTATTTTGCCCACACGGCCGGGTTCGGCCAGTTCGCCAGGTGTCTTTATCTCGGCTTTATTACTCTCGTGCGGGTCATCGTCGTCGTAGCGGTGTCCACCGTGATCTGGGTTCCGATCGGGGCGAAGATCGGACTGAGCCCCAGGCTCTCCCGCTACGCCCAGCCCGTCGTCCAGGTGCTCGCCAGCTTCCCGGCCATCCTGCTGTTCCCGTTCGCCATCGTCATCTTCCTGGCCCTGCACCTGTCCCTCGACTACGGCGCGATCTTCCTGATGGCCCTGGGCTCCCAGTGGTACATCCTGTTCAACGTCATCGCGGGAGCCAGCGCCATACCCACCGAGCTACGGGAGATGGCGGACCAGTTCCGCTTCCCCTGGAAGCAGAGATGGCGGGAGCTGATCCTGCCCGGAATCTTCCCGTACTACGTGACCGGGGGCATTACCGCCGCCGGCGGAGCGTGGAACGCCTCGATCGTGGCCGAGATCGTCACCTACGGAAAGCATCACCTGGTCGCCGGCGGCCTCGGCGCTTACATCGCGCAGGCCACCGCGAAGGGCGACTTCGCCGAGGTCCTCGCGGGAATCGTCGTCATGAGCTTCTATGTAGTGGTAGTAAACCGGCTGCTGTGGCGCCCGCTCTACCGCCTGGCGGAAACCAGGTACTCGCTTTGACCCTGACCTTGGGGGGCAAATGACCGACCAACGGCCCAGCACCGCCTTCGGCCCCGAGCCCACGGGCGACGTGATTCTCGAGGTGAACCACGTCAGCAAGAGTTTCACCACGCCCGCTGGCCAGCCGCTCCCGGTGCTGGAGGACGTCAGCCTCCGGTTGCACGAAGGTGAGATCGTCGCCCTCCTCGGCAAGTCGGGTTCGGGCAAGTCCACCCTCTTGCGCTGCATCGCCGGGCTGATCGCGCCGACCACCGGGACCGTGTCCTACCGCGGCACGCCGATCAACGGGGCCAATCCGGGCGTGGCCATGGTGTTCCAGAGCTTTGCCCTCCTGCCCTGGCTCACCGTCCAGGCCAACACCGAGCTGGGCCTGCAGGCGCGGGCCGTGCCGCCGGCCGAGCGCCAGAAGCGGGCGCTGGAGATGATCGACGTGATCGGTCTCGACGGATTCGAGGAGGCCTACCCCAAGGAACTCTCGGGCGGGATGCGCCAGCGGGTCGGCTTCGCCCGGGCCCTGGTGGTCCAACCCGACGCCCTGTTGATGGACGAGCCGTTCAGCGCCCTCGACGTGCTCACGGCCGAGAACCTCAGGACCGAGCTGTTGAGCCTTTGGGGAGGCAAGGACTTCCCCACCAAGGCCATCCTGATCGTCACCCACAACATCGAAGAAGCGGTGCAGATGGCCGACCGCATCTTCGTGCTGTCCAGCAACCCGGGCCGGTTCAAAACCGAGATCAACACCGACCTGGCCCGGCCGCGCGACCGCCGGGCCCCCGAGTTCGAGGCCATGGTCGACCGGATCTACCGGATCATGACCGAGCGGCCGACCCCGGAAGCGGGCCAGCAAACTACCGTGGTGGAACCGGGCCTGGCCTCCCCCAGGGACTATCCCCTTCCCCACGTCAGCGTCGGCGGACTGGCCGGCTTGCTGGAGATCCTCAACAACTTGGGCGGCCGGGAAGACCTGCCGCGGCTGGGCCGCCTGCTGACGTTCGAGATCGACGATCTGCTCCCTATCGTCGACGCGGCCAAGATGCTCGGCTTCGCCGAGGTCGCCGACGCCGACATCGAGCTCACCGCCGAGGGCAAGGCCTTTGTCGAAGCGGACATCCTCACCTCTAAGAAACTGTTCGCGACCGCGGCCGCGGCGCACGCGCCGCTGGTGCGAGCCATCTTGCGGGCCTTGGAAACGACCAAGGACGGCACGCTCAGCGAACGGTTTTTCCTCGACCTCCTGCAGGGCGGATTCAGCCAGGACGAAGCGCAGGCCCAGCTCGACACCGCCATCGACTGGGGACGCTACGGTGAGCTGTTCGACTACCGCGCCGGCGACGGCCAGTTGATCCTCACCCCGGCGGACGACATGGCGGCCTGAGTTCGCCGCGGGCAGCTGGCAGGATCTGGCGCGGGAGGCTGGGCGGGGTGGCGCGACGCCCCCACTCGCGGGGGTAGCCGAGCGAGACCTCCTCGAAGCGGACGCCGTCGTACCAGGTCACCCGCGGGATGTGCAGGTGGCCGTAGACGACCGCGGCGGCGTTGTAGCGCAGGTGCCAGTCGTTGGTACGGGTGGTGCCGCACCACTGCGCGAACAGCGGGTAGCGCAGGATCCGGGTGGGCTCGCGGACGAGCGGGTAGTGCGTGACGAAGACGACCGGGAGCTTTGGGTTCCTTTTGGCGAGCCTTTGCTCGGTGTACTCGATCCGGGCCGAGCACCACGCATCTATGGTGTCGTGGGGATCGGGGTGCAGCAGCGCCTCGTCGCGGCACACGATGCCCTTCTCGTACGCCAGCTTGAGGCCCTGCTCCTTGGTCAGCGCGCCGTCCGGACGGAACGTGTAGTCGTAGAGCAGGAACACCGGCGCGATCGTGACCGGACCGCCCGGGCCGTGCCACACCGGGTAGGGGTCCTCCGGGGTTCGGATGCCGATTTTTCGGCAGAGCTCGACCAGGGCCAGGTACCTTTGCTCGCCGCGCAGGTCGACGGGATCCTGGCGGCTGGTCCACAGCTCGTGGTTGCCCGGGGTCCACACCACGGTGGCGTATTTGTCAGCGATGGTGCGCAGCGCCCACTCGATGTCGGGGTACCGCTCCCCCACGTCCCCGGCCAGCAGCAGCCAGTCGTCGTCGTTACCAGGCGTCAGGCCAGCGACGATCTCCCGGTTCTGCGGGTGCGCCACGTGCAGGTCGCTGAGGGCCAGCAGCCTCGGGGTCGTCATCGTCGTCCTCACCTACGTGTTGAATGTCAATTATGGAACGACCACGGGTGGGGGTGTCTTCGTGCTTGCTGGGGTCCCCGGTCCGATTTAACGGGGGGCATAAGCGGTTCCGGTTCCTGACCGACGAGCTCGGCCCGTACGTGGACTGGGTGCCGTACTGCCCGGAGGTCGAGATCGGGCTGGGCACCCCGCGCGAGCCGATCCGGCTGACTTTTGACAATCGGCTCGTCAACCGGGGCGGGACTGCGGACCATACTTTGGCTATGGCCGCTCTCCCGCTGCCTGGCGCTGTTGACGGGTACGTGTTCAAGGCCAAGTCGCCGAGTTGCGGGGTGTGGGGTATTCCGCGTTACCGGTCTTCCGGGGAGGCGTCTGGTACCGTGGGGCCCGGGCTGTACGCGGGGCGGGTCATGGCCTCGTTTCCGCTGCTCGCGGTGGAGGATGAGGGGCGGCTGAACGACGCCGGGCTGCGGGAGGCGTTCGTGGAGCGGGTGTTCGCGGCCGCGCGGCTGCGTTCCCTGCTGTCCGGGGCGTGGCAGCCGCAGGACCTGGTGGCGTTCCACGCCCGGCACAAGCTGCAGCTGCTGGCGCACGATCCGGGCCGGTACCGTTTCCTGGGGCGGGTGGTGGCTTCCGGCGGTGCTGTTTGCGATTATCGGGAGCTGTTCCTGGCCGCTCTTGCTGCGCCGGCCACGCGCGGGCGGAACGCGAACGCGCTGCTGCACGCGTACAGCCGGATCGGGCGGGCGCTGGCCGCGCCGCGTCGTTCGGATCTGGTGGCGCGGATCGACGCGTACCGGCGGGGCGAGGTGCCGCTCAGCGTGCCCATAGCGCTGCTGGCCCACTACGCCAGCGGCGGCGACCTGCCGTGGCTGGCGTCGCAGACGTTCCTGGCGCCGTTCCCGGCCGAGCTGCGGCTGCGCCACGCGGTGTGAGGTTTCGTCGCGGGCGGGGGCCGCTCGGGCCCCTGCCCTATCTCCGGTCGGAGCCACATGCGCCGAGGTCGTGCAGTTGCTTGTCACATCGTGACGGCAACGTTGATGACGTAGATGGTCGCCGCGTCCTCGTCCACCTCGTACAGGATCCGGATGCCGGGCAAGCGCAGGCGATAGATCCCGCTGCCTCCCCACGCCACCGCCTGGTCAGGATTCGGCTGATCCGCCAGCACCGCCAGCGCCCGCCTGATCGAGGCAAAGGCTTCCTTGTCCTCGGCGCGGATCCGGGCCAGCGCCCTCAGCGCGGTCTCCTGCACGACGACGGTGAGGCTCATCGTGCACGGTCAACGTCCATCTGGTCCAGGGCGGCATCCAGGTCAGCCAGCGGGACGCCGCCGCGTCCCGCCAGCCGGGCCGCGTAATGGGCGGCCAGCGCGGCCTGGTCTTCCAGGTCGGCGAGGTCGTCGATGTTGATGATGGCGACGGAGGGCTTGCCGTGCTCGGTGATCGCCACCGGACGATGCGAATACCGGGCCCGGGAGACCAGTTCACCCAGGTGATTCCGGGCCGACGTCAGGCTATATGACTCGTCCATGACACAAAGTGTACACTTTGCACACTATGAGCCGCCAGCTAATCGGCGCGGTGGTCGGCGATGACCTCGGCTACGGTGCGGCGGCCTAGCTCGGCGAAGGCGGGGTTGGAGACCGTCGTGCATCTTCATCCGGAGCCACCGTAGGGCCCACGGGAGCGGCGCGGAAATACGTTTTTAACGTCGGGATGCGGATTGCCGGCCGCACCGCTGGCTCGCGGCCGAGCACGTGGCGCAGGACCGCCTCGAGCTCGGGGTGGCGGAAGTGGTGACCGGCGTTGATCAGCTGCTGCGGGCGGGCGTACTGGCTGGCCTCGGCGAGCTCGCGGGCGCCCTCGCCGCCCAGCAACAGGCGGGGACCGAGCGGGGGTACCGGGACCAGCGCAGGCCGGTGCAGGAGGCCGGCCAGCACGGCGGTGTAGTCGGCGTTGCGGACCGGGGCCGGGGCGACCGCGTTGACCGGGCCGGACAGCGCCGGGTCGAGCACTGCGCGCAGGTAGATGTCGAGCAGGTCGTCCAGGCCGATCCAGGCCAGCCACTGCTTGCCGCTGCCCAGCCGCCCGCCCAGGCCGGCCGCGAACAGCGGGTACAGCAGGTGCAGCATGCCGCCCCGCGGGGTCTGCACCAGGCCGGTGCGGACCTGCACGGTGCGCAGGCCCGCCTGGGCGGCCGGGGCGGCGGCGTCCTCCCAGGCGGCGACCACGTCGGCCAGGAACCCGTCGCCGCGGGCGCTGGTCTCGGTCAGCACCTCGTCGCCGCGGTCCGGTCCGTAGATCCCGATGGCCGACGCGGTGACGAACGCCCGCAGGCCCGGCGCAGTATCGGCCGCGAGCTCGGCCAGGCGGCGGGTCGGGGTGATCCGGCTGTCGCGGATCTCCTGCTTACGGTCGGCGGTGAACCGCCCGCCGATCGACGCCCCGGCCAGGTGGATCAGCGCGTCCACGCCGCTCAGCAGGTCGGGCCCGGGATCTTCCGGCCGCCAGTAGCGCTCCCCCGCGTGCCGGGGCAGCCGGCGGACCAGCCGGATGACGTGGTGCCCGCCGGTGCTCAGCAGCGCGGTCAGCGCGGTGCCGACCAGCCCGCCGGATCCGGTGACCGCGATGGTCAGCGGCTCCGGGGACAGCTCCCGGGCACGCGCCTGGGCGGCCAGGTCATCGGCCAGCTGCCGGTGCCGGTAGGCGAACATGGGCCGCAGCACCCGGGCCGGGAACGGCGTGTCGACCACGTCGGTGACGCGGGTGGCGCGCTGGCCGGCCACAGCGAACTGGTGGGTATGCCGCCACGGCAGCACCGCGGAGAGGGGAAAACTGGCCAGCGTGTCGGCGAACTCGTGCGGCGGGTCGTACTCGCCGGGCTGGTGGGCGGCCACCCAGCGCAGGCCGCCGGGCAGCCGCAGCACGGCCTGCCCGTCCCGGACCGAGCCGGCCTCCCGCTCCACCCGGACCGGCGGCCAGGGCGGCATCAGCCTGGTGATGGCGCCGGGCCTGGCGTGCCAGGCGAACACCTCATCGAGCGGGGCGTCGACGACGCTGGAGTAATTCAGTCCCATAATTGCGGCCCTCCCCGGCGCGCCATCGCCCGCCAGTCTTGGAAACAATACTAAACTACACTAAAACCTAGAGCTTAAACATCTACGGGGGTTCAGGAATGCAGCTACGCGAGGCCGCAGAGGCTCTCGGGGTGCACTACCAGACCGCCTACGCCTGGGTCCGGCAGGGCACGCTCCCGGCCCGCAAGACCGGCCGCGGCTACGACGTGAGCGACGACGACGTCAGCGCGCTGGCCGAGCGCCGGGCCTCGGGAACCCCGCCGCGGCCCGAGGTGCGGGTCCGCGACTGGTCGGTCCAGGCTGGCCGGCTATATGACGCGATCGTGTCCGGCGACGAGACATTGGCCCGGCATGATTTCGACCGGCTGGCGCTCGGCGTGCCGCTGATCGACCTGTGCGAGCGGGTCATCAGCCCCGCGCTGCGCCGGGTGGGCGACCAGTGGGCGGCGGGCGAGCTCAGCATCGCGGCCGAGCACCGGGCCAGCGCCATCTGCGAGCGGCTGATCGCCCCCGGGCTGCACCAGCCGCCGGGGCGCCCGCGCGGGATCGCGGTGATCGCCACGCCGCCCGGGGAGCGGCACGGACTGCCCGCGCTGATGGCGGCGGCCTGCCTGCGCGAGGACCGCTGGCTGGTCCACCACCTGGCCGCGGACCTGCCGGTCGCCGAGGTGATCGGGCTGGCCCTGGACACCGGGGCGGACCTGGTCGTGCTGTCCTCGGCGACCAGCCAGGCGGCCCGGGCCGCGCGACGGGCGGCCCGGGAGATCGGGTTCTCCGCGCCGCGGCTGCGGGTGCTGGCCGGCCGGCCCGGCGACAGCCTGAGCCAACTGCGCGAACTGGCCCGCGGGGTTGAGAGCGGGGCGGTCAGAGCAGGGAGAGGCGTTCGGCGAACGCGGTGAGCTGGTCGCGCTGCTCGGACAAGTCAGCCGAGGCGGGCCCGACCACTAGGCGATTCACCCCCTGATCGGCCTCCCGCGCGACGTCGTCGGCGGTCATGTCGATCGAACCCCAGCGGGTGACCTCCAGCGCACCGGGATCGCGGCCCGCGTCCCGGGCGGTAGCCCGCATCAGCTCGATCTGGCTGGCCCGCTCGGCGGGGGTGAGACGGCCGCCGGGGAAGTACCCGTCGCCACGCAGCCCGGCCCGCCGGGCCGCGGCCGGGCTCGATCCGCCGATGTGGATCGGGAGCGGCCGGCTGGGCTTGGGGAAGCTGCACGCGCCGGTGAAGGAGTAGAACTCGCCGTCGAAGCTCACGCCGTGCTCGTCGCCCGCCCACAGCAGGCGCAGCGCGTCGATCGCCTCGTCGGCGCGACGGCCACGCGTGGTGTAGTCGACGCCGACGGCCGCCGCCTCGCCGGGCAGGCTGCCCACCCCGATGCCCAGCAGGCGCATCCGGCCCTTGGACAGCAGGTCGATGGTGGCCAGCCGCTTGGCCAGCACCACCGGCTGGTGGTAGGGCAGCAGCAGGACCCCGGTGCCGAGCAGGATCCGCTCGGTCACGGCGGCCACGAAGCTCAGGCACTCCAGCGGGTCGGCGATCGGCAGGTCAGCCGGGAAGCTCACGGCGCCAAAGCTCGCGCCCGGGTACAGCGCGACGTGCTCGGGCACGTAGAACGACTCGAAACCGCAGGCCTCGGCGTG
>Ga0209693_10000655_pt1 | contig 14264 bp, 16 predicted proteins | sample HubBroMetageWRM3_FD_188345 | JGI IMG/M metagenome (GOLD analysis project Ga0209693, IMG submission 188345) | Warmed soil microbial communities from the Hubbard Brook experimental Forest, New Hampshire - Hubbard Brook CCASE Soil Metagenome WRM 3... | ecosystem: Environmental > Terrestrial > Soil...
TTCTGCAGCGGGCACTCACCGCCCTTGTCGCACATCGGGCAGTCCAGCGGGTGGTTGATCAGCAGCAGCTCCATCACTCCGTGCTGGGCCTTATCGGCAGCTTCGGAGCTGAACTGGGTGCGTACCACCATGTCGTCGGTCACCGGGATGGTGCACGACGCCATCGGTTTGCGCTGGCCCTCGATCTCGACCAGGCATTGGCGGCAGGCGCCGACCGGATCCAACAGTGGGTGGTCGCAGAACCGGGGGATCTCAACGCCGATCAACTCAGCGGCGCGGATCACCAAAGTGCCTTTGGGAACGCTGATTTCGGTGCCGTCGATGGTCAACGTCACCAGTTCCGGCTCGCTCACCCCGTCGCCGGTTTGGGTCTTGGCCGCACTGGTCATGAGCGCCGCTCTCCCCCGCAAAGCGGGAGGTGCCCCCACCTCATCGCACTCTCCCTTCTGCATCGTCACCGGCGCGTGTCATGGGCGCGTCACGCCTTTCCGTCCACCGTGAGCATGGAATCTCGGGGGTCGAACGGGCATCCGCCTCCTTCGACATGCGCGACATATTCGTCGCGAAAATACTGGATCGACGACGCAACTGGACTGGCCGCGCCATCGCCCAAGGCGCAGAACGACTTGCCGAGAATGGCGTCGGAGATGTCCAGCAGCTTGTCGATATCTTCGTGGGTGCCCTCGCCCGTTTCCAGCCGTTCATAGATCTGGTCCAGCCAGAAGGTGCCTTCACGGCAGGGCGTGCACTTACCGCAAGATTCGTGCTTGTAGAAGTAGGTCCAGCGTTGCACGGCGCGCACCACGCACGTCGTCTCGTCGAAAATCTCCAACGCCTTGGTGCCCAGCATCGAACCGGCCGCGCCCACGCCTTCGTAGTCCAGCGGTACGTCGAGGTGCTCGTCGGTGAGCAGCGGAGTCGACGACCCGCCCGGTGTCCAGAATTTCAGCCGGTGTCCGGCCCGCACCCCGCCGGCGTAGTCGAGCAATTCCCGCAACGTGATGCCCAGCGGCGCTTCGTACTGGCCCGGTCGCGTCACGTGCCCGGACAGCGAATACAGCGTGAAACCGGGCGATTTCTCGGTGCCCATCGACCGGAACCAGTCCACGCCGTTGAGGATGATCGGCGGAACGCTGGCGATGGTCTCGACATTGTTGATCACCGTCGGACAGCCGTAGAGTCCGGCCACCGCAGGGAACGGCGGACGTAGCCGGGGCTGGCCGCGGCGGCCTTCCAGCGAGTCGAGCAACGCCGTCTCCTCGCCGCAGATGTAGGCGCCGGCGCCGGCGTGCACCACCAGCTCCAGGTCGTAGCCGGACCCGGCGATGTCGCGGCCGAGGTAACCGGCGGCGTAGGCCTCGGCGACCGCGTTCTGCAGGCGCCGCAGCACCGGCAAGACTTCACCGCGGACGTAGATGAAAGCGTGGCTGGCCCGGATCGCGTACGACGCGATGATGACACCCTCGACCAGGAGGTGCGGGGTGGCCAGCATCAGCGGAATGTCTTTGCAGGTACCGGGTTCCGACTCGTCGGCGTTGACCACCAGGTAGTGCGGCTTGGCCGCCCGACCGCTGTCGCCCTGCGGGATGAACGACCACTTCGTCCCGGTCGAGAAACCCGCCCCGCCGCGGCCGCGCAGGCCGGAGTCCTTGACCGCCTGCATCACCTGATCCGGCCCCATCTCCAGGGCTTTCTGCAGAGCCTGGTAGCCGTCGTTGCGGCGATAGGTCGCCATCGTCCACGACTCTGGGTCGTCCCAGTAACGGCTCAGCACGGGAGCCAACGGTGTTTGCGGCCCCATTACTGACCTTCCGCTGCGTTGTTGGCCGGTGGCGCCGTCATGTCGTGTTCCTTGGCAACACGAAGCCCGGCCAACGTGGCCGCACCGGCGCCGCCTTGGCCTTCGTCGGGACGCGGGTCGGGGAAACCGGCCAGGATCCGCTCGGTCTCCTTGAACTTGCACAGCGGAGCGCCGCGAGTCGGCGCCGGGGGTTGTCCGGCTCGCAGCCCGTCGACCAGCTTGCGTGCCGACTCCGGGGTCTGGTTGTCGAAGAACTCCCAGTTGACCATCAGCACCGGGGCGTAGTCGCACGCCGCATTGCACTCGATGTGTTGCAGAGTCACCGCGCCGTCGGCGGTGGTCTCGTCGTTGCCGATGCCGAGGTGTTCTTTGAGCGAGTCGAAGACGGCATCGCCGCCCATCACGGCGCACAGCGTGTTCGTGCACACACCGACCAGGTATTCGCCGGTGGGTCCGCGGCGGTACATGGTGTAGAAGCTCGCCACCGCAGCGACTTCAGCACCGGTCAACCCGAGCTGCTCGCCGCAGAATTCAAAACCGGCCGGGGTCACGTAACCGTCCTCGGACTGCACCAGGTGCAGCAGCGGCAGCAGCGCCGACCGCGGGCTGGGGTAGCGGCCGATGATCTCCTTGGCGTCGACTTCCAACCGGGCCTGTACCTCGGGTGGATAGGACTCCGGTGCGCCTTCGACGACGAATTGGCCCGGCTCTTCGGGCGGCGGGCCAAGGCGGATGAACACCCGCTCGCCGTTGGCTCCGGCGCCGGGAGTCTGCGCCCCCGTCACCGGTCCACCCCGCCCATGACGGGATCGATGCTGGCCACCGACGTGATCACGTCGGCCACCATCCCGCCCTCACACATCGCGGCGACGGCCTGCAGGTTGGTGAACGACGGATCCCGGTAGTGCACCCGGTAGGGGCGGGTGCCGCCGTCGCTGACCATGTGCACACCCAACTCGCCGCGAGGCGACTCGACCGCCACGTACACCTGGCCGGCCGGGACGCGGATGCCTTCGGTAACCAGTTTGAAGTGGTGGATCAGCGCCTCCATCGAGCTGCCCATGATCTTGGCGATGTGCTCCGGCGAGTTGCCCAGACCGTCCGGGCCGACCTTCAGATCGGCCGGCCAGGCGATCTTGCGGTCCTCCACCATGATCGGGCCGGGACGCAACTTATCCAGGCACTGTTCGACGATCTTCAGCGACTCCCGCATCTCCCTGACGCGAATGATGTAGCGCGCGTAGGAATCACACGTGTCTTCGGTGATCACGTCGAACTCGTAGTTCTCGTAGCCGCAGTAGGGGTCGCTACGACGCAGGTCGTACGGCAACCCGGTCCCGCGCAGACACGGCCCGGTTATCCCCAGGGCCATACACCCGGTCAGGTCGAGATACCCGACGCCCTGGGTACGGGCTTTCCAGATGTAGTTGTCGTTGAGCAGGTTTTCCATGTCGTTGAGCCGACGGCCTAGCAGTTTGACGAGGTCTTTGATGTCGTTGACGGCGTCGGGTGGTAGATCCTGGGCGAGTCCGCCGGGCCGGATGTAGGCGTGGTTCATCCGCAAGCCGGTGATCGACTCGAACAGGTTCAGGATCAGCTCGCGTTCCCGGAACCCGAGGAACATTGCCGTCATCGCACCCAGTTCCATGCCGCCGGTCGCCAATGCGACCAGGTGCGAGGAGATCCGGTTGAACTCCATCATCATCACCCGGATGACGTTGACGCGTTCCGGGATTTCGTCAGTGATCCCGAGCAGCTTCTCCACGCCCAGGCAGTAGGCGGTTTCGTTGAAAAACGGTGACAAGTAATCCATTCGGGTCACGAACGTCACACCCTGGGTCCAGTACCGGTACTCCAGGTTCTTCTCGATCCCGGTGTGCAGGTAGCCGATTCCGCAGCGGGCATCGGTGACCGTCTCGCCTTCGATCTCCAGGATCAGCCGCAGCACGCCGTGGGTGGACGGGTGCTGAGGTCCCATGTTGACGACGATGCGTTCACCGGGTTCGCCCTTGCGTGCCGCCTCGACGATCTGTTCCCAGTCCTGGCCCACGACAGCCACCAGGGTTTCTCCGCCGGTGCCCTCGCCGTTGGGGGCGGTGGTCTCGCTCATCAGTTGTAGGCCCTCCGCTCGTCGGGCGGGGGAATCTTCGCGCCCTTGTACTCCACCGGGACGCCGCCGAGCGGATAGTCCTTGCGTTGCGGGTGTCCTTGCCAGTCGTCGGGCATCTGGATGCGGGTCAACGACGGGTGGCCGTCGAAGATGATGCCGAAGAAGTCATAGGTTTCGCGCTCGTGCCAGTCGTTGGTGGGGTAGATCGTGAACAAAGACGGGATGTGCGGATCACTGTCCGGCGCAGCCACTTCCAGCCGAATGCGACGCCCATGGGTGATCGATTTCAGCGGATACACAGCGTGCAGTTCGCGTCCGGTTTCGTGTGGGTAGTGCACGCCGTTGACGCCCAGGCACAATTCGAAGCGCAGCTGCGGATCGTCGCGGAGTCGCCCGGCCACCTGCGGCAGTAGCTCGCGGCGCACGTGCACCGTCAGTTCGTCTCGAAAGACCACGACTTTCTCTATAGCGTCTGCGAATTCGACGCCGTCGACCTTCAACGCCTCGGCCAGCCGATCGACAACCTCGTCGAAGTATCCGCCGTAGGGCCGGGGACTGCTGTCGTCGATCGTGACCTGGCGTACCAGCCGTCCGTATCCCGACGTGTCACCGGTGCCGTGGACGCCGAACATGCCTCGGCGAACGTCGATCAGCTCCGGGTCGGACTGGTCGGCGGCGACGGGAGATCCGCCCACCTCGCTGGCTGCCCGCTTCGGGTCGTGCTCCGGTGAACTCACCGGAGCAGTCCGCGCATCTCGATCGTCGGCCTGGCGGCCAACGCCGCCTGTTCGGCTTCGGCGATGGCCAGCTCGCGGTTGACGCCCAACGGCATCTCCTGAATCTTGTCGTGCAGCTTGAGGATTGCGTACAACAGCATCTCCGGACGTGGCGGGCAGCCGGGCAGGTAGATGTCTACCGGCACGACGTGGTCCACGCCCTGGACGATCGCGTAGTTGTTGAACATTCCGCCCGACGACGCGCACACGCCCATGGCCAGCACCCATTTAGGCTCGGCCATCTGGTCGTAGATCTGACGCAGCACCGGCGCCATCTTCTGGCTGACGCGGCCGGCCACGATCATCAGATCGGCCTGCCGTGGTGTCGCCGAAAACCTCTCCATGCCAAAGCGTGCGATGTCGAACCGGGGGCCGGCGGTGGCCATCATCTCGATCGCACAGCAGGCCAATCCGAATGTCGCCGGCCACAACGAGTTCTTGCGGAAATATCCCGCCAGTTGTTCGACGGTCGTCAGCAAGAAACCGCTCGGCACTTTCTCCTCGATGCCCACGTCTTACCTCAATCCCAGGTCAGGCCGCCGCGGCGCCACACGTATGCGTAGGCCACGAAGACCGTGAGCACGAACACCACCATCTCGACCAGCGCGAATACCCCCAGCTTGTCGTAGCTGACCGCCCACGGGTACAAGAACACGATTTCGATGTCGAAGACGATGAACAACATCGCTGTCAGGTAGTACTTCACCGGGAACCGCTGCCCGCTGCTTGCGTGCGGCGCGTTGGCCGGCTGGTCGCTGGGTTCGATCCCGCATTCGTATGCCTCCAGCTTCGCCTTGTTGTAGCGCGAAGGGCCGGTGATCTGAGCGATCGCGACCGAGCCGATGGCGAACGCAGCGGCGATTCCCCCAAGCACCAGGATGGGTAGGTACAGATTCATGCCGCGAAGACGCTCCCTCACTGTGGTCTATGGGCTGACTGTGAGCGCAACCACAGCCTAGCGATCTCCTGTGGTCCCGCGCTCAGCAGTCTAGATGTGACCTCAACCACAGCCGGGTGGGTGGTCGCCCGGTCGAAGCATACAACGGCCTGGCGGCTATTCGTGATTCACGAGTTGCCAAGGGCGCAAAGCTATTTCGCTTATTGACGAGGCCCAGAGGGATCGGGGCCGAGGGGTTTTCAACGCGCTCGGCGGTCGGTTCCGCTTGGGCTCTGGTCCCGGTTGTTGAGCTAGTGGACCGGAGGGCGCAGCAACTCGAGCACGGTTCGGCTGAGCCGAATCGGGTCGATCGGCTGCGAGACCGATGCCTCGGCGCGTGACCAGCTGGCCAGCCAAGCATCGTCGCGCCGCCCGGTGAGCACCACGATCGGCGGTCCCTGCTCGATTTCGTCTTTCAGCTGCTTGGCGATGCCCATGCCGCCTTCCGGGGTCGCCTCGCCGTCGAGAATGGCCAGATCGATGTCTCCGGCGTCCACCCGTTGCATGACGACCGGTCCGGTGGCCACTTCGACGTAGCTCAGCTCGGGTAGCTCCGGGTGCACCCGTTTGCCCAACGCCAGCATGACGTCCTGCCGGGTCTCGGCGTTGTCGCTGTACACGAGGATGCGCAGTGGGCTGGTGTCAGGCACGGTGCAGATGGTACTGCCCAGCGACGATGCGGGCTTACCGTGGCGCCCGCACGAAGCACGCGTCGGCCGAAGCTGTCGCCGTCTTGCCGATCATGCCGAGCCGGTTCCAGCCCAGGCCGAATTGGGCCCGGTCGACCTCGGTTTTCGCCGATACCCGCACCGAACCGTCGTCGAGCAGGATGATCCGCACCGGCAGCGGCACTGGGGCGGTGACTCCCTTGATGCTGAGGGTGGCCCGTAGATCGGCGGCGTTTCCGGAGGTCGGCTCTACGGCGGTAACGACGACGCTGATCTCCGGGAAGTGCTCGGCGTCGAAGAAATCGGCCGACCGCAGATGCTCGTCGCGTTTACCGATTCCGGTACGCAACGACGCCACCCGGATGTCGAGGCGGCCGAAGATGGCGCCCTTGCCGGTGATCTGGCCGTCACCGTTGAACTCGGTGAACCGGCCTTTGACGCTGATCAGGCCCCACATGTTCCTGATCTTGAAGCTGATCGTGGACTTGTCCGCAACGAGATTCCATACCCCTGCGGTGTCAGGATCGCTCAGCAGTGTTTCCACGGTGGTCATCTGCGCCGCTCCTCCTCATCGCCTCGCTCTGCATCGTCGCCGGCGCGGGTCATCTGCGCCGCTCCTCTCCCCCGCAAGCGGGAGGTGCCCCCACGTCGCTTTCTCGCTCTGCATCGTCGCCGGCGCGGGTCATCTGCGCCGCTCCTCTCCCCCGCAAGCGGGAGGTGCCCCCACATCGCTTTCTCGCTCTGCATCGTCGCTGCCGCGGGCCATCAGCACCTCCGTTGCCGGTTAGCTGATCAGCGGCGCGAGTTCGGCTGGGTCGAAGTACTCATCGATTCGGCTGATTAGGCCGTTGATCCCCAACTTAATCACGATGCACACACGCAGGGCGATCGATCCGCCGTTGCGGCCGGTGGCGTGCAGGATGTGCTGCTGGACGAAACCGTCGGGGAACAGCTGGCGGTCCACGATCTCGTAGCGGCGGTGCGTGCTGACATCGATGAACCAGCGCAGCACCTTCAGCGCACGCTCTTTGTCGTTATCGCGGCGGGCGCCCACTCGCCATACCGCGATGTCGTCATCGAACAGCTGGCGCAGCGTCGTCTCGTCGCTTCGCTCGATCGCCGCGAACAGCTGATCGGCCACCTCGGCGATGACGTGCTGACTGTGGCCGGAGCCGGTAGCGGTCATTGGGAGTCTTTCTATTCGCTCTCGTAACCCGGATGCGCGACCGATAGACGGTGACTCACCAATGCACGCAGAGCCGGTTGCACCGGCTCGCTGCGATCGTCCAGCACGCCCGCCCGAATAGCGGCGGCCAGCTGGGCTTCATCGTCAAAACCGAGGCCGGTTAGGGCATCCGTGACATCGTTGGCCGAGTCGGCGAGCAATTCACGCTCGACGATGCGCAACACATTGGCCGCAACCCGTGCATGGAAATTGACCTGACCGGCGGTCGACTCCCGGACATCGGTCTCGAGGAATTCGGCGACCGCAGCGACAAGTTCAGCCGCGGTGGGGCGGCCGTGCAGTGGGTTGCTGGAAGCGGCCCCCGCCGTCATCAGGTCGCAGGCGCCTCGGGACCGCGATCCACCCCGGTACGCAGCTTCACCGATGCGGAGTAAGCGAGCGTGCGGAACCGCAGCACCGGATCATTCGAGGGCTCGATCCCGTCGGTGACGCGCATGGGGTCGAATACGACGATGTCGCCGCCATGCTCGCGTTCCGTCTCGATGCCGGTGATGGTCAGGGTGCCGACGGTGACGGTTTGGCTGCTGTGCCACGGTCTGGATGGGTCGACGGTGGAATCGCCGTCCCCGGCGATCTGAACGTCGTAGGCGAACCGGACCGGTTCCGACGCGAGGCGCTCGTCGAGTTCTTCGATCAAGAAGTTCGCGCTCTTCTCCGCAGCGACCCGCGGCGGCAGAAACTCTTCGCCCGCGGCCGGAAGCAGGTGGTAACGAACGAATCGCGCGCTCCCGTCGGCGGCGACCCAGCGGAAGGCGTGCAATCCGTGGTACTCGACGGTGGCGTAGCTCGTCGGCACTTTGTTCGCGGCCTGCAACACGGGCAACGCGGCCAAGAAGCGGGGGTGGGTGGCGATGTATCCGGCGAGGCGCAGCGGAGCGGTAATGCCGGGGCGCATTGCACGTAAGAGGGCGATGAAGCCATCGGGGGTGGCGGACGGGAACAGCTTTGCGGTCTGCGTCGACACGTCGGTGGTCGACCCGTCCGGCAGCGTGAACTTCACCGCCATCCCACGCACTCCCGGAGCCCCGTCTGGCTGCGCCGGGTTGCCTGAGCCGTTGGAGAACCGGATCAGCGCGGGTACGGCTGAACCGTTGAGGTGCGCAGCACGGGAGAGTTTGGCGGCCTCGTCGCTGGCGGTGAATGTGCCGCGGTAGAGCTTGCCCTTGGCGTGCAACGCCCGGTAGCCGGGTTGCGCCCCACCAGTCCCGCGGATGGTGTCGATCGCCTGATCAGGAGTAATCACAGCGGCATCTTAAGCCGTTAACTGGTATCCGGTGCAGGCTTATCGAGCAGGGTGAGCAGATCCCACTCGGTCTCGCAGACTCGCCGGCCGATCGCAGCCAGCTCCACCGAACGGGTCTGTCCGCTCAGGTGGCGCTCCGCCTGGTAGCGGCAGATCACACCCCAGCGCAGCGTGGCCAGGACCAACCACCAGTGAAATGCCACCCGATCGACCGTGGCACCCCCGGCCTGTTCGTAGGCGCAAAGAAAATCCTCGACGCTGCCCAGGCCGCCGGCGACGCGGTCGGCCGGAGCACCGAACCGCCAGGCCCGGATACAGAACCAGGCCAGGTCTTCATAGACCTCACCGATGTGCACCAGCTCCCAGTCCAGCACGGCCGCCAGCTTGGACCCGTCGACGATGAGGTTGCCCATCCGGTAGTCGCCGTGCACCAGGCGCGCCGGCGACGGCGCCGGCCGGTGGGCGGCGAGCCACCGGAAAGCCCACTCGAACGTGGCGGTGGTGTCGCCCATGGCGTCCAGTCGGCCGCGCCATTCGGCGAGTTGATCCTCGCAGTCCACGCCGGAGAGGTTCGTGTCGGCGCGGTGAATGGCGGCCAGCGCTTGGGCGCACTGGAGTAGTAGTCGTGCCCGGCCCGCTGCGTCCAGCTGGCGCTGAATGCGACGGACGATCGTCTCGCCTTTGATTTCGTCGCAAACCAGAAACGGGTTGCCGAGTGCGCCAACCGAATCATCGGCGACCAAAATGTGGGGAACTGGCGCCCCGGCGGCAGCGGCGGCGGCTTGAGCGCGGGCCTCGAGTTCCATGCCGGCGTGCACGTCGTCAGGTGGGCCGGTGCGAAGGATCAGCGAGCGGCGTTGGCCGCTTGCGACGGCTTCGAACGCCCAGGTGGTTCTGCTGGCACCGCCGGTCAGTGCGCGCAGGTTATCGATCGTGGTGCTAGCTCCGAAGGCCGTTTCCAGCACCCCGGCAAGTTTTGGCGCTAACTCGGCCGGATCTTTAATGACCGTCACTTGCTGCCGAACTTGAACAGCCGCTGCGCCACCCGCCGGATTTGAATTTCCTCGGCGCCCTCGGTGATCCGGTAGCGGCGGTGGTGGCGGTAGATGTGCTCGAACGGCTCGTGACGGCTGTAGCCGAGGCCGCCGAAAATCTGCATCGCACGATCGGCGGCGTCGCAAACCAGTCGGTTCGCGCGATAGTTGGCCATCGACACTTTGTCGGACACCTCCATGTGGTGGTTGCGGTCCAAGTGCCAGGCCGCGTACTGCACCAGCAGCCGTACCATCTGGGCTTCGGTCTGCAACTCGGCCAGCGGCCACTGCACGGCCTGGTTGACCGCCAGCGGCTTCCCGAACACCCTACGTTCGCCGGCATATTCGGCGGCCCGATCGATGCAGTACTGCGCTGCGCCCAGACTGCTGGCCGCTTGCCGAATTCGGTTTTCGTGCAAGAACGTTTGCGCAACCTCCAGCCCGCGATCCACCTCACCGAGTACCGCGTCGGCGGGCACCCTCACATCATTGAGCTCGACTTCGCCGTGATCGGTGGGCATGTTGAACGTCCACCAGTAATACGGGACGGTGAATCCGGGCGCGTCGGTAGGCACCAGGAATGCGGTGATGCCGCGGGCTTGTCCCGGCTCGCCGGAAGTGCGGGCGAAGATCAAGTCATGCGTGGCGCGGTGTACGCCGGTATTGAACCGCTTGGAACCGTTGATCACCCAGTCGTCGCCGTCGGGCTTGGCGTGCGTTTCCAGCCAGGTGGCATCGGAGCCGTGCTGCGGTTCGGTGAGCCCGAAGGCCATCGAGCGTTCCCCGGTGATCAACGCCTCGGACCATTGAGCGCGTTGCGCAGCGGTGCCGAAGCGTTCCATCATGATCACCTGCGGAAAGTTTCCGACGATCGATGCCTCGTTCTGCAAGTCGTTGTGCAGGCCAAGGCCCTTGTGCGCCAGATGTTCCCGGATCACGGCCATGTCGACGTTGGTGCCGTCGCGGCCACCCAGCGACGCCGGCAATCCGTAGCGCAGCCAGCCGGCTTTGTCGGCCCGTCGGCGCATCTCGGAGAGCAGGTCCTCCCACTCCCGGGTCGGGATGCCGTCGTGGTCCCAATCGGTGCGGGCATGCTCCCGACGCTGGTCGAAGTACTGCATGTTCTCGGCCTGCAGCGGGGCGATCTCACGTTCGATGAACGCATCCATGTCGGCGAGCAGCCCCGGAAGGTGTTCTGGCAAGGTGAAATCCACTGTTGACTCCTTAAGTGCCGTAAAGGGTCTTCTTCCAGACCGTCGACAAGGTCGCGATCGCGTCGTCGTCACTGATCTCGACGCCCAGGTTCCCAGCGCCAGGCGGCGTGACAAAAACGGTGGTGAAATTCTCGAACAACAAGGCGATGGCAGCGGCGATGTGCTCGGGATTGAGTTCGGATGCATAGCCGTGCTCCTGCGCGCGTAGCACCGAGGCGGCGACGATGTCCATGCCGAACCGCCGGAATTCGTTCTGGACGGCGGCGAACCGCTGCTGGGTCGCCGCCAGCTGCGCTACTGCGATCATGATCCCGATGTTTTGCTTGAACATGTTCCAGTAGCCGGTGACCACCGAGGTGAAGAACGCGTCGTCATCCGGGGATTCCGGCAGGTGCAGGCTCAAGCCGGACGGGGTCACGACGTCGTGCAGGAAGGACTCCGCGAGCGCGGCGAGTAAGTCCTCCTTGTCGGCGTAATAGCGGTAGAAGACGGCGGCCGATTTTCCGGCGGCTGACGTGATGTCGGCCAGCGTGGTGCCGTGAAAGCCACGTTCAGCGAACAGTTTACGGGCAGCCTGCTCGATGGCTGCCCGGGTCTGTCGGCCCTTGGCGGTCAGAGTCCGCGTGGTGTCCGGAGTCGGCATCAGGTCCGGATCCGGTCTCCGGCGCGCAGCAAGGCACTCGGCAAGTCGTGGCCGACAACCGATTTCGCTACTTTAGCTGCGGTAATAGCGGCCCGCAGGTCGATGTCGACGTCGATGTCGCTGTCCCGCAGCAGGTACACTAGGTCCTCGGTGGCGATATTGCCGGTGGCGCCCGGCGCGAACGGGCAGCCACCCAGGCCACCGACGGATGCGTCCAGCCGGGTGACTCCGGAGCTGACCGCGGCGTACGCGCTGGCCAGCCCGGCGCCGCGGGTGTTGTGGAAATGTCCGCCCAGCGGCAGCTCGCCGATGACCGGACGTAGTTGTCCGATAAGCGAACTCACCCTTCCCGGGGTGGTGGTGCCGATGGTGTCGGCGATCGAAAACCGGTCGACGCCCCGATCGCGCGCGGTGGCGGCGATATCGAGGACTCGCTGGGGTGGCGTGGGTCCCTCGAACGGGCAGTCCCATGCGGTGGCGACGATGACCTCGACGGTGACGTCGCTGTCGTGGGCAATAGCGACGATCTCGTCGATCTGGTCTGTGGCCTGCTTACTGCTGCGCCCGACGTTGGCCGTGCTGAATGCGTCGCTGGTCGACACCACGTATTCGATCGAACGCAGCCCCGCGGCAACGGCCCGCTTGGCACCATTGGGGCTGGCCACCAGGGCGGAGAACTCGATGTCGGGATAGTTGCGCAGCTCGGCGGCAAGCTCGGCGGCATCGGCCATCGACGGCACCTTCGACGGCGAGACGAACGCAGTGGCCTCCACCTCGCGCACTCCGGTAGCGGCCACGGCTGCCAGCAGTTCCAGCTTGGCCGACAAGGGGATTGGCTTTTCGATCTGCAACCCGTCGCGCAGCGACACTTCGCGGATATCCACGTGCTGGGTCATAGCACCTCCTCGGTGCGCAACTGCTCAAGCTCGTCGGCGGTCTTGCCGAGCAGCCCGATGTAGACGTCGTCGTTGTGTTGTCCGGGCCGCGCCGGGCCGGCGTTGCGAACACTGCCCGGAGACTCCGAGAGCACCGGCACGACACCTGGTCCCAAAACCGGCCGCGCGAGTCGTTCGTCGTAATGCTCGACGAGCATGTCGCGGGCCCGCAGCTGCGGGTCGTTGACCACTTCGGCGACCGTGTTGATCGGCCCCGCGATCACGCCGGCCGCGCCGAGGGTTTCGATGATCTCGCCGGGCTGCCGCTCGGCGGCCCACGCGCCGATGATCTTATCGAGTTCGTCTTGGTTGCGGCCGCGGGCGCCGTGGGTGGCGAACCGGTCGTCGGTGGCCAGTTCCGGACGGCTCATCGCTTGGCACAACCGGGCGAACACGGTGTCTTGGTTGGCCGCGATCACCACCCAGGAGCCGTCGGCGCTGCGGTAGATGTTCGACGGCGCGATGCCCTCCAGCCGGGTGCCCGACGGGCCGCGCACCACGCCACCGACGTCGTAGTCGGGAATCGTGGATTCCTGTACGGCCAAACATGATTCGGTAAGCGCGACGTCGACTACCTGGCCATGTCCGGTCACGCCGCGGCGGTACAGAGCGGCCAATGCGCCCTGGGCGCCGAACATGCCGGCCAGGCTGTCGCCGAGCGAAAGCGCCAGCCGGGGCGGTGGCCCGCCCGGGAAGCCGTTGAGGTGTCGCAACCCGCTGGCGGCTTCGGCCACCGAGGCATAGCCCGCCTTGTGCGCATCCGGCCCGGTCTGCCCGTAACCGGATACCCGGACCAGGATGATGCCCGAGTTGCGTTCGCTGAGAACGTCGTAACCCAGGTTCCACTTCTCCAGGGTGCCGGGACGGAAGTTCTCCACCACGATGTCGGAATTCTCGACCAGATCAAGGAACAGCTCGCGGCCGCGCGGCCGGCGCAGGTCAAGCGTGATGGCCTTTTTATTGCGCGCATGCACCGTCCAGAAAACGTGGTGCCCGTCGACTTCGGCCTGCCCCCAGGTCCGCAATGGATCCGGTGCACCGGGTGGTTCCACCTTGATGACCTCGGCGCCCATGTCGCCGAGCAGTCGGCCGGCGAACGGTCCGGCGATCAGCGTGCCCAGTTCGAGCACCCGGATGCCGTCAAGCGGCCCTGTCGTCACTCCGCCCCCGCGAAGTCATGTCGGATCAGCCAGTCGGTGACGATCTCGACGGCGTGGCGCAGCTTGTCTCGTTGATCCGGACCAGCGTAATAGTGGGTGGCGCCGGGGATTTCGTGCATCTCTTTGTCGGGATGGCCGATCGCTTCGAACAGCCGGCGGGTGTGGCTGGGTGTACAGGCGTCGTCGGCCAGATTACCGATCACCAGCGCCGGGATCGCGATGTCTGGCCCGCAGCTGACCGCATCGCCGCGAGCGTCGTCATAACTCCATTGCGACAGCCAGCCGCGCAGCGTCGAGAAGCGGGCCAGCCCGACCGGGCTCATGTTCACCACTTGAGGATCACCTAGATAGCACGTTCCGGGAAGCCGTTCGTTGGGATCGACCGTCGGGTCCAGCCAGCGCGGGTCGGCCATGGTGCCGTGTACGACGAAGCCGAACTCGTCATCGGGTCGGCCCGCAGCCTTCAGTTCGGCGAGCTTGTCCCTGACCCAAGCGGT
>Ga0209693_10000656_pt1 | contig 14262 bp, 10 predicted proteins | sample HubBroMetageWRM3_FD_188345 | JGI IMG/M metagenome (GOLD analysis project Ga0209693, IMG submission 188345) | Warmed soil microbial communities from the Hubbard Brook experimental Forest, New Hampshire - Hubbard Brook CCASE Soil Metagenome WRM 3... | ecosystem: Environmental > Terrestrial > Soil...
GCCGGACAGTCGTATGTCCTTGTATAGCGCATCACCCATGATCGCGACAGCACACACGTCGATACTGTCGGTAAAAATCGTCATGGCCAAATGGAACGAGCATCTCCTGATGATCACATTCTGATAATCGACCGGATCTCCATCATGGACCGCGCGTGTGCCGGCGCGTCAAGATAGGTCCTGCCGACGGGCCCCGCAGTTTTGCCGGTGGCCGACGGTTTTACCGATCGTTTTGCCGACGGTCTTCCGGTCTTCCCGGTGGCCGGATCGCCCAAATAATCCGAAACGACCCAACAAGGATCATACATGGACAGGATCGAGGCCGAGCTACTCATTCCCGGACACGGCGCCCCCATCAGCGACGGGGTGGTTCTCCTCGACGGGCCGCGGATCAGCTACGCGGGTCCGGCGGCGGTGGCGCCGGGGTCTCCGGGTGCTGCCGTTACCCGGGTTGCCACGGTCATGCCGGGGATGTGGGACTGCCATGGGCACCTGGTCGGCGCACGGCAACTGGACCTGAACCAGGTGGCGCTCGAACCCGCGCCGGTGCGTGCCGCACGCTGCGCGCGGGACCTGCGCGCCGCGCTCGACGCCGGGATTACCTCGATCCGCGAGGTGGGCGGGCTCGGCATCTTCCTGGCCAGGGTCGTCGCCGAGGGCGTGCTTGACGGCCCGGCGATCTACGCCGCGGGAGCGATCCTTTCGACCACCGGGGGCCACGGCGACCTGCACGCCTTCCCGCTGGAGTGGATGGCGGACGCCGGCATGGAGGGGAACATGGCGCGGCTTGCCGACGGTCCTGACGAGTGCGCGAAGGCGGTCCGCGAGCAGCTGCGGCGCAACGCCAGGGTGATCAAGGTGTGCGCGTCCGGTGGCGTCCTGTCCGAGGTCGACGACCCGATCCACCAGCAGTTCACGGTCGCCGAGCTGCGGGCCATCGTGGAGGTCGCCGGGCTCGCCGACCGGGTGGTCGCGGCGCACTGCCACGGCAAGCCCGGCATCATGGCCGCGCTGCGGGCGGGCGCGCGCACCATCGAGCACGGCACCTACCTCGACGAGGAGTGCTGCGACGCAATGCGCGAATGCGGCGCGATCCTGGTCCCGACCCGGACGATCGTCGAGAACATCCTGGCCTACAAGGAGGGCGTGCCCGACTACGCGCTGGCCAAGCTCGAGGCGATCGCCGACATCCACGCGCAGGCCGTCTCCCTCGCCTACTCGAGCGGCGTCACCATCGCGATGGGCACCGACATCGCCATGACCGGCCCGGACCGGCCCAACGCGTGGGGGCAGAACGGCTCGGAGCTCGGCTACCTGGTCAAGCTGGGCATGACGCCGCTGGAGGCGATCGAGGCGGCCACCGCCACCGGGCCGCTCACCCTCGGCCCGCAGGCGCCGCGCAGCGGGCAGCTCGTCGAGGGCTACGACGCCGACGTGATCACCCTGGACGCCGATCCGCTTGTCGACATCGGCGTGCTTGCCGACCCGGATCGCATCACCGCCGTCTGGACCAGGGGCCGGCAGGTCAAGGGCGCCGCGGCGGCGTAGTTGGGATTGATTCCGGTGCCCTGCAGTTATCCCTGTGACTAATGAGATCCGTCGGCGCCCTGTCCCGGCCGGAACGCTGTGGCAACGACCCGCATACAACCGGTACTCAGCCACAACGTTCCGGTCAGGGTTAGACGGGGAGGGTGAGGTCTAGCTCGTCGCGGAGGGGGATGCCGTAGCTGCCGACGGTGGGGATCTCGGGCTTTTGCTGGCGGGTTTGGTCGACCGCGCCGGGGCGGAGTTCGGCGAGACGGAATCCGCGGCGCTGGTAGAAGCGGAGCGCGTCGATGTTGTCGTTGGTGGTGGTGAGGCGGATCTCGCGGCCGCCGCAGCGGCGGGCCTCGTCGACGGCGGCCTCGATGAGCAGGGTCCCTATCCCGGCGCGCCGTTCGATGGCGTTGAGCGTGACTATCTCGAGCACGTCGCCCGCGAGGTGATAGGTGAGCAGCCCGATCAGGCGGCCGGATCGCTCGGCGATGAAGCCGGCCAGCTCGGCGGGCTGGAAGACGGTGCCGTGCACGGCCACGGCCTCCGATCCCCACAGCTCGGCGACCAGCCAGCTCAGCATCGGGCGGTCGCCCTCGCCGATCGGCCTGATCCTGATCCCCGGCTCCTCCACCCCGTCATTATCCCCGCCATTATCCTGCGGCTGGCCCCGGCTGCGGCTGGCGGTGGTCCGGAAGGACTGGTCCCGGGTGCGGGCGGTAAGATCGGCGCGACGGCGGCCGGGGGCGGCGCCGTCCCGGGGGAAGCGCACATTTTCACGTGCTGTTATTAAGTCGTTACGCAGAGGCATGTATTTCGTCACGGCGGCCGCGCTCTGGCCGGTTGATGATGTGCGCTTGGATGTCGCTGGGCTGTTCGGGGGCCCGGCTGGAATGCGCAGGCGGGGGCCGAGCATGAAATGGTTCTTCGAGCCGCCTTACGGCGGTGACGGATCAGGTACTGCGCCGCCTCATGGCGGTGACGGATCGGGTACCGGGCCGGGCCTGGATGACGGCGCAGCGCCCGGCCTGATCGGCCTGCCGGAGGCGGTGCGGCTAAGGCACGGCGTCAGGGTGCTCGACCCGCAGGCCGCCGAGGTGGTTCCCGGGGTGTCGTTCGACCGGGAGATCCAGCCGACGGTCTACCGGGCCCGGACGCTGCTGGTCCCCGGTGACCTGCTGCGCGAGCCGGCCGCGGTGGCCGCCATCAACCGGGTGCTCGAGAGCACGGGGATGAGGCTGGTCGCGCCCGAAGAGGACGCAGAAGAGGACGCCGGGGAGGACCGTGGCGAGGGGGCGCTCTTCGAGGTCTTGCGGGACCTGCCCAGGCCCGCGGTCCTGGCGCCGACGGGTACGGCCCCGGTGGTCGTTGACGCGTGGAGGGCGCTGCAGACGCTACGGGCGGCGGGCACCCTGCAGCGGGCGGGGGCTGACGAGGGGTTGCCCGGCTCGCGGGCGGGGGCGGACGAGGCGGTGCCGGGCTCGCGGGCGGGGCTGGATGAGGCGGTTGTGTGGCGGATCTCGCTGGAGCATCTGCTTGTTGGCTCGGCGATTACCGGGAGCCCGATCGACAACGGGCCCGGTGGGATCGCCGGGGGGCCGGGCGGCAGCAGCGGCGGCGTCGGGCCGACCACGACCGATTCCTATCTGTTCAGCGGCGGCGATCCGCGGACTCCGGTCGCCGTGGTCCTCGCTCCCCCGCGGCGCAGGTCGGCAGGGGAATGCCGGGCCGACTACGGGCGGCGTCCTGTGGTCGCGGTGCTGGACACGGGGGTGCGGGCGCACCCGTGGCTGGACGTGACGGGCGATCCTGGCGGCGGCTACGGCCTGGCCGCCGACGGATTCGTGACGGTGGACTACGCGATCCAGGACGCGATCAGGCGGGCCGGCGAGCGCGCGCGGGATCACGGCGATCGGCCACGGCAGGTGATCCGGGACCCGTGGGACGCCCCGGTCGCGGAGAACCCGCTGGTCGGCGAGCTCAGCCCGGCGCTTGGCCACGGCACGTTCATCGCGGGCATCGTGCGCCAGGTCGTGCCGGACGCCCGGGTCCTTGCCGTGCGGATCATCCATAGCGACGACGTCTGCTACGAGGGCGACGTCATCTGCGCCCTGCGCCACCTGGCCACGCGGATCGCGCTGGCCGCCGACGGCGACCCGGCGGCCATGATCGATGTGGTGTCGCTGTCCTTCGGGTACTTCGCCGAGTCCGCAGCCGACCTGGTGCTGACCTCGGGGCTGTGGCAGGCGATCGAGATCCTGCTCGATTTGGGCGTCGTCGTCGTCGCGGCGGCAGGAAACTACTCGACTAGCCGTCCGTTCTACCCGGCGGCGTTCGCCATACAGACCGCTCCCGTGCCGGTGATCAGCGTGGGTGCGCTGAACCCGAACGGGACAAAGGCGGTCTTCAGCAACGAAGGCAACTGGGTCACCGCCTGGGCGCAGGGCGCCGCCGTGGTCAGCGCCTACCCCGTGGACGCCAACGCCAGCCGCACCCCTGAGCTCAGGGTTCGCGCCTTGGCGCGGGCCGACCGCGAGTCCCTCGATCCCGACGACTACTCGGGCGGCTTCGCGGTCTGGAGCGGCACCTCTTTCTCGGCGCCCGGCCTGGCGGCGCTCGTCGCCGGATCGCTGCTCGACGGAGCGGCCCGGGATGGCCTGCGGCTGGACCAGCCGGGGGTGCAGGCGGCGCGGGAGCGGGCGGCGGCCGCCGTTGCGAACCTGCGGGGTGAGCACGGTGCCTGATCGCGGGCGGGTAAAGGTCCGGGCCGGCCAGCAGGACCGCGGCGAACGCATGGCGGAGTTGCTTGACGCGGCCAGAGGGGGCAGCGACGACGCGCTCAGCAGGATCGTGACCGAGCACAGCCCGCTGCTGTGGCACGTCGCGCGGGCTGCCGGGCTGAGTTCGGGTGACGCCGAGGACGTGATGCAGACGGTATGGCTGCGCCTGCTCGCCCACCTGGACGACATCCGTACCTCGACGGCCCTCACCGGCTGGCTGGTCGTAACGGCCAGGCGCGAGGCGTGGCGGGTCCGCGCCTCCGGGCGCAAGCAGGTCCCGGCGGGAAGCGAGGCCCTCGACACCCTGCCCGACCAGGGCACCGGACCGCAGGAGCAGGTCCTCATAGACGACCAGCGCCGCACGATGTGGGTGGCCATCGCCCAGCTTTCCGAGCGGTGCCAGGAACTGCTGCGGGTCGTCGCCTTCGTGCCCCGGCCGGATTACTCCGCGGTGGCCGCCGAGCTCGGCATGCCCATCGGGAGCGTCGGTCCCACCCGCGGCCGGTGCCTGGCCAAGCTCCGTGTCCTGCTGGGCCTGGACCCCGAGGGGAGTCTGACATGACGTCCTCGTCCTCGTCGTCGTCCTCGTCGTCGTCCTCGTCGTCCTCGTCGTCGTCCTCGTCGTCCTCGTCGTCGTCCTCGTCCTCGGCCGACGCGCCGCTCGATGACCTCGACCTCGGGCTGCTTGACCGGATCCGCGAGATGTACCAGGCCGCCGACCCCATGCCGGCGGACCTGCCGGAACGGATCTCTTTCCTGCTCGCCCTGCGCGACCTGGAGGTCGAGGTGGCCCGGCTGACCGCGGGCCAGGACCTGCTGGTTCCTGCCGCCCGTGGGACCGAGCAGAGCCGGACGATCACCTTCGACAGCGACAGCCTGACCATCATGATCCGGATCGACGCGAACCGGGACGGGACGGTGCGCGTCGACGGCTGGCTGGCCCCGGCCCAGCGCCGGGAGATCGAGATCAAGACCTCGGCGGATGCGCTGAGCGCGAGCAGCGACGAGCAGGGGCGCTTCGCCTTCGCCCAGGTGCCTAGGGGGATCGCCCAGCTGATAGTCCGGCCCGAGGGTCAAGGGCGGTCGGTCGTGACGCCGGCGCTCGTCTTGTAACGGACTCCGCCGGTTGGCTCGCGCCGAGCGCTCCCCGGCCTCGCTCGCCCGGGCGCAGCGCCTGGCCCGCGAGGCGCGCGAGCGTGGCCTGCGGGAGGGTAACGCAGGCCGCCCTGCGGTCGGCGCCCGCTACGTCCGCGCGGGTCTGCGGCAGCTGGGCTGGGCGGAAGACGGGGAGCAGCCCGACGCGCGCCAGGTGGCGGGGGTACACCACGCGCTTGCCGCCAGGCTGCTGATCATCCTGGCCGGATGGGAGTCCAAGCAGGGCCGGACAGAATACGGGCTGTGCCTGCTGGACCGGGCCGAGGCGCTGGTCGCGGCAGACGAGCGCGGCATCCTGCTGATCCAGCGGGGCCTGCTGTGCCTGCGTCGCGGCCGCACGGGCGAGGCGCTCGGCATGTTCGACGACGCGATCGCGCGGCTGGCGGAGAACCCGGCGGAGACAGAGAACCTGGCTTCCGCGCTGCTCAACCGCAGCCTCATCCGCTTGTCCCGCGGCGACGTCCGGCGGGCGCGAGCCGACCTGGACTGGTGCCGGCGGGTCGCCACGGACGGCGGGCACGATCTGATCGCGCCCAAGGCGCTGCACAACCTGGGCTACTGCGATCTGCTGGCCGGCGACATTCCCGCCGCGCTGCAGCTGTTCACCGCGGCCGCGGGCGGCTACCGGCAGGGCGCACCAGGCAACCTGCCGGTGCTCGCGGTCGACAAGGCCCGCGCGCTGATGGCGGCTGGGCTGGCCGGCGAGGCGGCCGCGGAGCTTGACGATGCGATGGCCTCGTTCCGGCGGCAGCGGCTCGACCACGATCTCGCGGAGGCGGAACTGGCCCGCTCGGAGGCCGCGCTGGCCGCCGGGGAGCTTGCCGTCGCGCGCCGGTGGGCGGTGGCCGCCGAGCGGCACTTCCGGCGGCTGGGCAACGAGGCCCTGGCCGAGCTGGCCGTGCTCACGCGGCTGCGGGTGCGTTCGGTTTCACCGGGTCGGCGCGGGGCGGGGACGATCGCCGCGGAGGCCGTGCGGGTGGCGGGACGGCTGCGCGGCTGCGGGCTGGATCACGACGCGGACCTAGCGGAGCTGCTCGCGGCCCGGGCACTCGTCGCGACCGGGCGGCTGGCAGCGGCCGGACAGCTGGTCTCGGCCGGACAGCTGGTCTCGGCCGGACAGCTGGTCTCGGCCGGACAGCTGGTCTCGGCCAGGCGCCTGGCGGAGGCCCGGCGGCTCGTGGCCGGGACGCGGCACGGGACGACGGCGCCGCTGGCGGTCGGCCTGCTGCGCCGGCTGACGCGGGCCGAGCTGGCCGAGCGGGAGGGGCGGCCGGGGGCGGCGCTGGCCGAGCTCCGGGCAGGACTGGCGATGGTGCATGCCAGGCGCGGCAGCCTTGGCAGCCTCGACCTGCAGACCGGCACCGCCGCCCTCGGCGCGGACCTGGCCGGGGCGGGCCTGCGGCTGGCGCTCGACAGGGATTCGGCGCCGCTCGTGTTCGCCTGGCTGGAACGTTCCCGGGCGCAGGCCTTCCTGGTCAGGCCGGTGCGGCCGCCGGCAGATCCGCAGGCGGCCGCCGCGCTGGCAGAACTGCGTCAGCTAGGCCACCTGATCCGCACGGCGGAGCTGGCCGGTCGTCTTGCCCACCGCGATCCGTCGATCGCCGCCCGCCACGCCGAGCTGCAGCGTGAGATCAGGGAGCACGGCTGGCAGGCCAGCGGCCTCGGCGGGGCCGCCGCGCAGGCCGGCCTCGGCGAGGTCAGCGCGGCCCTGGCGGCAACCGGGCAGGTCCTGGTGGGCCTGGCGGCTTGGCACGGGCGGGCGCTCGCCGTGGTGGCCGGGCACGGACCGGCGCGACTGGTCCGACTCGGCGATTTCGAGGCGGCCGCCGAGGCGGCCAGGCGGCTGAACGCCGATCTCGACACCCTGGCGGGCCGACGGCTGCCCGCCCGGCTCGAGGCCGTGATCAGGGAGTCGATCCGGCACCAGACGCGAACGCTCACGGCTGAGATCATCGAGCCGCTGCTGCCCTCGCTCGGCGACGGCGGAATGGTCGTGGTGCCGACGGGGCCGCTGGCGGGCATCCCGTGGGGCGTTCTGCCCGACCTGCACGGACGCGCGGTCAGCGTGTGCCCCTCCGCGTCGGCCTGGCTGGCCGCCTGGCGCCGCGGGCAGGAGGCGCCGGCCGGGGCGCCGCTGCTCGTCGCGGGGCCGGACCTGGCGCACGCGGACACCGAGGTCACCGAGATAGCCAGGTGTTACCCGGGATGCCGGCCGTTGCTCGGCGAGACGGCCACGGTCGGCGCCACCCTGCGAGCCCTCGACGGTGCGCCGCTGGCCCACCTGGCCGCGCACGGGCACCATGACGGTGACAACTTCCTGTTCTCCCGGCTCGACCTGGCCGACGGCCCGTTGATGGCCCACGACATCCAGCAACTGGATGCCGCGCCCCGGCACGTGGTGCTGTCCTGCTGCGACGTCGGGCGGACGGTGGTCCGTCCCGGCGGGGAGATCCTCGGCTTCACCGCCGCGCTGCTCTACGTCGGGACGGCCACGGTGATCTCCAGCGTCACCCGGGTGGCCGACTCCGCGGCCATGGACGTGATGACCGCTTATCACCGCTCGCTCGCGGCCGGTGCCAGGCCCGCGGAGGCGCTCGCCGAGGCCGCCGCGACGGAGGAGTTCAGCCCGTTCGTCTGCTTCGGGGCCGGCTAGAAGGGATCACGTTAACTGTGCAGCCACTCCTTGTCCCGGCCGGCTGACGATCGAAGCGACGGTCCGGCTCCGATCGCCCGCGTCAGGGTCAAGCCGACCGGATGGCCTGGTCCAGTGGTGGCGGATGATACGGGTGAAACAGGAAGCGAACAAAATTCCTAGAAGATCTTGGAAGATCCGGGTTCAGTGGAAATTCTGGTGGATCCCTGTCCCCCTTTTCTTCCGCAAAGCCCGAAAGTTCCACGATCTTTCCGGGTCGGCGGTCTAGAGAGGACCCAACGGCACATCGACATCGTTCGCGGCGCCCGCTCCCTCGCGGTGGTTGCCACTCTGGGCACGTAAGTTCACGCTTATGGGGCACTCGGACCGCACAGTCAGGTATAGCTGTGGGCTTGGTCGGGGTAGAGGTGGGTGGCTACTTCGGTGACGTACTGGCGGGCGGCGTCCAGCAGGACGGCGCGGGTGTCGGCGTAGCGCTTGACGAACCGCGGCAGCCTGCCGGTGGTCAGGCCCGCCATGTCCTGCCAGACCATGATCTGGGCGTCGCAGTGGGGGCCGGCGCCGATGCCCACGGTGGGGATGCGCAGCGCGGCGGAGACCTGCCGGGCGAGCTCGGCGGGGACCGATTCGAGGACGAGCGCGAACGCGCCGGCTCGCTCCAGCGCTCGTGCGTCGGCGAGCAGTTCCTGGCCGGCGTCGCCGCGGCCCTGCACCCGGCGCACGCCGCCGAGCACGTTAACGCTCTGCGGGGTCAAGCCGAGATGTCCCATCACCGGGATGCCCGCCCCGGTCAGGGCCTCGACCTGCGGCAGCACGCGGCGGCCGCCCTCCAGCTTCACCGCCTGCGCGCCGCCCTCCTTCAGGTGCCGGACCGCGTTGGCCAGCGCGACCTGCGGGCCCGACTGGTAGCTGCCGAACGGCAGGTCGGCCACGACAAGCGCGGTCTTCGTCCCGCGCACCACCGCCTGGACCATCGAGATCAGCTGGTCCATCGTCACGGGCAGCGTGTCGTGGTGGCCGAGCACCATCTCGGCACTGGTGTCGCCGACCAGCAGCGCGGCGACACCGGCCTGCTCGAACACGCCTGCGGTGAGCGTGTCATAGCTGGTGAGCATCGACCACGGCTCGCCCCGGTCGGTCGCCGCCTGGAGGTCGCGGATGGTGATGCGCCGGTCGGCTGGCCACGCCGTTTCGCTGGTCATGAGAGTTCCCCTTCTGGTCGCCACCACCGTGGTTGGCGCCACGTCCCATCGTTCACCACCGTCACGAACTGGGGAAGCGCCACGCTTCATCGGTACGCGGCCGACGCGGGTTTCCCGCGGCGGCCGGGCGGCTGGCACGATGTGGTGAGCAACCGGCCCTGGCTTGACACGACGAAAGGCGCGGCACGTAGATGACCGACTACACGACCATTCGCTTCGAGCGCCGGGCGGAGATCGGGATCCTGACGCTGGCCCGGCCCGCCAAGCGCAACGCGCAGAACCCGCTGATGTGGCAGGAATTGCAGGACCTGGGCCGCAGGCTGTCATCCGGGGAGACCCTCCGGTGCCTGGTGGTGACCGGGGAGGGACCGTCGTTTTCGGCCGGCATCGACCTGGTCGAGGGCATGGCGGGCTTGCTGGCCGAGTTGGCGGATGGATCCCCCGACGAGCAGGCCATGGCGGTCGGCCTGCAGGTCGCCAGTACCTTCAACTGGATACCGCGGCTGTCCTTTCCGAGCGTCGCCGCGGTCCGCGGCCATGCCTACGGCGCAGGGCTGCAGCTCGCGCTGGCCTGCGACTTCAGGATCTTCTCCGAGAACGCCCGGGTCGGGCTGATCGAGACGCGCTATGGCCTGCTGCCCGACATGGGCGCCACCGTCCGGCTGCCGCGCATCATCGGCGAGGGCAGGGCAAGGGAGCTGATCCTGCTCGGCGAGGTCATCGATGCCGCCGAGGCACTGCGGATAGGGCTGGCCAACCGGGTGGTGCCCGACGCCGACCTGGAAAGCGCGGCGGAGGAGTTCGCCGGCCGGCTGGCCGCGCAGCCGCCGCTGGCGGTCAGCGGAGCGCGGCGTGCCATCGACGCCGCCTGGTACCGCGACCCCGAGGCCAGCTTCCAGATCGCAGTCGAGGAACAGCTCCGCTGCGTCACCTCCGAGGACTTCAAAGAAGCGCGCCGGGCGTTGGGTGAGCGACGGACGCCGCAGTGGCAGGGGCGTTAGTCCTACGGCTGGGTTCCCCGCGGTGAACGGATCCAGGAAGCACACCCCGGTCGAGCGACATCGCCGATGTTGCGTGTGACCAGGCGCGTCGCACCATCCAGGACCCGCACGCCGGCAGCCGGGCAGGGTGCCCATCACCGGCCGGCAGCGGCTACGGCGGCGCGTCGATCCACGCGGCAGGCACCGGGGGCCGGCCGGGACGTTCGCCCCCGCTGGTCTGGCCGCCGCAGGCGAAGCCGAGGGATTGCAGCGTCCAGGCGGCGGTTGGACCGCCGGCCGCCGTGGCGGCGTACTCGCTGACCAGCAGCCGCCCGGTTCCCGGCCGGATGGTGCTGGCGAGGTGGTGGCGGACCAGGTCAGCACGGCGCTGCGGTGGCACGCAGCCGAGGAGGATGTGCACGTAGTCGAAGCGCTGGCCGTCCGGCGGGATCCAGTCGATCGCGTTGCCCAGCCAGATCCGGTCAGCCCAGTGCGGCAGCCGCCGCCGCGCGAGGCCGACCAGGCGGGGGGCGAGGTCGATGCCGTAGGGCTCCACGGCCAGGCCCCGTTCGGCGCACCAGGCGGCGACGGACTCCATCAGCAGGCCGTTTGCGCAGCCCACGTCCAGGAATGTCCCGTCGGCGCGGATCGCCTCGGTGAGGTGACGGCGGGCCTGCCGCCACGCTTGCACGCCGCCGCCGAACCCGGAGCCTTCCTGCGGAGTCTGGCCGCGCAGGTAAGACCGTTCCAGGGTTCGCACGTTATCGGCGTAAAAGGCCTGTTCGTCCAGTGCCCGGTAGGAGGCAGCTGCGGCGGCTACCGCCTCGGCCAGGACCGGCTGGCCGCTGGCGCGCAGCCGGCTGGCGGCTTGCTCGGCGGCGCAGAAGCTAAGCTCGGCCCTCGCGTGCGGCCGGTCACCGCGGTAGGGGGCGCCCTCGATCCAGGCGTACAGGTGGCCGCCGTCGATGCCGAACGGCCGGACGTGCTGGTAGCGGAACCCGGCCGTCTGCAGCGGCACCCGCAGCACCGTGTCGATCAGGTAGTCCTCGCCGGCGTGCACCTCGCCGGTGGGCAGGCCTGGTCCTTCGGCCCGTTCGATGAGCACGCACCGGCCATCGGGCAGGAACGGCACGAACGTCACCTGCCGGACCTGCTCCGCGGGCGGGTCGGTCTCGATCAGCCTGAACACAGCCTGGCAGGATAGCCGGACCCGCCCTCAGCCGCCAGCCCCGCAGCATAAGCTCCGGCGGCAGCGCCAGCGGACCAAGTATCGATGTGCCACGCTCTCATGTGCAAGACTAGCCATATGACCGAGCCTTATATGACTAACGGCCTTTTGCTAGCCTTCACGGATCTGCTCTATAACGATCGGGCTGATGCTGACGCTGCTGAAGTGACTTTCCACAGCACGGATGGCACTTTTCTTCAGCGCATTACGGCCGCGGTCAATGCGCTCCTCCTACCGCACCTGAAGCCAGAGAGATTCATCGTCATACCCGAGACTCCAGAGGACATGACACGAGAGGCTCTGGATACCCTTGTGCGGCCTGTAGCGGAAGGTTTCTTGCGGTCACACCCATCTAAGGACGAGCTACTCGCACAACTTCACCAGATTGCGCGCCGACAAGAAACCCGACCTTCCTGGATGCCCCGAACCGAGGACAGTCCAAGCGCCGATATCGACGATGAGGATGCAGACAATAGTTGCCAGCCTGTCCCGGTAAGCTTGTCCGGGTTCCCGGAGCTTGGCGAAGTGACGATCAAGGCCCCTGCATTCTATGGGGATCCGATGTACGAGGCCGAAAGTAACGAGTCAGCGTTGCTACAGATGGCGCTGCTTACCGTTTTCGGTGCCACTACCCCGAGCGCGCCCGGGCAGACGGTTCGCGGCGATTCGGCGGCTCTTGACGCACTGGTGGTCGCCGAAGATCGATGGTGGGGTCCGCCAGGGGCAGCGGAGACGCCGAAGACGGCGGCGGCCGATCCAGGAACCGCTGTTGAAGTACTCGCGACAACCCAAAGTATCGGGGGCGTGACCGTACAGGACATGGAGGACCTTGACGCTTCGGATACAGCCACAGACGTCCTGAGAAGTACTGGCTCATGGAAGCACGGCCCTCGAATCGTTGTGGACGGATGGCGCCCAACGGACGATTCCCGCGTTCGCTCGCTCGCCCGGGCCTCGTTCGCTGGATGGGCGGGCGAAACCGAGCAGGGGTTTGTCGCGGTCATAGCGAGTTCAGGTTGGGACGAGGATGCCGACAAGTATCCACTGGGCCACCGCCTGCATAGTTTTATTTTGTGGTGGGCAGCGCCGCAGGTGAGTGTGGCGCAAGACCCTGGAACGCTAAATCGAGTTGTCCTGTATTGCCCTGGGGAGGATGTGTGCCCACGCGGCGGCTGCAGGGTCACGCTGGATAACGAGCTATTGGCTGCTTTTGGACTCGTTGTCGCCGATGCCGACGTGACGGCATCGATTGCCGCTAACGCCGACTGGGCAGCGGAGGCTCATCGCGCATCCTTGCTCGGAACCGTTGATGACGATCCCGACGAGGTGCTGTCGGTTGCCGTCCAGCCCCTGCTCGAAGCTGGGTGGGAAGAGATCTCCAACAGTTCGAGCGAACTCGGCGACGTCGAAGTTCTGCTATCCCGACGAGAGCAGGTACTGGCAGTCGCTTACAGACCTCTAACGAGAGAAATCACGCTTGCCGACGGTCGTAGCGAGTTGGATTTCCTTTGTGAAATTCTTGCCGACGACGGATGCCTGACTGAAGGTCCTGAAGGCATCAGAAGGGTAAACAGAGCAGCGGCTGCTGAGACCTGGAGCGATTCAGCCCTGTCCTTGATCGAGAGATATCTGAGGAACGACCTTGCGGACAATCTGGCACTCATAAACCCTGTCAACATCCTCTTGGCGGGTATCTGGCCATGGGGTACTGGCGTGCCCGCCACTGACGAGGATCGAAGCCTAGTTCAACGCCAAGTGATGCTCTCTCTGTCCGCTACGACCCTCTTGGGAAGCTAGCTGATGTTCCACGGGCTAGTCGGCAGCCGCAGCGGGCAACCTCCGCGTCTGCTGGTCGAGTCGAGCAGCACCATGAACCATCCGCTCCCCCGAAGCTGCTCAGGAAGCCGAACTGTCGAGCCCCTCGAGTCCCGTACTCAAGCGATCGCTTGACTATTATCTGGCGGTGCACCATACTCAAGCAGGTGCTTAACAATGTGCTGGACCCGGAGCTGGACCTGGACCGGGTCTTCCACGCACTTGCCGACCCTGGGCGTCGGCGCATGCTCGAGCGGCTCAGCCAGGGTCCGGCGTCGGTCAGCGAGCTCGCAAAGCCGCTAGCCATGTCGCTCGCCGCTGTGCTGCAGCATGTGCAGGTCCTTGAGGCGAGCCGCCTTGTACGGTCACGGAAGCTCGGCCGCACCCGAACCTGCAGCCTCGACGCGGAGGCCCTGCGGTCGGCCGAGCGCTGGATCTCCGAGCGTCGCAGATTCGTCGAGCGGCGACTTGACCGCCTTGGCGAGTACCTGGCCGATACCGCCGACCAGCCGGGCAGCGGGCACGCCGGCCCGGCCGGACCGCATGCTCCGGCCTGAGACCAGGAGGAAACCCATGACAGAGCGTTCCGTAATCCACGACACGTTCGTGATCGAGCGGACCTACCCGGCCAGCCCATCGCGCGTGTTCGCGGCGTTCGCATCCAAGGAAGCCAAGGACGCCTGGGGCGACCCAGACGACACGGTCAAGGCCGAGCCGGCCACCGGCACGGTCGAGTTCGACTTCCGGGTCGGCGGACATGAGCGGTTCGGGAACGTCTATCAAGGCGTCAGCTACACGTACGACGCTTTTTACTACGACATCGTGCCCGAGCAGCGGCTCGTCTACAGCTATGAGATGTGCGCCGAAGGCGTGCGCATCTCGGTTTCTGTCGCCACGATCGAGTTCGTTGAGACGG
>Ga0209693_10000657_pt1 | contig 14259 bp, 12 predicted proteins | sample HubBroMetageWRM3_FD_188345 | JGI IMG/M metagenome (GOLD analysis project Ga0209693, IMG submission 188345) | Warmed soil microbial communities from the Hubbard Brook experimental Forest, New Hampshire - Hubbard Brook CCASE Soil Metagenome WRM 3... | ecosystem: Environmental > Terrestrial > Soil...
GGACCAGGGCGAAGATCAGCAGCAGCATCCCGCCGGTGCCGAGCACCGCTCCGGAAAAGTCAAATTCGGTTATCCGGAACGTCCTCGTGGTATCCCCCTCAAGCAGCCGGAACGTCGCGGCGAGGATGACCACGATGACGGGCAGGTTCACGAACAGCACCCAGCGCCAGCCCGGCCCGGCGGCCAGCACCCCGCCGAGGAAGACCCCGGCGGCCGAGGAGACGCCGGCCATGGCGCCCCAGGCGCCGAGCGCCCGCACCCGGTCGGTGCCGTAGCTGAAGGTCGTGGTCAGGATCGACAGCGCGGCCGGCGACATCAGCGCCGCGCCGAGCCCCTGGACGAGCCGGGCGCCGACCAGCGTGCCCGCGTTCGGCGCGAGCCCGCCGGCCAGCGATGCGAGCCCGAACAGCACGGTGCCCGCGACCAGCGTCCGCCGCCGCCCGAGCAGGTCGGCGAAGCGCCCGCCGAGCATCAGGAAACCGCCGTAGGTGACCACGTAGCCGCTGAGCACCCACTGCAGGTTCTGCACGGAGAAGTGCAGGTCGCGCGCGATGGACGGCAGCGCGACGTTGACGATCGAGGCGTCGAGGAAGTCGAGGAAGCCGACGGCGCACAGCAGGGCGAGGACGAGCTTGCCGCGGCGGGTGGCGAGCTCAGACCTGGGGGCCTGGAGCCCCCCAGATGGCGGAGTCGCGAGCGGTGGTGCGGTCATGCTGACGGAACCTCCGTAGCAGGTAAGTAATGATGTAATCAGTCAGTTAACCAACTTAGGCCATGCGAACGTGAAGGTCTATACTTCTCAGCAAGATGACTGACTCACTTTCCGCGATCCCCGCCGGCAGCCAGCGCGGCACACAAGGCGCGCAAGGCGGCAAGCGCGAGCGGCTGATCGCCGCCGCGGCCGAGACGTTCTACGCCGCGGGCGTCGAGAAGACGACGCTGGCCGACATCGCGGCGGCGGCCGGGATCCCGCTCGGCAACGTGTACTACTACTTCAAGACCAAGGACGCCCTCGTGCAGGCCGTGGTCGAGGCGCACCTGACCGAGGCCAGCACCATGCTCGCCGCGATCGACGACGCTTATCCGGGGCCCCGCGAGCGGCTCAAGGCGCTGTTCGGCGCCCTCGCCCAGCAAAGCGACCTGATCGCGCGGTACGGCTGCCCGCACGGCTCGCTCTGCCAGGAACTGGGCAAGCGCGCCGACGGCGCGCCGGCCGCCGCCGAGCTGATGCGCGAGCCCGTCGAGTGGGCGGAACGCCAGTTCGCGGCCATGGGCCGCCCCGACGCGCGGGATCTCGCGGTCCAGGTGATCGCCAGGTACCAGGGCACCGCGCTGCTGACCAGCGCGTTCCGCGACCCGGGCCTGATGGAGGCCGAGGCGCGCCGCGTCGCCCAGTGGATCGACACGCTCGACTGAACGGGTAGCGGTAACAGAGCCACCACGGGCCCGTTCGGGATAAATATTCAGCGCGCGCCACCGGAGAGCCGCGGCCAGCTGATGAGCGTAACACGAATGTAACGAGCCGCCGGATTTCGTTGCGTTCGGGTGAGAAGTAAACGGAAAGGCTTGAAAACCGCATTTACGTGTGCGAAAGTCTCATCTCTGATGAGTGATCAACAGGTGGCTGAGGAGATCCGCGCCAGCCCACAGGACGCAGGGGCCTCACAGGACCCGCCCGCGATCGAGCTGCACGGCGTGGTCAAGGAGTTCCGCTCCCACGGCGAGGTGGTCACCGCCGTCCGCGACCTGCACGTCGCCATCGCGGAAGGGGAGTTCTTCTCCCTGCTCGGCCCCTCCGGCTGCGGCAAGACGACCACGATGCGGATAGTCGCCGGCTTCGAGGAGCCGACCGCGGGCACCGTGTACCTGCACGGCACCGACGTGACGAACGTCCCGCCGCACAAGCGCGACGTCAACATGGTCTTCCAGTCCTACGCGCTGTTCCCGCACATGACGGTGTTCGACAACGTGGCGTTCGGGCTGCGCCGCAAGAACACGCCGAAGAAAGAGGTCACCGACCGGGTGACGGACATCCTCGGCGTCGTCGGCCTCGACGGGTACGCGAAACGAAGGCCGCGGCAGCTGTCCGGCGGCCAGCAGCAGCGGGTCGCGCTGGCGCGGGCGCTGGTGAACCGGCCGCGCGCGCTGCTGCTCGACGAGCCGCTCGGGGCGCTCGACCTCAAGCTCAGGCAGGCCATGCAGATCGAGCTCAAGCGGATCCAGCGCGAGGTCGGCATCACGTTCGTCTACGTGACCCACGACCAGGGCGAGGCGCTCACGATGAGCGACAGGATCGCGGTGATGAACGCGGGCGTCATCGAGCAGCTGGCCGCGCCGCGGGACATCTACGAGCACCCGAAGACCCGGTTCGTGGCCGGCTTCATCGGCACCTCGAACCTGCTGTCCGGCACGGTGACGAGCACCGACCCGGCGACGGACGGCGCGGTCATCGACCTCGGCGCCGACGGCGGCCGGATCATCGTCCCCGCGGCGGGCAAGCGGCCCGGCGACGAGCTAGAGATCACCGTGCGCCCGGAGAAGATCACCCTGGTCGCGGACGTCGCGCACGCCGCGCCGCCCGCGCCGGCCGGCCAGCACGACTGCGCGCTGCGCGGCACCGTCGCCGAGGTCGTCTACCTCGGCACCTCGACCAACTACAACGTGACCACCTCCGCGGGGGCGGAAGTCGTGGTCTACTGCCAGAACTCAGCCAACGACGCCTCAGGGCCGCAGCGCGGCGAGCAGGTCTGGCTGCACTGGGACTCAGCCAACTCCTACGCGATCGGAAACACGCAATGACCGCACGCTACAGCCGCCGCGCCGCCCTCCAGCTGGGCGGCCTGTCCGCCGCCGCCCTGACCGCGGCCGCCTGCGGCGTGCAGGGCGCCGCCAAGCAGCAGAGCACGGCGCAGGCCGAGTCCGCCGCCGACAAGTTCTGGAAGGCGCAGAAGCCGACGGGCACCGTCACGTTCGCCAACTGGGCGCTGTACATCGACCCGGATCACCAGACCCTGAAGGACTTCACCGCGAAGACCGGCATCAAGGTCACCTACGACGAGGTCATCCAGGACGACTCGAGCTTCTTCGCGAAGATCCACCCGCAGCTCGCCTCCGGCCAGTCCACCGGCTACGACATGATGGTGATCACCGACGGCCTCGAGTTCTCCGAGCTGGTGGCGCTCGGCGAGGTGATCCCGCTCGACCAGTCGATGCTGACCAACTTCCACCAGAACGCGGGCAGCGCGTATCAGCACCGCAGTTTCGACCCGGGCAACGTGTACAGCGTGCCGTGGGCGAGCGGGTCCACCGGCATCGCCTGGAACCCCAAGTACATCAAGACGCCTCCGACGTCGATCAACGACCTGTGGAACCCCGCGTACGCCGGGCACGTCGGCATGATGTCCGACCCCCAGGAGATCGCGAACTTCGGCCTGTTCAAGATCGGCGTCGACCCGGAGAACTCCACGCAGAAGGAGTGGCAGGCCGCGGCCGCGGCGCTGAAGCAGCAGCGCGGCGCGGGGATCGTCCGGCAGTACTACGACCAGTCGTACATCAACGCGCTGTCCAAGGGCGACGTGTGGATCACGATGGCGTGGTCGGGCGACATCTTCCAGCAGAACCTGTCGGCCGGCACTGACCTGCAGTTCATCGTGCCCAAGGAGGGCGGCACGATCTGGACCGACAACATGATGATCCCCAAGTACGCGGCCAACCCGGTCGCCGCCATGCAGCTGATCGACTGGTACTACCAGCCGCGGATGGCCGCGACGCTCACCGAGGCGATCAACTACATCACCCCGGTGCCCGCCGTGCAGGACATCATCAAGTCGGACGCCGCCAGCGCCAAGGGCAGCGACAAGGCGACGCTGGAGGCCGTCGCGACCAGCCCGCTCGTCTGGCTGTCCGCGGCCGACTACGCGCGGCTCAAGAACTACGTGCCCATCACCTCGAAGAACCAGTCGACGTTCTACGGCATCTTCCAGCCCGTGGTCGCGGGCTGATGCGCGGGCTGATAACAGCATGAAGCGCTGGCGCGCCGCCGCCGTCCCTTACCTGCTGATCCTGCCCGGCGGCCTGTGGCTGGTGATCTTCTTCGCGATCCCCGTGATCGTGCTGATCAGCCTGTCCACCCAGCAGGGCAACATCGTCGACGGGTTCAGCCAGACGTTCCACTTCGCGAACTACGCCAGCGCCTGGGACAACTACCACGACCAGTTCATCAGGTCGCTGCTGTACGGCGCGATCGCCACGATCCTGTGCATCGTGCTCGGCTACCCGGTGGCGTACTGGATCGCGTTCCGCGGCGGCGCCCGCAAGTCGACCTACCTGTTCCTGCTGCTGCTGCCGTTCTTCGTCTCGTTCGTGCTGCGCACGGTCTCCTGGCAGTACTTCCTGTCCGACAACGGCATCCTGCTCAGCCCGCTGAAGTCCGCGGGCATCCTGCCGGAGAACTTCCGCATCCTCGCCACCGGGACCGCCGTCGTCGGCGGGCTCACCTATAACTACCTGCCGTTCATGGTGCTGCCGATCTACGTGGCGCTGGAGCGGATCGACCCGCGCCTGGTCGAGGCGGCGCAGGACCTGTACGCGACGCGGGCGGCGGCGTTCCGCCGCGTGGTGCTCCCGCTCAGCCTGCCCGGCCTGTTCGCCGGGGTGCTGCTCACGTTCGTCCCGGTGGCGGCCGACTACGTCAACGCCGCGATCCTCGGCGGCACGGGCAACACGATGATCGGCAACATCATCCAGGACGAGTTCCTCACCGTGCAGGATTACCCGACCGGCGCCGCGCTGTCGTTCATGCTGATGGCGATCTTGCTGATCGGGATGTTCAGCTACGCCCGCGTGCTCGGCACCGACGAAGTGCTCGAGGTGGCTGCCCGGTGACCGTTGATATTGATTCGGAACGGGCCCGTGACTCCGCCCCGGCGGTTGTCGCTGCTCGCGGCGGCGTCCGGCGCCGCCCCCGGCGCCGCTGGGGCGACCGGCTGCTGTTCGCCTGGACCTGGCTGATCATCATCTGGCTGGCGCTGCCCATCGCCGTGATGATCATGTTCTCGTTCAACAACCCGCACGGCAGGTTCAACTTCACCTGGGTCGGCTTCACGCTCAAGTGGTACGGCCCCCACCTGCTCGACTACCCGTCGCTGACCACGGCGATGGAGAACTCGCTGCTCGTCGCGTTCGCCGCCACCGTGGGCTCGGTGGTGCTCGGCACGCTCGTCGGGCTGGCGCTGGGCAAGTACCGGTTCCGCGGCCTGGGCACGGCGAACCTGGTGCAGTTCGCCGCGATCTCCGCGCCGGACATCGTGCTGGCGTCGTCGCTGCTGGCGTTCTTCGTCACGCTGCGCGTACCGCTCGGGCTGCCGACGATCATCGTGGCGCACATCATGTTCTGCCTGTCGTTCGTGGCGGTGACCGTGCGGGCCAGGGTGCTGACGCTGGACAGGTCGCTCGAGGAGGCGGCGCGCGATCTCGGGGCCGGCCCGTGGGCGACGTTCCGGCTGGTCACCCTGCCGCTGATCTTCCCCGGCGTGCTGGCAGGCGCGCTGCTCGCGTTCGCGATCTCCATCGACGACTTCGTGGTGACCAGCTTCGTGTCCGGCTCGACGCAGACGTTCCCGCTGTGGATCTGGTCCGCGACCCGTAACGGCCTGCCCCCGCAGGTGGACGTCCTGGGCACGCTGATCTTCGTCGCCGGCCTGATCATCGCCGCCACCTCGGCGCTCCTCGGCCGTCGCGGTACCAGGTAAGAGCAGGTCGTGGGCTTCTGTTCGCCTGGTGGCAACTTCCCGTTGGTGTAGCCGCGCTAGGAAATGTCTCAGAGGCGGCGGTCGTTAGGGGGAAAGTCATGGAGCAACAGGAACGGGACGCGGTGGCCACCAGGCTGCCCGAGCCCGCGGTCCTGGCGGACAAGCCCGCCGAGGTCCCCAGCAAGCACCTCGTGCCCGTCTTCGACGTGCAGAACGTCTCGATCTTCTACGGCTCGTTCCGCGCCGTCACGGACGTGTCGCTGACCATCTACGAAAACGAGATCACCGCGTTCATCGGCTCGTCGGGCAGCGGCAAGTCGACGGTGCTGCGGGCGTTCAACCGGATGAACGACCTGGTGCCGAGCGCCCACATGGACGGCGAAATCGACTACCGCGGCGAATCGCTGTACGCCCCTAACGTGTCCCCGGTGGCCGTGCGCCGCCGGATCGGCATGGTGTTCCAGAAGCCGAACCCGTTCCCGAAGTCGATCTACGAGAACGTCGCCTACGGGCCGCGTATCAACGGCATCAGGAAGAAGAGCCAGCTGGACGAGATCGTCGAGAGCTCGCTGCACAAGGCCGCGCTGTGGGACGAGGTGAAGAACCGGCTCGGCGCGTCGGGGCTGGGCCTGTCCGGCGGCCAGGCGCAGCGGCTGTGCATCGCCCGCACGATCGCGGTCGAGCCGGACGTGGTCTTGATGGACGAGCCCGCGTCGGCGCTCGACCCGATCGCGACGGGCCGGATCGAGGACCTGATGCACGAGCTCAAGTCGCAGTACACGATCGTGATCGTCACGCACAACATGCAGCAGGCCACCAGGGTCAGCGACCGCACCGCGTTCTTCTCCGTGCTCGTCAACCCCGACAGCGACACCCGCACCGGGGTGCTCGTCGAGTACGGCCCGACCCAGCAGATCTTCGAGAACCCGCACGACCGCCGCACGGAAGCGTACGTGACGGGGCGGATCGGCTGACGTTACGCCCGTTACGCCCCGTTATGCCCCGCGCTGTTTCCGGCGCTTGACTCTCCTGTAATGGGAGACCGGAGAGTCGGGTCATGACCACCATGACCCAGCAGCCGAGGGCGGACGCCGGTCCGGTCTCGCGCTTCGCCAAGTGGGCCCCGCTCGCGATCGTGCTCTGCGGGACCTTCATCTTCGTCCTCGATTTTTTCGTCGTTAACGTGGCGCTGCCGTCCATCGCCCGCGACCTGCGGGCGGGCGCGGCGGCCATCGAATGGCTGGTGTCCGGCTACGCGCTGACCACCGCGGCGCTGCTCGTCACCGGCGGCCGGCTCGGCGACCACTACGGCCGGCGGCGCTTGTTCAGCATCGGGCTGGCCGTCTTCGTGCTCGCGTCCGCGCTGTGCGCGATCGCGCCCGACCCCAGTGTCCTGGTCGCCGCCCGCGTCCTGCAGGGCGCCGGCGCCGGGATCATGGCGCCGAACATCCTCGCCATCCTCGGCATGACCTACACCGGACCGGACCGGGTGCGGGCGATCAGCGTGTACGGCATCGTGATGGGGCTGGCCGCCGTGAGCGGGCAGCTCGTCGGCGGGCTGCTGATCGACGCGAACGTGGCCGGCCTCGGCTGGCGCGCCATCTTCTGGATCAACGTGCCGATCGGGCTGGCGGCGCTGGCCGCGACGCCGCGGCTGCTGCGGGAGTCCCGCGCCGAACACGCCGGCCGGCTCGACCTGCCCGGTGCCGCCCTGCTCGCCGTGGCCCTGGTCGCGATCGTGCTGCCGCTGGTCGACGGCCGCCAGCAGGGCTGGCCGGCCTGGTCGTGGGCCTGCCTGGCCGCCGGGCCCGTGCTGCTCGCCGGCTTCGCCGTCCACCTGCGGCGCGCCGCCAGGCGCGGCAGGCAGCCGCTGCTCGACCCCGCCATCTTCGCGGTGCCCGCGTTCCGCGCCGGGCTGATCGTGCAGGTCCTGTTCTGGTGCCAGCAGGCGGCGTGCTACCTGCTGCTCGCGCTGTTCCTCCAGCAGGGCCGCGGCCTGTCGCCGCTGGCGTCCGGCGGGGTGTTCGCGGTGCTCGCCGCGGGATACCTGGTCACCTCGCTGCGCGCGCCGGCGCTGACCATGCGGTTCGGCCGCCGGGTGATCGCCACCGGTGCCGTCGTCGGCGCCGCCGGCTACCTGCTGGTGCTGCTCGCGGTCGCGCGCTGGGGCACCGGCGGCCCGCTCGACGCGCTGTTCCCCGGCCTGTTCCTGGTCGGGGCGGGGCAGGGCCTGTGCATCACGCCGCTCACCACCACGGTGCTCGCGCACGCCTCGCCGCGGACCGCCGGCTCGGTGTCCGGCGCGCTGTCCACCGCCCAGCAGGTCGGCAACGCCATCGGGGTCGCGGTCAGCGGGATCGTGTTCTACGGGCTGCTCGGCCACGGGTACCGGGTAGCGTTCGGCTCGTCCGTCGCGGAGCTGGGCGGCCTGCTGCTCGTGGTGGCGGCGCTCGCGCTGACCCTGCTCCGCCCGGCGGTCGGCGCGACCACGGAAGGCTGATACTCAGACCATGGCACCGCTGCTGACGATCGGCGAGTTCTCCAGGATGACCCACCTGAGCGTGAAGGCGCTCCGGCACTACCACGACATGGGCGTCCTGGAGCCCGCCGCCATCGACCCGTTCACCGGCTACCGCTCCTACGACGCGACCCAGGTGGTTCCCGCCCAGGTCATCAGGCGGCTGCGCGACCTGGGCATGCCGCTTGACTCGATCAGGTCGGTGCTCATCGCCCCCGACCTGGAGACGAGGAACCGCGAGATCGCGGCCCACCTGGGACAGATGGAACGCCAGCTCGCCCAGACCCAGGCGTCGGTCGCCGGGCTGCGGGCGCTGCTCGCCGGCCCGGCGGTGCGGCCCGCCGTCGAGTACCGCAAGATCCCGGCGGTCACGGCGCTGGCGGTCGCCCAGGTGGTGTCCGCCGCCGACCTCGCGACGTGGGGGAGCGACGCGCTCGGTGCCCTCTCGGACGCGCTGGCGAAGGACGGCGTGGCGCCGGCCGGGGCGTCGGGGCCGTTCGGCGCGCTGTTCCCCGGCGACTTCTTCGAACTGGAGCGCAGCGAGATCACGGCGTTCGTCCCTGTCGGCTCCCCGCCGGCCGGCTTCGGGCCGCTGGAGGGGCTGCTCGACGGGCAGGTCCGGCTGCTCGAGATCCCGGCGGTGGAGGCGGCGATCGCGGTGCACGAGGGCCCGCTCGACGACATCGACCGCACCTACGGCGCGCTCGGCACGGTGGTGGCCGAGCGCGCCATCGGCGTGGAGGGCCCGATCAGGGAGTACTACCTGATCGGCTTCCCGGAAACCGAGGACGAGAGCAAGCACCGCACCGAAGTCGCCTGGCCGGTATTCCTCACCGGGTGAGAGACGCGCCTGTGTTTGATCAGCGGGGTCCCGGTTAGGACTGACTGGTGGCAGTTGAGCATGGCGGTGAGCAGGCCCCGCCCGACGCGGCGGCACCGGACGGGGCGACCGGCCTCGAGTCCAGTGACGTGCTGCAGTCGGTGCCGCTGCCGCGCGAGGGCGGTGAGTCGGAGAGCAAGACGACCGTGCTGGTCGCCTTCGCCGCCAACATCCTGATCGCGGTGGCCAAGACGGCCGCCGCCGTCCTGACCGGCTCGGCGTCGCTGGTGGCCGAGGCGGCGCACTCCTGGGCTGATTCTGGCAACGAGGTCTTCCTGCTGGTGGCCAACCGCCGGTCCAGGCAGCCGGCCGACCGCACGCACCCGATGGGGTATGGGCGGGAAGCGTACGTGTGGTCGCTGTTCGCCGCGCTCGGGCTGTTCGTGGCGGGCGCGGTGGTCTCGGTCTCGCAGGGCGTCGGGGCGCTCGTACGCCCGGAGCCGGCCAGCAACTTCCGCATCGGCTACATCGTGCTCGCCGTCTCCTTCGTCCTGGAGGGAATCTCGTTCCTGCGGTCGGTCCGGCAGGCCAAGCCCGAGGCCGAGTCGATGCAGCGCGATCTCATCGACCACGTGCTCGCCACCTCCGACCCCACGTTGCGCGCGGTGTTCGCCGAGGATGCTGCCGCCCTGGTCGGCGTGCTCCTCGCGGCCGCCGGGCTCGGCCTGCACCAGCTGACCGGTTCGCCTATTCCTGACGCCGTGGGCTCGATCCTGATCGGCGTGCTGCTCGGCTTCGTCGCGATCGTCTTGATCAACACGAACCGGCGCTTCCTCGTCGGCCAGGAAGCCGACCCCCGGGTCCGCGCCGCCGCCATCCGGGCCCTGCTCGCCGCGCCGGAAGTCGCCAGGGTGACCTACCTGCGGCTGGAGGTGGTCGGCCCGCGGATGGTCTTCGTGACCGGCGACGTGGATCTCACCGGCGATGACCCGGAGCCGCGGCTGGCCTACCGGCTGCGCGCCCTGGAGGCGAGGATCAGCGCGTCGCCCGCTGTCGTGGGCGCGGTGCTGAGCCTGTCGGCCCCCGACGAGCCGACGCTCGAGGCGTAACCGCCCAGCGCTATCGCTCAGTGTCCCTTGCCCGCGCGGGCAAGGACACTGAGCCTGGCCAGGCCATGCAGCGCGTCGACGTACGGGGTCGGCACGCCGACGATGGCGCCGATCTCGCGGACCGCGCCGGTGAGCGCGTCGAGCTCGAGGGGCCGCCCGGCCTCGGCGTCCTGCAGCATCGAGGGGCGGAAGTCGCCGAGCTTGCGGGTGACCGCGTGCCGGTCGCCGGGGGTCTGGTCGATGGGGCAGCCGATCCGCGCGCCGATCTCCCGCGCCTCCAGCATGGCCGAGGAGCAGAACGCGACCACCAGCTCGTCGGCCAGCACCGGGCCCATCGACGCCCCGGTCACTGCGGAGACCGGGTTCATGGTCAGGTTGCCCCACAGCTTGTACCAGACGGCCTCGTGAATGCGAGGTGAGACCGTGACGTCGAACCCCGCGTCGCGCAGCGCCGCGGCGAGATCGGCGAGCCGCGCCGTTTCCGCGCCGGACAGCTCGCCGATGATGAGGCCCTTCCCGCTATACAGCCGGACCAGGCCGGGCGCGGGCGAGCTCGCGGACAGGTGCACGGTGCCGCCGATCACGCGGCTGGCCGGGAGCACCGCGGCGATCCGCCCGCCGGGGTCCACGCTGTCGAGGTGGCGGCCGGCGACCGGCCCGCCGAACCCGTCGAAGAACCACCACGGCACGCCGTTGAGCGTGGACAGCACGGCCGTGTCAGGGCCGAGCAGCGGGCCGATGCCGGTGACCGCGGCGGGCAGCGACTGGGCCTTGACCGCGAGCACCACGAAGTCCTGAGGGCCGAGTTCCGCGGCGTCGTCCGACGCGGCCACCTTCACGGTCACGGCGCCGTCGGCGGACTCGACGCTCAGCCCCCGGGACCTGAGCGCGGCGAGCGTCGCGCCGCGCGCGTACACCGACGTCTCCACGCCGGCGCTGGCCAGCCCTGACGCGATGACGCCGCCGATCGCGCCGGCGCCCACGACACAAATGCGCATGCGCCCGACCCTAACGGTTGCCCGCTCCGGCCTTACACGGCCCCGGAGTCGCCGCCCTCCGGCGATCCGTTGTCCGGCCGCGCCCAGATGTCCCGCTCGTGCATCAGCCGCACCTGCCTGTCGATCACCTCGCGGCGGTACTCGGCGTGCGTGTACGGCGCCCGGTCCAGGTACAGGTTCTTCGGGTAGACGGGCCGCTCGTAGATCAGCTGGTACTGCTCGGTGGTGAGGTCCTTGAGCCAGTTGTCCCACTGCGCCGCCGCGCGGAACCGGCGCAGCGCCTCCACGTCGACGGTGCCCGCCACCCAGGACGACCCGCCGCTGTAGGCGTGCCGCCCGATGACCTGCCCGCGGTAGTCGATGACCGCGGACCCGCCGCCGAACGTGTCGATCGGCACGTCGGACTCCGCGTCCAGGTAGTAGGTGCCGACGTTGCAGGCGATCAGGTACAGGTTGTTGTCCAGGGCGCGCGCCCGGTTCTGGATCTCGAACAGGCCGTTGCCGGTGTGCGGGTGCGGATACGGCCCGCGGTACACGACCTCGGCGCCGTTCATCGCCAGGCCGCGGGCGTTCTCCGGGTACGAGCCCTCGTTGGCCATCAGGAAGCCGAGCCGCCCGATCGCGGTGTCGGCGACCGGGTAGAACGCGTCCAGGGTGCGCCCGTACAGCTCGATCCACTTGTCCCACACGTTGTGCGGCGTCACCGAGTGCTCCACGGGCAGCAGCGGCACGACCTTGTGGTGCTTCAGGACGATCTCGCCGTCGGGGTCCAGGACGAAGCCGACGTTGAAGAACCGCCCGGGGAACTCCGGATGCCTCGCCTTCGCCTGCGCCATCACGAACGCGTTCCACTGCCTGGCCAGCTTGCCGAGGTAGTCCGTCTCAGGGCCGGGCACGTCGATCGCGCAGTCCCGCGCGAACGTCTCGTGGTCCAGGTCGAGCACCTCGTCGTTGAAGCCCTGCAGGGCGCCTTCGGGGATGGCGATCAGCCGGACGGGCAGGTCAAGGCTGGACAGCCAGGACGCCGCCTTGATCAGGTGCGAAATGTGCTCGAGGTTCACCGTGATGTCGGCGCGGCGCCGGATGCCACGCATCGTGGGAACAAGGCCGATGGCCTGGTAGGGCTCGATCATGACGTGTCCTTTCGGCCGCTACCTCTGTATGTACCTGACGACCCGCCTCCTGTCTGCAGCCTTGATGTGTGCGAAAGTCGGACGATGATCAATCCGCAGGTCGCGCGGTCGCTGGCGGGAGCCGCGCCGCGATCGTTCTGGCTCGACCAGCCGGACGCGCCCGACCCGCTGCCCGCGCTCACCGGCCGCGTCACCGCCGACCTGGCGGTCGTGGGCGGCGGCTTCACCGGGTTGTGGACGGCGCTGCTGGCGCGGGAGCGCGACCCGTCCCTCGACGTGGTGCTGCTCGAGGCGCGCACGGCCGGCTGGGCGGCGTCCGGGCGCAACGGCGGCTTCTGCTCGGCGAGCCTCACCCACGGGCTGGCCAACGGCCTGGAACGGTTCCCCGCCGAAATGCCGCTGCTCGAGCGGCTCGGCGCGGAAAACCTGCGCGAGATCGGCGAGACGGTCGCCGCCTACGGCATCGACTGCGACTTCGCGCTGACCGGCGAGCTGAACCTCGCGACCGCGCCGTGGCAGCTCGACGGCCTGGCCGAGGAGGCGGCGGCCGCCAGGGCCCTCGGCCATGAGGTCGAGGTGCTCGACGCGGCCGCGGCACGCCGGGAGCTGAACTCCCCGCTGTTCGCCGGCGGGCTGCGGTACACCGGCGGCAACGCGATGGTCGAACCCGGCCGGCTGGCCTGGGGGCTGCGCCGCGCCTGCCTGGAGGCGGGCGTGCGGATCTACGAGAACACGCCAGCCGGGTCGCTGGCCAGGGCCGGCGGCGGAGGGGCCGGTCTCGAGCTGACGACGCCGTACGGCAGCGTGCGGGCGGGCACGGTGGTCCTCGGCACCGGGGCGTTCCGCCCGCTGCTGCGCCGGATCGGGAACTACGTGATCCCGGTGTGGGACTACGCGCTGATGACCGAGCCGCTGACCGCGGCGCAGCTGGCGAGCCTGGGCTGGAAGAACCGCCGCGGCGCCTCCGACCTGGGCAACCAGTTCCACTACTTCCGGCTGACCAGGGACGACCGGATCCTGTGGGGCGGATACGACGCCGTCTACTTCAACGGCGGCAGGATCCACGAGGAGCAGGCGCAGCGCCCGCGCACGTTCGCGATGCTGGCGGAGCACTTCTTCGCGACGTTCCCGCAGCTTGAAGGGGTGTCGTTCAGCCACGCGTGGGGCGGGGTCATCGACACGTGCACCAGGTTCTGCCCGTTCTTCGGCACCGCCTACGGCGGGCGGCTGGCTTACGCGGCGGGGTACACGGGGCTTGGGGTGGGTGCCACCAGGTTCGCCGCTCAGGTGCTGCTGGATCTGCTGGAGAAATCCGGTTCGGAACGGACCCGCCTGACTCTGGTCACGTCCAAGCCGGTCCCGTTCCCGCCGGAACCCGTCAGGTCGGCGGTTGTCCAGCTGACCCGCTCCTCGCTCGCCAGGGCCGACCGCAACGAGGGCCGCCGCGACGCGTGGCTGCGGCTGCTGGACCGGCTCGGCCTCGGGTTCGACTCCTAGCCCCTTTCGAACTCCTAAGCCCCTTCGACTGGTGGCAAGGTCGCGGGTTTGACGCCTGCGGGGCACGGGTATCACGAGTATCCGCGTTCGATTTGACGAAGGCTTCCCGTGGTCGTAGAGTTCACATGCCCCGAGGGGGACTGAACGCCGCAAGGCGGGACGGGACCCGGGGAGCCACCAGCTACTAGCGTCGCGGACCTTGGCGCATGCCAAGGACTCCGCCGGTGCCGGTACGCTACGGCTCGGGAAATCCGGACGGTCTCAATTTGACCGGATGGAAATCCAAGGGTAGATTAGAAAAACAGCCACCCCGGACGGAAAACGAAAGTTCTCCTATGGTGTGTGTCCGTTTCTTGAGAACTCAACAGCGTGTTAAAAGCCAGTGCATTATATGTACTAAACCCCCGTCGCGGGATGGTTCTTCGGTTCTGTCT
>Ga0209693_10000658_pt1 | contig 14248 bp, 10 predicted proteins | sample HubBroMetageWRM3_FD_188345 | JGI IMG/M metagenome (GOLD analysis project Ga0209693, IMG submission 188345) | Warmed soil microbial communities from the Hubbard Brook experimental Forest, New Hampshire - Hubbard Brook CCASE Soil Metagenome WRM 3... | ecosystem: Environmental > Terrestrial > Soil...
AGCAGCCGCCGCGCCACAAACGCCAGCGCCTGCGCCGAGGCCCGGTCCAGCCACTGCGCATCATCGATCACGCACAACAGCGGCTGCTGCTCCGCCACCTCCGACAGCAAACTGAGCACCGCCAGCCCCACCAAGAACCGGTCCGGCACCGCCCCCGTCTCCAGGCCGAACGCGAGACCCAGCGCGGCACGCTGCGGATCAGGCAGGCTCCCCAGCTTGTCCAGCATCGGCGCGCATAGCTGCTGCAGAGCCGCGAAGGCCAGCTCCATCTCCGACTCGACCCCGGCCACCCGCGCCACGCGCAGCCCCGCTGCCGACTCGACCGCCCAGTCCAGCAGCGCGGTCTTGCCGACCCCCCGCTCACCGCGCATGACCAGCACACCGCTGCGCCCCGCCCGCGCCCCATCCAGCAGCTGGCTGAGCGCCGCGCGCTCCGGCAGACGACCTAGCAGCATCACAGGGCCTCGAGCAGACAGCGCATCGCCGGCCTGGCCTTCTGAGCCGGGCGGCGCCGGGGCAGCGGGGCCTGGCCGGTGGGCCAGCCGCCCCGCGACCTTGCGGTGGGCGCCCGCCTCAGGCAGGCCGACCTCGTGCGGGTTCAGCTGGGCACGGCGGGCCTCGAGGAGGTCGCCCGGCCCGTCTGGGCGGCGCTGGACAGGACTCATAGCGTCCAGCGTCGACGCGCAGGGCCATCGTCGTCGGCCACATCGGGTCTACCCATGCTGGCCCGTCTCCCGGTCACGCGATGATTTTGGATCGCTCTGGCGGGCTCGACTCACTCCGGTCCGCCAGAGCACTGATAAAAGCATCGCTTCGGCGGTCAGACTGCGCATTACGGCCAGCCGCCATCAGCCTTGGGTGCTGGCGCTACCTTTCTTGTATGGGTTAGCCGGTAGCGATCGCGGACGTGGCCGGCGTCAAGGAGGCGTCTCGGACTCCAGCGCGCTAGCTGCGGCCCGGCGGATCGTCCCGGCGCCGCCCACCAGGGCCCGCCGCCACGGCGCGACGCCCTCGATCTCGGTTTCCAGCGAGAAGCTCAGGAACGTCCTGATCACCACGATTAGCCCGAGCACGTAAACATTCTCGAGGGTGGGCGCGACCGCGACGGTGCGAAGCAGGTCCGCGGCGACCAGGACCTCCAGCCCGAGCAGCAGGGTCCCGCCGAATGCCTGGCGCAGGACCAGGTAAGTCATGGCCGACCACCCCGACCGCCGCGCGGTTGCCGCCGCGAGCACGAAGGACCAGACCACGCCGACCACCAGGATGGCGGCTCCCAGGGCCTCGAAACCTTGGGCCACGTGATCCATCAGCCCGGTGAACGTCTCACCCGATGCCTCAGCAACGGTCGCAACGGAGATCATGTGCCGACGCCGCCGCGGTTACTCTGCTGGGCAGAGATTGAGAAACCTGAGATTGGCCGCGCTGCAGTGGTTGGACATGGTGACTCCTTCGTGGCGTCCCTGCATTCAGGGTCGCGCCCGGGGACAGCTGGTCGCGCCTGGGTAGACCCTGGCCGGTACCCTGGTCCGCCAGCCAGCCGGTTCCTCTGGCCCAGACTAGGGCACCGGCCAGGGATTCCACCGGCGCAACGGGGCCGCCCGCGGCGCGATCCTGAAGCCATGACTAGGCCGTGCCCGCTCGAAGGTCGTGATAGGAGCCACCCATCATGAACCGCGAGTCGCGGCCTACCAACGCAGTGCGCCGGAGCCGGAACGGCCCGACGGGACCATCCCCGGGTCCTCGGGTTCCTCGCGTGAAGCAATCGCTGGCGGTGATCCCGACCGCATCATGGACGGTCGTCATGGGCTCGGGCATCGTCTCCATCGATCTCTACTCAGACCACCAGCTGGTTCTCTCGGCGATCATGCTCTGGTTCGCCGCGGGTGCCTGGCTGCTGCTGGCCGTCGTGCTGGGCGCGCGACTGGCGGACCAGCGTGATCGGTTCGCGCGCGAGGCCCGCTCGCCAGCCTCGTTGACGGGAGTAGCTGGCACCGCGGTGCTCGGCACCCGGCTTGCCATGCAGGATTACCACGTGGCTGCCGTGGCCCTGCTCGCAGTGTCGGGCCTCGGCTGGGCACTGCTCTTGATGCCGGTCCTGCGGCACTGGAAAACCCCGACGCTCGGGATATCCTTCGTCCTTTGCGTCGCTACCGAAGGCCTCGCCGTGCTGGGCGCCACGTTGGCCATCACGTACCGCGCGGGGTGGCTGGTCAGCGCTGCTGTCCCCGCGCTGGTTCTGGGGCTTGCTTTCTACGTCTTCACCGCCGCCCGGTTCGACCTGGGCGAACTGCTCACCGGCCATGGCGACCACTGGGTCGCTGGTGGCGCGCTGGCCATCTCCGCCCTCGCCGCCGGCAAGATCACCGAGGCCGCCGGCGCGCTGGGCCAATTCCGCGAGCAGCACCAGATCCTCACCGACACCACTTTGGTGCTCTGGTGCCTGGCCATGGTGTGGCTCTTTCCCCTCATCGCCGGCGAAGTCCTCAGGCCCCGGCTCAGCTACGACCTGAGCCGCTGGGCCACTGTCTTTCCACTCGGCATGTACGCCGCCTGCAGCTTCGCCACTGGCCAGGTCACCGGCATCACCGGGATCGCCGGCTTCGGCCACGCATGGACTTGGGTCGCCTTTCCCGTCAGCCTGCTCGTGCTCGCCGGGCTGTTCCGTCACGGCTGGCCGGTGCTGCGTGGTCAGCACCGCCCCCCCGCTGGCTAGGTCAGCTCGTCGTCGCGCCCGAGTCCGCGAGGGGGTAGGTCCATATGCGGACCGTAAGACCACGGCCCGTTCGGGATAATTGAAATTCTTTTTTACCGAACGGACCGTGGTGTCAGCCTCCGCCCAGGCGGTCGTAGACGTCGATCATTTCTAGCGCCGCGAGTCTGCCGGGACGCCGAAATGGCGAAGATCCCTTTCATAACCACGCGCCGACCCGCCGTTATACGCCATAAGTTGTGGCCTTCGGCGAGGACGCGTTGGGCAGTGTCGCGGTGACGGGCAGCCGGTCATGCGGTGTCAGCAAGCTGACAGGGATTGTGTCAGGCAGGTTGCTGAAGGCCGCCCGGGAGCTGGGGCAAGCTTGCAGGCGTCCGGTCATTCCGAAGACCGGGAAACTGCAAAAGAAATCACGGGCAGCAGGAGGAAGACCATGTTCACATACACGCCCCGCCGGGGAACTGATCCGAAGAGGATTCATCCGCGTACCGCATCGCCTAAGGCGGGCACCCGCATTCGCCGGCTTGCCGCAGTCCTGGCCGTCACCACCGCCGCGTTGATGTCGTCTGTCGCGGCCATACCCGCGGCGTTTGCAAGGGTCATCCCGCCGCCTGGCGGGTCCTTCGGGCCCAGCTCCGTGGCGCCGGTGCAGACGTCCGCTGTCCGGGTGGTCACCAGCGGCACACCGGGCTGGCAGATCGCCTTGATCGCTCTGGGCGCTGCCCTGCTCGGGGCCGCAGCCGCTGTCCTGCTGGGGCACGTCCTGGCCGGCCGCCGGGCCGCGTCCGCACTGGCCGCCTGACGCGAGCCGGTCAGAAGGCACAGAGACTATCAATGGCCAGCATGTCTCACGGCAGCTCGTCGGGCACGCGAGCTGCGCCGCGTGGCAGGGCCCGTGCGGGATGCCTGGACTGGCGTAAGCCAGGAGCACCGGCTCCGCAGGCCCTGCCCGCGGCCACCGCACGTGTGGCGATGGACCCAGTGCTGAGGAACTCTCCTGGGCTGTGGTGATGCGCTGGCCGGTGGCCGGATCCCACAACTGCACCGTGCGTTTCAGAGAACTCCGAGCATGAGCCGGACGGCCCGGTCGACTTCTCCTGTCTCCATGGCGTCAAGGCGACCGGCGAAGTCGCCCAGCCGGCTGGCGTCGACCGCGCGCATCTGGTCGACGAGTACGCGGGTCCGGGTTCCGTCCAACTCGATCTCCGGCCGGAAGATCGCTGCCTGCGCGCTGGTGGAAGTCGGGGCGACGATCAGCGTGGAGAGCAGGATTCCGTCACTTTGGATCGCAACTGCGTACAGGGGGCCGCGCTGCTCGTGCCCGGCGGATTCCTTGCCGGGGCGCAGCCGGAACAGGTCACCACGCACTGATCTCGTCTAGCTCCTCGTTCACGGCCTTGATCTCAGCGAGGTCGGCCGGGTCATTGCGAAGCCGTTCGGCGTCACGGGCAGCTTGCGCGTATAGCCGGGCTGTGTACTGCGCGTGGATGAGCTCGCGAATCGCATCCGACAGGTTGCCGTCGCCAGCGAGCTGGCGGAGTTCGGCCATCGTCTGCTCATCGGCGCGGAAGCTGATGGTCGTAGCTGTCATACGACCACCATAAGACAAGCACAAAACACGAACCAGGGCAATCCTGCCTTGAATGTCTGGGTCCATGATTTCCGGCGCTCGCATTGCCTGATCGGAACTCGGTCAGGCCAGGTCCGCGAGCAGGATGTCGAGGGAAAGTTCCTCCTCGATGCGAACATCGTGGCTCGCCATGGCGACTGCCAGACCCGGATCCCAGGGGGTCGCGACCGGCTCGCCGGCCAGCCGGGGCAGCCGCGTGGCGGAACGCACGGCCAACACTGCCGTTGCCGCGGCCTCATAAGCGCTCCTGTCGTACCGCCACGGCTGCCAGTGCGACTGTCCCTGGCCCACTCGCTGACGAACCGCGCAGGCGATCCGGATACCACCCCAGTCGAAATCGCCGTGGTAGCGGAATTCCGCGCCGCCCGCCGCCAGCAAGTCGAGCAGTCGCCATCCGGCGGCCGACGGCTGGCCGCCAACGCAGACCAGTGGCGGGCAACGGCTGCCGAGCTCGTCTGCGGCGGCCGCGATCACCACGGGATTTTCGCAGATCCGCACCAGTCCCGCTGATAGCGCCTCATCGTGGCAGCGCAGCTGCCTGAGGGTAAGCACCGCCGGCTGTCCGGTTTCCCGGTGCAGGGTCAGCACCTGGCCAAGAGCGGTATGGCTGTCACCGGGCAGGCCGAGGCAGAGCACCAGCGAGGATAGGTCGTCAAGGTGAACGCCCACGAAGGCCCATGCCGTACGGCGCGAGTCTGCGCTCACGTCAGCCGCGAACGGCAGCCCGGCCAGCGCGCGGACCGCGGACAGGGCGAGCGTCCCGGCTGGGCGACCATCATCGAGGGCATGCGCGTCGCCGCAGCATTCGGCGGCGAGCCGCCCGATCGGGATTCCCCGCGACGGCAGTCGTCGCAGCACCGCCGCCACCTGATCAAGCAGCAGCAGCGCCTCATTAGGAGACGGGACCAGGCGGCGCGCGACGCCGGTTGCGTCGAGCCACCCCCGCCAGGCGGCTAGCTCGGTGCGGCCCGCCACGGCCTCATCTAGCGGCGCGAACGCGGCCGCCCAGGCGGACGCCGTATCCGCCCGGTCGCGGTTGCGGTCCCGGAGCGGACCGCTCAGAAGCGCTACGGCCTCGGCCAGTCCGCCCGGCGCGGCACCGCTCTCGCGCAGGACCCGGTCTACCTCGGGCAGCGACACCGACAGCGACGTGCCAGAACGGGGCTGCCTGCCGGTCAGCCGTTCGACCGCCCGCCGCTGCTCTACGGTCGCCCCGGTCAGGGTCACGGTCCCGGTCAGCGGGCGCCCGGCCTCCAGCCGGTCTCGCGCCCGCTGGATTAGCCAAGCGGTGGGCTCGCCGCCGAGCAGGCGGTACAGCCTGGTGCCGTCCTCTGCGGTGCCGGTCACACCGCCGCCCGGTCGGCCCTGCGGCGTTCCTGGCCGTCCCACCGCCACGGCGTGACCAGGACCGCGTCGACGCCGTCCTGGCGGGCGAGATGGGAGATGCCAAGTCCGGGTACCTGCGGGTAACAGCCCCATTCCCGCTCGCTGGTCATGACCACGTCCATGTCGAAGGTGGCGAGCAGACCCAGGCACTTGGCGCGGGAGTCGTCGTCCACCCCGGCGAATGCCTCGTCGAGGGCGATCAGCCTCGGGGCGTGCGGGTTGCCGGCGGACTTGTAGTGCGACGAAGCCGCCGCGAACAGCGGAACCGATACCACCAGCGCGCGCTCGCCTCCCGAGGCGGGGCCGGTAGCGGGCCGCCACTGCCCGTCCTGATAGCGCTGGATCACGAACTCATGCCAGCCCCGGTAGTCAAGCGCAGAAGTCAGCGCCTCGGCCCAGCCGGCCGCGGGATTGTCCGCATGCTCGGCGGCGATCCGCTGCTGTAGGAACGTCCCCACGAGTCCCCGGTCAGCGGCGGACCACGCGTCGATCGTCTGCCGGAGCTTGAGCCTGACCCGGTCGAGTCCCTCGGGCGCGTTCCTGGCCTGCTGCCAGATCAGCCGCAGCTTCATGCCGGTCGACGTCGGCCGCGATTCCAGTTCGTCGTTCATCTGCCTGACCTCGGCCTCGGCCCCTGAGATCAGCTCGTGCAGCGTTCCCGCCACCTCGTTGAGGAGGTGATTCTCCAGAATCTCCCGCTCTCGCGCCGACAACAACGTGGTCCGCTGATCCACCTCCGCCGCCAGCGCCTCGGCCAGCCCTGGCAGATCGTGGCTACGGCCCTGGAAGATCACGTCGATCACGATGACGCCTTCGCTCAGCGTCAGCCCCGCCGAGTGCCCATGCCTGGCCATCGCGTCCGCCAGGAGCTTATGCTCCTCGGTCACCCGCTTCTGGATCCGGTCCCACGGCCCGTCTGCGTCGTCCACGGAGTCGAGTTCGGCGTTGACCGCGCGGGCCAGGATCACCGTCGGCGTCGCTGCCCATGGCTGATCGGTGTCCGGGATCTCCACCGAGGTCACCGCGACCCGCAGCAGCCCGGTGACGGCGAACGCTCGGAACTCGCGTACCGCCTCGTCCCGCAGCCGCGCCGCATCCTCGACCTGCGTCCGCAGTTCGCCCTGTTTCCCGTCCGCCTTGCCCCGCGCCTCAAGCGCTCCTTGTTCCCGCTGGCGGGCATCGTGCTCCGAAACCTTCAGTCCGCCCAGAGCAGCGCTCACCGTGGCGAGCCGCTGCTGCAGTTCCTCGACCGCCGTGCCGACGGTAGCGAGCAACTCTTGATGCGTCGTCGCCGCGGCGTCGGCCGCCTCCCGCGCCTCGGCGGCCCGCTCGCTCGCCTCAAGCAGCAGCTGACGGCTATCGGCGAGCTCCGTCTCCGCGTCGGCCGCGCCACGGATCGCGATGTGCGCTGCCTCGGCGGCCGGCCAGAGAGCGGCGAGCGCTACCCGGTAAGCACCCAGCCCGTCTCGGACCGTACCAAGCTCTTCGGTGTCTGTAGGCAGGCCGACATCGGCTGCGAATTCCGCCGCCCGCGCCTGCGCGATCGCCAGTTCGCCCTGCCGCTTCTGCAGCTTCGCGACGGCCTCCGCATGGTCGGTGCGTGCCAGCGCGAGCTGTCCGCGTCGCTCAGCTGCCTTAGTGTGCGCCTCGCGCACCCCGTCATCCGGTGGCACGCTGCGGTGCTCGTCTGCGAGGCGGTTCTGCCGCGCCGCTATATCCGCCAGGTCCGCGTCGAGCCCTTCGATCGCGGCACGCTCAGCGTCGAGCTCCCGCTCGAGCTGCTCGATCCGCGCTCGCCGCGCGGCCTCCCGCGCCCCCTCGCCGATGTAGCCGGCCTGGTCCTTGCGCCAGGCGCCGCTCAGCACGCCGTTGGACCACCGCCCGTCCGTGGTCGCCCATGTGCCGCGGCCGGCGGTCCCAGGCTCACTTCCGATAGCACTCAAAACCGATGCGACTGACATCTCTCCCAGCACCGCCGCCTGGGGGTCGGCCAGGTCGATCGCGGGCACCAGCAGGGTGGCGCACGATTCCCCAGCCACCGGGGCGAGCCCGGACACTACGACCACATCCCCGTCGACGAGGTTCCCTTCGGGCGTCACCCACGCGTCAAGAATCCCCGCCGCCTCTAGCGCGGCCTCGAGCCCGGCGCGCTCGTCGTCGGCCAGGCCCGGCGCGAAGTCGGTCACTTTCCAGAGCGGCGCGCCCGGACGGCCGTCGCGGATCCCTGGTACCCGCGTATGCGGCATCGGCGGAGCGTCGTGGCCGCCCCCGCGCAGTCGGCCGATCTCTTCCGCCAGCTCGCCAGCCCGGATCCCACGCCGGGTCCGCTGACTGCCGAGTTCCCCAGCCAGTCGGCCAAGCTCCGCGCCGGCCACGCGGGTGACGTCGTCAATGATCGCGACTGCGGGATTCCCGCCTTCGCCGGTCAGGCCCCAGGATTCCAGGGCGGCGATCAGCTCGTCGGGATCGGCCACCCGCAACTCGGCCAGGCCGCTGAGGTATGAGCGGTAGCCGTCCAGGAGCAGCCGCATCCGTTCCTCTACTGCGAGCTCTGCGGCCGTGACTCGGTCCGCCGCGGCCTGGACCTCAGCCGACAGCCTGCCTTCCGCTTCCTGCGCCGCCTGTAGTTGCCCGCGCGTGATGGCGACGTCGGCGAGCAGCCGGTCCAGCTGCGCGACGGCCTGCGCTTGCCGGTCGGCGATGGCCTGGGCTTCGCGCTTGGACCGGGCCAGAATGTCGGCCGCTGCTGCCTCGGCGGCATCTAGGTAGGCAGCGACCGCGTACTGCTGGCCGTCGGCCCGTTCGGCTGGCGGGAAGGCATCCGGGTCCGTACTTCCGAGGTACGAACCGTCGAGTGCCGCGACCGCTGCCCGGTGCTGCTGGGCGCAGCGTGCGTCGGTTGCCGTGGTCGTGGCCTCACGCAGCGCCAGGGCGAGCTTGTTACGTCCCGTGTCGGCCCGGTGCGCTGTCTGGGCCACCTTGTCGGCGTACCGCGTGACGTGGCCAGCGTGCCGGTTCCGGTCGCCCTCTTGGCCCTGAGCCGCCATCTCCTTACGTTCAGCGTCCTCGCGGAGCTGCTTGAGCCGCTCCGCGTCGCGCATCGCCGGGTCGGCCTCCAGCGCCTTCTGGCGCGCTTCCAGCTCGGTACGCTGCTCCTCCAGTTGTGTGAGCTCGCGCTGCGCTTCATCCAGCTGCTGGTGGGCGGCCGCGAAGGCCTCCTCGGCTGCGGTGAGATCCCGGCCGAGCTGTTCGTAGCGGCTCTGCGTCAGCCTCGGCCCGGCGGCCTTGCGCTTGGCCGCCACCTTCGCGTACCGGCGGTAGTGGCCCAGGAAGTCGGTGGCCGCCTCCTGAGCCTCGGCCAGGGAGTGCAGCGCGTCGCGCTCTTCATCGAGACCGCGGAATGCCTCGGCAACGGTCGTCACGAGGCCGGGGCTGAGCGGGGGGAGCGCCTCGGTGAGCGCCCTGGATAGCAGCTTCTCGTCCGGCTTCTTCGACAGCTGCGGCTGGCGCAGCTGGACTAGCAGGTTGACCAAGGCCTCGTAGCGGTGCGGGCCGAGGCCGAACAGGTGCTCGTCCACGGCTCGGCGGTAGTCGGCTGCCCGGTCATACACGAAACCGTGCTGGCCGATCTGCTCCCGCAGCTTCTCCCGGGTGAGCGGCACGCGGCTGTCGGGTAGCAGCTGCAGCTCGGCGCCGGGGCGCTGGCTGGTGACGAAGAACCAGTGTCGTGCGATTCCGCGCCCGGCGACGGCCTTCAGCCCGCAGCCAAGCGTGCGAAACTCCTCGATGCCGTCGGCCCCCCTGCGGCCGAACTCCAGCCAGGTGTAGCCCAGGCGTTCGGGGCTGGGATGCTTGCCACCGAGCAGCAGGTTCCACTCCATCCGCTTCTGCCGGTCGCCGTCCGGCTCCACCCGGTGCGGCGCGAGGTCGCCGTCGAGCAGGAACGGCAGCGTGAGGGCGAGCACCTTGGACTTGCCGGTTCCGTTGTTGCCGCGCAGTAGCAGACGGCCGTCGTGGAACCAGAACTCCTCCTGGTCGTAGTAGAACATGTCGACCAGGCCGGCCCGCAGGGGCTTCCACCGCTCAGAAGATGGTGTCGGCAGCATCGGCCGTCGCCTTTCTAGTTTGGCTCGTTCCGGTCTTGCCCCCGGGCAGAGTGCCGGGCTCTCGGATGGTGGGTTCGGCGAGGGCGAAGCGTGCGATGGCGGGCCGACTGCGGATCATGGTGCCGGTGCCGATGGCCGCAAGGTCCACCTCGACGAGGCGCAGGGCGGTGAGCTTGTCCAGCGCGAGCCCGAGCAGGTCGATCTCCGCGCCGGGATCGGTGACGCCCTTGCGCCAGTAGCTCGCATGCGCCTGCGCCGCCTGCCGGACGAATTTGAGCAGCTCGGCCCGCGGCGCCTGTGCCCTGCCCGCCAGGTACTCGGCGACCAGCAGTGTGACGTGTCCGTCGGTGCGCTGCTCGGGCATCCGTACGTCGGTGAGCTCATCGTCGGGGTCGACCATGGCGATGCCCTCAGCGCGCAGCTCCGGCAGCAACCCGGTGGCCTCGCTGATCCGGGTGGTGATGTTGTGCCGCTGGGCGACCAGGTAGGCACGCTCGTCCTCGGCCAGCTCGTCGTAGTAAACGACCGGATCGTCGAGCAGCCGCCGGGTGAGCATTCTGCGCAGCGCCTGGTTGCGCAGTTCGTCGGTCTCGGCGACTGGCTCGGCGGTCAGCTCCGCGAGCTGGGCCTCGAACCCGCGGGCGGTGATGGTCGACGGGCCCCTGCTGCCAGTCAGCAACACGCTCAGTACCGGTCGGCGCACATCGTAAAGGACGTCGGCGCCCGCCGACAGGTAGGCGTCCTCGTCCCCGGCGACCCGGCTGAGCGCGCCCCAGGCGAGCAGCAGTCGGACCACCGCCACGAGGTCGGCGCGGTCGCTCCTGCTGTCCAGGGTCAGCGTGAACCCGGTAGCCGCCAGGCCGGGTTCGGCGGCGGCGGTGAGCACGTCGTCGGCGAGGCTGCCGAGCGTGGTCTGCGCGTCGGCGCGGGCGAGCACGGACAAGGCCAGGCATGCAACGACGTACCGGCGGCGGCTGAACGGCTCCCTGTTGTGTCCGCGAGCGGGATGGGTAGCGTCGGAAGTCAGCGGGGCGGTCTTGAACAGCCGGGCCGTCTCCCCGTCTGCGGCCAGCCGCCAGCCGGTCTCCCTGCGCAGCCAGCCGCTGAGCACCGGCAGGTGCCGCCGGACCAGCATGAGTGACTCCGCGTCGTCGGCGACGACAAGCAGCGGCTTGGCGAGCAGGGCGCGGAGGGCGGCCTGGCGCTGCGCCTGTTCCTCGGCGGGGATCATGGCATCAGGTCCGTGATCTCGATGACGTGCTCGGGACCGGTGAGCACTCCGTCCTCGGTCTTGATCGCGGCCATGCCGCCGTCGGGGACCAGGCGCAGCCGCACCTCCAGGCTGCCGTCGCTAGTGACCGCCTTCACCTCGGTGTCGCCGGGCGCGCAGGACGCGAGCGCGTCACCGAGCAGGCTGAGGAACAGGCGGAACGCCCTCGGGTCGAGCACGTCCAGGTCGGACAGCAGCGTCGGCCCGCTGGTACGTAGCCGCCGTCTTGCTTCGGCGGTCTGTGCGGCCTCGTGCTCCGCCTGGCGGCGCAGCAGTTCCTTGGCCGCGGAGCGGTCCTTCACCTGAGTGGGCTGGCCGCGCCGCTCGTAGCTCCCGGTCTTCCTGAGCTGCGGCGAAATCCGGATCGGCGGGGCCTCGCCCCACGGCGTCCCGGCCGGCACATTTTCCCACTCGTCCGCGGTGTCGCCGGTCACGGACAGGTGCCGGGCGGGGGACAGGCCGAACGCCGCCCGCCACAGCCGGTGAGCCGTCGCGTCGTCCGGTGCCTCAGCGAACCACCGGGCGAGCGCAGCGAAGTCCGCCGATCTGTCCGAACGGCCGGAACGCCGCTCGTTAAGCAGGCCGACCGTATCAATGAGCTGCTTGATCGCCGTCACTGCGGCCTGCCGCAGCAGCCTGGCCTGGGACGGATGCCCCGCGTCCCGCGAGGTGAACCAGTCGTCCAGGCCGCGCCACCGGTTTCGCCACGCGTCGAGTGCCTGCTCTTCCGCATCCGCCAGCGCCGCTGCCGCGTCCGCCCCTTCGGGGGCCGCATCGGCGGCCTCACGCCTGGCGCCGACCGCCAGCAGTCGCTCATGACCCGCGGCTTCCAGGTCACCTAGCAGGACTGCGATCTGGGCACCGGAGTTGGCCAGGTCGGCGATGAACCGGTTGATGTAGTCGATCAACCGTTCCTTGTACGCGATGAAGCCGTCGACGTCTCCGTCGGAGAAGTCGATCGCGCGCCGCAAGGCGGACATGAACGCCTGCGCGTTATCGGCCAGTGAAGAGAACCGCTCCGCCACTGATAGCAGCAGCAGGTGAATCTTGGCCGGATCGGGATCACTCTCCCGGGCCAGCGCGAGCAGCGCCTGGAGCTGGCCGGCGATGTCGGCCAGGGCGACCGACTGGAGCTGGCCCCGTCGGCCGATGGCCTCCTCGTAGAACGAGATCGCCTGCTCGGCCGCGTGCCCTTCGGCCGTGAGCTGGTACAGCGACCGCTTACGGTGAAAGTCCTCCACCGTGGTGACGCGGCTCGTGTCGACGTCAGCCCTCAGGTTGCCCCACTTGACCAGCTGTTCCAGCGCCTCAGTCAGCTGGTCACCGGCATCGACCCGCAGCTCTGCGGCGACGTCCTCCGGGCGCAGGTGCACAATGAAACGCTCCTTCGCCCGCGCGAAGATCCGGAGCAAGCGCCGGTAATGTTCGGCGTGCGGAACACCGAGATGAGTGAAAGGCTGCGCCGCCACGGGAACGTCGGCCTGCGACTTCCCCGGCCCGCGCCCCGACGAGCGCACTTCGTCAGCCACGCGTACATCGTGCCGTATGCCACCGACAAAACGCGCCGGTTGCGCTACGGCGCTCCGATCAGGCCCGCGCGATAGCGAACTTCCAAGCCTGGAGCCGCTGCCCGGCCTGTGCTAGACAAGCGATGCTCTTGACCTGCGCCCATCACGCTTGCTGCCCACGACGGCTCAGCGCCGTGGTAACAGCCAGATGGACACGGCAGGCATCCCCGGTGCTCGTCCGATCTCTCACGACCCTCTCACAGACGGGCAAGACAGCACCAGGCAAGGACGTTCGCACCGCCCGGCCGCCCGAGAACTGTGTCGGCCGCGTAGATCGCGATGCCAGGCAGGGCGCCGGCCTCGACCCGTTACGGGCAGGCGGCCCGCGTTTGACCGGCTCCGTTCATGACTGGATGCTCCGGCCGGCTGTGCCCGGGGCGTTCGGGCACCGGACCGGCCGTCACGCTCGCGACCTTACCGCACTTGGGACAGGGCCCCGCGCCGCCATTGAACGAGTAGAGGCAACCGCAAAAGCACGCAACGTTAGTCATCGTCGATACCTTCCTTTCTCTGCGCCCGCTGCGATGCGGCGGGCCGGTGACGGCAGCGGGACCGGGTTTGCCGGGTGCGCTGCCGGTATGGCTGCTCATGAGGGGAGCAGGCGCCATACCGGGTGCAGCACGCGCCGCCATGGCGCGGCTACGGGCTTGGACGGGCATCGCCAGCCAGCCGCGCCGGCTACGGCCTGGCCTCGAACACGGCGTTGAAGCCCGTCAGCTTCTCCACGCCGATGGCGGCCAGCTGCTCGGTAGTGGTCATCTGTGCTCTCCTGGTGGAGCTGAGTTCCTGACCGGAACGTAAGGGCCGCCTGGGCTCCCTCGCTTCCGGGAAGGCCCCTAGCCCGCACCTCGGCGGGCATAGCTTCGTACCGGGTGGGTCCGTAGGATCGCTGACATGTTGCTCGGCCGTGACCAGGAGCAGCAGGCACTTGTCCTGCTGCTTGAGGATGCGCGCGCGGGCCGCAGCGGTGTGCTCGCCCTTGCCGGGGAGGCCGGCATCGGCAAGTCGGCGCTGCTCGCCTACGCCGAGGAGCAGGCGGTCGGCATGCACGTGCTCCGGGCCCGCGGGGTGCAGTCGGAGGCTCAGATCCCGTTCGCCGGCTTGCTCGAGCTCCTGCGGCCGGCGCTGTCCTGGATCGAGCAGATCCCTGACCCGCAGGCCGCGGCGCTGGAGAGCGCGCTCGCGCTCCGGCCGGCCGCCAGTGCGCCGGGCCGCTTCGCTGTGGGTGCGGCGACCCTCAGCTTGCTCGCCGCCTATTCGGAGGAAACCCCGGTAGCCGTGCTGGTGGATGACGCGCACTGGCTCGACGGGTCGAGCGCGGATGCCATGCTTTTCGCGTTCCGCCGCCTCGTCGCCGATCCCGTCGCGGTCGTGCTGACCGCGCGCCAGGGCGAACCGTCACTGCTTGACGGCGCCGACCTGCCGACCCTGCGCCTGGCCGGCCTGGACCGGGCTTCGGCCGCCGAGTTGCTGAGGCGCCAGGCAGACGAGCCGCTGAGCCGCGAGCTAGCCGACCGCCTCCACCGTGAAACCGGCGGGAACCCGCTGGCGCTCCTGGAGCTCGGCCAGGAGCGCCAG
>Ga0209693_10000659_pt1 | contig 14245 bp, 15 predicted proteins | sample HubBroMetageWRM3_FD_188345 | JGI IMG/M metagenome (GOLD analysis project Ga0209693, IMG submission 188345) | Warmed soil microbial communities from the Hubbard Brook experimental Forest, New Hampshire - Hubbard Brook CCASE Soil Metagenome WRM 3... | ecosystem: Environmental > Terrestrial > Soil...
CATTGAATTTTTCCGGCGACAACGGCCAGGGCTGGCAGCGCGGATTCATGACGGCGCGATGCGCTGCATCGGCGGCAGCGCGAAAGGTCGGATCGTTGCCGTAGCGCCCCATATCCCTGATCTCCGCCTTCACCGGAGTGCCGTCCTGGTTCATCTGGACCACGAGCGTGACGATGAGGGCCTGGTCCCGCGCGCCGCCCAGAGTATTCCAGCACGGCCGGATCTTGTTGCGCACGCCCTCGATCTCGCTCGCCGTCACGACAGCGGCGAGGTTGGGCGCGGCGGGCGCCTGGCGCGTCACCTGCTGCACCGGCTTGGCCTGCTGTTCGGGAGTCTGATGCTTCTGCGGCGACTCCTTGTTCTTCAGGATATCGTCGATCATCGAATCAACGCTCTTCTGCGGCGCGGGTTTGGGCGGCGCGGGCTTGGGCGGCTCGGGCTTCTTGACCTCGGGCGCAGGCTTGGGCGGCTCGGGCGGCTTCTCGACCTTGGGCGGCTCGGGCTCCTTGGGCTTGAGCGCGATCAGATCGTCGGCCGGCTTCGCGACCTCCGGCTTGGGCTTTTCCACCGGCGGCGGCGGCAGCGGCTTGGCCTCGGCGGCGTCTGGCTTGGGCTTCTCCGGAGCAGGCGGCGGATCGGCCGTCTTGGGCGGCGGCGCCTTGGTCGCCTCCTTGGCGATCGGCACCTCCCTGGGCTGCGGCGGCGGATTGCCGACGGTGGGCGCGGCGGCCTTCTTGTCGATCGCCTCGAACTCGACCATCACCGGCTCGGGGTCCATCAGCGGCGGGCGATTGAAGAAATCCAGGTTGAGCACCGCCGCCGCCAGCACCAGGACATGGAACATCGCCGACACGATGGCCGGTGTGCGCATCTCGCTGCTTTCGGGGGAGCGCTCGACCATCGATCGCTTCGCCTCGGGTTTCTACCGGCGGGGTGCCGGCTGCTGCTGTGGCGCGGGTGTCGGTACTGGCGTCACGGTGCCGCCGCCGCCCTTGCCGAGCTGCTGGGCCTGCTCGCCGAGAAGGCCGAGCTGGCGGAAGCCGCTGTCGATCACCACACCCATGACTTCCATCATCTTTCCGTAGTCCACGGCCTTGTCGCCGCGCATGAACACGCGCTGGTCGGGCTTCTCCTCGTGCACCGCCTTCAGCTTGGTCGCGAGGTCAGCGACCTCGTACGGGGTCTCGCCGAGGAAGACCTCGCCCTTGGCGTTGACCGACACGACCAGCGGCTCGTCCTTGCCGCCGACCTGCGAGGCACTGGTCTTCGGCAGATCCACAGGAACGCCGACCTGCAAGAGCGGCGCCGTGACCATGAAGATGATCAGCAACACCAGCATGACGTCGACCAGCGGCGTCACGTTGATGTCGGCAATCGGCGTATAGCGCCGTCGCCTGAACCTGCCGCCGGTGCTGCCGGAGCCGGCAGCGGGAATGATGCCTGCCATCAGACCTCCTCCTCGAGCTGCCGCGACAGGATGGTGATGAACTCGCCGGCGAACGCCTCGAGCTGCTGGGCGTAACGCGCGACCTGGCCGGACAGGATGTTGTAGGCGCCGGCCGCCGGGATGGCCGCGACCAGACCGATCGCCGTCGCGAACAGCGCCTCGGAGATGCCGGGCGCCACCACGGCCAGCGAGGTGTTCTTGGACTGCGCGATATGACCGAAGGCGTTCATGATGCCCCATACCGTTCCGAACAGTCCGACGAAGGTGGCGTTGGCGCCGACCGTCGCCAGGAAGCCCAGCCGTTTCTCGATCGCCTCCATCTCGCGCGCGATGGTGACGCTCATCACCTGCTCGATGCGCTGGCGAAGCGCGGCCCGCGCCGTGGCGCTCTGCGCCAGCCCCTTCGACACTGAACGGCGCCATTCGCGCATGGCGGCCGAGAAGATGCTCGACATCGGGTCATCCGGCTTGGCGCCCACCCGATCGTAGAGATCCTCGAGCGAGACGCCCGACCAGAACGTGTCCTCGAACGATTGCGCACTCTTCTTCAACGAGCGCAGCCGCAGCATCTTCTCGAAGATGATCGCCCACGACCAGAATGACGCCAGCAAGAGGGCGATCATCACGGCCTTGACGACCCAATCGGCCTGCATGAACAGGCCATAGACCGACATATCAAGCGGTGGGCTGCTGCCGCCGAGGGGGGTTCCGGCGACCTGCGCAAAAGCGTCCATTATTGGAATCTCCGTTGGTTCAAAGGTTTATACCTGAATATGGCGTGAGCGGGGCGAGCCGCCCGACGAGACTTGGGCCAAGGCTGTGCGCAGATGCTGCGGCAATCGGACCGGCCGGCCATCGGCGCCCATGCAGGCGACGACGAGCTCGGCACGGACCAGGGTCTCCGCGCCGCGGCGCGCCTGCTGGATCATGTCGAGCGAGGCGCCGCGCAGTTCGCCGCAACTGGTGACGACCTCGATCGTCTCGTCGAGCCGGGCGGGCTTCAGATAATCGATGGTGCAGCGGCGGACGACCCAGTGGACGCCACGTTCGTCGCGCAGGGCGCTGTGTTCCTGGCCGAGCAGCCGCAGCAGCTCGGTGCGGCCACGCTCGAGGAAACGCAGCCAATTGGCGTAGTAAACGATGCCGGCCGCGTCGGTGTCCTCGTAATAAATCCGTAGCGGCAGGACGTGGGCGCCCTCGGAAAAATAGCCGGACGTTGGCCCGCTCGATATGGCGGCGCTCACGCCTCCTCCGCCGGGTCGCCGGTCGCCAGCAGGTCGAGCTGTCGTTTCTGATCCTTGGGCATCGCCACCCCGAGATGGCGGTAGCCGCCTTCCGACAGCAGACGGCCACGTGGCGTGCGCATCAGCAGGCCGAGTTGCATCAGGTAGGGCTCGATCACGTCCTCGATGACGTCGCGCTGCTCGGACAGCGCCGCGGCCAGAGTCTCGACGCCGACCGGTCCGCCGCCGTAGTTCTCGGCGATGCAGGCGAGGTAGTGGCGATCCATGGCATCGAGCCCGCGGCCGTCGACCTCGAGCCGCGTCAGCGCCGCGTCGGCGACGCCGGCGTCCACCACCGCTTGCCCGCCCACCGCCGCGAAGTCGCGGACGCGGCGCAGCAGACGGTTGGCCACGCGCGGCGTGCCGCGCGAGCGCCGGGCGATCTCGGCGCCGCCGTCCTTGGCCATCTGCATCTTCAGGACGCGCGCAGCGCGATGCACGATCGTCTCGAGCTCGGCCGGTTCGTAAAATACCAGACGGAGCGGAATGCCGAAACGCTCGCGCAGCGGGCGCGTCATGAGGCCCGAGCGGGTCGTGGCGCCGACCAGGGTGAACGGCGGCAGCTCGATGCGCACCGAGCGCGCGGCCGGCCCCTCGCCGATCATGAGATCGAGCTGGAAATCCTCCATCGCGGGATAGAGGACTTCCTCGATCGCCGGGGCGAGGCGATGGATCTCGTCGATGAACAGCACGTCGTGCGGCTGTAAATTGGTGAGCTGGGCGGCAAGATCGCCCGCCTTCTGGATCACCGGCCCTGACGTCGCCCGGAAGCCCACCCCCATCTCGCGCGCCACGATCTGCGCCAGGGTCGTCTTGCCGAGGCCGGGCGGGCCATGGAACAGTACATGGTCGAGCGCCTCGCCGCGCGACTTGGCGGCGGCGATGAAGATCTTCAGGTTCTCGCGGACCTGCTTCTGGCCGATGAAATCATCGAGCGTCTGCGGGCGCAGCGCGAGTTCCGCCGCATCTTCCTCGGCGCGCTTGGACGTCACCAGGCGGTCCGGCGCCTCGTTCATCGCGCCAGCTCCTGCAGGGCGGCCCGGATCACGGCATCGAGCCTGGCTTCAGCGCCAAGCCGCTGCGTGGCGCGCGCCACCGCCCCGAACGCCTCGACGCGCTTGTAGTCGAGATTGACCAGGGCAGAGACCGCGTCCTCGTTGATCGAACCGGCTGGCATCGCCGGCGCATCTGGACCTTTGCCCGTCGGCGCGACGCCGAACGCCGTGGCCTTGTCCTTGAGCTCGGTGGCCAGCCGCGCGGCTAGCTTGGGCCCGACACCCGCAGGACGGCTGAGCGTGGCGCGGTCCTGGGCGGCGATGGCGCGGGCGATCTCGTCGGGCGACAGGGTCGACAGGATCGACAGGGCCACCCGGGCACCCACGCCCTGCACTGTCGTCAGGATGCGGAACCAGTCGCGCTCGGCGGTCTCCAGGAAGCCGTAGAGAGCGATCGCGTCCTCGCGCACGATGGTCTCGACCAGCACGGTCACCTCATCGCCCGCCGCGAGCTCGCGCAGCGTGCGGGCCGAGGCCGACACCAGGTAGCCCACGCCACCGACATCGACGATCGCCGAGTCGGCGTCGACGCTATCCACGACGCCTTTCAGCTTGGCGATCAAAGTGCTGCCTCCACCCGCTTGGCGGTGGCGCGATGATGGGCGTGGCAGATCGCGACCGCCAGTGCATCGGCGGCGTCGCTGGTCGCCTCGACGCCGGGCAGCAGGCGGCCGACCATCATGGCGATCTGGCGCTTGTCGGCGTGGCCGGCGCCGGTCACCGACTTCTTCACGAGATTGGCGGCATATTCGAACACCGGCAGGCCGGCCAGCGCCGGCGCCAGCACGACGACACCGCGCGCCTGGCCGAGCTTCAGCGTCGATCCCGGATTGATGTTCACGAAGGTCTCCTCGACCGCCGCCTCGATTGGCCGCTGCGCCTCGACGATGGCGACGACGCCCTCGAAAAGTTCTTTTAGGCGCTCGGCCAGCGTGCCCGAGGCCGCCACCCTGACAACGCCGTGCGCCACGTGGCGCAGCCGGTTGCCGTCGACTTCGATCACGCCCCAGCCGGTCAACCGCAGACCGGGATCGAGGCCGATCAGTCTCATCTCTCGCGCTTCAGGCCGCGAACTTCGCCAGAGCGTCGTCCGACACCTCGAAATTGGCGTAGACGTTCTGGACGTCGTCGTTGTCTTCCAGGGCTGCGATGAGGTCGAGCAGGGTCTGGGCAGTCTCGCCTTCGACCGGTGTCGTGGTCTTGGGCCGCCACATCAGCTTGGCGGCCGACGGCTGGCCCAGCGACTTCTCCAACGCCTCGCGGACGGCGTTGAAGTTCTCCTGGGCGCAGTAGATCTCGTGCATGCCGTCTTCACCCTCGCCGCTCACCACGTCGTCGGCGCCGGCGTCGATTGCTTTTTCCAGCACTTCGTCGGCGGTGCCGACGCTGAGCGGAAAGCGGAACTCGCCGAGCCGGTCGAACATGAAGGATACGCTGTTGGATTCGCCGAGATTGCCGCCGAACTTGCTGAAGCTCGAGCGCACCTCGCCCGCCGTGCGGTTGCGGTTGTTGGTCAGCGCCTCGGCGATCAACGCCACGCCGCCCGGCCCATAGCCCTCGTAGCGGACCTCGTCGTAGTTGGCGTCGGCATCCGAACCCGACCCGCGCTTGATGGCGCGATCGATGGTGTCGCGCGTCATATTGTTCTCGCGCGCGGCGATCATCGCCGCCCGCAGGCGCGGATTGGCATTCGGATCGGCCGCGCCAAGACGCGCCGCGGTGGTGATTTCGCGGATCAGCTTGGTGAAGATCTTGGCCCGCTGGGCGTCCTGGCGCCCTTTGCGGTGCATGATGTTCTTGAATTGCGAATGGCCCGCCATCGCCCGACAACCAGATTGAGTGACTTGATGGGCCGGCTATACCACTTCTCGTGGGTTTTGGGAGTGTTAGTGAGTATGCAAGCAGTCGTCCGCACAAAAAAAGGCGGGGGCCGAAGCCCCCGCTAAAAAACGTCGGAACCTAGATTCCGACGCCCCCTCTAACCTTGAAGACAGTCCGCCAACGCGGCGAAAAATCGTTTAACATCAAAAGGATGCCGCTTTTTCCCCAAGCCGTCAACGAGGGTCTTCAAGGTACCTCTAATAGGTATGTATCGACCCTGTGGGATACAAGATGCTGCAATCTAGGCCGTCGGCGGCAGCCGACCACCCAGCCGCAGCGGGCGCACCGACTTCGCGAGACCGGTCCGGTCGTCGGTTTCTACCACCGCCGCGCATAAAGTCCCCTCGCCTTCGGCCGGCGCCAGACGTTCGCCGGGCATCTTCTTGATGAAGCGCTGCACGGCGATCTCCTTCTTCATGCCGATCACCGAATCATAGTCGCCGCACATGCCGACATCGGTCTGGTAGGCGGTGCCGCCGGGCAGCACCCACGAATCGGCCGTCGGGATATGGCTGTGCGTGCCCAGCACGGCGGAGACGCGACCGTCGCAATAGTGGCCCATCGACTGCTTCTCGCTGGTCGCCTCGCCATGGACGTCGACCAGGATGAAGTGCGCCGAGCCGCCGAGACCGTACTTGGCGAGCTCGGCATCGATGGCGCGGAACGGATCGTCGAGCGCGTCCATGAATAGCCGGCACATTACGTTGATCACCACGATCTTCTGGCTGCGCGCGGTCTGGAACAGGTTGGCGCCCCAGCCGGGCGTGCCGGGCGGGAAGTTGATCGGCCGCAGCAGCCGCTTGTCCTGCGCGATATAGGGGATGATCTCGCGCTGGTCCCAGACATGGTTGCCGGTGGTGATGCAGTCGACGCCCGCCTCGTGCAGCTCGCCACAGATCTTGGCGGTGATGCCAAAGCCCGCCGCCGCGTTCTCGCCGTTGACCGCCACGAAATCGAGGCCGAGCTCGCGGCGCAGCCGCGGCACCTCCTTGATCACCACATCGCGGCCGGCGCGGCCGACAATATCGCCGCAAAACAGAACCTTCATGCGCTAGACAAAGGCGCAAGCACGCCGGTCGGTCAACAACCAATCGAGCGGCTGGTCGTCCGGCCCGTGCGGCACTTCGGGCACGAGCTGGGCGTCGAAGCCGACGCCGACCGCCGTCACCTTGCGCCGCGCACGCAGGCCTCGGAGCGTGCGATCGTAGAAGCCGCCGCCATAGCCCAGGCGCCAGCCCGCCTCGTCGCAGGCCAGCAGCGGCACCAGCAGCGCATCGGGCTCCACGGTCTCGCGTCGTGCCGAGGGCTGCAGGGTGCCGAACACGCCGGCCTCGAGGGGATCGCCGGGGCGCCAGGCACGAAACAGCAGCGGCTTGCCGCGCCCCTGCACGACGGGCAGCGCCATCTGACAGCCCGTATTGAACAGCTCGATCATGAGCGGCCGGATGTCGATCTCTTCCTTGATCGGCCAGAAACCCGACACGACCGCCGGCGTCGCGAAGGGCGTCTCGCGCCTCAAAGTGGCGAGCAGCCCGTCCGCGGCGGTGCGGCGTTCATCCTCCGCCAGCGTGCCGCGCCACGCGAGCATGGCGCTGCGCAGCGTGCGCTTGTCGTCGATCAGGGTCATGTCGGCGGGAGAAGCAAGGTGGGGCGGCTCCACGATGGGCCGTGGCTCGTAGAACCTCCAAGGCCTGCGTAAGCAGGTGGGCACCGTGTAGCCAAGACCACGGTCAAGGCCAGGAACAGTTCCCAGGAGATCTTATTGGCCCCGGGGTTTTAGCAAAACCACGCGCCGCGCAGAAATCCGCCCCACGCCTAATCTAGGCACTCGGAGCGCTTGCCGCAATGCACCGTGCACACAACTCAAATTCCTCTCCCCCCACTAGGGGAGAGGCTAGGTGAGGGGGACACGACGTGCCTCGCCCCTCACCCAACCTCTCCCCCTAGCGGGGGAGAGGAGCCTGATTCGGTGATGTGTCCACACCGCAGGTCATACGGAGAGGAAAGACGCTCAAGCCGCGCCGCTCACCTTCTTGCTCATCTTGTCGACGCGCGAGGTGATCAGGTCTTCCAGCGCCGTCGCCAGCGTCTCGGCGCTGTCGGTGGCGCTCGCACGGGCGCTCTCCGCCGCCTTGGCCATGCCGCGCGCCTCACGGCTCTCGTCGGCCAGGATCAGGGAGGCGAAGACCATCAGCTTGATTTCGGGGGCGCCCGGGAGCTGCTTGCGCAATTCGCCGACCTTCTCGTCGACATAGGCGGCCAGTTCGTGGACCCGCTCTTCCTCGCCGTCGCCGCAGGTGAGTTCATAGGTGCGATTGGCGATCTGAATCGATACCAGCGGCATTTTCCGCTACTCCTTTTATTGCGCCTTATCGGCGTTTGAGGGGATTCACAGTCTGACACGTCGCGCCGGCCGAAGCACCTCTTGCGTTGGCGGCGGCGGTGGACTTGTTACTGCTGATCGGCGGCCAGCAACGAGCGGATATACTCCATCGCCCGCTCCAGCCGACCCTCGACCTCGATCGCCACCTTCTTCAGGTCGTCGTGCTGACGCTCGAGCTTACTGAGACGCTTCGCCATCTCGTCGGCCCGTGCCGATTCGGCGCGCAGGCGCTCTTCCACCATCGATTCCAGCCGGCTGAGCGCATTATCCACGCGGTCCTTCGCATTGGCTGCCTTGGACATCGCTCCCCCGGCGGCGGATGGCAGGTCGTCTCCCGGCTGCATCTGCTCCATCCCAGAAGGATAAGTGGAGCACCCGTGAGCGGTCAACATGTTGGCCCTGTGGAGCATCGTGGCCCGCTAGATGTTGGTGGCGTCGCTGGTTTTGCGCATTGACGCGCCAAATTGCGCTCGGCATGTTGCGCGCCGCCTCTCAAAAACCGTACGGCGCCTGCATCAAATGACCGAACAAATCGCTGCCCGCCGCGACATGGCGAACGCCATCAGGGCTCTCGCCATGGACGCCGTGCAGCAGGCGGACTCCGGTCATCCCGGCATGCCGATGGGCATGGCCGACGTCGCCGCGGTCCTGTTCACGAAGTTCCTGAAGTTCGATGCCTCGGAGCCCCACTGGCCCGACCGCGACCGCTTCATCCTGTCGGCCGGCCACGGCTCGATGCTGCTCTATTCGCTGCTGCATCTCACCGGCTACGCCGACATGACGCTCGACGAGCTGAAGCACTTTCGCCAGCTCGGCAGCCGCACCGCCGGCCACCCCGAACACGGCCACGCCAGCGGCATCGAGACCACCACCGGCCCGCTCGGCCAGGGCCTCGGCAACTCGGTGGGCTTCGCGCTCGCTGAGCGCCTGCTCGCCGAGCGCTTCGGCCGCGATATCGTCGATCACTACACTTATGTCATCTGCGGTGACGGCTGCTTGATGGAAGGCGTCGGGCAGGAAGCGATCACCTTGGCCGGCCATCTCGGGCTCGGCCGCCTGATCGTGCTGTTCGACGACAACGGCATCTCGATCGACGGGCCGACCTCGCTCAGCACTTCGGAAGATCACAAAAAGCGCTTCGCCGCTGCCGGTTGGCACGTGCAAGCAGTCGACGGTCTCGACCCCGACGCGGTCACCCGCGCCATCCGCAAGGCGCGCAACGTCACCGACAAGCCCTCGCTGATCGCCTGCAAGACGGTGATCGGCTATGGCGCGCCGACCAAGGCGGGCACCGCCGCAACCCACGGCTCGCCGCTCGGCAAGGACGAGGTCGCGGGGGCGCGCCAGAAGCTCGGCTGGAGCCACGGCCCGTTCGACATCCCCGAGCCGATCTTCAGCGCCTGGCGCAAGATCGGCGCGCGCGGCAAGTCGGCGCGACGCCAATGGACCAAGCGTCATGCGGCGATGGCCGAGGCGGATCGCGCCGAATTCGACCGCCGCCTGAAGGGCGACATTCCGGCGGCCGTCGGCGAGGCGATCGTGGCTTTCAAGGCCAAGGTCGCCGCCGAGAAACCCAGCTGGGCCACACGCAAGTCGAGCCAGGAGGCGCTCGAGGTCATCAATCCGTTACTGCCCGACATGGTGGGCGGCTCGGCCGACCTCACCGGCTCGAACAATACCAAGACAGCGACGCTGAAGGAGATGACGCGCGCCAACGTGGCCGGCCGTTACATCCATTACGGTATCCGCGAGCACGCGATGGCTGCGGCCATGAACGGCATGGCGCTGCATGGCGGCGTGATCCCCTACGGCGGCACCTTCCTGGTGTTCACCGACTACTGCCGGCCCTCGATCCGGCTGGCGGCGCTGATGGGGCTCCGGGTCATCTACGTAATGACCCACGATTCGATCGGGCTGGGCGAAGATGGCCCGACTCACCAGCCGGTCGAGCACCTGGCGGCGCTGCGCGCCATTCCCGGCCTGCAGGTCATGCGTCCGGCCGACGCCATCGAGACGGCGGAGTGCTGGCAGATCGCGCTGGAATCGAAGCAGAGGCCCAGTGTCATCGCGCTCACGCGCCAGAACGTGCCGACCTTGCGCGGCGCGGACGACGCCAACCTCTGCGCCCGCGGGGCCTACATCCTGGCGGGTGACGCTTCGGCCGCCGTCCGCCTGATCGCTTCGGGCTCGGAAGTCCATCTCGCCGCAGCGGCGCGCGACCTGCTGGCGCGGGACGGCATTTCGGCCGCCGTTGTCTCCATGCCGTCGTGGGAGTTGTTCGCCAGGCAGGACGACACATATCGGGCACAAGTCCTGGGCGGCGATGGCATGGTAAGGATTGCCTGTGAAGCGGCGTCAGGCTTCGGCTGGGAGCGTTGGCTGGGGACGCGCGGCGCTTTCGTCGGCATGAAGGGCTTCGGGGCGTCGGGCAAGGCGGCGGACCTTTACAAGCATTTCGGCATCACGGCCGAGGCGATCGCCGATGCGGCACGCCGGCTCAGCAATAACGGAGGGTGACATGGCAGTTCGGGTGGCAATCAACGGCTTCGGACGCATCGGCCGCAACGTCATGCGGGCCATCATGGAATCGGGCCGCAAGGACATCGAGGTCGTGTCGATCAACGATCTCGGTCCGGTCGAGACCAATGCCCACCTGTTCCGCTTCGATTCGGTGCACGGCCGCTTCAACGGCGAAGTGAAGGTCGAGGGCGACACGATCGATGTCGGTCGCGGCAAGATGAAGGTCACGGCCGAGCGCGATCCCGCCAAGCTGCCGCACAAGGCGCTGGGCGTCGATATTGTCCTGGAGTGCACGGGCTTCTTCACGTCCAAGAAGGCGGCGACGGCCCATATCGACGCCGGCGCCAGGCGCGTGCTGGTCTCCGCACCGGCCGACAATGCCGACCTCACGGTCGTCTATGGCGTCAACCACGACAAACTGACCAAGGAGCACGTGGTGGTCTCCAACGCCTCGTGCACGACCAACTGCCTGGCGCCGGTCGTCAAGGTGCTGAACGACGCGGTCGGAATCGAGCATGGCTTCATGACCACGATCCACGCCTACACCGGCGACCAGCCGACGCTCGACATCATGCACAAGGACCTCTACCGCGGCCGCGCTGCGGCGCTGTCGATGATCCCGACCTCGACCGGCGCGGCCAAGGCCGTTGGCCTGGTGCTGCCCGAGCTCAACGGCAAGCTCGACGGCGTGGCGATCCGCGTGCCGACGCCCAACGTCTCGATGATCGACTTCAAGTTCGTCGCCAAGCGCAAGACCGACAAGGACGAGATCAACAAGGCGGTGAAGCTCGCCGCTGCCAACCAGCTCAAGGGCATCCTGGGCTGGACCGACGCGCCCAACGTGTCGATCGACTTCAATCACGACCCCCACTCGTCGACCCTCCATATGGACCAGACCAAGGTCATGGACGGCACCTTTGTCCGGGTCATGAGCTGGTACGACAACGAATGGGGCTTCTCCAACCGCATGGCCGACACCGCCGTGGCCATGGGCAAGCTCGGCTAGCCCCAGGCTTGACAGCCTTGGCACGGGCCTTGCCTCCTTCCGCGTGGAGGAGGCAGGCGGCGTGCAGTCTACCCCAGAGAACACGGTCTCCGCGGCGGCCGACCGACCCGCGGCGCGCACGCTCGACGTCGAGGACCTGACCGTCCGTTATGGCCAGGCGGTGGCCGTCGACGGCGTCACGCTCGCCATCGAGCCGGGTGAGGTTGTGGCCCTGCTGGGACCGTCGGGCTGCGGCAAGACCACCCTTCTGCGCGTCATCGCTGGCTTCGTCCGCCAGGCTGCCGGCCGCGTGCGGGTCGACGGCGCGCCGGTCGACCATCTGCCGGCCAACCAGCGCAACATCGGCATCGTCTTCCAGAACTATGCCCTCTTCCCGCACATGACCGTGGTCGAGAACGTGGCCTACGGCCTGCGCGCCCGCGGCATGCGCGGGCCCGAGATCCAGGCGCGCGTCTCGCGCTTCCTCGACATCGTGCAGCTCGGCGGCTTCCGCGAGCGCCTGCCGCGCCAGCTGTCGGGCGGGCAGCAGCAGAGGGTGGCGCTCGCCCGTGCGCTCGCCGTCGAGCCCTCGATCCTGCTGCTCGACGAGCCGTTTGCCGCCCTCGACCGCAACCTCCGGCTCGACATGCAGATCGAGGTCAAGCGGCTGCAACGCCAGCTCGGCCTCACCACCATCCTGGTGACCCACGATCAGGACGAGGCGATGAGCGTCGCCGACCGCATCGCCGTGATGAACAAGGGCAAGGTCGAGCAGTTCGACACGCCGGTGACGATCTACGACCGGCCGCAAACGCTTTTCGTCAACGGCTTCATCGGCACGACCAACCTGCTGAACGGCAAGGTCGCGGCACTGAACGGCGGCACTGCCACGATCGCGCTCGACGCCGGCGCAACGGTGCGCCTGCCAGCGCCGTCCGGCCTCGGCGCCGGCGCGCCCGTGCTGCTGTCGGTACGACCCGAGCAATTGACCCTCTCGGCCATACCCGGTCCCGAATACTGGCCGGTCGAACCCGGTCTCAGCCTGCCGCTCGGCGCCCAGCTGGTGCACGAGGCCCGTACCGCAGACGGCGCGGCGCTCAAGATCGTCGAGCCGCGGCTGGCCGCCCTGAACGGCGCCCGCCGTTATTGCGGCCTCGCCGCCGATGCCAGGCCATCGCTTTTCCCGCGTTCCATCCAGTCAACAACGGAGTGATCCCATGATGAGGCAACCAATCAGCCGCAGACACCTGCTAGCCGGCGCCTCCGCCCTCGGGGGCGCGACCTTCCTGCCCGGCGTCGCTTTCGCCAAAGGTGGCCTGGTCGCCACGACCTATCCCGGAAGCTGGGAGGACGCCTATCGCGCCGTCGTCACGCCGGCGCTGAAAAAGAAGGACGACATCGATCTCGAGTTGGCGCCGCTCTTCGCCATGGACCAGATCGGCAAGGCCAAGGCCGCGCGCGGCGCGCCGCCGTTCGACGTCTTCGTGCTCGATCCCGGCCCGCGCATCGTCGCCATCGAGGGCGGCCTGTTCGACAAGTTCGACGGCACCAAGCTGTCCAACCTCTCCAAGATCCCGGACGGCTTCACCGACGAATACGGCGTATGCGTCAGCGCCCAGGTGGTGGGCATCGCCTACAATCCGAAGAAGCTGCCGGCGCCCAAGGGCTGGAAGGACCTGCTGGTCGAGCCGTGGGTGTCCCGTCTCGGCCTGACCGGCTTCCAGACGACGTTCGGCACGTCGTCGCTGATCGAGATCTCCAAGCAGTTCGGCGGCTCGCTGACCGACGTCGAGCCGGCCCTGGTCGAGCTCAAGAAGGTGCTGCCCAAGGTCGCCGCCGTCGGCCTGCCGGCCGCCATGCCCGGCCTGTTCCAGCAAGGCCAGTGCGACGTGATGTACACCAACACCCAGACCGTCTCGACGCTGAAGGGCAAGGGCATCGACATCGAGTTCGTGAAGCCCGAGAGCGGCTCCATCGCCTTCTACACGACGATGCATATCGCCAAGGGCACATCCGAAGTGCCGAACGCCTACAAGTACCTCGACCTGGTGGTCGGCAAGGAAATCCAGGAAGCGCTCACCAAGCCGCCCTACAATTTCGTTCCCGTCAACAAGGAGGTCGCGCTGCCGGCCGAGCTGCCGATGAAGAGCCTCGATGAGATGACCAAGTACGTCAATCACGACTGGGCCAAGATCAACCCGCTGCGCGCCGCCTGGATCGAGAAGTTCAACAAGGAAATGGCAAAATGATTTCTTGCGTCGCGCACGCCCTCAGATTCCTCTCCCCCTTGGGGGAGAGGCCAGGTGAGGGGGTGCAACACGAAGGCCGTCTCCTGCATCACCCCCTCACCCAACCTCTCCCCCAAGGGGGAGAGGAGTATGACGATAAGCGATGAGCATGAGCGCTGCGTCGGGCCTCATAGACTCGCCGCTTCCGCGCGAGGGACGGCCTTGGGCACGACTCGCCGAGTGGCAGCTCGCGCTGCCGCTGGGGCTGGCGTTCGCCGCGCTCTTTCTCGCGCCACTGCTGTTGCTGGTCGGCGTGAGCTTCTTCAACGACGACAAGATCACCCAGCCAGGGTTCGGAAGCTGGATCAAGTTCTTTGGCGACCCTTTCAACTACAAGGTGATCGCCGACACGCTGCTGCTGGGCGTCAAGACCGTGTGCGCGACCGTCGTGGTCGGCTATCCG
>Ga0209693_10000661_pt1 | contig 14220 bp, 10 predicted proteins | sample HubBroMetageWRM3_FD_188345 | JGI IMG/M metagenome (GOLD analysis project Ga0209693, IMG submission 188345) | Warmed soil microbial communities from the Hubbard Brook experimental Forest, New Hampshire - Hubbard Brook CCASE Soil Metagenome WRM 3... | ecosystem: Environmental > Terrestrial > Soil...
AACGCGATAACCTTCCTTCTTCTCCGTCCGCGCAAACAGCTCATCAATCTGCTCGTTCGAGAGCGTCACCGGCAAAATCCCGTTCTTAAAGCAATTATTGTAAAAAATGTCCGCATAGCTAGGCGCCAGAATCGCATGAAATCCATAATCCAGAATCGCCCAAGGCGCATGCTCGCGGCTCGACCCGCACCCAAAATTGGCTCGCGCCAGAATCACAGAAGCGCCCTTATAACGCGGCGCGTTCAAGACAAATTCCGGATTCGGCTTCTCCCCGGGCAAATATCGCCAATCGTAAAAAAGCACGCGCCCATATCCCTGCCGCGTCTGGAATTTCAAAAATTGTTTCGGCACCATCTGGTCGGTATCCACGTTCACGCGATCCAGCGGCGCAACTAAACCCGTATGCTTGATGAAAGGTTCCATCGTTACTCCGCTCCGTCCACATTATTCCACTTGCGGATGTCCACGAAGTGGCCCTCAATCGCCGCCGCTGCCGCCATCACCGGACTCACCAGGTGCGTGCGCCCGCCCTTGCCCTGCCGCCCTTCGAAATTGCGATTGGAAGTGCTCGCCGAACGTTCGCCGCTCTGCAGCACATCGTCATTCATCCCGATGCACATGCTGCATCCCGCGTCGCGCCATTCAAATCCCGCCGCGACAAAAACTTTATCCAGCCCCTCGGCTTCCGCTTCCGCTTTCACCACGCGCGAACCCGGCACCACCAGCGCCTGCTTCAAAGCTTTCGATACATGCTTTCCGGCCACCACTTTCGCCGCCGCGCGCAAATCCTCCAGCCGCGAATTCGTGCACGACCCGATGAACACGCGGTCGAGCGAAATATCCTCGATCGCCGTCCCCGGTTTCAAATCCATATAAACCAGTGCGCGCGTAGCCGCCTCGCGGTCCACGGGATCACTAAATGAAGCCGGATCCGGTACGCGATCGGAAACCTGCGTCACCATTCCCGGATTCGTACCCCACGTGACCATCGGCGCTAAATCGCGCGCTTGGAAGGTCAAGGTATCGTCGTATTTTGCATCCGGGTCGGTCGGTAGGGTCTGCCAGAAATCCAGCGCCGCCTGAAATTCCCGCCCGCGCGGAACGAACGGCCGCCCCTCCATATATTCAAAAGTAGTCTCGTCCGGCGCCACCATCCCCGCACGCGCCCCGCCTTCGATGGACATATTGCACATCGTCATGCGTCCTTCCATCGAAAGTCCGCTCACCGCCTCGCCCGTATATTCGAAGACGTATCCATTCCCGCCGGCAATCCCGATTTTGCCGATCACCGCCAGAATAATGTCCTTCGCCGTTACTCCGCGCGGCAGCTTGCCGTTAATTTCCACCTTCATCGTTTTCGATTTGAATTGCGTCAGGCACTGCGTCGCCAGCACATGCTCAATTTCGCTGGTGCCAATTCCAAACGCCAGCGCGCCAAACGCGCCGTGCGTTGAAGTGTGGCTGTCGCCGCACACGATCGTCTGTCCCGGCTGCGTAATTCCCAGCTCCGGCCCGATGATGTGCACGATCCCTTGGTTCTTGCTGTTCATGTCGAACAAATGCACGCCCGTCTCTGCGCAATTGCGCTCCAGCGCTTCGAACTGCCCGCGCGCGTCCGCATCCAGTACCGGCAGCAGGCGATTCTTCGTCGAAACGGAGTGGTCCATCACCGCAAACGTCAGCTCTGGCCGCCGCACTTTGCGTCCCGCAGCCTTCAGCCCGGCAAACGCCTGCGGCGAAGTGCCCTCGTGAATCAAATGTCGGTCAATGTAAATCAAGGTAGGTTGCCCCGGCTCTTCTCGCACCACATGGGCATCCCAGATTTTTTCGTAAAGCGTGCGTGCAGCCATTCGTTGGTTTCCTGCCTGGGGAACAACGTCCCGGTAATCTGGATGAGAGCCGGTCACATTCAGCCGGCCAACACCCATTGTAACAATTCCGTCATCTTCCGCCAATCCCTTGCTCGGCGGGGCGGTGCTGTGTGAATCGTGGCACGTGAGTAGTGATTGGTGATTAGCGATTCGTTGTTCGTGCTCCGCGACCCGTGGACCGCGAACCGCGCGACCCAGCACAGGCAATTTTGCGTGTTCCCATTTGTTTTGGTGTAGATGCCGCAACTCCCGAACCCGAAACCGGAGAGGACAGCCAAAAGTGGCGATGCCACGAGAGGCAAATTTGTATCGAATAGAAAATCGCTTCTCCTTTGTTTTCAGCAAAGCTCTGACCAGAACGATGATTCTGTGGGTTTTATTTGTATTGAATAGAAATGGGGTGGGGCGGTGACAAGTGATGAGTGACGAGTAATGCGTCAGGTGCGGCGCGGGACCGCCTCGGCAGGCAGGCGCTGAAATGGCAGAAAAACTAGCGATTAGAAAATGTTTTCTCGTTTGTTGTGAGCGGGTTATCTTGATTTTTAATATTTGGCAACTAGCGATTAGTAAGCGGAGGGTGGAGTGTGGGGCTGGCGCGCTGGCTGTTGAAGCGCGAGCAGCGTGGACCATATAGCCCCCTTGTGTTGACGAGATTGGCGCACGACTGATGATAACACATTCGTTACGGTAATTCAAGTGCAAATTGCGGGGGCGAGGCGGCAACGCCGCGCGGTTTCTGTTGCGACCTGCGGATCGTCTTTTACACGTGCACCTGCAAGTACATGCGCTGCGCTGTCCGGCTGGATGGTGCAGCGCCGCGAGGGCCACCGCGGGGCGCATGCCGCTGAACCCGCGGGATCGCAGAACGTCGGGGCGAGGAATTCCGCGGCGTCGCCAGAGCTGAGCACGCGACGAGCGTGCGTTGCGTCGAAGCTTCGGTAGTGGGTCAGTTTCCGATTACGCGGGTGATCTTAATGGGTCGAAGCAACACTGAGCCAGGGCGCACCTGGCATTGAAAACAAAAGCCAGAATCGCTTGCCAGGGTTAGACCAGCCGGAACGCCGCTCTGGCTGGGTTTTGACCGAGTACAACCAATCAGATGGTTCTCCCGCGCAAGCTATGTCGAATCAATGCGCAGCATGGTGTTGCATCGACCGGTTGAGCTGGCACGACTAATCAGGAGCTTGCGGGCCGATCGGGCAGGCGTTTCTGAATCGTACGTGGCCGGGCTAGTTCACGATGTCTTGGTCGCAAAATACAAATATCTCAACAGGCGCCGTTCTGTCGTCAAGGTGTGAACGCAGGACAGAAACCGTTGAAGCCCCTCGAAGTTGGCAGCGCCTTCCGCTGTTACCAGTTCGGCTGTCCTTTTCTCGCGCGCGTCGTGCCACTTCTTCGAGATCCGAGCCGCATTTTCGGTTGTGTCCGTGGTACGCACCTGGGAAAATCCCGCTTTTTCCAAGAGCCGCTCATTTTCCCCAGGTGGACTGTAGAAGTAAAAGCCGATCGAGCTGCGAGTCGCGATTTCCTCGGCGGAAATCATTCCACCAACCAGGAGAGCGTCGCTGAACAACATCCGGCCCCCTGGCTTCAGTACGCGAAATATCTCGACGAACACATCGAGTCTCCCAGGCACATGGCACAATACGTCGTTCGAAAACACCGCGTCAAACGTCTCGTCGTCGAAAGGCAGATTCTTCGAAGCGTCGCATTGTTCGAAACGCGCTCGTGAACCAAGGGCCGTCGTCTGTGCAAGTTCTTTCGCGCTACGAATCCCGGGTTCATTAGTATCCAGTCCTACGATCTGGCAGCCGAGTTTGTCCGCAAGATGCAAAGCATATCCGCCCGAACCGCAACCGATCTCCAATACAAACGAATCGCGCTTGAGGCCGAGGAGTTGCGGAATCTCCTGGGCTTCTTCATTGGTGACCCAACTGGTCTGGCCGAAGTCCTGCCCATATGTCTCAATACGGACCTGTCGGTAGGGGTCGGACGCATAATTCCTGTAGGCGTTGTTGTAAAGGTCGAACATTCTCCTACCCAACTTCAAGAAGCGCGTTTTTTCCGCTTTGCGAAGCACTCGTCACAGCGTGTTTGTTTCTCAGCACCGTAGAAATCGCCGCCACATTTCTTACATTCTTTCAGGAACAGGTGTTTTCCGTGAACGATCACCGATTCTGCGCGCTGCACCTTGGCAACGACCGGCGACCTTTTTAGAGAGTGCATGAGCGGGAGTGTACCACCAGTCGTCGCGGTGTAAAATTCGCGAACATCACTGACCTTCGAATAGGAATATCCGCGTTTATGGCTGTCAAAAAATTAGGGATCGCGAGACGCGGTGCCAACTCCTTATTGACGCTGCGGGTTCAAAGGGTCGGCGCAACACTTGCGGTAGCAAACTCGCGGCGATTCGATGCGCCGAACCGCGGGCCCATCCTTGCTTCCCGGTGTACGCGCGCCGTGCCGCCAGTCATCCCAGGTGGCACATCGTTCCACGGCATTTCGAGGATCCACAACGACAGGGCACGGAACACCGAAAGCCGTAATCAACGGTAAGCTCTTCTCCCGCCCTGATTTTTTTGAAGCTGTACAAGAAGATTTGCCCGCGCATCTTGCGCATCGTCAGATTCGGATCGCAGCTGTGATTGATCAATTCGGCGCCGCTTCCTCCCACCGATCCATCAATCTTCCAGCGCCGATTCAGGCGTACGGTGTAAATCCGCGCCGCCTTGCCCGCCCAGAGCATCCTGACAGCGCGACGCAAGCCTTCCCGTTCACTGATCCGTTCCCCAGTGTATTGAATCACCCGTTTGCGCGCAGGAATTGCTTCTCCCGCGAACACGCCATACCGTTCGATGCGAGAGCGGCCAATGCGGAGTTTGAAATTAGTAAGCTTCAGGTTGAGACGCGGAACTCGATGTTTCGCAGGCATGGCAATTCTGCCGGGTGATCGGAGGTCGTCACTGAATGATTGGCGACCTCCGAAGATCACCGCATCGGTTTTATCTGGCGCCTTTGTCCAAGGCCATAAGTGGTTTGGTATGCTGCAGAGACTTGGCCTTTTTCAACTTCTTGGTCGCTTTCTTCTTCGCTGCCATCAGTTGTCTCCTTCCGTCGAATTGCCCCCACGGGCGGTGACATGCATATATGCAACTCCCGCGCCAAATGTCCAGCGGTTTGAGTGCGGGGTTCATCCCGCGTGAAATGTTCAGGATGCGATGTCAGGATTCGTGCGGCACCTCTGCCCCCTAACGCGAATCGCGTTGAATAAATCAACATTCAGGTGAGAAATTCAACGAAGACAGAACATCGGAATCGGCTAGCGGAAATGATTCACGAGCATGATGCCGGCGTTGCTCTCGTCGACTTGGGAGTACAGCATATAGCGCCCGTCGGGGGAAATAGACATGCCCGCGCCCAGATCCTTGTCCGCTTTGAACAGCTCCCGCGTATGTTTCGTCGCGAAATCGTAAAAGCTGATGCTTCGCGGATTGCCCAGTGGGCGGCAATAGATTCCTTCAGCCACGACCGCCCACTGGCTCAGACCAGGGACATCGGGCATTTGCGGAACTTTCTGCGGCGCGGCTTCAGGACGATCCGGTGCAAGCATCATGATCGTCCCGTCCGAGACGTACAGATGCTTTCCGTCAAAGGATTCGATCGCAGCCAGCCAATCCATCGATCCGAAAAGAAGAGTCGCGTCACCTCCCTCTGCGGGGCAGCGGTACAGATTATGACCGTTCCCTTCGTAACCCACAAAATAAATCCACTTTCCATCGTGCGACCAGTACGGAAATTCCAGCACGTGGATATTGGTCTTCAGTTTGTGCGCGACGCGATCGGAAATATCCGCGATGTATGCGCCCCAAAATCCAGTGGCGTTGTCGAACATCTCGAACACAATTTTCTTGGAGTCCGGCGACCAGCGCGGATAAAACGCTGGTTCTTCCCGCGAGATTTGTACCAGGTTGCTCCCCTCGCTGTCGGCCATCCAAACGCTCCACGTCCCGGACCGCTCGGAATCGAACGCCACACTTTTGCCGTCAGGCGAATATTCGGCGGCATTTTGTGGTCGCGTGGAGCTGTACATCTGCACGCTAGGAACTTCGGGGTGCTGTAGGTCCTTTCTCCAAATGCTAAGGTGGTTGTCCGCCGCGCTGATTGCGAGTTTGCGCCCATCATTGCTGATCGCGGGCGATTCTCCCTCCAGGCCCGGAATTTTGTGTACCTCGCCATCGCTCACCCGAATTTCATAGACTGCGTCGCGATTTGCATCAAACGCCGCCACGATCAGAGACTGATCATCGGCGCTCCAAGTCAGTCCGCAGGGAAATTCGTGACGCGTGGTCAGTGGTCTTCTGGATTTTCCCTGCAGGTCGGTAATCAAGTACTCGAACTCAGCGGTGTTATGAACGCACACTATCGCCAGTTCCTGCCCACTATGCGAGAACGTCAACTCTTCCTCGTGACGGCAGTCCGGGTCATGGGGAAACTCGTGACTTTCCAGAGTCTCGACGTTTAGTAGGTAGGCACGGTCGCCGGGTCGGCCAATTTGCCTGTCGGCATACCCGATCCATTTTCCGTCCGGCGACCAATTGATGGGAGCAGCGAGATCGTACGGAGTATGAGTGGCGATTAATCTGCGTTCTGGCCCTCCCAAAGCGGGTACCACATAAATCCCATTGTCGTCCGCGGCCAAGCGATGAAACGCGATCTGCGTGCCGTCCGGTGACCATGCGGAACTGATCCAATCGGAAGGATGATGGGTCAACCGCAGTAACGTTTCACTTCCAATTGCTTTTACATACAAGTCATATCTCGGTTTTCCCGAGCGATTGCTTTTGCGATCGTCCCAGGAAAAAGCGATCCGCGAACTATCCGGCGAAAACGAGGGTGTTGTTTCCCATCCCGGATACGAGGTGAATGGTACCATCGTCATCGCCGCGGAATTCACATGCGCATCGCTCCGTGAATCGGCAGGTTTCCGCGCCAGCCAGATGATTAGAACCGCGCAAGCCGCTGCCGCCGCTACCCCGGCCATGCCCAACGCCCATTTGTTCCTGTTCCATGTCTTTGCCGCGGGGATGGCCATCGGTTCCGCGGCTTGCACTCGGTTCGCAACCGGCATAACCACCGGCGCCTCGGGCTTGATCTTTCCGATGAACCGATAGCCCCGCTTCGGCACCGTCTCGATGAACCGCGGATTCTCCGCTGAGTCGCACAGCGCCTCGCGAATCTTGTTCACAGCGGCGGCCACACTATGATCGAAGTCCACAAACGTGTCCGCCCGCCATAGGGCGCGACATACTTCATCCCGCGTCACTACCTCGCCCGCATTGTCAACCAGCACCGCCAACAGCTGAAAAGGCTGCGTCTGCAATCGGATCTTGCGCCCGTCCTTGCGCAATTCTCCTGAGCGCAGGTCCATCTCAAAACGGTCAAAGGCCAAGCGGTGCGAATCGCCACCCGATGTTGGTTCCGGCTTGTCAACGGAAGAGGACATTTACTCACTCGCATATCTATCCGCGGAGAGCCGTGATGCTAGCAGACCGCAAAAGCTACGGTCAATTGCAAAACTGTTAAGGTTTTGAACCGATAAGTCCTTATGCGCGATAGCGTTACTTGGTGACCGAGAAGTTACCGGAAAGTGAGTTGCCGTGCATTGCGCAGCAACCCGTATTTCCCCATAGTGCCCCCACGTTCCCAGTCGCTCGTCGCACTGGACGCCGAGCACGATGCGCAAAGAAAGCGGGACCAAATCTTGAAGGCCAAATCTTTAAGGAGAGACACAAATGAATCGAAAGCATATGTTCCGGGTTCCTAGAACTGCTCGCTTTTCCGCAATTGCGGCATTGGCAGCCTTCGCGCTGCTGTTTGCCGCTAGCGGCGCAAAAGCTGGTGGTTGCGCAGTTGGTTACAAAGCGGGAGCCACCGCTGCCCCAATTCCTTTCGTCAGTCCTCAAGCGGACGACCGCCAAGGCGACTACGACGAACACGGGCATGCTATCGTCGGTTTGTGGCATGTGATTTACACAGCCACTGAGAGTACTGCAGGGCCCCTTCCTGTCCCGGTAATACCGCCAGGACCTCCAAGTTCCTTCCAGTTTCTCGAATCCTTTAAAACCTGGCACGCGGATGGAACCGAATTTGAAAACGCGTTTCTGCCCCCGGCGGCCGGAAACATCTGCGTCGGAGTCTGGAAGGACTTAGGTGACGGCCAAGTCAAGCTGCACCACATCGGCCTGATGTTTGCCCCAGACGGTAGCATTTCAAACATCTTCACCGTCGACGAAACCGATGCGGTCGCCTCCAACGACAAAACTTACAAGGGTAACTTCACTATCAAACTCTGGCCGCCCTTCTACGATCAGGTCGGCGTCGGAACCCCGGTACAACAGATCAAAGGAACAACGGCCGCCACTCGCATCACCGTGGATTGACCAGCGTTCAACCCGAAAAATGCCTGCCGCGCGCCGTGGTGAAGGGAATTGCACTTCTACTCCCTTTGCTACGGCTCTGCGGCGTTAGCACGCTACATTCTCGCACTTCGTCTTCGTTGACTTGCTTTTTGCCGCGCCCTAATATGTCCAGCACATGCCCACGAACGATCCGCTGCTCGATCAGACCTTCTCGCACTATCGCATCCTGGAACGTCTCGGCGGCGGAGGCATGGGCGTGGTTTACAAAGCCGAGGACGTCCGTCTCCATCGTTTCGTGGCGCTGAAATTCCTGCCAGACAATGTCGCCAAAGACCCGCAAGCCCTCGCGCGCTTCCAACGGGAAGCCCAAGCCGCTTCCGCCCTGAACCATCCCAACATCTGCACGATTTACGATATCGGCGAAGCCGACGGCAAAGCCTTCATCGCCATGGAATTTCTCGACGGCCGAACTCTGAAGCACGCCATCAGCGGCGGCTCCATGGAACTCGACAACCTGCTCGATCTCGCTATCCAAGTCGCAGACGCGCTCGACGCCGCGCATAGCGAAGGCATCGTGCATCGCGACATCAAGCCCGCCAACATTTTCGTCACCAAGCGCGGCCACGCCAAAATTCTGGACTTCGGCCTGGCCAAGGTGACCAGCGCGAAAGCTGTCAGCGGACGTAGCGCCACCATGCTCACCGTCGGCGTGGACACTGCGCAACTCACCAGCCCCGGCGCTTCCATGGGCACGGTCGCCTACATGTCGCCCGAGCAAGTTCTCGGCAAAGACCTGGACGCGCGCACCGACCTCTTCTCCTTCGGCATCGTGCTCTACGAAATGACCACTGGCACTCTTCCGTTCCAAGGCGAAAGTTCCGGCGCGATTTTCGACGCGATCCTGCACAAAAATCCAGTCGCGCCCGTGCGCCTCAACAACAGCTTGCCCCCCGAATTCGAGCAACCGATTTTCAAAGCGATGGAAAAAGATCGCGACCTGCGCTACCAAAGTGCTGCGGAAATGCGCGCCGACCTGAAACGTCTGAAGCGCGACACTGGTTCCGGTCGCGCCAGTTCCATCACTGGTTCGGCCAGCGGCGCACTAGCCGCAGCGCAGGAGTCAGGCTCGAGCGCCAGGATCTCAGCCCACACGCAATCCAGCGGCAGCAGCGCAGCGCAAACAATCGCACCAAGGCACAGCCTCAGAATTGCCATCCTGATCGCAGCGCTCGTGGTCCTGGCGGTAGTAGCTTTCGCCGGATACAAATTTCTCACGCGCCCCCGCGGCCTGAATCTGCAGAACATGCAGATCACCAAACTCACCGATAGCGGCAAAGCCACAGGCGTCGCGATCTCGCCCGATGGCCGCTACATCGTTTACGTCCTCAGAGATGGCGAGCAGCAAAGTCTCTGGGTGCGCAACGTCGCCACCAAAAGTGACGTCCAGGTCCTCGCGCCAGACGTAGTCTCCTTCGCCGGCGTAAGTTTTTCGCCCGACGGCAACTACGTCTATTTCGTCCGCTCCGACAAGAACACCACAAATTTCCGGTACCTTTATGTCATGCCCGTCCTGGGGGGCACTGCGCGCCAGTTGATTCGCGACATTGACAGTCCGGTCAGCTTCTCGCCCGATGGCAAGCAGTTCGCCTACATGCGCGGCGTCCCGGAGCACAACAATGTGGAACTGCGCGTCGCCAACACCGACGCCAGCAACGATCACCTCCTCGCAGCTTTGCCCGATTTTCCGGGCTTTATGTTTGGCGCAGCCTGGTCACCGGACGGAAAAACGATCCTTGCACCAGGACTGCAAGCGGGCAAAGAAATGAAGTGGGTTTTAACCGCCGTCAACGTCGCCGATGGCAGCCTGAGAGATCAATTCTTCGGTACCCAACAAACGGGAAGACCCGCATGGTTTCCCGACGGCAATTCCTTCCTGATTCCAGTCGGGCTCATACCCGAGAATCGCGCGCAATTGTTCCTGGTTTCCTTTCCCAGCGGCGAAAAAGCCCGCGTTTCTAACGATCTGTCCGACTACGGTCGCGCGGTCGAAATGACCCAGGACGGAAAGATGCTGATAGCGCTGGAGGACAGCGAGAGCGCGCACATCTGGATCGCCCCGGGGGGAAAAGCCGCACAAGCAAAGCAAATCACCACCGGGGAAACGCCCGACGATGGCGTGGCGCCGGGTCCCGGAGACAAGCTCTTGGTCCGCAGCCGAGGCAGCGACCTCCAGCTGATGAACGCCGACGGCAGCCAGCGCGTGCTGCTGCGTCCGAATCTTCGCAATTACGTTTCCATGTCGAGTTGTGGCGATCGGTATCTGGTGTTCGATTCATTCGAAGAGAACAAGTTTAGCCTCTTGCGCACGGACGTAGATGGCGGAAATACGCTAAAGCTCGCCGAGGGTGCGTTTAATTCGGAATGTTCTCCCGACGGCAAGTGGGTGCTGTTTTATTCGAGCCGCAAGCTGTATCGCATTTCCATTGACGGCGGTACTCCCGTCGAGGTTTTCGATGCCCCGAATGGCGGTGGTTCAGCGATTTCGCCGGATGGAAAATGGATTGCCTGCACTTATCAGGAGCTGACTCCTGTGCCGGTGTTGAAACTCGCGGTGATTCCCGCCGCAGGCGGCGCGCCCGTGAATGTCTTCGTCCGTCCCATCGGCACAGATAAATTGCACTGGTCGCCCGATCAGAAAAGCATCCAGTACCTCTTGACCCGCAAGGGCGCCACAAACGTCTGGGAACAGCCGCTTGCCGGCGGTCCGCCACGCCCCGTCACCGACTTCACCTCCGGCCACATCTTCGATTTCGCTTGGTCGCGCGACGGCAAGCAGCTGCTCCTCGCCAAAGGCGAACGAACCAGCGACGTCCTGCTAATCAGCAACTTCCGCTAACAATCGCTCCACTATTCAATCTGCCGAATCGCGGGCCCATCCTTGCTTCCCGGTGTACGCGCTCCGTGCCCCTGCAAAATGGCCGCGGCCTGATTTGCGGCTTGCTCCGTGGTCGTGTGAACAATCATCACCGCGCCACCCTGCTTCACGTGGCTCGCGTAGAATTCCTGCTCGCCGATGTAATCAGGCTGCATGCCAGACTCATCGCGCACTTCGCGTTTTTCCAGCGCGCCGCCAGCGCCAAATAACCGCTCAATCCAGCCCGGACGTCGTTCGCCGGACTTCGTAGAAGGCTCGCCAGGAGTGTCGGCAGTCCGCGCATCCTCGTCCATATCGCTGATCACTTCCACTTGCCCACCCTTAATGCCGGCCTGCTCCAGATCCTCCACCGCGTCCTCTGCATCTCCGTAACTACCCAGAATTCCGACGATCACAAATTTCATAATTTGTGCCCCCCAAAATCCGCACCGCGAATTTCTCCGGCGCGCTCGAATGATCCCATCCCTAAAAAACTATTTCGCCTGCACCGCCAGCGACTTTGAAAAAAGCCACGGAAACAATGTCGGCTGATCGTAAGCCTTGTCCCACGCCGCATGCCGTATCCCGGGAAATTCCGTGTAGTGTACGTCGGAGCCGATCGCCTTCATCGCTGCATACATCCGCTGCGATTCCGTCACCGGCACAATGTCGTCTTCTGCGCCATGAAAAATCCAAACAGGAGTATTGCCCACCTTCGCGGCGGCGTCCGCATAGCTCTTGGGATCGTCCGCCGGGGTATATTTTGCAAGGCCTGGATCAGCCTTTACCGCGCCCGCTGGCGGCCGAATCCCGCCGCAAATCACGATCAGCGCCGCAAACCGTCCCCCATATTTTTCCGCCAGGTACCAGCTCCCGTATCCGCCCATTGAAAGTCCGGTCAAATACGTCCGCCGCACATCACCGTGAAATTCCTTGATGGCTGCGTTCAGGGTAGCGATCGCCAGCTCGTCCATCGGCGGCTGCATCCACCAAACGTCTTTCCGGCACTGCGGCATCACCACAATCGCTGGAATCGTGCTGCGATTGCTTCGAATCGCCGTGCCGATGCCCACATCCGTTTCTTGCAATCCGTCGTCGCCGCGTTCGCCTGCCCCGTGCAGAAATAGAATCACCGGCCATTTTTGGCGCGGCGTCCATGTGTCCGGCACGAACACCTGATATTTGTAGGTCGCGCCTTGTACCGTGATCGTGCGATCCAGAAATCCGGTTTCGTGAGCTTTTGCATGAGCCGGAAATGCGATTAGAAGAAAGAAAATCAGAAGCGCAAGCAGTCTTCGCGACGCAACAGGCACGAGTCCCTCCGAACCTGAAACTTTAGCACGAGAATTCTGCAATCGCCCGCGCGAATGCCCTGTCTCAAATGGAAAATTGCGTCATGACAGGCCCCGCACCGCTGCAACCCTTGCGTCTGGTATGCTGCGAGAGTCATGCACTCTGAGCAGCCGGCAACCGCCGCCACCACGACGCCGTCTAAAGCCGTGATGGGACGCCGTCTGGAACTCGATGCCGCTCGCGGGCTGATGCTCGTTTGGATCACGCTCACCCATTTGCCTACCGCTGCCAGTACCTACGTCAATCAGCCGTTCGGCTTCGTCTCCGCCGCCGAAGGTTTCATTTTTCTCTCCGCACTTTTCACTGGCAGAATTTATTTCCGGCTCGCCGAGCACGATGGCTACCAAGCTATGGAGCGTCGGCTGTGGTCGCGCACCGTGCGTCTCTACTGTTATCACGCGCTGCTGCTGGCCTTCGCATTTCTAGTCGCAGTGCCCATCGCAGAGCGCGGCGATCGCCCCGGCCTGCACAATCTTCTGGATTTTTATTTCATGGCCGGCCCCAAGCGCTCTGTGATCGAAGCCTTCCTGCTGATTTATCGCCCGCCGCTGCTCGATATTTTGCCGATGTACATCATCTTCCTGATGTTCACCTCCGCTGCTCTGCTCCTCGCGCGCAGAATCGGGTGGAAGCCCATCCTCTGGACAGGTTTCTCCCTCTGGGCGCTAGCGCAATTCGGCCTGCGCGCCGATGCCTATAAGGTCGCCTCGAAAATTATCCCGGCACACATTCCTCTGAACGAAATGGGTTCCTTCGATCTATGGGCGTGGCAATTTCTGTGGATCGGCGGCGTGTGGCTCGGCGTGCGCTGGGCGCAAAATAATCTGCCCATCGAAAAATGGGCGAAGCGCGCTGCGATTCCGGCTGTGGTGATCGCCGCAACATGCTTCGTGCTGCGCCGCGCCATCGAACACGGCTTGCAACTCGGCCCCGCTGAATTCCTCTTCGATAAATGGCACCTGGGTCCGCTGCGCCTGGTGGATTTCATCGCAGTCGCCGCGCTGCTGATCGTCACGCAATCTTTTTGGAAGCCGCTGGCAATCGGACCGCTGGTCCTGATGGGTCAATCGTCCCTGCAAGTATTTTGCGTGCACCTGCTCTGCTGCTTTGCGGGACTCACTCTGCTAGGCAACGCGTCGAGAATCAGCGGCTGGCGCCAGGCAGAATTGCTCACCGCAACCTTCGCCGCCATGCTGTTCACAGCGAAGTTGTTCTCAAAGAGCGAAGCCAAGCAAGAACGCAAACCAAAAGCAGAAAGCACCCCGGAAGGCAGCACGAAAATCACCCAAACAACAGTTTTGCTTTTGGATAAGAAATCTAAGGAAGCCGAACAATCTCGCTGAGTACGACCCGCCTCGCGCTCAACACAGTTCGACCAGTCATTTCGCCGCTTGCGCGCGTTGGCTCATCGCGCTCTCAATGTCTCTTGGAGAATAAGGCAGCGCCGGATTCAAGACCTCATGCCCCGCGGCCGTAATCAAAAAAGTATCCTCCACGAAGAACGCCTGATCGCCCGCAGTCAGCAGCGGCTCGTAACACAACACATTCCCGACCTGAATACTTTTCGGCGCGCCCTCCGCCATATCCATTCCCAGCCCATGCAAAGCATATCCTTTACGTTTCAAGGCATCAGCAGCCGCATTCTTGGCCGTCGCCGTCTTCA
>Ga0209693_10000662_pt1 | contig 14198 bp, 13 predicted proteins | sample HubBroMetageWRM3_FD_188345 | JGI IMG/M metagenome (GOLD analysis project Ga0209693, IMG submission 188345) | Warmed soil microbial communities from the Hubbard Brook experimental Forest, New Hampshire - Hubbard Brook CCASE Soil Metagenome WRM 3... | ecosystem: Environmental > Terrestrial > Soil...
CGTCGAAGCGATCTTCTAGCTCCATGACCATGTCCATGATCGCGAGCGAATCGATGGTCAGGTCCTTGGCGATCACGGTCTCGCCGGTGATGGGCTTCTGGCCGGCCTGGTAGGGCTCCAGGTGAACACAGATCTCCCGAATCACGTCTGCGCGCAAAATCCCGCGCGTCAGGGCGATGGTGTCGGCGATGCCGTCGTTTTCGACGGTCAATTGGTGGGCAGTGCGCAAAAGCATCTCTCCGGTCCCGGGGGTTCGGGCGAGGGATATCTGACAGAAAGAGCGATTCCTTGTGAAATAACAATTTGTTACGCAGTGTTTCACAGGGCCTAGAGCCATCCATGGCGGCGATACCACAAGATCGTGTCGGCGAACCCGCCGGCAAGGTCGTAACGCGCCCTAAGGCCGATCGCTGCGGCAAGCCGCCGGTCATGTACCGTCCAATCGCTGTGAAAAATCTCGTTCACCTTGCCGGGCGTCAGGATCTGCACTGGCCCGCCCAGCACGTGGCTGACGCGGTTCACCAGGGCGATGCTATCCATCGCGATCCGGGGGATCGCCAGTGTCCGGGCCGTCCGTCCCAAAGCGGCTTCGGCGGCGGCTTGCATGTCGTTATAGCCGTAGCCCCCTTCCCGGCCGTCGTCGATTTCACAGACCGAAGCGGGCGCCGGCTGCTCGACGGCCAGCGCCAGGGCATCGGCCAGGTCCGCCACGTGGATGACGGACAGCCGGGCATCGGGCAGGTTCGGCCGTGGGGCAACCCCCCGCGCGACGGCGCGGAAATAGGCGAGCGTCTCGCGATCGCCCGGCCCATAGACGGCCGGCGCCCGCACCGCGAGCCAGGGTCCGGAGCGGCCGGCCACGACTTCCTCGGCCGCGCGCTTGCTGGCGCCATAAGGAGAGAGAAGCGGCTCGCGGGCCGCCAGCGACGAGAGCAGGACGAACCGCGCGGTGGGCGCGAGCGCGGACACACGCGCCGTGCCGTCGCGATTGACCGCCATGAAGTCGGAGGACCGACGCGCCTTGATGAGACCGGCGGCATGGATGACCGTGTCGGCGCCGTCGACCAGGCGGCGAAGCGCTGCTTCGTCCGCGACGTCGCCCAGCACGAGGTCGGCCTCGACACCGGCGAGCGAGGGCAGCGGCGACCAGCGGCGGATGAGCAGGCGGATCTTCCAGCCGTGACGCGCCAGGGCGGCAACCAGATGCGGTCCGACGAAGCCAGTGGCGCCGGTGACAGCGACCAGCCGGGTCACGTTGTAACCGCCCTCCCTCCCCTTCGCGGAGTCCGCGAAGGGGAGGTGCCCGCGCAGCGGGTGGAGGGGTCATGGGCGACAATGATCCTTTGACTCATGACCCCTCCGCCGCCGTATGACGGCGGCACCTCCCCTTCGCGAAAACCGCGAAGGGGAGGAATAAAATACGTGCTCAGGCCGCTTCGGTCTTGGGTGCGTAGAGGCCGGCGAGATAGTTGGCCTTGGTGCGGGCGCGCGACAGCTTGCCCGACGACGTCGTCGGCAGGCCGACGGTCGGCGGCACCAGGACGACGTCGCAATCGACCGCGATCGCCTCGCGCACGGCGCCCGCCACGTCGCGCGCCAGCGCCTGGCGCGCCTCCTCGCCCGACACGCGCGCCAGCACCGCTACGACGACCCGCTCGCCGTCGACCGTATCGATGGAGAAGGCCGCCGCATCGCCGTTCTTGACGACCTTGCGGGCCTCGATCGCCCATTCGATGTCCTGTGGCCAGACATTGCGGCCGTTGACGATGATCAGGTCCTTAGCGCGGCCGGTGACGACGACCTCGCCCGCCAGCGTGTAGCCAAGATCGCCGGTATCCAGCCAGCCGTCGTCCGACAGCACGTCGCGCGTGGCCTCCGGTTCGTCGAAATAGCCCGGCATGATGCTGGGACCCGCGACGAAGATCCGTCCCACCTCGCGGTCCGCCAGCACCTTGCCGTCCGCGCCGCGCACTTCCAGGCGATGGCCGGGCAGCACCTTGCCGCACAGCACGAAGCGTCGCGCGCGCCGCTCGTCCGCGGGATCGGCGGCCGGCACCGCGCGCTGGCTGTCGGCCAGGGCGGCGCGATCGATCACGTCGGTGCGCACGCCCGTGCCGTGCGGGCAGAAGGTGATGGCGAGGCAGACCTCGGCCATGCCGTAGCTCGGGATGAAGGCCCTGCGGTCGAAGCCCACCCGCTCGAACGTCGCCGCGAAGCGGTCGAGCACGTCGGGACGGATCATGTCGCCGCCGATTCCGGCGTGGCGCCAGCTCGAGAGGTCGAGGTCGGTTGGCAACTGGTTGGCGGCGCGGCGGGTGGCGAGGTCGTAGCCGAAGCTCGGGCTGTAGGCGATGGTGCCGCGGTTGCGCGAAATCAGGTTGAGCCACTGCGTCGGCCGGCGCGCGAAGTCGCGCGGCGTCAGATAGTCGATCGAGAGCTGGCTCGACAGCGGCGCCATCGTGAAGCCGATCAGGCCCATGTCGTGATAGAGCGGCAGCCAGCTCGCGGCGCGATCGCCCGCGACCACGTCGAGGCCGGCGGAGCCCGTCATGCCGGCGAGATTGGCCATCAAGGCGCTCTGCGTGATCTGCACGCCGTGCGGATGGCGCGTGCTGCCTGAAGAGAACTGGATGTAGCAGAGGTCGGCGGGCCCCAGCGGCCGGAGATCGACCGGCTTCTCCGGCAGCGCCTCGAGCGCGGCTAGGCCGCCGTGGAGGCGGACAGCAGGGAATTCCCGGGCGGCGTCGGCCAGGAAACCGGCGAGATCGTCGACGCCCACGGCCGCTACCGCGCCCGACGCCGCGAGCTGGCGGCCCAACTGATCGAGATAGGCGTCCTTGCCGCCGATTCCGACGGGGATCGAGACCGGCACCGGCAGCAGGCCGGCATACTGCGCGCCGAAGAACACGTCGAAGAATCCGGGCCAGGTGTCGGCCGTGATCAGGATCCGTTCGCCCGCGGCAAAGCCCGCGCCGATCAGCCGGCGGGCGGCGACATGGGCGCGGTCGCGGACCTCATGCCAGGCGAGGGCCGAAAGAATCTCACCCCTGACATTATAAAAGGTGATCCCGGTCTCCCCCCGCGCCGCGTAGTCGAGCATCTCCGGCACCGAGCGGAAGTCGGCCCGGCACAGGGCGAGCTTTGAATTGCGGGTCGGCAACGGGTTCATCGGAAGGCCGGTCTCCTACATCAAGCTCCTCTCCCCCGCTAGGGGGAGAGGTTGGGTGAGGGGGTTGCACGAGCCTTCGAAGCCCCCTTCACCTAGCCTCTCCCCCTGGCGGGCGAGAGGAATTTGAGGGGGCGTTGTGAGACGGTAGGCCAAGTTGACACACCCAGACCTCGGTAAGATAGTTACCGACCCCGCTCAACCCCGGTCAATCCGTTCCGGAGCCGTGGTCGAAGAGCGGGCTATTTCTTTTGTGGAGGGTCTCGTGATTACGGCTGTGATGCCGACGTACGGTCGCAAGGACGTCGTGTTCGAACGCGGAGAGGGCAACTATCTCTACGCGGCGGACGGCCGACGTTTCGTCGACTTCACGTCCGGCATCGCCGTGAACGCGCTGGGCCACTGCCACCCCTATCTGGTCAAGGCCTTGGCCGAGCAGGGAGCCAAGCTCTGGCACACCTCCAACCTCTATCGCGTGGGCAACGGCGAGAAGCTGGCCAAGCGGCTGGTCGATCTGACGTTCGCCGACACGATGTTCTTCTGCAACTCGGGCGCGGAAGCGATCGAGGGCGGCATCAAGCTCATTCGCAAGTACCAATATGTGAATGGCAAGCCCAAGCGCTACAAGCTGATCTGCTTCCAGGCGGCCTTCCACGGCCGCCTGCTGAACGCGCTCTCCGCCACCGGCAACGAGAAGTATCTCGAAGGCTTCGGCCCGCCGGCGCCCGGTTACCTTCATGCGCCGCTCAACAACGCCAACGTCGTGCGCGACATGATCGACGACGAGACGGCCGGCATCCTGGTCGAGCCAATCCAGGGCGAAGGCGGCGTGCGCGGCACGACGCCGGAGTTCCTGAAGGCGCTGCGCGCGATGTGCGAGGAATACGGCCTGCTGCTGTTCTACGACGAAATCCATACGGGTTTCGGCCGGACCGGCAAGCTCTTCGCCTATGAATGGTCGGGCGTGGCGCCCGATGTCATGGCGGTCGCCAAGGGCATGGGCGGCGGCTTCCCGATCGGCGCCTTCATGGCGACCGAGAAGGCGGCCGTGGGCATGGTGCCGGGCACGCACGGCTCGACCTATGGCGGCAATCCGCTGGCCACCGGCGTCGCCAACGCGGTGCTCGACGTTCTGTTGCAGCCAGGTTTCATCGATGGCGTGCACCAGCGCGGCGAGTACCTGAAAGGTCAACTGCAGGGTCTGGTGAACAAGCACCCCAAGGTGTTTGCCGAGGTGCGCGGCACGGGCTTCCTGCAGGGGCTGCGCTGCGAGGTGCCGGCGGGCGACATGGTCGACCGCCTGCTGTCGCTCGGCCTGCTGGTGCCGATCGCGGGCGAAAATGTGATCCGCATCTTCCCCGCGCTGATCGCCGACAAGGCGGCGCTCGACGAGGGCGTGGCGATCCTCGAGAAGGCCGCCCAGTCGTTCGAGGCCGGCGCCCAGGGTGCAACCAAGGCCGCCGAGTAGCGTCATGGCGGAACCCAAGCACTTCCTCGACCTCGATCAGGTCGATCCCAAAACGCTTCGCCAGATCCTCGATCGCGGCAAGGCGATGAAGAAGGCGCGCTCCAACGGCGGGCACGACAAGCCGCTGGGCGGCAAGACGCTCGCCATGATCTTCGAGAAGCCGTCGACACGCACCCGCGTGTCGTTCGAGGTCGGCATGCGCGAACTGGGCGGCCAGACGATCATGCTCGGCCGCACCGACACGCAGCTCGGGCGCGGCGAGACCATCGCCGACACCGCGCGCGTGCTGTCGCGCTACGTCGACATCATCATGATGCGCACCACCGTCGAGGAGAAGCTCCTCGAGATGGCCAAGTATGCGACCGTGCCGGTGATCAACGGCCTCACCGACAAGACGCATCCCTGCCAGCTGATGGCCGACGTGATGACCTACGAAGAGCATCGCGGTCCCATCCAGGGCGGCGCGATCGCCTGGTCGGGCGACGGCAACAACATGGCGACGAGCTGGATCCACGCCGCCGTGCAATTCGACTTCGAATTGCGCGTGGCCTGCCCGCCGGAGCTGAAGCCGCCGGCCGACGTGCTGGCCTGGGCGGCGAAGTCGAAGGGCCGCATCACCATCGGCCACGATCCCGAGACCATCGTGCGCGGGGCCGATTGCGTCGTCACCGATACCTGGGTGTCGATGGGCGACGAGGATCCGCAAAGCCCGAGCGCTGCCCGCCGGCACAACCTGCTGCGCGGCTACCAGGTCGACCAGCGGCTGATGAAGCAGGCCAAGTCCGACGCCATCTTCATGCACTGCCTGCCGGCGCATCGCGGGGAAGAAGTGACCGCCGACGTGATCGATGGGCCGCAGTCGGTGGTGTTCGACGAGGCGGAAAACCGCCTGCATGCGCAGAAGAGCATTCTCGCCTGGTGCCTGTCATGAGGACAGCGTCATGAGGACGGCTTTGTGAGCGGCGCGTCGGAAGTCCCCTCAACTTCCGACCCGAAAGCGACCGACTGGGACCGCGCGTTGCCTTTCCAGCTCGATGCGCTGGGGGTGCGCGGCCGCTTGGTTCGCCTGGGACCCGCGCTCGACGCCATCATCGAACGCCATGGCTATCCGCTGGCCGTGGCGCGGCCGCTCGCGGAGGCCATGACGCTGTGCGCGGCGCTGGCGACGTCGCTGAAATACGACGGCATCTTCACCCTGCAGATCAGCGGCGACGGGCCGATCCGGCTGCTGGTCACCGACCTCACCTCGGACGGCGCCTTGCGCGGCTACGCCCAATTCGATTCCTGGAAGCTCGCCGTGGCGCTGGGCGGCCTTTCCGAGGCGCCCGAAGGCTACGTGCCGCGCCTGTTCGGCCACGGCCGCCTCGCCTTCACCGTCGACCAGGGCCAGCATACCCAGCGCTACCAGGGTGTGGTGCCGCTCGAGGGCGGCACGCTCACCGACTGCGCCCATACCTATTTCCGCCAGTCCGAGCAGCTGCCGACCGGCATCAAGATCGCGGCCAGGCGCGAGGAGCGGGACGGCACCGGCCACTGGCGGGCGGCCGCGCTCACGGTTCAGCAGATGCCGGAGTTTGATGCCGGCCGCATCGATATCGACGCCGAACAGCGCGAGGACGACTGGCGCAAGGCGGTGATCCTGATGGCTTCGGCGACCGACGCCGAGATGCTCGATCCGAAGCTGGCGAGCGCGCAGCTCCTGCTGCGGCTGTTCCATGCCGAAAGGCCGCGCGTCTTCGAGCGGCGGATATTCGGCGCCCGCTGCCGCTGCGGCCGTGCGCGCATCGACCGCGTGCTGCGGTCGCTGAAGCGCGAGGAGCTCTCCGACCTGCGCGATACGTCGGGTCGCGTCGTCGTGAAGTGCGAATTCTGCTCGACCGAATACGCATACGACGACGGCGACCTCGACAGGATTTACGCCTCGGCGGCGTGAAAAGCCGGGTGGCATGGCATGTGCAATCCGTCGAGTGCACAGGAGACGCCATGAGACAGACAGCTCGCACCATTGCCTTGGCACTCGCTCTCAGCCTGGCCGCCGGCATCGCGTCCGCCCAAACACATCTGCGCATCGGGCTGGGCGACGATCCGGACGGCCTCGATCCCACCACGTCGCGCTTCTACACCACCCGCATCGTCTTTGCCGCCCTGTGCGACAAGCTGTTCGATATCGACGAGAAGTCGAACATCGTGCCGCAGCTGGCGCTCGGCAGCGAGACCTCGGCCGACGGCAAGACGGTCACCATCACGCTGCGTCCCGGCGTGAAGTTCCACGACGGCGAGCCGTTCAATGCCGAGGCCGCCAAGTACAGCCTCGAACGGCATCTCAACATGAAGGGCTCGTTCCGCAAGCCCGAGCTCGCCGCCGTCGACCGCGTCGAGGCTACCGGTCCGCTCACCGTCAAGCTCAACCTCAAGCAGCCCTTTTCGCCGCTGCTCGCCCAGCTCACCGACCGCGCCGGCATGATGGTGTCGCCCAAGGCGGCCGAGGCGGCGGGCGACAAGTTCGCGCTCAAGCCCGTCTGTGCCGGCCCCTACAAATTCGTCGAGCGCGTCGCGCAGGACCGCATCGTGGTCGAGAAGTTCGCCGACTACTGGAACAAGGACCATGTCCTGATCGACAAGATCACCTACCTGCCGATCGTCGACAGCACGGTGCGGCTGGCCAATCTCAGGTCCGGCGGCCTGGACATCATGGAGCGCCTGCTGGCGACCGACATCAAGACGGTGCGCGACGACCCCAAGCTCAGGCTCAGCAAAGCGGTGTCACTCGGCTTCTTTGCAATTCTGATCAACGTCGCCAACGGACCCAAGGCCGATAACCCGCTGGGCAAGGATGCCCGCGTGCGCCGCGCCCTCGAGCTCTCGATCGACCGCGAGGCCCTGAACCAAGTGGTGTTCAACGGCGAGTTCATGCCGGGCAATCAGTGGGTCAACCCGCAGAATCCGTACTACCAGCAGGCCTTCCCCATCCCCAAACGCGACATCGCCAAGGCCCAGGCCTTGATGAAGGAGGCCGGCGTCACAGGGCGGCTTTCGGTCGATTTCATGATCGGCAACAGCCCCGAGACCCGCGCCGTCGCCGAGGTTCTGCAGTCGATGACGGCAGAGGCCGGCTTCGATCTGAAGATACGGGTGGTCGAGGCGGCGACGGCGCTCAAGTCGGCCGAGGACGGCGATTTCCAGCTCTATGAAAACAACTGGAGCGGCCGCATCGACCCCGACGGCAATACGGTCCTCTACCAGACCTGCGGCTCGCCACTGAACACGGGGCGTTACTGCGACAAGGACATCGATGCCTGGCACCGGGAGGCCCGGGCCTCCAGTGACTTGGCGACCCGCAAGGCGGTTTACGAGAAGATCACCGGCAAATTCCTGGCCGAGGGATGGATGATCTATCTCTTCCATCCGCAATACCTGATCGCTCACACGGCGCGACTGGAGAATTTCAAGCCGATGCCCGACGGCCTGATCCGCGTGATCGACGTGCGGCTGAAGTAGTCAAGCAGACCGCGGGCCTCAATCCCGGCAGGCCCACTCCACCATGCGCCGCATGAAAGCCTCGCAGGCATCGATCTGCGAGGCGAGCAGGTATTCGTTGGGCTGGTGCGCCTGGGCGATGTCGCCCGGCCCGCACACCACGGTCGGCACGCCCAGGGTCTTGCGGAAGATGCCGGCCTCGGTGCCGTAGACCACGCTGCCCACCGTGTTCGAACCCGACCAGGTTCGGGCCAATGTCTTGGCCTCGTCGTTGCCCTCGGACGAAAAGGCCGGGGTCGAGGAGCGCAGCACCGTGCCGATCGCCGCCGCCGGGTGCTTGGCCTTCATCCTGGGCAGCAGCTCGGTTTCCAGCCAGGCGATGGCGCGCTTGCCGAGTCCGTCGATCGGCTGGCCGGGCAGTTCGCGATAGCCCCACAGCACCTCGCACTCGCGCGCCAGGATGTTGCCGGCCGTGCCGCCCATGATGGTGCCGACATTGAAGGTCGCGGCGGCCGGCATGAACTCGCTGTCCTTGGGCGCCTTGGCCTCGAGCTCGTCCTGCACCTGGTTGAGGTAATGGATGAACTCGCCGGCGAAATGGATGGCGCTGACGCCGAGATGGGTCATCGAGGAGTGCGCCTCGAAACCGGTGAACTTGGTGATGTAGATCTGGGCGCCCTTGTGGGCGTGGACCACCGTCATCATGGTCGGCTCGCCGATGACGATGGCGCGCGGCCGCGGCACCTCGCTCGCCATGCGGGCGGCCAGCGCATGGGCGCCGATGCAGCCGACCTCCTCGTCGTAGGACAGCGCGAAATGGATCGGCCGCTTGAGCGGCGCCTTCTTGAATTCGGGCAGCATCGCGAGTCCGACGGCATAGAACGCCTTCATGTCGCAGGTGCCGCGGCCGTGATATTTGCCGTCCTTGAGCGTAAGCGTCCAAGGATCGGTGTCCCACGGCTGGCCGTCGACCGGCACGACGTCGGTATGGCCGCTCAGCACCACGCCGTCCTTCACGTTCGGCCCGACGGTCGCGAACAGGTTGGCCTTGCTGCCGTCCTCGCTCGGCACCAGCTTCGACTCGATGCCGTGGCCCTTGAGATAGGCTTGAACGTACTCGATCAACGCCAGATTGGAATTGCGCGAAGTGGTGTCGAACGCCACGAGACGGCGCAGCATTTCGACGGAACCGACGATCTCTCCGGCCATGATACCCTTTGTTCTGCTCAAATCGACGTCCGACCGATCATGGTCAGGAATTCGCGGCGGGTCTCGCCGTTGTCGCGGAAAGCGCCCAGCATGCGGCTGGTCACCATGGTGACGTCGGACTTGTGTACGCCGCGCGTGGTCATGCACTGGTGCGCCGCCTCGATGACGACCGCGACACCGCGCGGCTGCAGCACTTCCTGCAACGTATTGGCGATCTGCGCCGTGAGCTTCTCCTGGATCTGCAGGCGATGGGCGTAGGCGTCGACGACGCGGGCCAGCTTGCTGATGCCGACGACGCGCTTGTCGGGCAGGTAACCGACGTGAACCTTGCCGATGATCGGCACCATGTGGTGCTCGCAGTGCGATTCGAGGCGGATGTCGCGCAGCACCACGACCTCGTCGTAGCCCTCGACCTCCTCGAAGGTCCGCTGCAACATGTCGCGCGGATCCTGCTCGTAGCCGGCGAAGTATTCCTCGTACGAGCGCACGACGCGATCGGGCGTGCCGGCCAGGCCTTCGCGCTCGGGATCGTCGCCCGCCCAGCGCAGCAGCGTACGGACCGCGGCTTCGGCTTCCTCGCGCGAGGGGCGCGCCAGTCCGGTGGCGAGCGAGACCATCTCGCCCTTCTTCAGCATCCTGTTCATCGCAGCTCCTCTCGGCTTTCTCGATATCGGCTCAGTTGAGACGGCGCTCGGCGGCGGGCGTGTCGAGCGAAAAGGTCGGAATCTCGATGTCGAAGTTCTCGCCCGATTCGCTCACCATCTGGTACGAGCCGCCCATGAAGCCGGAGGGCGTGGAGAGCGGCGTGTGGGAAGTGTACTCGAACATCTCGCCGGGACGCAGCATCGGCGTCTTGCCGACCACGCCGGGTCCCTTGACCTCCTGCTGGCGGCCGAGCGCGTCGGTGATCTTCCAATGACGGCTGCGCAACTGCACCGCGATATCGCCTTTGTTTTCGATGCGGACCTGGTAGGCCCAGACGAATTGGGATTTGGCCGGGTCGGACTGGTCAGGCAGATATTGCGGCCTGACGGTCACTTGAATGGCACGGGTTGTGGCTGCGTACATCGCGCGATGTGTCCCTGAAGCCCTCTGACATGGGATGTTCCGGCGAAAAGGTCAAATCGGGCAAGCGCCCGCAGGGCCCTTGCCCGTCCTGACAAACAGGACGCTAGAGCCATCTCGGGTCGGCGGTGAAGTCGATGGTGAGCCAGCGCTGCGGACCCTCGCCACCGATCGCCTCGGCGATCTCGCGGCGGATCGCGTCGACGGCGGTGATGTCGCCGAGCTGCATGCCGGTGGGAACGGCAAGATGGATCTCGATGAACTGGGCGCGTCCGACCTTGGCGACATAGCTGGTGTAGGTCTTGAAGCCATGGCGGGCGACGACGGCATCCATGACGCTGCGGACATGCGCGTCGAGCTCCGGTGGGGTGATCAGCAGGATTTCCTGCAGCGCCTTGCGCACGGTGCGGATCGGCACGAACACCAGGCAAAGCGTCAACAGGGCCAGCACGACTGGATCGGCGTAGGGCGTGAGGTCGCCAAAGCGCGTGCCTTTCAGCGACCAGGCGATGGCGAAGGCGACCAGCAGCGCCGAGGTGATCGCCGCCGACATCAGCCAGCTCTGCGCGTCGAGGCGCACGAAGTCCGAGCCGATCTTGCCGTTGGCCCGACGTTCGTAGAAGAACATGCCGAAGCACGCGACGCAGACCGTGACCGCGTAGGCGATCGCCCAGTCGAAGTCGAGCTGGCGGCCGCCGGCCAGGAGGCTGTCGACCGCGTTCAGGAAGGCATAGAAGCAGAGCAGCATCAGCGTGCCGCCGTTGAAGGCCAGCACCATCGGCTCGATGTGCCAGTAGCCGAACTGGAAGCGCCGGTTGTCGCTCTCGCGGCTGACCAGCCGCGAGACGAAGAGCGCAAGGCCCGACATCGCGGCATCGATGGCGGCAAACACGCCGTCGAACACGATCGACAGCGAGCCCGACAGGAGGCCGAACACGACACCGAACAGCGAGACGATCACCGTCACGCCGATCGAGAGTCGCAGGATCCTCTGTTCCGCGCCGGCCTGCAGCATGCCGCGCATTATCCGTCATCCCGACCGGAGCGCGAAGCGCGGAGCGGAGGGACCTCCTCTTCCTCGAGGCGGGCGGCTTCGCTCGGGTTGACGGTTACATCGGGAAGATCAGGCAGGTCGTGGTGCCGTGCGCGAGCAGCTTGCCGGCGCCGTCGTAGAGCTTGCCCTCCGACGTGGCGATGCGCGAGCCGACATTGATTACCTTGCCCTCGACCCTGACCGGGCCGGTCTTGTCGGTCATGGCGCGCACATAGTTCACCTTGATCTCAAGCGTCGTGAAGCCGATGCCGGCCTTGAGCGTGGTGTGGATGCAGCAGCCCATGACCGAGTCGAGAAGCGTGGCGGCGATGCCGCCATGGACGGTGCCAAGCGGATTGTAATGGCCGAACACCGGTGTGTAGGTGAACACCACCCGGCCGGCTTCGGCTTCGGCGATGTCGAAGCCCAGCACTTCGGAAATCGGCGGCGCCGGGAAACGGCCCTCCATCAGGCCCTTGATCAGGGTCAACCCGTCCAGGGTGCGCACATGCTCCAGCGGCACCACGCCAAAACCCGCCTCAGCGGTCATCACGGTCTCCATTCGATATTTACGTGCATATACACATTGAGCCTTTGCCGAGGCAAGCGAGGGCGATAATCTCCCTGTCATGTCGCCCGCCCCCCCGCTCCGCCTCTCGCCTGCCGAATGCACGTGCTTTCGCATCCGCGGCGCCGCGCGGCGCGTGACGCAGATCTACAGCCGGCATCTGGCGCCGACCGGGCTGAAGATCTCGCAATTCTCCCTGCTCGGTTTCGTCGCCGCCGAAGGGCCGATCTCGATCGGCCGGTTGTCCGATCTCCTGGCGACCGATCGCACGACCCTCACGCGCAATCTGCATCCGCTGCTGCAAGGCGGCCTGGTCGAGCGCGCCACGTCGGGCGACAAGCGCCGGCATGAACTGGTGGCGACGCCGGACGGCCGCGCCTTGTTCAAACGCGCCCTGCCGTTGTGGGTGGCCGCCGAACAGGAAGTGCGGGCGGCGATGGGCGCCCGACTCACCGCCGACCTGCACGGCGCCCTCGACCGCTCGATGGAAAAATTGGCGGCGCTCTGACCGCCGGCTCCACTCTTCTGTCGTCCTGACAGGAAAAGCCTTTAGACGTTGGCGTCGAAGAAGCCGTATTCGAGCTCCATGGCGCGGCGATAGTTGGCGCGCACCGGTGCGCTGTCGGTGGCGTGCCGGTCGAGCAGCGCCTCCAGCCGTACCGCCAGCGCCTCGAAATTGGGATCGGCGTAGGTCTTGATCCACTCGTCGTAGAGCGGCGCCACCTCGCGTGCGGCGAGCGAGCGGCCGAGGAAAGCGTAGAGACGCATGCAGGGCGTCATGGCGGCGATCGTCTCGCCGAGATCGCCAAGCTTGGCGGTCTCGAGTAGGAAGCCCGTATAGGCGGTGGTCGCCGCGATCGGCGAAGCGCCGCCCAGCTCGACCTGCCAGCGCTGGGCGTAGCTCTTGTGCAGCTCGAGTTCCTCGCGCACGCCGCCGATCAAGTCGGCGAAGGTCTCGATGTCCTCGCGCGCCGTGCTGTAGGCCAGGCAAAAGGCGTAGGATCGCGCGAAGGCCTCGAGGAAATAGGCATCCTGCGCCACGTAGCTCTTGAAGCTGCCGATCGCGAGCGAGCCGTCACCCAGCCCGCGCACGAAGCGGTGGGCCAGGATGCGCTGAGCCAGCTCGGCGTTGGCGTCCCACAGGGTCTTTGCCAGCGACATTGCCGCGTCAACCGCCTCGTCTAGCCACCGAGTCTAGCCGCCGAGCGCCTGCACCAGATCGGCGATGATGTCCTCGACGTCCTCGAGGCCGACCGAGATGCGCACGGTGCCGTCGTTGATCCCGAGCTTGGCGCGCTCCTCGGCGCCGATGCGCATGTGCGTCGTCGTGGCGGGATGGGTGACCAGGCTCTTGGCATCGCCGAGATTGTTGGAGATGTCGATGAGCCTGAGCCGGTTCAGCGTCTCGAACGCCGCCCACTTGCCGGCCTTGAGGTCGAAGGTGACGACGCCGCCCGCTCCCGACATCTGCTTCATCGCCAGCTTGTGCTGCGGATGGTCGCTGCGGCCGGGATAGAGCACGCGCGAGAGGGCGGGATGGCCGGCCAGCGCGTCGGCCACCCGCGCGGCATTGGCGCAGTGGCGATCGATGCGCAGGCCCAGCGTCTCCATGCCCTTGACCAGCACCCAGGCGTTGAACGGGCTGAGCGACGGTCCGGTGTTACGGATGATGGGCTGCAGCTTCTCGAGGATGAACTCCTTGGCGCCGAGGATCGCGCCGCCCAGGGTGCGGCCCTGGCCGTCGATGTACTTGGTGGCGGAGTGGACGACGATGTCGGCGCCCCATTCGAGCGGCCGCTGCAGCATCGGCGTGGCGAAGGCGTTGTCGAGCACGACCTTGGCGCCGGCCTTGTGCGCCAGGTCGCACACCGCCCTGATGTCGACGATGTCGAGCATCGGGTTGGACGGCGATTCGAACAGCACGGCCTGCGCCGGCTTCGACAGCGCCTTCTCCCAGGCCAAAAGATCGCCGCCGTCGACGAACTGGAAAAGCCAGCCCATGTCCGCCAGCGGTTCACTATCGGCTATTGATGCGCGTCAAGGGCAATGGGGCAGGGCGCTGCCAGAGCGCAACGCCGCCCTACCCTGCCTCAGGCTCCCAGCAGCGCCGCCAGCGTCATCGCGATCACTTCGGTCGCCTTATAGAGATCGGAAAGCGGAAGACGTTCGTCGGCGCGATGGGCGTTGGCCTCCTCGATCGTACGCGGTCCCG
>Ga0209693_10000664_pt1 | contig 14174 bp, 13 predicted proteins | sample HubBroMetageWRM3_FD_188345 | JGI IMG/M metagenome (GOLD analysis project Ga0209693, IMG submission 188345) | Warmed soil microbial communities from the Hubbard Brook experimental Forest, New Hampshire - Hubbard Brook CCASE Soil Metagenome WRM 3... | ecosystem: Environmental > Terrestrial > Soil...
AGTGAGGCAGAACCCCCTATGTCGCAATCAGCCACCCTGCGCAGGCCCGCCCCTGTCGTGCTCGCCGACCTGATTCCTGGTGCGGTGGTACGAGACATTCTCCTCGTTGCCGGGGCCGCCGGCTTCGTCGGCGCGCTCGCCCAGTTCTCGATCCACCTCTCGTTCACGCCGGTGCCGATCACCGGCCAGACACTCGGGGTGCTGCTGGCGTGCACGGCGCTTGGCTGGCGCCGTGCCCTGGCCGCGATGATCCTCTACGCCGGGGCCGGCCTCGTCGGCGTCCCCTGGTTCGCGGGCCACGCCAGCGGGTACGTCGGCGCATCGTTCGGCTACATCCTGGGCTACATCCTGGCGGCCGCGGTGTGCGGTCTCCTCGCCGAGCGCCGGGCCGACCGTTCCGTGCTCAGGTCGCTGCCCACGATGCTGGCCGCCGAGGTCACGCTGTACGCGGCCGGGCTCACCTGGCTCGCGCTCTACGCCCACCTCAGCGCCGCCCAGACGATCGCCGAGGGCCTCACCCCGTTCATCGCCGGTGACGCGATCAAGGCCGTGATCGCGGCCGGGCTGCTCCCCGCGGCCTGGCGCCTGGCCGGCCGCCGCGGCCGCACGCCGGACGAGCCAGGGACGCCAGGGACGCCAGGGACGCCAGGGACGCCAGGGACGCCAGGCTAGGCCCTGGGCGGCAGCCCGCGCGCCAGCACCTCGAGCACGTCGTCGAGCACGTCCGCTGGTATCTGCCCGCCAGCGGTCCAGTCGGCCCAGCGCATGCCGACGAAGTTGCCGAGGCCGGTGTAGATGTACGCGATCACCTCGGGGTCGTACCGCGCGTCCACCTCCCCGGCCAGCTGGGCCTGCCGGACCCCGCGGGCGTAGCCACGGGCCAGGCGCTCGTAGTACTCGCGGAACAGGCCGGGGTCGACGAACTCCGACTCACGCACGATGCGGTCGATCCACGGCCGCCGCGACAGCGTCTCGAAGAACGCGCCGAACGCGGCCCGTTCTCTGGACCGCTGGTCGCCGGGCGCCTGCTCCAGCGCGGTGGCCATCGCGGCCCGGAGATCGGAGTTGATCCGCCTGACCACGGCCGCGAAGATATCTGCCTTGGAACCGAAGTGGGCGTAGAAGCTGCCGGTGGCGATGCCCGCCCTGGCGCAGATGTCGGCCACGCTGGTCCGCCGGTAGCTGCGCTCGCCGAACAGGTGCTCGGCCGCGGAGAGCAACCGCTCCGCTGGCGGCCGGTCACCTCCCGGGGCAGGGCGACGGCTCGCTGTGGCAGTCACGGAGACCTACTCCATTCAAGATCCTGAACGCGCCGACGCGGTACCTGCCGGAGACCGCAGGGCCGGCCGCCCGCTGGTGAGCGGGCGGCCGGCCGTCCCTGCGTCAGTGCGACGGTACCCCGCTGGCCTGGGCGGACGGCGGGCGGTCCGGCGCGATCAAGGCGAAGGTATCCCGCTGGCCGAGGCCGGCGGCTGCGCCTTGCTGTACGTGGTGATCGCCCCGGTGGGGCTGGTGTCCGTGACCTGAACCGGCCCGATCGGGCTGAGCGCGCCGTTCTTGATCACGGCCATGTAGGCACCGGTGATGCCGTTATGGTCACCCGAGGAGTAGGCGTAGGGGGCCACGGAGAATCCCTGCGGAAGGCCGCCGTTGATCGCGTTGATCAGGTCCTGCCTGGTCGGGTTGCGCCCGGCCTTGAGCATCGCCTGCACGAACGTGTACCCGGCCGCGATCCCGTATGCCACGTTGCCGTCCATCGGGTACTTGCTGAGGTACTTGCTGTGGATCATCGTTATCAGCTTGATCCAGCTGTTGCTGGTGTCGCCGAGCGAGGGCAGGTAGCCGTCGGTGATGATCCCCTGGGTCAGCGCGTTGCCGGACACCGTAGCGCCGCCCTGCTTGGCGAACGACTCGAGCAGGCCGGCCAGCGTGATCGGGTCGGACCCGACGTCGCTGACCACGAGCTGCGGGGCGAAGCTCAGCTTGAGGCTGTTCAGCCGCAGCAGCGCGGTGAACGCCGGCACCGAGAACGAGACCACGACCTGGGCCCCGGCCGCCTTGAGCGCGGTCACCTGCGGCGCGATGTTGGTCACCGCCGGGTTGTAACTCTCCGCGGCGACGACCTGGGACTTGGGGATCTCGTAGTTCAGGCCCTTGACGCCGTCCTGGCCGAACTCGTCGTCCTGATAGAAGTAGCCGATCTTCTTGCCGGCGAAGTGCTCCTCGATGTACTTGCCGAGGATCTTGCCCTCGCGCACGTAGTCGAGCTGCCAGCCGAAGGTGTCCGGGTAGGTGCTTGGGCTGTCCCAGCACTCGCACCCGGACGCGACGAACACGTCGGGCACCTTGGAAGCGTTCAGGTACTTCACCACGGCCAGGTGCGTCGGCGTGCCGAGCCCGTTGAAGATCGCGTACACGTTGTCCTGCAGCACGAGCTGATGCACCACGGTCGAGGTGATGGTCGGGTCGTACTGGTCGTTCAGGTACTTGTAGATGATCTTCCGGCCGTAGATGCCGCCGTGCGCGTTGACGTACTGGAAGTACGCATTGGACGACGGGGCTATCTCGTCGTAGCCGGGAGCCGCGACGCCGGTGAGCGGCTGATGGCTGCCGATCGTGATCGTGCTCGCGGTGATGCCGGGCGCCGAAGCGGTGAGCTTGCTGCTGGACGAGCCTCCGCTGCCACTCGAGCCGCATGCGGCAGCGAGCAAGGCGACCGCGGCGATCGCCGCGACAGCCAGGGCGGATCTATGTGGTCTTCTCATGTAGTCCTTCCTCCTCGTGTTCCGTGGCCGGCCTGCGCCGGCGCAAGGCGTTGAACGGCACGGCCGCGGCGGGGGCGGCCGGCCCGAACAGGCGGCGCAGGCCGCCCTGGATACCCGCCGGGAAGGCGAGCATGACGACGATCAGGACGACTCCGTAGGCGGCGATCGGCACGCTGGAGCTCGCCGCGCCGGACAGCCCGTGACTGGCCGCGACGTTCGTGAGGTACGTGGGCACAAGGACCAGGACCAGGCTCCCCCACACCGCGCCGAGCAGGCTGCCGAGCCCGCCGACGACCGCGGCGGTGAGCAGCCCGATCGACAGGGTGAGCGTGTAGGCGCCGGGGGCGACGATCCCCGTGACCACGGCGAGCAGCACCCCGCCGAGCCCCGCGCAGGCGGCGCTCACCACGAAAGCCAGAATCTGCAGCCGCGCCACGTTCAGGCCGGAAAGCGAGGCCGCCACCTCGTCGTCGCGTACCGCCCGCCAGGACCGTCCGATCCGGCTGCGGCCGAGGTTGGCCAGCAGCACCAGGGTGATCAGGGCACAGGCGCAGGTCACCCACGCCAGCCAGCGGGTGGGCGGGAACGTGGCGCCGAGGAAGGCCGGAGTGGTGATGCTGGTGCTCAGGCCCTGGTCACCGCCGAACACCCCCGCATACTGGTCCGCCAGCGTGGGCAGCGCGACCGCGAGCATGAGCGTGGCCCCGGCCAGGTACGGGCCGCGCAGCCTGGCCGCCGCGATACCGAACACCGCGCCGCCCGCGGCGGCGATCACGGTGGCGGCGAGGAACACGAACTCGAGCGGCCAGTTCAGGTGCAGCATCAGCAGCGCACCGCCATAACTGCCGACCGCCATGAACGCGCCGTTGCCGACCGAGATCTGGCCGCTCAGCCCGAGCAGCAGGGTCAGCCCGGCGACCGCGGTGACGTACGCGGCGACCTCGGCCATCTGGTAGTCCCGGTAGCCGCCGAGCTGGATGGACACCCCGGCGAGGACCAGGGCGACGATGATCGCGACCGCGAGGTGGCGCAGCAGGGTCATGGTCACACCCTCCGCGCCGCGGCCGCCGAGAACAGCCCGGTCGGCCGGACCATCAGGACCAGGGCAAGCACCACGAGGCCGTACACCAGCACCAGGTCGCTGCCCAGATAGCCGCCGGCGTAGCTGAGCACGACGCCGAGCAGCACGCCCCCGGTGACCGCGCCGACCGCGCTGTCGAGCCCGCCGATCACGGCGGCGGTGAATCCAAGCACGAAGATCGAGTCCATGCTGTTCGGGTACAGGAACGTGGTCGGGGTGACCAGGACGCCGGCCAGCGCGCCGAACAGCCCGGCAAGGGCCCAGCCGAGGGTCAGCACCCGGCCGATCCTGACCCCGAGCAGCCGTGCCACCTCGGGTCTGAACGCGGTGGCCCGCAGCCGCAGCCCAACCGCGGTGTACCGGAACACCAGGGCCAGGGCGAGCGCGGCGGCCAGCACCGCGCCCGCGGTGAACAGGTCGCTCGTGGAAATCCCGAGCGCCACGCCGCCGATCTTCAGCCCCTTCACCGAGAACGCCACGGGGAACGAGCGGTACTGGCCGCCGTAGATGATCCCGGCCAGCCCCTCGAGGAAGATGAGCAGGCCGATCGTCACGATCACCGAGTTCAGCGGCGACTTGCCCTCGGTCGGCCGGACCACCGTGCGTTCCAGGATCGCGCCGAGCACCAGGCCCGCGGCCAGGGCCAGGACGAAGCCGAGCCAGTAGTTGCCGGTGTGGCTGATCACGACCCAGGCGACGTAGGTCGTGAACATCGCCATGCCGCCCTGCGAGTAGTTCAGCACCCGGGTGCCGCGCCAGATCAGCACCAGCGACAGCGCGATCGCGGCGTAGATCATGCCGATCGCGATCCCGCCGAGGGTGAACTCGAGGAACTCCTGCATCTGGCCCTTCTCCTCCCGCCCTGCCCGTCCTGCCAGCCTGTCCGCCCTGCCCGTCCTGCCAGCCTGTCCGCCCAGCCCGCCCTGTCCGGCCTGTCCGGCCTGCCTGCCCAGCCCGCCCTCAGAAACCCAGGTAGTGGCGCCGGAGCCCGACGTCGGCCGCCAGGGTCGCCGCGTCGTCCTCGGCGACCACCTTGCCGAGGTTGAGCACCAGGCCCTTGTCGGCGATGCCGAGGGCGCTGCGGGCGTTCTGCTCGACCAGCAGCACGGTCAGCCCGGCGTCGTCGCGCAGCTGCCGGATCAGGTCCATGACCTGCGCGACCATCCGCGGCGCGAGGCCGAGCGAGGGCTCGTCGAGCAGCAGCACCCGGGGGGCTGCCATCAGCGCCCTGGCGATGACCAGGATCTGCCTCTCGCCGCCGGACAGCGTGCCCGCGGCTCGCCGCCGCCGCTCGGCCAGCATCGGGAACCGCTGGTACGCATCGTTCAGCCCCGCTGCCCGGCCGGCCCGGTCGCGCCGGGCCAGCGCGCCCACGCGCAGGTTCTCCTCGACGGTGAGCTCGGTGATGACTCCCTGGCCTTCGGGCACGTGCGCCACGCCGGCCCTGGCGATGTCCTCGGGATGGCGCCGGGCGAGGTCGGTGCCGCCGACGAGGACCTTGCCCTGCCGCGGCCGCACGAACCCGCTGATCGTCCGCAGCAGCGTGGTCTTGCCCGCGCCATTGGCCCCGAGCACCGCGGTGATCGTGCCCGGCCTGGCCGCGACCGAGACACGGTCGAGCACTTGCACCCCGCCGTATCCGGCCACGATCTCCTCGACCGCCAGCGACGCGGCGTCAGTCATCGCTGGTCCCGTTCCCCTCGGCGCCGTCTCCCTCGGCGCCGTCTCCCTCGGCACCCAGGTACGCCGCGGTCACCGCGGGATCGGCCTGCACCTGCGCGGGCGTGCCGCTCGCGATCAGCTTGCCGAAGTCGAGCACGAAGATCGTGTCGCAGACCGACATCATCAGGTCCATCCGGTGCTCGATCACCACGACGCTGGCCTCGCCGGCGAAGTCCTTGATCAGGCCGCCGAGCTCCGGCAGCTCCTTCTCGGACAGGCCGCTGGCCGGCTCGTCGAGCAGCAGCAGCCGCGGGTGGCCGACCAGCGCCCGGGCCAGCGCAACCCGCTTCCGCAGGCCGTACGCCAGCGTGTCCGGCATGCTGTCGGCCAGGTCGGCGGCGCCTACCCGGCTGAGCGCCTGCACCGCCTGCTCCCGGAGCCGCCGTTCATCCCGGTCCGACCGGGGCAGGCCGAAGAGGCCGGACCAGAACCCGGCGCGTGCCGCGGCGGTCGCGCCGATCATGACGTTTTCGGCCACGGACAGGCCGCCGAACAGGCCGACGCCCTGCAGCGTGCGGGAGATTCCCAGGCCCGCGAGCCGGTGCGGCCTGATCCCGGTGAGCTCGTGGCCATCAAAGGTGATTGATCCCCGGGACGGCCGGACGAACCCGCACATGGCGTTCAGCAACGTCGTCTTCCCGGCCCCGTTGGGGCCGATGATCCCGGTAACCTGGCGCGGCGCCGCGCTGAGCGACACGTCGTCAAGCGCGGTCAGGCCGCCGAACTGCACTGTCACGCCGCTGATGTCGAGCATGCCCGACCTCGGGGCTTCGGCAAGCGCTGCTGAACCAGCATTCATCGGGCTGATCCTCGGTTTATAAGGGACGACTGTCGCGTTATGAACCCCTATTCAGAACCCAATGCGGGCGTACCGCAAGGGCGCGTGCGAGAGTCGGTGCCGATTCGTTGCCGATCCGAGACCGCAAGGGCTCGCACGCGGGGCTCGCCGACCATGCGCGGCCAGCAGATCGATCTGCCGCAAAGACGCTTCAGGCTTCTGTGTCCATTTTGCCGGTTTGTGGCTCGGCCAGGGGTAGTCGCTCATCTCGGTGTAAGTCGTCAGGGGGTGACGGGCTGCCGCTGTCGCCGCGCCGGGGATAGAGCGTGACCATCAGCCTTGCGAATGCCAGCGCCGGGCCGATGGCAGCTGCGGCGGTCAGGAGCACGGCGGCGGCGATCGCGGCATGCGGGTCGCCGTAGGCTCGCTCCGCATTCAGGGAGAGGAGGGCTTCGATCTCGCCGCCGACGGTGACAATCAGGATCGCCACCGCGGCGCTGGATGCGAGGACGCTGCCGATCCACAGGCGCAGGACCAGGCGCCGCGGGCTGGAGCCAGCTTTATGCTCGCGGAACCGGCGCAGCGCTGCGCCGGAGGCTTTCAGCAGGTCACCGTACAAGGGCCCCTGGACGGCGATCGCCAGGAACAGGACCGGGATGATGGTTGCGGCTGTGGCGTAGAACAGGCCGTTGAATTCAGGGGCCGCCGTGCGGGCCTCGTGGGCCAGGGATGCGAGGCTGCTCATGGCTGTCAGCATTGCCGTCGCGGCGCCCTGTTACGGGCGGATTCGCCCCAATGGCCGCGGCGGGCGCGCCTTGCCGCGGCCTCCCGGAGCGTCGCGTGCACTTCGAGTTCAGCTGACCCAGGGCCGAAGAAGCTGCATGGAAATCGGCGTCAGCGCAGCGGCTTGAACGCCGCCCGGATCTCGGTTGCGAACAGCTCGGGTTCTTCCCAGGCGGCGAAGTGGCCGCCCTTATCTACCTCATTGAAGTAGCTGAGGCTGGGGTACGACTTCTCGACCCAGCTGCGCGGGGCCCGGAAGATCTCGCCAGGGAACGTGGTGAAGCCGACCGGGAGCTTGACCTCCGGGCGAGCCTGCCCGGCCGCACGGGCTGCGGCTTGCGTGTTCTCCCAGTACGACCGGGCCGCCGAGGCCCCGGTGCTCGTCAGCCAGTACAGCGTGATGTTGTCGAGGATGTGGTCCCGGGTCAGGCCGCCGGAAGGCTGCCCGCCGGTGAAGGCGCGGGAGATCTTGTAGTAGGCGTCGGTGTCGTGGTCGAGCATCCAGGCCGCCAGGGCAACGGGTGAATCCAGCAGGGCGTAGCCGATCGTCTGCGGCCGTGTGTTCTGCTCGATGAGGTAGCCGTTGCCGCTGCTCCTGAATGTGGCGATCGCGTCGAGCGCCGCGCGTTCCTCCGCGGAGGGTTCTGCCGACGGGTAGCCGCCTCCCAGCCCCGCCAGGAGCAAGTTCATGTGAATGCCGGCCAGTCCTTGGGGTGCCTGGCGGCCCATTGCGTCGGTGACGGCGGCACCCACGTCGCCGCCCTGGGCGACATAGCGGTCGTAGCCCAGACGGTGCATCAGCTCCGCCCAGGCTCCAGCGACCCGGCCGACGTTCCACCCGGCCTCGGCGGGCTCGCCGGAGAAACCGTAACCGGGTATGGACGGCACCACGAGGTCGAACGCGTCCTCGCCGGAGCCGCCGTGAGCGGTCGGGTCGGTGAGCGGACCGACGACCCCGAGCATCTCGAGCACCGAGCCGGGCCAGCCGTGCGTGATGATCAGCGGCAACGCGTTCTCGTGCCGCGACCTTATGTGGATGAAGTAAATGTCCTCCCCGTCGATCTCGGTCTTGAACTGCGGCAGCGCGTTCAGTTCGGCCTCGCACGCGCGCCAGTCGTAGTCGGTCGTCCAGTAGCGGGCCAGCTCCTGGATCGTCGCCAGCTGCACGCCCTGCGACCGGTCGGCCACGAGCTCCCGGGTGGGCCAGCGCGTCGCGGCGATGCGCCGCTGAAGGCCGGCGATCGCTTCGTCGGGCATGTCCACCCGGAATGGACGGATCTCAGCTTCGCTGGGCATGGTCCTCCACCTCCCTGGACTGGCTGACGACGGCAGACGGCCGCACCGAGAGGCGCCGGCCCGGCATTCGAGGCCAGTGACCCATCCTCGCGCCAGCGGAGTAGTTGGTACTGCCTCACGATCGTCCCTCGCGCAAGCGCGTCGCACCAGTGGGTCCTCTCGACCTCGCGGTCGCTGGCAACTGAACGTCTTCCGTAGCTGCCGACATATGGGCCTTGTCGCTCTGGGTTATCCTCGGATGATCCATGCAAGCCGTGTGACGTAGCTGACGTGTGGGCAGGCATCATGGTGACGGGGTCTGCCGGGCTTGCAGCCCGGTTGCCAGAGACAATGCGGCTCGCGGTGCTAACCGGGGCTGGTATCTCGACGGACTCCGGTATTCCGGATTTTCGGGGACCTGACGGAATCTGGACGAAAAACCCGGCTGCCGAGCGGCTGTCGACCTATCAGGTGTACATGACCGATCCGGATGTCAGGCGCCGGTCATGGCAGTCCAGGCTCGCGCACCCGGCGTGGACCGCCGAGCCCAACGCCGCGCACCGGGCCCTGGCCCGGCTGGCCGGCAGCGCGATCGACACCCAGGTGATCACCCAGAACATCGACGGCCTGCACCAGCGGGCGGGGACGCCCGCCGGCCGCGTCATCGAGCTGCACGGCACCATGCTCGACGTCGTGTGCACCGGCTGCGGCGACCGCGCCTCGATGGCCGATGCCCTGGACCGGGTGCGGGCGGGCGAGACCGACCCGCCGTGCCCGCGGTGCGGCGGCATCCTCAAGTCGGCCACGGTCATGTTCGGCCAGCCGCTGTTCCCGGGCGTGTTCGAGCGGGCCGCCATCGCGGCGGCACGCTGTGACCTGCTCCTGGCCATCGGCAGCACGCTGACCGTCCAGCCCGCCGCGTCGCTGTGCTCGATCGCCACCGACGCCGGCGCGAGCCTGGTCATCGTCAATCGCGATCCCACGCCGTACGACGCCGCAGCCACCGCCGTGATCCGCGACCCGATCGGCCAAACAGTCCCCGAGATCGCCGACCAGATCCTCGCGGCCAGCCGCGCCTAGACGATCAATTCCAAGGGATCGGTGATCATAGGCGATCAGGGAACGCATGATGGGGCACGTGTGAGCCCCGGTGATCGAACGAAGGACAGAAGGTCAGCGTTGAGCCGGTCACGGTGTGACAGATGGGGCATGTGGGCTGCGTTGACGTAGACCACGAGTCGGCTATCGGGTATCAGGCCGGCGGTCTGTCGCCCGCAGGTCTCCAGCGGTGCGAACACGTCATGATCGCCGTGCAGTACCAGCGCGGGCACCGTGATCTTGCTCAGTTCGGCGGTGAAGTCGGCCGGCATATTGACGGCCATGCATGCCACCGCGGCGTGGAGCGACACGCCCATCCAGTCCCGGATGGTCTGTTCTTTCTCCAGTTGCGGCAAGACACAGCCGGGCAGCCCGTCGCCGAAAGACAGCGCGGCGTTCTCGGCCACCCACTGGCCGTAGCTTGCCCGGAGTTGGTCTAGCGATGCTGCTGCCGCCTCCGGGTCGATGTTCAGTGTCGGCACAGTGGAGCTGACCAGCACGATCTGCGAGATGCGCTGGCTGCCGTGGCTGCTCAGGTAACGCGCGATCTCGCCGCCGCCCATCGAGTGCCCGACCAGCGTGACGTCGGCGAGATCAAGCCTGTTGAGCAGCGCCGCCAGATCGCCGGCGAGCGTGTCGAAGTCGTATCCTCTGCCAGGGTCATCGGAGCGGCCGTGACCTCGGCGGTCGCAGGCGACGGCGCGGAACCCGTTCTCGGTCAGGTACAGCATCTGGTACTGCCACATGTCGCTGCTCATCAGCATGCCGTGGACGAACACGACGGGGCGCCCGGCGCCCCAGTCTCGGTAGAACAGTCCGGTCCCGTCAGGTGCTTGGAAGTGTGGCATTTTGTCTCCTGTATATCGGCCAGTGGGGGCGTCGCAGTAAGGCTCGGCGCTGCCGCCGCGGAAGGGTCAAGCCGGATCTCGGACAGGACTCTCCCCTTACGGGAGACCCCATAATGGGCGGCGTGCCTGGCTACCTGCCCATCGGCGACTTCTCGCGCGCCACCCATATGACCGTCAAGACGCTGCGCCACTACCACCAGATAGGCCTGCTCGAACCGGCCGAGGTCGACCCGGACACCGGATACCGGCGCTACACCGCCGACCAGATCCCCACCGCCCAGGTCATCCGCCGCTTCCGTGACCTGGGCATGCCGCTGGAGGAGATCCAGGGAGTCCTTTCCGCTCCCGACCTGGGCACGCGTAACGAACGGATCACCACCCACCTCAGCCGCCTCGAGGAACAACTCGGCCGCACCGAGTCGGCCCTCACTTCGCTGCGCGGCCTGCTGGCAGCACCCACACCCGAAAGCGCGCCCGCCCGCATCAAGCTGCGCAGCGTGCCAGCAGTTCCGGCAGCCGCGATCAGCGATACCGTCGGCGCTGAGCAGTCGGCGGCCTGGCTGCAGGGCGCACTCGGCGAGCTCCACGCGACGCTGGCCGCCCAGAACACGCCCGCCGGCGGGTCCGGCGGCGGCATCTACGCCGACGAGGTGTTCACCCGCCACCGCGGGCGGGTGACGATCTTCATTCCGTGCGCCGGACCCACAACGCCGATGGGCCGGGTCACGCCGGCGCTGATCCCGGCCGCCGAGCTCGCGATCATCGAGCACTCCGGGCCACCCGCCGACGTTGACCGCGCCTACGGCATCCTGGCCGCCTACGTCACACGCCACGCTCTCGCGGTCGACGGCCCGATCCGCGAGTACTACCTCGTCGGCCAGCGCGACACCCCCGACACCTCCCAGTGGCGCACCGAGATCGGCTGGCCGATCTTCCGGACAAGCACCGCATAACAGGGAACATCGTCACCGCGTTAAGGTTCCCGCCTCAGCGGGCCGAAGAACGCGCGCAGCTCACTGGCGACCTGTTCAGGTTCCTCGTGCGCCATGAAGTGCCCGCCGCGACCGGGGGTGCTCCAGTGGCGCAGGTCGGCGAAAACGCGTTCGGCCAGGCTCCTCGGGTACGTCGCGTAGGCGGGTTCGTTGCTCAAGGTGACCGCCGCGGGCACGGTGATCAGCGGCACAGGCTCGTTCAGCGGGTAGTTGTAGTACTGCCGGAACGACGATCCGATGGTGGCAGTGGCCCAGTACAAGGTCGCAACCGTCAGGAGGGTGTCTTTGTCCCAGCGGGTCTCCAGGTCGCCACCGCAGTCGCTCCAGTCGCGGTACTTGTCGATGATCCAGGCGACCAGCCCGGCCGGAGAGTCGATCAGCGCGGCGGCGACGGTGTCGGGCCGGGTGCACATGATCTCGCTGTAGCCCTGGTCATTGACGTCGTACGCGTCGCGGGCGTCGAGGTAGGCCTGCTCCGCGGCAGTCGGCGGCTGGTGGCTGAAGTCACTGGTAACGACCGCGGAGGTGATATGCACGCCGGTGACATCGCGTGGATACAGTGCGCCGAGCCACTGGGTCACGCCACCGCCGATGTCCCCGCCGAAGGCTCCGAAGCGCTGGTAGCCCAGGGCCTGGGTCATCAGCTCATGCCATAGCTCGGCGACGCGCCTGCGGGTAAACGGCCCTTGCGGGAGCTCGGAATACAGGAAGCCGGGCAGCGAGGGAATGACCACGTCGAAGGTGCCGCCGCCAGCGCTGCGGTGGTCAGCCAGCAACCTGGCGGCCTGCAGCATCTCCACGAAGCTGCTCGGCCATCCGTGGGTCATGATCAGCGGTAGCGGCGACGGCGCCCCCTCGGTGACCTCGCCGCGCAGGTGAACGAAGTGCACCTGCCGCCCGGCAACTTCGGCAAGATAATGCGGGTAGGTGTTGAGCGCGCGCTCGGCCGCGCGCCAGTCGAATTCATGCGCCCAGTAGGTGACAAGGTCGCGCAAGTAGCCGGGATCGGTCCCGCCGGCCCAGAACGCCGCGTCGGACGCCGCCGTGAACCGGGTCCTGGTCAGGCGCGACCGTAGGTCGTTCAAAGTGTCATCGGTTACCCGGATCTGAAAAGGCTTGACGGTCATTGTTCCTTCACTCAGGTGTGCTGGACGCGCGGCGTGGCGTCAGGTCAGGTTGGCATGGAAGCGTCCTGCCGCGACCGGCGCGACCGGGCCGCCTACCCACAGTCGGCCGTTGGGCTCGGGGCGGACCTCGATTGCGGCGGGCCGCCCGGTGAACCGGCCCTGATGGATCAGCAGCGGCTCCCCGGCGGGACGGACGCCGTGATGCATTAGGTAGCCAGCAGCTGGGCCGGCCGCACTGCCGGTCGCGACATCCTCCACCCGGCCGGCGTTGTCCCAGGTGCGGCCCTCCGGGCGATCCGGGTCGAGCACATAGACGAATTTCGCTCCACTCACGTTGAGAAGCCGCTCGAAGTCGGGGTGGCTTATCCCGGCGCTGTCCAGTCCAGTCCGGACCGGCACGATCAGGTAGGGCAGGCCGGTGCTGACCACCTGCATCGGCAGTGCCGGGTGAAGCTGGCCATGGGCCAGATTCAGGGCGTCGCGGTAGGCCTCCGCCAGCTCGCCCACTATGGCGTGGCCGAACTGCGGGACACCCTGATCCATGGCCGCGTCCACCCATCCGGTCGCACCGCGGGTCCTGGTCTCGACCCTGCGCAGCGCTACCGCCAGTGCCCAGCTTTCCTCCGCCTCGGGGGCCGGCAACAGGGTGTGCAGCACGGCCGCGGCGCCCAGCACCGGATGACCGGCGAAGTCCAGTTCCTCGTCTTCAGTGAAGATCCGCACCCGGGCAGACCGGCCCGGCAAGTCCACGCCGGTCAGGAACGCTGTCTCGAACTGGCGGACTTCGCGCGTCAGCTGCTGCATCACCGCCGTGGACAGGTTCTCCGCATCCAGCACCACGACCAGGCCGTTGCCCTGGAACGCGCGCCGGCTGAAGACGTCAACATGCCGGTAGCCGAGATCAAGCACGGGAGGCTGCCCGTCCGTCGAGGATTTCGCTTTGCGGGCGTGTCTGGCGGTAGAGCTTGCTGGGCCACCAGACCCAGCGGCCAAGGTCCAGGTTGAGCGCGGTGACCAGCACGGACCTGACCACGATGGTGTCGAGCAGCACGCCGAACGCCACGGCGAAGCCGAGCTCGGCCAGGAAGGTGACCGGCAGCGTGCTCAGCGCGGCGAACGTGCCGGCCAGTACCATGCCCGCCGAGGTGATGACCCCGCCGGTCGCCGCCAGCCCGGTCAGCGCGCCGTGCCGGGGGCCATGCTGTCCGGCTTCCTCCCGCACCCGGGTCATCAGGAAGATGTTGTAGTCGATGCCCAGGGCCACGAGGAAGACAAAGACGAACAGCGGGAACGAGTTATCGGCGTTGCCGAAGTGGAACACGTTGTTGAAGAACAGTGCGCTCACCCCTAGGGCCGCGGAATACGACAGAACCACGGTGGCTATCAGCATGATCGGTGCTATCACCGCGCGCAGCAGCAGCCCCAGGATCAGGAACACCAGCACCAAGATGATGGGGATGATCACGTCGCGGTCGTGATCGGCGGCGGTCGCAATGTCCAGGGTGACCGCCGTGTTGCCGCCGACCATCGCGTGCGCGCCGGGAACGGCGTGCACGGCCGTCCGGGCCACGCGGATCGTGTGAAACGCCGCCTGACTGTCCGGCGCCGAGGTGAGCGTGCCCTCCAGCCAGGCGTGCCCATCCCTGACCACCGGCGATGTCACGCCGGTGATCCCGGGCGTGGCCCGCAGCGCCGCCAGCAGCTG